>Ga0207690_10002626_pt1 | contig 10818 bp, 11 predicted proteins | sample KBSC23metaG_FD_184315 | JGI IMG/M metagenome (GOLD analysis project Ga0207690, IMG submission 184315) | Corn rhizosphere microbial communities from Kellogg Biological Station, Michigan, USA - KBS C2-3 metaG (SPAdes) (version 2) | ecosystem: Host-associated > Plants > Roots > Rhizosphere > Soil ...
AATGCCTGCACCAACTCATGTTCAGGCGCTATCACCATGTATGATACACCGAAAATGGTATCAACACGGGTGGTGAACACTTCAAGGTATGCGGGTAATTCGCTGGTTAGGTCTTTGTTGCCCGGCTCCAGTTTGAACTTGACCATCGCACCAATACTCTTGCCTATCCAGTTGCGCTGCATTTCTTTCAGCGGGTCGGGCCAGTCTATGTTGTCTAATCCCTGCAAAAGGCGTTCGGCATAAGCGGTAATACGCATGCTCCATTGCATCATTTTCTTTTGCTCAACAGGGTAGCCGCCACGCTCGCTAAAGCCGTCCTTCACCTCGTCGTTAGCCAATACGGTACCTAAAGCGGCGCACCAGTTCACGGTGCTTTCGCGCAGGTAAGTGAGGCGGTATTTTAACAGTTCTTCCTGTTGCGCATCACCACTCATGGCATTCCACTCGGCGGCGGTAAAGCTTAGCGTATCATCATCACAAACGGCGTTGATGTTTTTCGAGCCATTTTGTTCAAATTTTTGTACCAGTGCCTCAATAGATTCCGCTTTATCGGCATCTTTATTATACCAGCTGTTAAACAGCTGCATAAATATCCACTGGGTCCATTTATAATAGCCCGGTGAGCTGGTGCGCACCTCGCGGCTCCAGTCGAACGAGAATCCTATCTGGTCCAACTGGCGGCGATAAGTAGCAATATTTTCTTCGGTGGTAATAGCAGGGTGCTGCCCGGTTTGTATAGCGTATTGCTCGGCAGGTAAGCCAAACGAATCGTAACCCATGGGGTGCAAAACGTTAAAGCCCTTTAAGCGTTTATAGCGTGCAAAAATATCCGAAGCGATATAGCCCAGCGGATGGCCCACATGCAGCCCCGCGCCCGAAGGGTAAGGGAACATATCCAACACATAGTATTTGGGTTTAGCTGAGTTATTGTCGGCCTTGAAAGTTTGGTTTTCGGCCCAAAATTTCTGCCACTTTTTTTCGATGTCTTTAAATTGATAATCCATTTCGCTGTATACGGGTATTGAGGTGCGAAAATAATAAAATCTACAGGATTTATGGGTTTTAAATATGCAAATGGATTGATATGCAGATGGGTAAATACGATATCCTGATCATATTATCCTGCGGGCACATTTATAAATGCCTACTTTACAGCAATAAATATATCAACTTCGGCATCGTTGGGGTTTTGTGCCTTAATGCCATATACCTCAAAATCGGTAGTAAAAGCCCTGGGAAGGTCGGTCTCCCATATCTTTGTCCATTCACGGTAAACAATACCGTCGGTCAATTTACCTTTCGCTACAAATTTGACGTACGTGCCTCCGGGGAATGCTTTACCGGTAAATCCGTCGGGTATTGTATCCAGGTTGGCAACTTTGCAGCCTAAAAATGTGGTATAAGGCTTGGTATGATCCAGCTCATATTCGGTGTAAATACTATAAATGGTATCATCAACCCTGTTAGCAATACCTGCCATTATATTTTCGGATAAAAACCTGTCCCATAATTGGGGGATGTCTGTACCTGACCGGCCGTTTTCGTTGGTGGTTCTGATAGCAATGCCTATAATGTTAAATCCTTCTTTCTGTATAATTTCCATTTGATCTGTTTTAGGTTTCAGAACAAAGAAAAATGAAACAATTACAACCCTATGTCAGCAGGGTAAACATAAAGCCCTTAATGTGCGAATGAAATGTAAACTGATAACGTGTTACTGGTCTTTTACCGGCGCTTTCTTTACCGAATGCACGGGCTGCTCTTCATTTTCATGCTTTTTCGCGATATCACCACGATGCGGTTCATTGGCATGGTATACCTTATCCCGGTTTTTAACCACACTTTTGTGGCCCTCGTCATGAGGTCTTTTGGTAGGTGTATCAGATGGAGATGGCTTATGATGTGAATTTGCGTTTTCCATGTTGGATTTGTTTAATCAGATAACCAACATCTCAACAAAGAGTTTTATACATTCACTAATGAACCAATGACTGATAAACTAATAAACCGCGTAGCGCACGTTAATTTATGTTAAAAACCAGGCCGCTCTTTTTCAGCATTGGGATTTAAACAGAATAATATTTTACCTTTATGGCGAGGTTTTTTATTTTCGCACATTAATACGCATCCATGGAAGAATTTGAACCAAGTGTTTCAGCAAAAAAAACAAAGTCCATTTACATATCAACGGTGCTTGGTATTTCGATGGTATTGCTGATGCTGGGTTTACTGGGGCTGATACTGGTGCATTTTAATAACCTGTCGCGCTACGTAAAAGAGAACATTGTACTCAATATTATTGTGAACGATGCCGCCCGCGAAACCGATGTGCTGCAACTGCAAAAACAGCTGGATGCCAATGTGGAGGTCAAGCAAACCCAATATGTAAGTAAAGAGCTTGCTGCCCGCCACCTGCAAAAAGACCTCGGCGAAGATTTTGTAAAGTTCCTGGGCTATAACCCGCTGTTGTCATCCATCGATGTTTATTTGAAGGCCGATTATGCCAACAATGCCAGTATTACCAAGTTTAAGGCCCAGCTCATTAAAAACCCTTTGGTTAAAGAGGTAATATACCAGCAGTCCCTTGTCGATCTGATGAACGATCGTATAGCTACCATCACCTTAGTGATATTGACCTTTACCATAATTTTCCTGGTGGTATCCCTGGCGTTAATTAATAATACCATCCGCCTGGCTATTTATTCGCAGCGCTTTTTAATTAAATCCATGCAATTGGTGGGCGCTACCAAAGGCTTTATCCGCAAACCATTTTTGCTGTATGGTATATGGCATGGGTTATTAGGCGGCCTCATCGCAATCATATTATTAATAGGCATGCTTTACCTGGCATACCAGCAGATCCCCGATCTGATCATCCTGCAAAACTATACCGAGTTTGGTATCGTATTTTTAGGTGTGATAGGCGTGGGCATATTTATATCGGGCTTCAGCACCTATCTTGCTGTTAACAAATTCCTACGTTTAAAAATTTACGATCTTTACAGATAATGGCACAAAAACAAGTTAGTAAACCAAGCATTGCGCAGCCGGTTAAAACAACCGCTCCGCAACAAAAAGCTACCACTCATACACCGGCGCAGTTTGTGTTTGATAAGGGGAATTACCGCCTGCTTTTTATATCTATAGCGGTAATATTTATCGGCTTCGCGCTGATGAGCGGCACTACCGATATTTACGATACCCGTAAAATCGTTATCGCCCCGTTAACGGTATTGGCCGGCTTTGCCATTGGCTTTTTCGCTATCTTTAAAAAGCCCGAAGCGCAATAAAGTATGAATTTATTCCAGGTTATTGTATTGGCCATTATTGAAGGTATTACCGAGTTTTTGCCTATCTCGTCAACCGGCCACATGATCATTGCCAGTTCTTTTATGGGTATTGGTAAAGAAGAGTTTGTAAAGCTGTTTGAAGTAGCTATACAGCTCGGCGCGATACTTTCCGTTGTGATATTGTATTATAAAAGATTTTTGAAATCAGTTGATTTTTACCTGAAACTGGTGGTAGGTGTTATCCCTGCAATCATTGTTGGCGTGCTCCTGAAAAAGAAGATCGATATTATGCTGGAAAGTCCGTTGGTTGTAGCGGTTACTTTACTGTTAGGCGGTATTGTGCTGTTGTTTGTTGATGCATGGTTTAATAAACCTACCGTTACAAAAGAAGAAAATATAGGATATCCAACAGCGTTAAAAATTGGCTTATTTCAGTGCCTGGCTGTTATTCCGGGCGTGTCGCGTTCAGCGGCGACAATTGTTGGGGGTATGAGCCAAAAGCTAAGTCGTACCGCAGCGGCCGAGTTCTCTTTCTTTTTAGCTGTACCAACCATGTTTGGCGCTACCGTAAAACAAATTTGGGATTACCATAAACACGTATCGCCAACCTTTACCAGCGAGCAGATCAAGTTTTTGGTTATCGGTAATATCATCGCCTTTGTAGTAGCTATGCTGGCTATTAAAACCTTTATTACCTTTTTGGAGAAGAAAGGCTTTAAGCTGTTTGGCTATTATCGTATCATAGCAGGTATCGTACTTTTGGCCTTATACTTTACGCACCACCTGGCGTAATATTTGAATATCGAACACTGAATGTTGAATATCGAATGATAAAGTATAAATTTCGATATTCGGTGTTCAATATTCGATGTTCGTTATTCTTTAAAAATTGGATACTTCAACCACAAAATTCCGCGATTTTAATTTTGCCGAAGGCGAACTACTGCTCATCAACAAGCCCTATAACTGGACGAGCTTTGATGTAGTAGGCAAAATACGCAATTCGCTAAAGCCACAAAAGTTAAAAGTGGGCCATGCCGGTACGCTCGATCCATTGGCGACGGGCCTGCTCATCATCTGCACGGGAAAACTCACTAAACAGATAGACACTTTCCAGGCCGAAGAAAAGGAATATACCGGCACCATGGTATTGGGTGAAACCACGCCATCCTACGATATGGAAACCGATGCCGACCAGAAATTCGACATAAGCAACCTTACCGAAGAGCAGATACGTAATAACTGTGCGCAGTTTACCGGCGATATACAACAGTATCCGCCCGCGCACTCGGCCGTAAAAATTAATGGCGAGCGTTTGTACGAGAAGGCCCGCAGGGGAGAAGAGGTAGAATTGCGCCTGCGTTTTGTAACCATCAGCGAATTTGAAATTACCCGGGTTGAATTGCCCGAGGTTGATTTCAGGGTGGTATGCAGCAAGGGTACCTATATCCGCTCGCTGGTGAACGATTTTGGCAAAGCTTTAAATAATGGCGCTTATTTGTCAAAACTTTGCCGTACACGCAGCGGCAATTTTAAGCTGGAAGATGCGTTTGAAGTGATGGAACTGGTAAACCACATACGTTCCCTGCGCGAAGAAAAATAATTCATATTTCTTGATAACTACATAAATAGTTTATAGCTTTATTTATGCGACAAAATAAAATAATAGCTCTGCTTGCGATGATGGTATATTGTTGCATAGTTGTAACTCCGCTTGCGGCACAAAACCTCCCAAATGTTCAAACAAAAAGTTTGCGCGCCCCGGCTAATATAAAGGTTGATGGTGTAGCAACCGAGTGGAACGACCAGTTTCAGGCGTATAATCATGCAACTGATATTTTTTACACCGTATCCAATAACGATGAAACATTGTTTTTAACTGTTAAAGTAACCGAGCCAAACGTCATATACAAAATCATGGGCGGAGGTATTTCATTTATTATAGATGACCTTAAAAAAAAATCAGATAAAGATGGCGTTACCATTAATTTCCCGGCATTTGATAAGAAGAGCAGGCCATCTTTTTCATTAAGAAAGAAGGGCGAAATACCACCCCCACCCGAACTGGCGGATAAAGTAGCCGATTCTATCAAAACTGTCAATAATGCCAAACTGATAAAAAGCTCAAAATGGATAATGGTTACCGGTGTTAAAGGCTTAGATACGATGCTGTCGGTATATAATAATGAGGGTATCGAAGCTATGGGGCTTTTCGACACTAAAAAGGCCTATACCTGCGAGATGGCAATACCACTTAAATACCTCAACCTTTCGGTAACGAATCATTCAAAATTTGCCTATCATATTTTGCTTAATGGCGGCAAAAACAAATTCACTGGGATGTTTTTGCATTTTACAAGCGGAACAAATGGCGATGGTACTCCGTCAACACAGGCTCAGCTTGATGCACAGAGCGAGAGAGTGAATGCGATAACAACAAGCGTTTACGCCACCACCGATTTTTGGGGCGAATACTCGCTCGCCGGGCATTAATTGTCAGTAGCAATTCATTTACAATAAAAGCATAGCTGCAATTGTACAATTAAGCTATTTTTGCATTTTACACCGTTGCAGCATTTATGCGTATCTACCATAACATTAACGATTTTAAACCGATACAAAATGCCGTGGTCACCATTGGCACTTTTGATGGTGTACACATAGGCCATCGAAAGATCATAGCCAAACTACAGGAACTGGCTGCGGAGATAAGCGGCGAAACGGTTATACTCACTTTTTTCCCGCATCCGCGGATGATATTGCATCCCGAGGATCAGGATATCAAACTCATAACAACCATAAACGAAAAGGCTGAATTGCTGGAAGGCTTAGGTATTGACCACCTGATAGTCACCCCGTTTTCACGGGATTTTAGTAACCTGTCGGCATTGGAATATATTCATGATATTTTAGTGGCGCGCATTGGCGTTAAAAAGATAGTGATTGGTTATGATCACCGCTTTGGCAAAGACCGCAAAGGCGGCCTTGAAGACTTGCAGCGCCTGAGCAAAGAGTTTGAGTATGATGTGATAGAAATACCCGAACAGGATATTAACGATGTTGCCGTAAGCTCCACTAAAATACGTGCCGCCTTGCTGAACGACGAGGTAGACCTGGCAAACCAATATCTCGGTTATCCTTTCTTTATCTCCGGCAGGGTAATCCGCGGTGATCAGATTGGCAGGCAAATAGGTTATCCTACAGCTAATATCCTCGTTGGCGAAAACTACAAACTGATACCGGCTGACGGTATATTCGCTGTTACGGTTAATGTAGGCGATAATACTTACAAGGGCATGGCCTACATTGGCCACAGGCCAACCATTAATGGCATGTCGCGCAATATCGAGGTTAATATTTTCGACTTCGACAAAGATATATACGACCAGAACATCCGCCTTAACTTCCACCATTTTGTACGCAGCGATATCAGGTTCAACTCGTTGGATGAACTGAAACTGCAGCTGGCTAAAGACAGGGAAGACGTGTTGAAAATGCTTTCATGATAACTTTTTTGCTGCTTGTTTGTTAGCTTTGAATGATTGATGATATGGCCTATTCAATCATTCAATAAATCAATCATTCGATCATTTGAAAAAACTCGACCTCGATAAAACCGAAAGCGAATTTTTGAATAATACCATTTCGCATTGGCAAAAGGAAGGCCTTATTGACGCCGGTACTGCTGATGCGCTGCATGGCTCGTATACCGTTAAAGGTTTCGATTGGATGCGCCTGGCCCGGTATTCTTTCTGGATAGCGCTTATCTGCGGCACCATCGCCTTCGGTTGGTTCATTGTTGACGATGCCGTGATCAACTACATCAAAAAACTATACGACACACCTAACATTATCATCAGCCTGCTGTCGGGCATTGGTGCGGCAATTTTGTTTTTATGGAGCCGGCGGCTCAAGCGGATATCGCCGCAAAAGGTTTTCAGTAATGAAGCGGTGGTATTTATGGCCATCCTGTTAACCGCATGCTGCATTGCCTACCTCGGTAAAACGTTCGATAACGGTTCAAGGCATTTCTCCTTGTTGTTTTTGCTATCGGTATTTGTTTATGGCATATTAGCCTGGCAAATGGATTCTAAAATGATATGGTTGTTCGCGCTCATCTCATTAGGCAGCTGGTTTGGCAGCGAAACCGGTTACCAAACGCATTGGGGCAATTACTTTTTGGGCATGAACTACCCGCTGCGTTTCGTCATCTTCGGCTTTGTGCTGGTGGCGGCCTGCGGGGCATTGCGGCATCGTAAATGGTTCAGCAACTTTGGCGAGTTAACCTATGTTGCCGGTTTGTTATACCTCTTCATCTCATTATGGGTAATGTCGGTTTTTGGCAATTACGGCTCGCTTAATCAATGGTGGCTGGTAAAGCAGATCACCCTGTTTTACTGGGGGATTATTGCTGCGGCGGTGTTCGCCGGCTTCCTGCTGTTTGGCCTTAAGCGTAATGATATGATAGCCCGCGAGTTTGGCATAACTTTTCTCATCCTGTTAATTTACACCAAATACTTTGAGTACTTTTGGGATAATACCAACAAGAGTTTGTTTTTTGCCATACTGGCTGTTTCGTTTTGGTTCATCGGCCGAAAGGCGGAGAAGATATGGAACGTAAATGCGGAGAAGGCGAAAAGCAATGAATAGGGTTGGTAGTTTAAGATCAACAAACAATATGGCTACAGAAGTTAAGTGTCCCAATTGCGCTCATGTTTTCCCTTTGGAGGAAGCCATGACCGAGGAATATAAGAAAGAGTTGCGCGAAAAAATGCTATCCTTTACCAAACAAAAGGAGGATGAATACATGCGCAAGCTGGATGAGTTCAGCAAAAAAGAGCAGCAACAATTGCTGGCTTTTGAGCAGAAGTTGGCTGATGAGAAGAAAGCCCTGCAACTCACCCTCGAAGAGAACCTGCGCAAAACCATAGCTGCCGATTTTGAGAATAAGCTGCAACTGCTCGAAAATAACAACAAGGATGCCGAAGAAAAGTTAAAACTATCGCGACAAAAAGAACTGGAGTTTTTAAAACGAGAGCAGGAGCTGAAAAATAAGGAAACCGAAATGGAATTGGATCTGCAGCGCAAACTGCAGGAGCAGCGCAATGAACTGGCTGAACAGATACGCAAGCAGGAAGCTGAAAAAAGCCTGGTGAAAGATACCGAGCACCAACTGCGCATTATGGAACTGACCAAGCAACTTGACGACCAGAAAAAACTGGCCGATGAGATGAAACGCAAAGCCGAGCAGGGCTCCATGCAACTACAAGGGGAAGTACAGGAGTTGATATTGGAAGAGCTACTACGCAGCAATTTTCCATTTGATATGATCAGCGAGGTGGGTAAAGGTGTGCGCGGGGCCGATTGTGTGCAGGTGGTACGCAACCAGAATGGCCAGGAATGTGGCAAGATCATCTACGAAAGTAAGCGCACCGCCGCCTTTTCGATGGAGTGGATAGAGAAGCTGAAGAAGGATATGCGCAATATAGGCGTTGATGTTGCCGTGATAGTGACCCAGTGTTACCCCAAAGGTATGGACTGCTTTGGCGAAAAAGACGGTGTTTGGATATGCTCGTTCGAAGAGGTAAAAGCTGTAGCTTATGTGCTGCGTGATAGTATATTGCGATTGTACAATGCCACCAAATCGCAGGAGAACAAGGGCGATAAAATGCACCTGTTGTACGATTACCTTACAGGATCGGAATTTGCCGCGCAATGGAATGCCATCCGCGAGGGTTTCAGGGATATGCGTATGTCTATCATCAAAGAACGCGAAACCATGGAACGTTTGTGGAAAGCCCGCGAAAAGCAACTGGATAAAGTACTGCTCAATGCCACGCACATTCGTGGTTCTGTCGACGGTATTGCCGGCCGGGATGCTGTACAACTCAGCCTGACCGAAGACGATGATGAGACCTTGTTATTAGAATAAAACTTGATAAACCGGGCCGGATTTCGTATATTGCAGGGAGCAGCAGAAGTTATTGGCTGTGCATTTCTTTGAAAGTCGAAACCGATAAAAAGTATTTAAAATTCTTACTTTATCCCCCCCATTGTTATAAATAAACACGGATTACGCCATGCACTACGCTCCATGCGCTTTGCGTAAATGTTGATAACCCCGGTTTTTTGTTGAAACTTTAGGCCTAACCATACTTTGCTCAAATGCGTAAAAGCAATATCTTGCGAGCAAAGTATGATCAAACTAAAATTTCCCCTTTTAGTAATAGCCCTTATCTGTGTAACTACGGTGTGCAAGCCGTCGGTTATTAATTTTAAAAGTATTAAGGCTGCTTTACATCACACCAAAACCATTATTGATAACGAAGCCGCAGCAACGCTTTGCCCCGACGACCTGCTTACCTTCGCGCAAAGCTTAATAGGTACGCGCTATCGTTCGGCATCAGCCAATCCTTTGCACGGTTTTGATTGCTCCGGCTTTGTAAGTTATGTATTCAAAAATTTCAGTATCCCCGTACCGCGCTCATCTTACGAGTTCGCTTCGGCAGGAGAGAAGATCGACCTGGCTGATGCACGCCCCGGCGATGTTATCCTGTTTACGGGTACACATACCCGCCGCCGCCGTATAGGCCATATCGGTATCATCGTATCCAACCAAAGCGGCGAAACCACTTTTATTCATTCTACATCGGGTAAAGAGCATGGCGTAACCATATCTGCTATGGATAAACGCTATCAAAAGCGCTTTGTTAAGGTAGTGCGCCTGCTCAAACAAAACGACCAGGTTTAGTTTACCTCAGAATAGTGACGTAGCCTGATAATGTCGGGCTTCCGTTTTTCAGATCGATGGTATAATAATAAACGCCTTCTGGCAATTTTTGGCCGTTGTAAGTGCCATCCCATAGTTTGCTGTTACCTGTGGTGGTAAATACCATTTGCCCGTTACGGGTATAAACACATAACACACTTTCCGGATAAGCGCCCAATCCCGGGATCTCCCATTTATCATTGGTCATATCACCGTTTGGCGAAAACGCATTGGGTACCATCACTTTGAGAAACACCGTTACCATGGCTGTATCGGTTACTGTAGTGCACGCCGATGTTACATGCAGGGTATATGTAATATTGGTGACACCGGCAGGCGGTGTAACCAATGGTGTTAACGATGTCGCATCATCCAGGTATAATGTGGGTGTCCACACATAGCTGAGCGGACCGCTGCCCTGGGCAGTTCCGGTTAAGCGTACCGATTGCCCGATGATGACCGTTTTATTGCCTCCGGCGCTGATAACCGGGTCTTGTGTTACATTAACGGTAACCGATGCCGTGCTGGTACACGAGTTATTGGTTGCCGTAACCGTATAGGTAGTAGTTGTAGCAGGGCTCGCTACCGGGTTGGCAATGTTGGGATTGGACAGGCCTGTAGTTGGTGCCCATGTATAACTAATACCGCCCGATGCGTTTAATTGCGCACTCGATCCCTTACATATTGTGGTGTCGTTACTCACTTTAGCCGTAATTTTTGGTTGCACCGTAATGGTAACACTTGCCTGGTTGGTACAGG
>Ga0207690_10002630_pt1 | contig 10812 bp, 8 predicted proteins | sample KBSC23metaG_FD_184315 | JGI IMG/M metagenome (GOLD analysis project Ga0207690, IMG submission 184315) | Corn rhizosphere microbial communities from Kellogg Biological Station, Michigan, USA - KBS C2-3 metaG (SPAdes) (version 2) | ecosystem: Host-associated > Plants > Roots > Rhizosphere > Soil ...
ACGCGGTCGTACTCGACCCGTTCCTGCAGGGCCAGCGAAGTCTCCAGCGAGGTCTCGAAGTTGCGCAGGTTGCGGTTGTTCACGCCGATCAGCGGCACCGGCAACGCCATCGCGCGCTCCAGCTCCTCCTCGTCGTGCACCTCGCACAGCACGTCCAGGTCGAGTTCCGCGGCCAGCAGCGACAGCTGCAGCAGCACGTCGTCGTCCAGCGCCGAGACGATCAGCAGGACGCAGTCGGCGCCGATCGCGCGCGCCTCGTACACCTGGTACGCGTCGATGATGAAGTCCTTGCGCAGCACCGGCAGCGAGCACGCCTCGCGCGCCTGCTGCAGGAACGCCTCGCTGCCCTGGAAAAAGTCGCTGTCGGTCAGCACCGACAGGCACGCCGCGCCGGCGGCCGCGTAGCTCTTCGCGATCGCGGCCGGGTCGAAATCCGTGCGGATCAGTCCCTTGCTCGGGCTGGCCTTCTTCACCTCGGCGATCACCGCCGGCAGGCCGGCGTCGATCTTCGCCTCGATCGCTGCGGCGAAACCTCGGGTGCCGGGAAGGTCCGCGATGCGCGCGATCAGTTCGGCCTCCGGCAGCCGGGCCCGGCGTTCGGCAACCTCTTCCGCCTTGCGGGCAAGAATGCGATTGAGAATGTCAGTCATGGCATCTCACTGGTGGTGTGGGAGCGCATCCCATGCGCGACAAGAGCACCGGCGCACCGGGCTGCGGCAGCTTCGCGCACCATGTACGCCTTACTGCGGATTGGCAAGCCGTCGGGTGGCCGCCACGAAGGCCTGCATTTTCGCATGCGCGGCGCCGCTGGCAATCGTGGCGCGGGCGAGATCGATGCCTTCGCTGATCGAAGCGGCCACGTCGGCCGTGTACAGCGCCGCGCCGGCGTTCAGGCAAACGATGTCGTGCGCCACGCCGTGGCGCCCCTGCAGCACCTCCAGCAGCATCGTCTTCGACTCGTCTGCATTTTCCACGCGCAGGTTGCGGCTGGACGCCATCGCCAGGCCGAAATCCTCCGGCTCCACTTCGTACTCACGCACCACGCCATCGCGCAATTCGCCGACCAGGGTCGCCGCGCCCAGCGAAATCTCGTCCAGCCCGTCGCGGCCCCACACCACCAGCGCATGCCGCGCGCCGAGCTGCTGCAGCGCGCGCACCTGGATGCCGACCAGATCGGGATGGAACACGCCCATCAAGATGTTCGGCGCGCCGGCCGGGTTGGTCAACGGGCCGAGGATGTTGAACAGCGTGCGCACGCCCATTTCCTTGCGCACCGGCGCCACCACCTTCATCGCCGGATGGTGGTTCGGCGCGAACATGAAGCCGATGTCGGTCTCGGCCATGCACACGGCCACCTGCGCAGGCGACAGCTCGATCGCCGCGCCGAGCGCCTCCAGCACGTCGGCGCTGCCGGACTTCGACGATACGCTGCGCCCGCCGTGCTTGGCGATGCGTGCACCGGCCGCCGCCGCCACAAACATCGCCGTGGTGGAGATGTTGAAGCTGGACGAACCGTCGCCGCCGGTGCCCACGATGTCGACGAAGTGTGCGTGCGGCGGCGCGTCCACCTTCGCCGACAGCTCGCGCATCACCCGCGCCGCGCCGGTGATCTCGCCCACCGTTTCCTTCTTCACGCGCAGGCCGGTGATGATCGCCGCGGTCATCAGCGGACTCACCTCGCCGTTCATGATCTGGCGCATCAGCGCGATCATCTCGTCATGGAAGATCTCGCGATGCTCGATCGTGCGCTGCAGGGCTTCCTGTGGCGTGATGGTGATCGCGCGGGCGTGGCCGTTCATGCCGCCGCCTTCAGCGGCCTTCCGAGGAAATTGCGCAGCAGGTCGTGGCCGTGCTGGGTCAGAATCGACTCGGGGTGGAACTGCACGCCCTCGACCGCCAGCGTCTTGTGGCGCAGGCCCATGATCTCGTCGATCGAGCCGTCCGGGTTTTCCGTCCACGCGGTGATTTCCAGGCAATCCGGCAGCGACGACTGCTCCACCACCAGCGAGTGGTAGCGCGTGGCCTCGAACGGATTCGGCAGGCCGGCAAACACGCCCTGCCCGCGATGGATCACCGGCGACGTCTTGCCGTGCATGATCCGCTTCGCACGGATCACCTTGCCGCCGAACACCTGGCCGATCGCCTGGTGGCCCAGGCATACGCCGAACACCGGGATCTCGCCGGCCAGCTCGCGCAGCACGTCCAGCGACACGCCCGAATCATCCGGCGTGCCCGGCCCCGGCGAGATCATGATGTGCGAGGGCTTGAGCGCGCGGATGCCGGCCACGTCCAGCGCATCGTTGCGCACCACCCTGACCGCCTGCCCCAACTCGCCCAGGTACTGCACGAGGTTGTAGGTGAAGCTGTCGTAGTTGTCGATCATCAGCAGCATGGCGCGCCTTGCGGGACATGACGGCGCAGCGCGCCGGGCACGGCATTATAGCCGTGCCGTCCGCCCCCGGTTCCGCCAGCGGCGCCAGCCAGCCCCGCTCAGGCGGTATCGCGCCGCGACTGCCGCGCCACCACGCTGGTGGCGGTGAGGTCGCCGGTGACGTTGCCCAGCGTGGCCAGCGCGTCGGGGATGGTGTCGACCGCCAGCATCAGGCCCAGCGGGCTGAGCGGCAGGCCCATTGCCTGCGCCACCGGCAGGTTGGTGGCGATGAAGGTGACCTGGCCCGGCAGGCCGACCGAACCCAGGCTGATCACCACCGCCAGCAGCGCGCCGGCGAGCAGCTGCGCGGTGGACAGGTCGATGCCGTAGGCCCAGGCGATGAACACCGCCGAGGTGACGTACTGCACCGGACTGGTCAGGCGGAACAGGCTCACCGCCATCGGCAGCACCAGCGCGGCCACCTGCTTCGGGTAGCCGAGCCGGCGGTCGGCGCTTTCCAGCATTGCCGGCAGCGAGGCCAGCGAGGACTGCGTGCTGATCGCCACCACCTGCGCCGGCACCAGCGCCAGCGCGAAACGGCGCAACCGCTCGCCGCCGAAGGCCACCGCCAGCGGCAGCATCATCACGGTGACCGCCAGGTACAGCAGGCACTCCACCAGCACGTACACGCCGAGCGCGCTGAGCATGCCCAGGCCCGAGCGCGCGCACACGGAAAGGATCAGCGCGAACACGCCCAGCGGCGCGATCCACAGCACCCAGCGCACGATCACGATCATCGCGTCGGCGATCGCCTGGAAGAATTCCATCAGCAGCGCGCGCCGCGCCGGCGCGATCCGGGTCAGCGCGAAACCGAGGAACAGCGCGAACACCACCAGCGGCAGCATCGCACTCTGCGCCGCGGCCATGATCGCGTTGCTGGGCACGATCGCGACCAGCGTGTCGATCCAGTTCACCGACGCCGCCTGCGCGGCCGCAGGCATGCTGGCGTGATCGAGCGCGGCGACCAGCGCCGGATTGTGCGGAAACAGCGAAAACACCAGCGGCGCGGCCAGCGCCGCGAACAGCGCGCCGCCGGTCAGCACCACGATGAAGACCACGATCGCGCGCCGCGCGATGCGGCCCGAGGCGGCCGCGTCGGTGGCGGTGTTGACGCCCACCACCACCAGCGCCAGCACCAGCGGCACCACGGTCATCTGCAGCGCGTTCAGCCACAGCTTGCCGATCGGCTGCGCCACGTTGGCCACCTGCAACGCCACGCTTTCGTTCCAGCCGGCCAGCAGCAGGCCGATCAGCGCGCCAGTGGCCAGCCCGACCAGAACCCGGGTGGTCGCACTCACTGCGCGGCATCCGCGGCGGCTAGCGCCGGCAGTTGCCAGTCGGCGCGCAGCCGCTCGTACTCGGCCTGCGGCAGCAGCACGAAGACCGGATGCTGCTGCGGCTTCAACCAGGCCAGCAGCGACTCCATCACCGCCGGCGTCATGGCGGTACAGCCGGTGGTGGCGTCGGTGGGCGACTTCCACAGGTGCGCGAAGATGCAGCTGCCGCCCTGCGGCGCCGCCTGCGCGTTGTGCTCGATCACGAAGCCGAGCCGGTAGCGCTGGTCGCCGTTCGCATGCAGGTCGCGTCGCATCGGCTCGCTGGAGCCCTTCACTGCGTCGGCGCCGACCACGTTCGCGTCGACGATGCGGTTGTACTGTGCCGTGCCGCTGACATCCATGCAGTAATCGGTGGCGGTGAGCGCGCGGTACGGCAGCGCAGTGGCCGCGTGCGCGGCGTAGCCGAACGCCTCGCCGATGCGGAACACGCCGGCCGGGCTGCGGCCGTCGCCTTCGCGCTTGAGCGGCCCGCCATGCTGCGGCGCGTTCAGGCCCAGGCCCCAGCCGGCGCCGCTCTTGCCGATGGTCACCGGCACGGCGGCGCGCACTTCACGCCAGCCGTCGCCGTCGCGCGCGAAGGTGCGCAGGGTGCCATGGTTCGCGTTCCAGCCGGCGGTGGTGACCAGCACCAGCTGGCGGGCGTCGTGCCAGGGCGTGGTCGCCGCGCCGGCGTGCGCGGCTCCGGCAAGCGTGATGGCAAACATCAGCGGGGCAAGGGTGCGGCGGCGAACAGTCATCAGCTTTCAATCCAATAGGTGAGCGTCACGCAACAAGTGTGGGAATCCGCCAGGGAATGTTGCTCCTGCCTCGATTCCCGATTCCCGTAGCTAGGGCTCCAGCATCAGCTGGATGCGGTCGAGGTTGGCCAGCAGTTGCGCGTGGCGATCGTCGTGGCCTTCGCACAGTTGCACGAACACGCCGTCGAGCAGGTGCTGCAGCGCCGATTGGTACAGCAGCGGCTGGACGTACGGCAGTTCGTCGTGCGCGGATACCACCAGGGCAAGGTCGGCCAGCGCGCGCAGCGGGTTGGCGGTGTGCCGCGTCACCGTGATCACCTGGCCGCGGCGCTCGCGGAAGTAGCGCGCGATCTTGCATAGCGCCGGATGGTTGCCGTGCTCGGAGAACACCAGCAGCACGTCGCCGGCGCTGGCCGCGGAGACGTTCGCGGTCATCCGCGCGGTGTCGAAGTTGTGCACGGTGAGGATGCCCAGCAGCGACAGCTTCAGCGCGAAGCCGCGCGCGTGGATGTCGTCCTCGCCCAACCCGATGATGAACACCTTGCCGGCACGGCCGGCCTGCTCGATCGCGTCCGCCACGGCGTGGAGGGTTTCCGGCGGGTTGATCAGCCGGGTCGCTTCCTCGGCCTCGGACTTGCGCCGCCACAGGTTGCCGGCGGACGCCCCGCCGCCTTCGCCGCCGCTCGCCTCCGCGACCTGCGGCGTGTCGCCGTTGTCGGCGCGCGCGATCGCCTCGCCGACCGAATACTTCAGGTCCGGATAGCCCTTGAAGCCCAGCTTCTGGGTGAACTTGACCACGCTGGACTGGCTGATCCCCAGCGCGTTGGCCAGTTGCTGCGAGGAGTAGTCGCGCAGCAGCTGCGCGTTCTCCAGGATGAAGTCGGCGATGCGCCGCTCCACTGCCGACATCTGGTCGCGTTCCGAACGGATTTTGACCAGCGGCGACATCAGGCTTCGATCCTCTCCAATCCGCGGATCTCGCGGATGCCCAGTCCGGGGGCATCCGTCACCGAGATTTCCGACTCGTTGAAGATTACCCCACCGTCGACCGGATTGAACTGGCACAGCGACGGGCCGTCCAGGTCGATCTTGGTGATCACGTTCGACTTCGCCACCGCCACGTGCACCGCCGCGGCCACGCTGATGCTGGTTTCCAGCATGCAGCCGATCATGCACTCGATGCCGTGCATGCCGGCGATGTCGGCGATGCGGATCGCGTTGGAGATGCCGCCGGTCTTCATCAGCTTGATGTTGATGATGTCGGCCGCGCGCAGGCGGATCAGCTCGATCACCTCCATCGGGCCGAACACGCTCTCGTCGGCCATCACCGGCGTGTGCACGCGCTCGGTGACGTAGCGCATGCCGGCCAGGTCGCGCGCCTTCACCGGCTGCTCGATCAGCTCCAGCTTGATGCCGGCGTCCTCCAGCGTCTGCAGCGCGTACACCGCCTGCTTGGCGGTCCAGCCCTGGTTCGCGTCCAGCCGCAGCAGCGCGCGCCCTTCCACCGCGGCGTAGATCGCCTTGACCCGCTCGATGTCGACGCCGATGTCCTTGCCCACCTTGATCTTCAGCGACTCGAAACCGCGTTCCACCGCGGAGACCGAGTCGGCCACCATCTTGTCGATGTAGTCGACGCTGATGGTGATGTCGGTGGTGATCACCGGGTCGCCGCCGCCGAGAAGCTTGTACAGCGGTGCGCTGTAGAGCTGGCCCCACAGGTCGTACACCGCGATCTCCACCGCCGCCTTGGCGCTGGTGTTCTTCTCCATCGAGGACTGGATCAGCTGGGTGAGGTGGTTGAGGTCGGCGATGTCCTGGCCGATCAGCCGCGGCGAGATGTAGTGGCGGATCGCGTCGATGATCGAGCCGTGGGTATCGCCGGTGATCACCGCGGTGGCCGGCGCCTCGCCGTAACCGACCTGGCCCGAGTCGGTATGCACCATCACCACGATGTCCTCCACCATGTTGACCGTGCGCAGCGCCGTCTTGAACGGGGTCTTCAGCGGCACCCGCAGCATGCCGAACTGGATGTCGGTGATTTTCATGGGCAAGCCTTCATGGAATCTGTGTCCTTTTTCTTCTTGGTGCAGGCGCGCTCAGTGGCGGATGCGCACGATGCTGGTCATGCGGTCGACAAAGGTCTGCTTGTCGTTGAACAGCATCGGCAACAGCGGGGTCACCGACACCGCATTGAGCTTCACGTGCGCCTTGCTGCCGTCGGCCTTGCGGTAACTCATGCCGCCCACGTCGTGGATCACGTACGGCTGGCCGTGCAGCTGGCCGATCACCATCATCACGTGGCCGGGGATGTAGACCAGATCGCCCACCTGCAGTGCGTGCGCGGCCTTGATGCGCGCCTCGCGACTGTCCTTGTCGGTGAACAGCCGATGCTCCAGCGCCCGGCTGATCGACTGCTTGCTGGTGTCGCGCGGCATCTGCACGCCCATGCTGCGATACACGTCGGATACAAAGCCGCTGCAATCGCGGCCATCGTACGAATGACCCCAACCGTAGCGCTCGCCGAGGAACTTGAAGGCCTGGTGGATGATGTTGGCCGGGGTCAGCGGCAGATAGTCGCTGGCGGTATCGGTGTTCTTCTGCAGCAGCGCGGGCGAGAACTGCAACTTGCCGGCCGCATCGCGCCACGGCAGTTCCAGCGTGTACGCGGCGTACGCCGTCTGCCCGTTCACCGGCTGATCCGGCGCCAGGCCACTGGCCAGTGGCACGCGCGTGCTCATGTCCAGTTGCAGCTGCGACACCTCGGGACGCTCGCGGGTGAACACCGTGCGTTCGCTGGCCCCGGTGATCACCCGGTACGGCGCCTTGTCGGCGTAACCGAAGACCTGCGCCGCACTGCCTTCGGCCACATTCTCCTTCTTCGTCCACGCGGCATAGCGCGGGCTCAGCACGAACAGCCACTGGCCGTCGGCACTGGCATGCGTGATCACCACCGGCACGCCGGGGAACTCGGCGGTCTCCTGGAAGCGGTCGATGTCGGTGTCGCCTTTCGAGCTGAACACGCGCAGGTCCGTCGGAAACGCGCGGAACGCGGCACGCTGCACGATCAGCCCGTAGCGCGTGGGCTGGCTGGCCGGGATCTTGTCCAGGGCAAGATCAGCCGCCATCGCATCGAACGTCGCTGACGGCACCGGCTTGCCCTCGACGTCGTACAGTTGGCGCGTGGGCCGTTCCGAAATCGCGTTGATCCAGCCACTGACCTGCTCGCGGGAGAGCGTGGCCGGCAACGCGCGCAGGTCGTGCATCGACGGATCGAGCTGCAGCAGCTTCGCGTTCTGCGCCTCGATCGCGGCGCGGTCGAGGATCACCCGATCGGGCTCGGCTTGCAGGCCGATCCAGAACGCGGGAGTGAGCTGTGCCTCGCCGACGCCGAGCACGCCGGACGGCGGCACGGTCAACGCATCGTTCGCCTCGCGCGCCTGCAGCGGTGCGCCGGCGAAGGCGAGCGCGAGCATGGTGGCGGCAAGCAGGGGAAGTCGCATCGTCTTGGTCCTATGTTGAAGCTGCATCAGGTGGCCGCCAGCGTGGACAGGATCGTCGCCACCAGCAGGCCGAAACCGGTGCCCAGGATGTAGCCGAGCAGGGCCAGCAGGATACCGACCGGCACCAGCGCGGCCGAATAGCTGGCCGCCAGGATCGGCGTGGCCGCCACGCCGCCAATATGCGCCAGCGAGGAGATCCCGCACAGGTACAGGTCGAAGCGGAAAAGTTTGGCGCAGCCGATCAGCAGCACCGCGTGGATCGCGATGATGGTGACGCCGCACAACAGGTACAGCGGCGCCGCGGCGATGCCCTGGAAGTTGCTCTGCGAGGCCAGCACCGCCACCACGCTGATCAGCATGGCACTGGAGATCGTGCTGGCGCCCGGAAACTCCGCCAGCGGCGTGTGCGCCACCAGCAGGCCGAAACCGGTGGCCAGCAGGATGGTCCAGGTGGTCGCGCTGATCATGCCGGAAACCGGCAGCCAGCCGGCCAGCCAGCCCGACACCGCCGCCACCGCCAGCGCCATGCCCAGCCACAGCAGCACGCTGTCGTAGGTGGTCGGCGCCTTGGCCTTCACCGGCGCCAACGGGATGTCGCCGCTGGATTTCGCCCGGGTCCAGCGGTTGAACGCCGGCGCCAGCCGCGCCACCGAGAACAGCACCACCACCCACATCGAATAGCCCAGCGCATCGGTCAGCAGCGACATCGCCAGGTAGGTGTCGGACATGCCGATCGCCTGCTTCACCGCGATCATGTTCGCGGTGCCGCCGACCCAGCTGCCGGAGAGCGCGGCCAGCGGCTGCCAGTCGTTGCCGGGCAGCCAGTGGCGATAGATCAGGTAGGTGCCGATGAAGGCCACGAACAGGCTCAGCGAGGTGCAGGCGAACACGCCCAGTACGCGCGGGCCGAGCCGCCAGATCGCGCGCAGGTCGCAGTTGATCATCAGCAGGAACAGCAGGGCCGGCACCATGTGCGAGACCAGCATCGACTGCGCCGCCTTGATCTCCGCGTTGACCTGCCACAGCCCGGAAACCGCCAGCGCGGTGACCAGCAGGTAGGTCAGCACGATCGGCGGCAGCACCGAAAACACCTTCCAGCCGAAGCGGCGTTCCATTGCCGGAAACAAACCGGCGACCAGCAACATCAGCGCCAGGTAGGGCCAGACCGTGTGGATCACATGCATCCCCTCGTGGATCGTTCGCGGGCATTCGCAGGCTGGCTGGTTTCCACCATCAAGGAATAGCTGATTCTTATCGGCTTCGATTGAAGCATAAATTATTGACCGGCATTTGCAAGCGTGTTACACAGCGGTTTCAGGGGATTCGTTGCGGGGACGTTTGTCGATGGATACGTTGCTACCTGTCGCACCCAAAGTACGCCGCCATGTGCGCGGCTTGCGCGTTGCCGTGTCCCTGCTCGCCCTGCTGCTCGCCGCACCGTTTGCCTTCGCCGGCAACGGCACCGGCGGCAAGGCGGTCACCCCCATCATCGCCCAGATCGACGCCGGCCACTTCAAGGCGGCCGACGCGGCGATCACCAGCGCCCTGGCACAGCCCGGGCTGTCCGCCGACACGCGCCATGCGCTCGCGTTCCAGCGCGAACGCATGCGCCGCATCCTGCTCGATTTCACCCTGAGCGCCGACGACGTCAAGGCACGCGTGCGCAAGCAGATCCCCGACCTCAGCGACGCCGAGTTCGCGAAGTGGAACGCGGCCGGCCTGTTCGAGCACCAGGTCATCGACGGCAGGACGCTGTACTTCAAGCGTTCGCCCGGCAACCTGTTCCGGCTCAGCCCCGAGGCGGTGGCGCGGCGCGCCGTGCAAACGCCGATCGGCGACGGCCCGATGGAGTCGCTGAACGACCACCAGCGTGCGATCTACAAGGCCGCGCTGGCCGAACACCGCAGCAGCGTGCTGCCGCGCCGCCTGCGCATGACGCAGACGCTGACCGTCGACGCCGACGCCGTGCCCGCCGGCGAGACCGTGCGCGCGTGGATTCCGTATCCGCGCGCGGTGCCGGGCCAGCAGGAAGACATCCGCTACGTCGCCAGCGTGCCGGCAAAGCACCAGATCGCGCCCGAATCGGCCATGCAGCGCACGGTGTACCTGGAGAAGCCCGCGGTGGCCGGGCAGAAAACGGTGTTCTCGGTCACCTACGAGCTGACCCTGCTCGCGCAGTACCACGCGATCGACCCGGACCGGGTGCAGGCGGAAACCATCACGCCGGAACTGGCCCCGTTCGTGGCCGAGCGAGCGCCGCACATCGTGTTCACCGACGCCATGCGCAAGTTCTCGCACGACGTGGTCGGCGACGAGAAAAATCCCTACCGCATCGCGCAGAAACTGTTTGCCGCGGTCGACCGCATCCCCTGGGCCGGCGCGCGCGAGTACTCGACGATCACCAACATCAGCGACTACGCACTGCATGCCGGCCATGCCGACTGCGGCCAGCAGACCCTGCTGCTGATGACCCTGCTGCGCCTCAACGGCATCCCCACGCGCTGGCAGTCGGGCATGGTGTATTCCGACGACGGCACCCGCTACAGCAACATCCACGACTGGGGCTACCTGTACCTGGCGCCGTACGGCTGGGTGCCGATGGACGTCACCACCGGCCGCCTGCAACCCGGCCCGGGCGACGACAAGTCGCTGGAATGGTTCTACCTGGGCGGGCTCGACAACTACCGCATCGCGTTCAACGACGACTTCGGGCGCCGCTTCCAGCCGCCCAAGCAGCACTTCCGCTCCGACGACGTGGACTCGCAACGCGGCGAGGCCGAATGGCGCGGCGGCAACATCTATTTCGA
>Ga0207690_10002643_pt1 | contig 10792 bp, 10 predicted proteins | sample KBSC23metaG_FD_184315 | JGI IMG/M metagenome (GOLD analysis project Ga0207690, IMG submission 184315) | Corn rhizosphere microbial communities from Kellogg Biological Station, Michigan, USA - KBS C2-3 metaG (SPAdes) (version 2) | ecosystem: Host-associated > Plants > Roots > Rhizosphere > Soil ...
CTCTGGCTACTCGGCGGCGGTTTTGGCGCGGCTCGCCGCCCACGTGGTCAGCATCGAGCGGCACGAGCCGCTCTCGCAGGGGGCGGCGCGAGTGCTGGCATCGCTGGGGATCGCCAACGTTGAGCTGGTGGTCGGCGACGGCAGCCTCGGCGTCCCCGAGCGTGCCCCCTTCGACGCGATCGCTTGCCACGCCACCGCCCCCGCGCCGCCACCGGCGCTGCTCAACCAGCTCGCCGACGGTGGTCGCCTAGTAGTGCCGATCGCTGCCGGCGAGGCTGACATGCTCACTGTGCTGCGCCGCCAGGGCGAACGAATCGAGCAGGAGCAGATCGGCCCCTGCCGGTTTGTGCCGCTGATCGGCGAGGAGGGGTTCAGCAACTGATGCCGCGGCTTAGCAACTGTTGCCCGGCGGGTCCTTGCCGTCGCGGGCGACTTCGTCGTTGCCGGGGCCACAGTCGATTGACTTGTCGCGCTGGCCGTCTTGGGCTTCGATGAAGTCGTTGCCGCCTTTGCCGATGAAGGTATCGGCGCCGAGGTGGCCCATCAGGCTGTTGTCGCCGTTGTCGCCGATCAGCACGTCGGGGCCGTCCGATCCCTCGAGGCTCTCGTTGTTACCGAGGATCTTGTCCGGGTTGCCGCAGCCGGGAGGAGCGCCGGTGCCACCCAGTTCCATCCGCAGGTTGTCCTTCGAGCGGGCGTAGGAGACGGTGTCCTCGCCGGTGCCGCCGTCGAAGTTGTGGCCCTGGCAGGTGACGACCGAGCTGACCAGCAGGTCGTTACCGGGCCCGCCCTGGAGGACGTCGCTGCCCGGGTCGGCGTAGAGGACGTCGCTGCCGCCGTTGCCGATCAGGGTGTCGTTGCCGTGGTCGGGGCCGTTGTAGTTCTCGCCCGCTTCGAGCACGTCGTCGCCGCCGCCGCCGACCAGTTCGTCATTGCCGGCGTTGCCGTTGATCCGCACGTGAGCGCTGGCGGGGACGCTGGGGTCGACGACGATCTTGTCGTTGCCGTTGCCGCCGGTGACGACGATCAGCGGCGGCGGCCCGGAGTCGGGGCAGACCATTGCGCTCGCGTTCGAGGACTGGGGTTCGCAGCCGTCGCCGGGGAAAATCGGGACCGCGCTGGAGATCACCCAGGCGGTGGGAGCGCGCGAGATGCGGATTTCGTCGTTGTCCGGGCTGCCCTGGATGATCAAGCTGGAGCCGTCGAGCCCCTGGTTCAGGGTTCCGTAGGCGAAGTTGGGCGGGGGCGAGGTTTCGGGACCGCAGGAGGTTTCGGTGGTGAAGCCGTTGCATTCATCGCTGCCGGGGCCGCCGAAGGCCTGACCGCCACCGCCGCCGCTTTCCAGGGTGTCGTCGCCGACGCCGCCGTCGATCCGGTTGGACTGGCCGTTGCCGACGATCGTGTCGCCTTGCGGTGAGCCGACCACGTCCTCGAAGCCGCTGAGTTTGTCGTGGCCATCGCCTTTCGCCGTCCCCGTGGCGAGGTTGACGATGATGCCACCGCGGGTGGCGCTGGCGTAAGAGACGATGTCGTTGGTGCCTTCGCCGCCGGAGAGGGTGTCGGTGCCGGAGTCGCCGCGGACTATGTCGCCGTCGCCCGGGCCGCCGTCGGCGTTGTCGATGCCGGCGCCGCCGAAGACTTCGTCGGCGCCGCCACCGCCCTCGAGATCGCTGTCGTCGCCGGGACCGCCTTCGATCAGGTCTTCGCCTTCGCCGCCTTCGATCTGGTCATTGCCCTTGTCGCCGAGCAGTTTGTCGTTGCCACCACCACCGTTGATCTTGTCGCTGCCCTGCTGGCCGTCGATGTAGTCGTTGCCGCTACCGCCGTCGAGCTTGTCGGGACCTTTGGAGCCGAGCAGGTGGTCGTCCCCGCCGCCGCCGTGGAGACCGTCGGCACCTTTTTCGCCGTTGAGGGTGTCTTCGCCTTCGCCGCCGTCGAGTTGGTCGGACCCATTTTCGCCGTCGAGATTGTCGTTGCCGCCTTCTCCCAGCAAGTCATCGAAGCCGCGACCACCCTTGATCGTGTCGTTGCCGGGGCCGCCGCAGATCGTGTCGTTGCCGTTCGGGCCACCGGTGATGACGTCGTTGCCACCACCGCCGTAGATCACGTCGCTGGCTTTTTTGCCGACGATGTGGTCGTTACCGGGCGTGCCCATGATCGTCACTTTTTTGCCGTCGCACTTCATCGCCAGCGCCTGGCCGGCGAGCGGGAACAGCAGCAGGCCGGCGGCGCAGGCGAGCGCAGGCAGCAGCAAGCGAAGTCGAAAGCGTCCCGACGACATGGTCCTTCCCCTGATCGGTCACGGCGGCGAAAAACTCCAATCCCCAGATCCGACATATGTCCAAACGCCCGGTGACTCGATTCGTCAGGCGCCCGGCCACGCGGCAGCCGCTCTCCTATACGCTCGCTCCGCGATGCGAGGCGGCATCTACGTCCTGAACTTCTATTCCGCGGTCTTCATCGACCAGCTCAAGCGCGGTCGCAAGACCGCGACGATCCGGCTCGGCGACAAGAGCAACAAGTACGAGCGCGGCCAGGTCGTCTGGATCACGGTCGGCTTCCGCCACAGCCCGCGCGAGAAGATCTTCACCGCTGTGATCGACGACGTTGAGGTCAAGCCCCTCAGCGAGCTCAGCCGGCGCGATATCGAGCACGACAACCCCGAGTTCCGCCGCCTTGAAGAGACGACCCGCTTCCTCGAACAGATCTACAGCCGGCCGATCTCCGAGGACGACCTGGTGACGGTGATCCGCTTCTCGCAGATCGTCGAGCCGCCGCGGGCGCACCTGGGCAACGGGGAGACCCCGCACCACAACTGAACCGGATGCGCGCTCGGGTCGTAGGCAAGTAGCGATGGCCGAATACGCCTTCCTCACCACCTGGCTGCTGGAGTCGCCGCGCGAGCCGGTCTGGGAGGCGATCCACGAGCAGGGCGCCTGGCCGAGCTGGTGGCGCGGGGTGGAGGCGGCGACCGAGCTGCGCCCCGGCGACGGCAACGGGCTCGGCAGTGTCTCGCGGATGGTCTGGAAGAGTCTTTTGCCCTACCGGGTCAGCTTCGACGTGACGACCACCCGGGTCGAGTACCCGACCCTGCTGGAGGGGCGGGCGGTCGGCGAGCTGGAAGGGATCGGGCGTTGGCGCCTCTACGAGCAGGACGGGGTGACCGCGGTCCTCTACGAGTGGAACGTGCAGACGACGAAGCCGTGGATGAACCTAATGGCGCCGCTACTGCGGCCCGCCTTCGAGTGGAACCACGACTGGGTGATGCAGCGCGGCGGCGAGGGAATTTCCGAGCTGCTCGGCTGCCGCCTCTTGGCAAGCGACTGAGGTTCGCTATCTTTCAGTCATTGGCACTCTCACCCTAGGAGTGCCAAGCGCCAGCAGGCCCAGATCCGGCTCTGCAACGGCGTTTCCCAACTTTCCCAGCAAACACTGACCGAACAACGGAGGTTCACGGATGAAGCTGAAGCCCCTCGGGGACCGGCTGATCGTCAAGCCGGTAGAGGAGGAGGAGACGACCGCCAGCGGCATCGTCCTCCCCGACACGGCCAAAGAGAAGCCGCAGAAGGGCAAGGTGATCGCTGTCGGCGACGGCGCGGTTAACGAGGACGGCAGCCGCCGCCCGCTCGACGTCGCGGAGGGGGACGAGGTCCTCTACTCCAAATACGGCGGCACCGAGGTGACCGTCGAGGGCGACGAACTACTGGTGCTGCGCGAGTCGGACGTCCTCGCCAAGGTCGCCTAGCTCACCGGACTTACGCAACTAAGGAGGACTAGAAACAGATGGCTCACAAGGAGCTGAAGTACGCAGAGGATGCCCGAGGGGCCCTGCAGGCTGGCGTCGACTCCGTCGCCAACGCCGTCAAGGTCACCCTCGGCCCCAAAGGCCGTTACGTCGTGCTCGACAAAAAGTTCGGGGCGCCGACGATCACCAACGACGGCGTCACGATCGCCCGCGAGGTCGAGGTCGAGGACGTCTTTGAGAACCAGGGCGCCCAGCTCGTCCGCGAGGTCGCGACCGCGACCAACGACGTCGCCGGTGACGGCACCACCACCGCCACCCTGCTGGCGCAGACGATCGTCCGCCAGGGCCTGAAGAACGTGGCCGCCGGCGCTAACCCGCTGGCCCTGCGCCGCGGCATCGAGAAGGCTGTCGAGGAGGTTGTCGACAACCTGCGGGGCAAGCAGTCGAAGGAGGTCTCGGGCAAAGACCAGATCGCCCGCGTGGCCGCGATCTCGGCTGGCGACGACGAGATCGGCAACGTGATCGCCGACGCGATCGAGAAAGTCGGCAAAGACGGCGTCGTCAACGTCGAGGAGGGCCAGACCTTCGGCATGGAGCTGGAGTTCACCGAGGGGATGCAGTTCGACAAGGGCTACATCTCCCCGTACATGGTCACCGACCAGGACCGCATGGAGGCGGTGCTGAAAGACCCCTACATCCTCATCGCCAACCAAAAAATCGGCTCCGTGCGGGACATCCTGCCGGTGCTTGAGCAGGTGATGCAGGGCGGTAAACCGCTGCTGATCGTGGCCGAGGACGTCGAGGGCGAGTGCCTCGCGACCCTGGTTGTGAACAAGCTCCGCGGCACCTTCACCGGGGTCGCCGTGAAAGCGCCCGGCTTCGGCGACCGTCGCAAGCGGATGCTGGAGGACATCGCGATCCTCACCGGCGGCGAGGTGATCACCGAGGAGATGGGCCTGAAACTGGAGAACACCCAGCTTGCCCAGCTCGGTCAGGCGCGCACCGTCGTCGTCTCCAAGGACACGACCACGATCATCGACGGGGATGGTGGCGCCGAGGACATCAAGGGCCGGATCAAGCAGATCAAACAGGAGATCGAGAACACCGACTCTGACTTCGATCGCGAGAAGCTCCAGGAGCGTCTGGCCAAGCTCGCCGGGGGCGTTGCCGTGGTCAAGGTCGGCGCCGCCACCGAGACCGAGATGAAGGAGAAAAAGCACCGTGTCGAGGACGCGCTGCAGGCGACCCGCGCCGCGCTCGAGGAGGGCGTCGTGCCGGGTGGCGGCGTGGCCCTGCTGAACGCGCAGGCCGCCCTGGACCCGGAGAAGCTGGACGACCCGGACGAGGTCACCGGCGCTCGGATCATCCACCGCTCGCTGGAGGAGCCGGTGCGGCAGATCGCCGAGAACTCCGGCCTCGAGGGCTCGGTCGTGGTCAACAAGGTGCGGGAGCTGAAAGCTGGCGAAGGCCTGAACGCGGCGACCGGCGAGTATGGCGACCTGATCAAGGCCGGCGTCATCGACCCGACCAAGGTCACCCGCTCGGCCCTAGAGAATGCGGCCTCGATCGCGAAGAACATCCTCGTGACCGAGGCGATCATCGCCGAACCGCCGGAAGAGAACGGCGCCGGCGGCGGCATGCCCGACATGGGCGGCATGGGCGGCATGATGTAAGGACGCCTCGTCAGCGCCCATCCTGGCGCCAACAGGCGAGTCGCCTTCGAGGGCCCGGCAAAAGCCGGGCCCTCTGCGTTTCAGATCCACATCACACAACTATGCGTCCTGCGTGACGCTTTCGTCCCTTTCTGCGCACCACCCGTGCGCCCAGACCCGCCACGCTCCCTGTATGGGCAGGGACACGCACGTTGACGGGCCTGAAATACCCCTATATGGAGGGAAATCGGCCCGTCAACCTTCCAGGCCAACCGATTTAGCCATCGCTGAGGTGGCGACGAGGCAGCATGGGGTAGTGGCGCTGTGGCAGTTGGAGGGACTTGGGCTCCACGTCAAGGTCATCGACAAGAGGGTTGCGGCGGGGAGGTTGCACCGGGTGCATCAGGGTGTGTTTGCCGTTGGCCATACGGTTCTCAGCCCGGATGGGCACCGTATGGCGGCAGTGATCGCATGCGGACCCGAGGCAGTTCTCTCGCACCGATCGGCGGCGTCGCTTTGGGGGCTTCGGGAGGACAGCCGTAGCCGAATCGATGTCACCGCACCGGGGCGCCGGGGCCGAATACCTGCCGGGATCGACGCTCATAGGCACGGTTCGCTGACGCCGGCCGACAAGACCATTGTTGAAGGGGTCCCCTGCACCAGCGTGGCGCGGACGCTGCTCGATCTCGCGGCAGTCGTCTCTTATCGCGAGCTCCGACATGCTGTGACCCAAGCAGAAGTGACCCGGCGCTTCGATCTTGCGTCGATGCGCGAGCTCTTGGCGCGGAGTCGCCGCCGCCGAGGGGTTGCCCGGCTGCGAACGGCCATCGCGCTTCACGATCCGCGCGAACAGCTCACTCGTCGTGAACTGGAGGCAAAGTTCCTTGATCTCTGTCGCAGTTCAGGCCTGCCTCTACCCGAGGTAAACAGCCACCTGCTCGTCGAAGGCATTTCGATGATGCCGGACTTTCTCTGGCGCGACGCCGGGCTGATCGTCGAAGCCGACAGCCGCAAGTTCCATGGGACCGTCACCGCCTTCGAGGCCGATCGCCAACGCGACCAGCGACTCACCGCTGCCGGCTGGACCGTCATTCGCTGCACCTGGCGTCAGGTGCTAGACGAACCCGAGAGACTCAGCCGCACCATCCGCTCCCTCCTCGCACGCAAGGCAGGTTGACGGGCCTGAAATACCCCTATATGGAGGGAAATCGGCCCGTCAACCGGGTCGCCGGATTATTTCTTCGGCTTCGGCGGGAGCGGGGGGAGGAGGCCGGCGTTGTAGTCGGCGGTGCTGAGGAAGGTGGGACGGCGGATCTTTTTGCGGAGGGTGTTGGTGGTGCGGGGGTAGAGGCTGAGGTCGTAGGGGTTGCCGGTGCCGAAGCCGTTGTAGTAGACGAGCATCCGCACGCGGGGGTGCTTGACGGTCCAGGCGACGACCTGCTTGACGAAGCGGGGATCGTCTTCGCCGGAGACGGCCCACTCGGTCATCGCGATCGGCTTCCCCTTCCACTGCTTTGCCAGGTAGAAGCGATTGAGGTCTTTCCAGACCGGATATTCGGAATAGAAGTCGCTCCCGACCCAATCGACCCAGCGCCGGCCAGGCCAGTAGTTGCCGGGGAAGTTCCCCTTCACCCGCGGCGAGCCCCCCGGCAGGGCGCTCCAGACGATGCTCACCGGCGCCGCCGGCAAGGTGGACGGCGGCGGGCCTTTGGTCCGGTGGACCGGCGGCAGCCCGAGTTCGGCCAGGGTCGCGTCGACCCCTTCCAGGCTCTGCCCCCCGCGGACGATCGTGACGATGCGGCGGAAGGCCTGCTTGTACCAGCCGGGCGTGTGTTCGCCGCCTTTCTGGGAGCCGTCGCAGTTGACCGCCGACCAGACGTTGAGGCAGCGATTCGGCTCGCCCAGAGGCCGAATGTAGGCCGGTAGCCCTTTGGAGGCGAAGAAATTGTTCAGCTGCAGTAGGTAGTCATCGCCGTACCCGAGCGCGATCTGCTCCGGCGTGATCAGCTCCGCCAGCGTCTGGTCGTCGGCGGTGGAGATGTGGAGGATCGGCCGCGTCCCGGTTTCGCGCCAGCGTTCGTAGGCTTCGTTGAGGCTGTTGCCCCAGGGATGGAAGGTCTCAAGCAGCGCCGGGTGCTTGCCGGTCAGTTCGGCGAACTGGTCGAATTCGGTCGTCGTCCCGCGGTCGCTGACGCCGAGGAAGACATCCGGCTTCGGCGGCACCAGGGACATCGCCGCCGCCTGGGCGGGGATGCAGAAGGCGAGAGCGAGAACGAGGGCGCTAAGCGCTCTCCAGGACATCACTCATCCTTCGCGGTTCGACTCCGAGGGCCTGCGCGTCGGCCGGGCCGCGCTCGCTCAACATCCCGACCTCCATCAGCTCCGCCTCCTCCCAGGTCGCGAAGACGGTCTCACCGAAGAGGAAGCGCAACGCGATCAGCCCCCCGCGCACCAGCGACAGCGGCATGTGGACCAGTGCTCGCGGCCGCCCGGCGATGCGGCTGACCAGGTCCGACATCTGGTCGTAGGAGAGCGTCTCCGGTCCCGCCAGCTCGTACCGCGCCCGCGGCTCAGCCGCCGCCAGCGCCCCGACCACGCACCGCGCGACGTCCGCCGCCCAGATCGGCTGGAACTGCGCTTGCCCCGCCCCCGACACCGGCAGCACCGGCAGGAAGGAGAAGCGCTGCAGCAGCGTGATCCAAGGATCGCTGTGGTCGTAGACGATCGAGGGGGCGAAGACCGTCGTCTGCAGCGATGAGGACAGCACCGCCTGCTCAGCCAGCCACTTGGCCCGGAAGAACCGCGTCCGCTGCGCCGCCTGCGCGTCCAGCGCGCTGAAGAAGTGGAAGCGCTCGACGCCGCTGCGCTCCGCCGCCCGCAACAGCCGCACCGTCGCCAGCCCGTTTAGCTCCTCGATCCGCTTCGGCGGCTGGTCGCGGATCGACGCCGCCAGGTGGATCACCGTGTCGACCCCGCGTAGCGCCTGGCGCACCAGGTAGGGGTCCGACATCTCCCCCAGGTCCCCCAGCGCGATCTGCACGTCGACCCGCCGCGCCCCCAGCCGCCGCGGCTCCCGCACCAGGCAGCGCACCTGCTCGCCGCGCTCCAGCAGCAGCGGCAGTAGCCGCGAGCCGACGCTTCCCGTTGCCCCAGTCAAGAGCAGCACGGCCCAATGATCCCTAAAATGAGCGCTCGCGCTTGGCCGGGGTATCCGGCAGGCACCCCGGAAAACCATTTAGGAGAATTTCTCGAATGACCTACGTCATCGCCGAGCCGTGCATTGGCCAGAAGGACAACTCGTGCGTCGAGGTCTGTCCCGTCGACTGCATCCACCCGACGCCTGACGAGGCCGATTACGACAACGTCGAGCAGCTCTACATCGACCCGGACGAGTGCATCGACTGCGATGCCTGCGTCGAGGCTTGCCCGGTCGACGCGTGTTTTGCCGAGGATCAGCTTCCGGCTGAGTGGGCCAAATACGCGGAGATCAACGCCAACTACTTTAAGAACCAGGATGCGTAAGCTCAACCCAGCCGGCTTAATAGCCGGCTGGGTGTCTAGCTACAAAGGGGCCACTCGCAGCTGCCCTGAGTGATTTGTGCCACCTCGGGCCGGTGCCGGAGGTGTTGCCGGCGGTGTCCCAGCGGAGGCCGGCGATTACGGCGTAGGCGTGGCCGCCGTTGGCATAGACAGTGATCCAGCGGCCGACGCCGGCGCTACCCCAGCTCTCCAGCGAGCCCGAGGGCTCGGGGGCGGAGATCAGGTTGCCGCCGTGTAGGGCGAAGCTGACCGAACCCGAACAGTCGTAGCCGCGGTCCCACCAACGGGCGTGGCCACCGCCCCAGATGTAGGGCTTGGTGCGGATCTTGTTCGCCGCGGCGATCACCTTCTTCACCACCGGCGGCGCGTTGACCGGCGGGATCGCGCGGCCGTTGACCAGCATCGCCTTGCCAGGAGGGCCGGTTTCTTCGGTCGCTTCTTCTTCGGCTTCCGGCGTCGTCGAAGTCACCCCGCCGGGGGAGGTCGCCTGGGCCGGTGCCGCCAGCAAGGCTGCGGTGGCTGCCAAGGCCAGTAACGCGAGGAAAATACGGGGGACGGGCGTTTTTCGGGCCGCCCCGAGGGCGCTCTTCATGTATTCCTCCTTCGTCGGCCGGCGGGGTTAGCTGACGGGCTGGCGCTGAAGGAGCCTGCGCCCCCACCCTTGGGTGGGTTAGCCCCGGACACTTGGGTCCCCCGCTCCCCGGCGTTCTTAGCCGGGGATTAGGCGTTTGTGTGCAAACCTTAACTCAGTTCTCGGCGAAAAGTTTCGCCCCCTTGAGGCTTAAACCTCCCGCAGGGTGACGATCGCCGCCTACTGGACGACCGGCAGTGGCGTCCCACCGACCGGCGGGGCTTCCGCCGGCGACGGCGTCGACTGCAGCACCGGCAGCTCTTGTGGCGTCGCGGCGACGATGCCGCGCGCGGCCTGCCGGATCGCCTGCGAGGCGGGCGAGTCGGGATCGTCGATCACCAGTGGCGAACCGCCGTCGGCGTGCTCGCGCAGCGGCTCCGAGAGGGGCACCTTGCCCAGCAGCGGCACGTCGAGTTCGTCGGCCAGTTGCTGGCCACCGCCCTCGCCAAAGATCGTGAAGCGCTCCCCGGTTGGCGTCGTGAAGCCGGACATGTTCTCGATTACACCGAGGATCTCGAGGTCGAATTTGCTCGCCATCTCGGCGCCGCGCCGCGCCACAGACTGCGCCGCCGGCTGCGGCGTGGTGACAACCACGAACTTCGCCTGCGGCAGCAACTGCGCCAGCGTCATCGAGACGTCGCCGGTCCCCGGCGGCAGGTCCAGCAGCAGGTACTCAAGCTCGTCCCAGGCCACGTCCTCGAGGAACTGCTGGATCGCCTTGTGCAGCATCGGCCCGCGCCAGACGACGGCAGAGTTCTCCTCGACGAAGAAGCCGATCGACATCACTTTGACGCCGCTCGGCGAGTCCAGCGGCAGGATCTTGCGCTCGGCGTTCACTTCCGGTTTGCGGTTGACCCCGAGCATGCGCGGGATCGAGTAGCCGTAGACGTCGCAGTCGAGCGCCCCGGCTGCGTGGCCTTCGGCGGTCAGCGCCGCGGCCAGGTTGGCGGTCATCGTCGACTTGCCGACCCCGCCCTTGCCGGAGGAGACGCAGATCACGTTTTTGACCTTCGCCAGCGCGCCCTGCGGCAGCTTGCCGCGGCCGAGGGTCTGCTGCAGCTGGCCTTTCTCCTCGTCGGAGAGGACGTCGAAGCCGACCGCGACCTCGGTCACGCCTTCCAGCTGGGAGACCTGCTGGGCGACGGCCTGTTCGAAGTGCGAGCGGATCGGGCAGCCGGCGGTGGTCAGCGAGACGACGACCTCAACCCGGCCGCTCTCTTTGAC
>Ga0207690_10002646_pt1 | contig 10791 bp, 10 predicted proteins | sample KBSC23metaG_FD_184315 | JGI IMG/M metagenome (GOLD analysis project Ga0207690, IMG submission 184315) | Corn rhizosphere microbial communities from Kellogg Biological Station, Michigan, USA - KBS C2-3 metaG (SPAdes) (version 2) | ecosystem: Host-associated > Plants > Roots > Rhizosphere > Soil ...
AAGTTGCTGAGGAATGGAGCGCTCAAGACCTACAAGGACCTGCCGCACGGCTGCCATGCGACACATCCGGACCTGATCAACGCGGATCTGCTCGCCTTCATTCGGGGCGAACAGGTTGGCGAGCGCAGCGAAGCGCCGGCATCGCGCGCCGAACCGGTTCCGGCTGAATGACTGAAGCGCCGGGCTGCCACCGTGGCGGCCCGGCGTTTCTCAAGCTTGGGGGGCAACGAACATGAATCCTTGGCTGCGTAGTCTTCTTCTCGCGCTTGCGGGCATGATCGCCGCTTCACCCGCCGCCGCAGCCGTCGAGCCGTTCCCGGCTGGCTTCCATACTCAGGAGATCGCCACGCCTGGCGCCGTCATCCACGTCCGCGTCGGCGGCGAGGGTCCGACCGTCGTCCTGCTTCACGGCTTCGGCGACACCGGCGACATGTGGGCGCCGCTGGCTGCGCGCCTCGTCCGCGATCATACGGTCGTCGTCCCCGACCTTCGCGGAATGGGCCTCTCGTCCCATCCGGAAACCGGCTACGACAAAAAGACCGAAGCTCAGGACATCGCCGCAGTCCTCAGCAACCTCAAAATCAGCGGGCCGATCATGCTGGTCACCCACGATATCGGCAACATGGTCGGCTATGCCTTCGCGGCGCAGAACCGCGACCGCGTCACCCGCTGGGTGGTGATGGACGCGCCTCTGCCCGGCCTCGGCCATTGGGACGACGTGATCAAGGACCACAGGACCTGGCATTTCGACTTCTACGGCCCGGACGAAGAGCGCCTAGTCGCCGGCCGCGAGCGTCTCTATCTGGACCGCTTCTATAACGAGCTGTCGGCCGATCCTCGCCATATCGACGAGCAGACTCGGCAACATTATGCGGCGCTCTATTCCCGGCCCAACGCCATCCATGACGCGTTCGCGCAGTTCGCTGCCTTCCGTCAGGACGGCACCGACAACCAGAAATTCCTTGACGAGGGCAAGCTCAAGATGCCGGTACTCGCCATCGGCGGCGAGAAGAGCTTCGGTATCGGATTTGCTAACGAAATCGGCTTCGCCGCGGATAACGTCCGCGCGCTCAGCATCCCCAACTCGGGCCATTGGTTGATGGAGGAGCAGCCTCAACTCACCATGGATGCGATCGTCAAATTCCTTGATGAGGCCAAATGAGCGACACACCCCAGCCCACCATCGCCGCTCGCGCCGAGCAGGCGTTTCCGACGCTCAACGAACCGGAGATGGACCGTGTGCGTCGGTTCGGCACGGTTCGCCGGTTTGGCGCCGGCGACGTCGTCGCCAAGGTCGGGCAATCGGGCATCGGACTGACGCTCATCCTCTCGGGAGAGGTCGAGATCAGCCAGCACAATGATGGCGCGGCGGGAACGCACATCGTCACCCATAAGCGCGGCTCTTTCATGGGAGAGCTTGCGCAGCTGTCCGGCCGTCCCTCGCTGGTCGACGCCCGTGCGCTGACGGATGTCGAGGCGGTGGTGATTCCGCCCGACCGGCTGCGCGCCCTGCTGATCGCCGAGGCAAACCTCGGCGAGCGGATCATGCGCGCGCTGATCCTCCGGCGCGTCGGTCTGATAGAGGCCGGCGCCGGCCCAGTCGTCATCGGCGATGAAGGCGATGGCGACGTCCTGCGCCTTACCAATTTCCTGCGCCGCAACGGCCATCCCTACCGCAGCATCGATCCAGCAAACGACAATTGCGCGCGGACGCTCGTCGAACGCTTCGAAGTCACGCCGGAGGAGCTGCCGATCGTCCTGTGCCCCGGCGGCCAGCTGCTGCGGAACCCGAGCGAGGATCAGCTCGCCCGCTGCGTCGGCCTCGTCGGAGCGCTGGACCCCGACCGGCTCTACGATGTGGTCGTCATCGGCGCCGGCCCCGCTGGCTTGGCAACCTCCGTCTATGCCGCGTCAGAGGGACTGTCGGTGCTCACGATCGACTGCCGCTCCTTCGGCGGTCAGGCCGGCGCGTCGGCCCGCATCGAGAATTATCTCGGCTTCCCCACCGGCATTTCTGGAATGGCGCTGATGGGCCGCGCCTTCAGTCAGGCGCAGAAGTTCGGCGTCGAGATCGCCATCCCCGACGAAGCGGTGAAGCTCGAATGCGGTAACGACCCCTGCCATATCCGACTGGCGACCGGCGAGCGGGCCCAAGCCCGAGCCATCGTTATCGCAACCGGTGCCCGATATCGCCGCCTGGAGGTCGAGCGCCTTGAGCAACATGAAGGCTCGTCGGTCCATTACTGGGCCTCTCCGCTCGAAGCGGACCTTTGCGCTGACCAGGAAGTGGCGCTCGTCGGTGGCGGAAATTCCGCGGGGCAGGCAGTGGTATTCCTCGCCGGTCGCGCCCGCCGAGTCACGCTCGTCGCTCGACGGCCGCTCCAGCAGACCATGTCGCAATATCTGATCGAGCGGATCGAGAGCCTGCCCAATGTCGAGGTGGTCATCGGCTGTGAGATCTCAGAGCTCGAAGGAACGCCCGGCGAGCTTCAGGCGGTTACCATCCGCGAGCGCAAATCGGGCAAGGAAATCCGCCAGCCCGCGCGCTTCCTCTTCTCCTTCATCGGCGCCGAGCCCAACACGGATTGGCTGCAAAGCTCGGGAATCAAGCTCGATCCGCGCGGCTTTGTGCTGACGGGCGACGAGATCGGCAGTGACCGGCTGCCGCTGGAGACGAGCCGCAGCGGCGTGTTTGCGGCGGGCGACGTGCGCTCGAGTTCGGTGAAGCGAGTCGCTGCGGCGGTCGGCGACGGCGCCCAAGTGGTTGCTTCGATTCACAAATATCTCGCGGCACGGCAGGCCGCCGAATCGGAGCCGGTGATCGCCCGAGTCGCCGCGCAACCCGCAAGCGTTTGAGGACGAGGGTCCCCGCTCCACTGACTTTCGTCAGCTTTGTCCAAACGTCGATGCGCCAAAGACTGGTTCGAAACGACCAGAAAATACCACGCAAAATGAATGCTTTGGGGTGCTGCTTCAGAACATCGACGGGTTACAGCATTGGCGGTTGGCGGAAAACCGCAAGCAAAAAAACAGTTAACAAACAGCAATGAATCTGTTTAACGCCCCGTTAACGCCCCTCCCGAGTCGGGGGCAATTCACTGGGAGGTTGAATAATGCGTAAGCTCATTCTTACCGCTGTGGGGGCCGCGGCGCTGGCCACGGCATCGATGGCGAATGCGACCATCACGTTGGACAGTTGCGATGCAAGTCTCGACAGCTGCACGCCGGACAACACGCTGGCGCCCGCGCAGAGCACGCTCGCGTGGCATGACTCCAGCGTCACGTCACCGACCTTCAATGCGACGATCGATTTCACGAACGACGTTGCCGGCAACTACTGGGTCTCGCTGACGACCAGCACGCCCGAGCTGCTGTTCACGGCGCTGACCATCACGCCGATCACCGGTTCAGGCAGCATCGTCTATGCCGGTCCGGCGACGTCGGCGATCACCTTGCTGCCCGGAAGCCTTGGCGTCGGCAGCTATCACCTCTCCTTCTCCGGACTTTCGCCCACTGGCGGCGCGGAGAGCGGCAACTTGCTGTTCCGCCTGGCCGTTCCGGAACCGAGCACCTGGGCAATGATGCTCCTCGGCTTCGCCGGCATCGGCTTCGTGATGCGCCGCCGCCCGCGGCAGGCGCTCGCCCAGCTCGCTTAAGTTTAGTCATTGCCTGAACAGGGCGGTCCCGGACGTGTCCGGGGCCGCCCTTTCTTTTTTGCGCGGTCCGGAGCGGGGGCGCAGAACCGCAGTTACCATTCTTCGTTACCGCGGGCGGCGAAGCTGATCGCCGCCCGCGATAGAGCCTAAGGGTGTTGGACCGCCTCAGCGCCGCTTCGGTGCGGGTAGCGGCGCCGCGGCGGGAACAGGGGAATAGCCGCCGAGCTGGGTCACCATTTTCTTGTAGGCGTCGAGATAGGCGAGCACGATGACCTGGCCGATCGCCGTGTCCTGGTAGCCGTAGCCGCCCGCCGCCGCGAAGCCGCCCCACCAGCCGGCGCCGCCGCCCGCGCCCCAGCTGACGTCGGTCTTGCGCGCATAGCCTTCGGTCAGCGCTTCCTCCTCGGTGGTGCGGGCGTTGACCAGCGAGAGCGTGACGTTGGCCTCGCCCTTCTTGACGTTGATCCCGCCGGCGAGCGCCCCGACCGCGCCGCCCCAGCCGCCAAAGTGGCCGAGCAGGCCGCCGACCGCCGCTCCGGCGCCGCCGCCGCCCGAATTCTTGTTGGTGCTGACGATGTCCGGCTGGAGGAAATAGTCCGCAGCCTTGACCTGGCCCTTGCCCATGTTCGAGCCGCGCTGCAGCTCACCCTGCTCGGCGAGCGCGCGCTCCATCGCGCGGCTGTTCATCGCACGGTCGCGGTTGACCATGGAGAAGCAGCCCGACTGGGCGACGAAGACCTTGATGATCGCCTCGGGGCTGCCGAGGTTCAGCTCGCGCCACCATTCCTTGTCCGGCGGAACGATCGCCAGCGTGCCGATGCGGTGCGTGCAGACGGGGATTTCCGCGGTCCCGCGCACCTGGTCCTTGCGGCCCGAGCTCGGGTCCGCGAACGCCGCCGACGATACAAACGCGAGCGCCGCGCCCGCGAGATACGCGAATTTGGTCATGATCTTACGCCCCTCTTTCAGATGCCCCGGAAAACCCTGCCCATTTAACAGGGATTTAAGCGAGTCGGAAGTGAGACACCGAGCAAAAGCGAGCGATTGCGAACCGCAATCGGGAGCTATTGCGTAGAGCTGTCGAACTTCGGCCGGCGGGGCGGCGAAGCCGAACCCGACCGACGTCACGTCGGGTTTATCCCGCGTGACGCCATCCCCCTTAAAGTCACTAATGTCACGCAGTGCGGCGGCATTTTCCGTGACTTTAGACGGCGGCGCCGGCTGCTGTTGGATTTCTCCTCTCGGGAAGTTGAACAAGTTGAATGTGCCGCGCGCACTTGAAGTAGAAGAATCGGGTCTGCCTCCACTTCCTCCACTTTGTAGGATCTTCGCGCGCCAATCTTCGCAGTGACGGCGCCGTTTTGCGAAGATTCGCAGGTCCTTGAAAACGGGTTTGCGGCGAGGCCATGCGGCCGAGCCAAGCACGCCAAATCCAAATAGGAAAGCGGTTGAGGCACCGAGCATAAGGAAGCGATTGCGAAGTGTCATGAGCTTATGCGTAGAGCTGCCGAAACCCAACATTACGTCGGATTTACTCAGCGTGAAGATCACGGCCTCGTCACCGAATTATCCTTGATCTTTACGGGTTGCGGTGAGCGCAGCGAGGAACAAGTCTGGCGCTTCGGGTGTGATTACGATTGCGGGCACATTCAATTCTCGTGCAATTCGGCCGCATACAATCAAGGCTAGATCTTGGTGCGCAGAGATTTCGTCGACGTCCCTGCGGGGCCGTATGCGCACCTCGTCGGAAAGTCGGCGGGCTACAATTTGCTCTGGCGCCGCTTGAACGAAGCAAAAAAGCTCGACGCCGAGCTTTCCGAAAACGATACTCGGAATATCGGTGATCCCTGCATCGGTATCGATCAAGACATGACCATCCAAGATGAATGGGCCGTCCCGTCCATCAATGGCGCGATGGAACGCACTCACGAGGAGTTCTTGATTGTGCGCGATATCGCCTCGCCGCAACTCCTCGGACGAAGTCTCTTGAGACTGAAGCCGAAGTTCGGATTTGATGAGATTGCTAGCTTCGAGGTGGATGAAGGGCGCGTTGACACTGATCTGGCGGAGCAGGGTCGATTTGCCGACTCCCGACAGCCCCACCAACGCAATCACGCGATATTTAGATAGCAAAGCCTAGGTTTCCTGCCTCAAGGACGAGTTTCATCTGAGCGTGCTTAAGTCGCGAGATGGACTGGGGAGGATGACCTCCGAACACTCGACAACGGTTCAATGCTGCGAGAGTCATTGGCGGATTGAGATGGCCGGCGAGCAGGAAGTTGATGACCTTTACCGGTCTGGCTGCGCTAGCTGCGAATGCTTGGAGTTGTACGTCGCTGTAAACGGAGCGGCCACCCGCAAGTCGTCTCAATTCCTCAGTTGAGTTCGCGAGCGTCATATCCTCGAAAATGCCTACGGTCGTTATCGCCTGAGATGGCGGTTTGCTCGATTTGCCTTTGTAGAACAGCAAAACCGCTCCTGATTGCTCGATCCAGGCAGGAGCACGACACAGATAAACCTTTCTTATCGTATTGCCGGGTGTCGCAGGCTTTTGTGTGCCAAAAAGTTCCAATTGCGATCTGTCCGCAAGCTCTGGAAAGAGTACCTCGTGAAATTCCTCACGGATCGGAATCACGCAGCAACTGACATCTGCTCCAGTGTAGAATCGGGGGTAGTTTTCGCGGTCGAGTTCGAAGAGATTCTTTTCATGGTTCCGCGAGAGCGTCGCTGAGGCGAATGGTTTCTCATAGACGAGCTCGCCGTCGTCTTTGGTAGAGGTATGAGAGAAGCCGTAGAATTGTAGGAGATCAATAAGGGTCTCTTGGCTGGGATACGTCGTGACGTAGGCCACATCGTAGTGATTTGCTTGAGCGAACCACAGAACCTGCTTGAGCAGCAGTTCCCCAAGCTTGATGCCGCGCCGCTCCGGTCTCACCTTGAACGTGCAGATCTTGAGTATCTTGTTGCCGGGCAGTGTAGCATCCGTGTCGGAGTGCGTCTCGTCCTTACGAACAACGAGGCCAGCCAACGTTCCTTCGTCAATCACGACCCAGCATTTGCGCATCGGCCGAACGCACTTTTCGCGCCACCAATTATCGAACTCAGGATAGCCATCTCGCAAGCTATCGAAGATCGGATCGTCTGGGGGGATAGTATGTGCCTCGACCTCTTCGACATACGGCAAATCGACCCCTATGGGTTCGTAGGTCGACCGCAGCAGCGAAACCGCATCGGCTACATAGAGAACGCGATCGGCAAGTCCTGGCGAGTAGCGGCGAGCACGCTCATGCAAGCCCCGATCCTCGGTTACGACAAAATCAGCAACGCCGATCTTGAGTGAGTGTAATAGCGTCGCGTCGACCTCGTCGTTCGGCCTTGGTAGTGAGCCGAACTCCTTTGCGAGCGTGGCCCGCGAGAGACCTCGGACCTTCGCTATCGCTGGGAATTTTTGAACTTTGCTGAGCGAAATTCGCCGCCGGCGGATATCCTTGTCGCGATTGATATCATCAATAGCGGCCGCGTGAACGAAGATGCCGACGTTGTGCGTTGAGGCTAGTTGTTGCAGCGATGCAAAGTTCGGAGCGACCTCAGACGCATCCTCAAGGCCGATGAATACATTAGTGTCTATGAGATACTTGGACGCGGTCACCTTCTAGAGCCTTACGGAATTCGCCCTTTGCGTAAAGAAACGATTGCGGGGGCTCAAAGTTAAACCTGTCTCTCAGCTCATCTAGAGGCACAGCGCGTCTAAGTGATCGTGCATGGCGCAACTCGATGACGACTCCGTTTTGAACGCCGTCGAAATAAGCATCAAAGTCCCGACGTTTGATACAAGCTCTGCTCGAATAGACCTTCCAAATTTCTTTGGGAGACATGCGGGCTACATCGCCGATCAAAGCTATACCCGTCAGTGCACGAGTGGGCGTTGTCGCGTAAATCAGAGCGCAAGTGCCGTTAGGGATATCAGTGGGGAATCGCCGCCGCAATTCGACGGTCTTCTCTCCTGACAGTATCTTCTCACTGTATTCCGGCTTGATGCTGAAAACTACGTCGCGGTGTTCTGGCAAGGGACCTTCGCCGATTATCGGCAGTACGAACTGATCCTCGTCCGTGAATTGGTAGCCGTAGTCGCTCTCCGCTAGGCCGCTAACGATCGCGGACGGATCGACCGTCGCATCGATGCGGAGTTTTGCTCCCAGCGCGGTAAGATAGTCGCGCAACGTGGACACAAGGATGTCCGGACGCTTTTCCAATCTTGCGAGCGCGGGCTGGCCGATACCAAGTCGGTCAGCCAGTTCTCTCTGAGTCAACCCCGACAACTTTCTAAGAGCTGACAGGCGTGTGCCGATGTGTTGGAGTTCAGCATCGGTTGTCGGGATGCGAACCTCGAAGACCCTTCCAATTACCATACTCGGTCCTCGAATTGTTGTGTGCGCTGCAGCAATATTACACGCAAGGCATATCGACGCCAGCCAAAAACCACATCTGGGCGCGCAGAATTACTTCACTGCTTCCGCGCCGAGCCCGCCAATTCACCCGGACTGGCCCCACCTCAACCCCTCTGCTACCGGCCCTTCAAAATCCGAAAAACTGGCCAAATGACCGACATCTCCCGCATCCGTAACTTCAGCATCATCGCCCATATCGACCATGGCAAGTCGACGCTCGCCGACCGGCTGATCCAGGCCACCGGCGGCCTGACCGCGCGCGAGATGGTCGGCAACGCGCAGGTGCTCGACAATATGGACATCGAGCGCGAGCGCGGGATCACCATCAAGGCGCAGACCGTGCGGCTCGAGTGGCCCAAGGACGGCGTCACCTATGAGCTGAACCTGATGGACACGCCGGGGCACGTCGACTTCGCCTATGAGGTGTCGCGCTCGCTCGCCGCGTGCGAGGGCGCGCTGCTGGTGGTCGACGCGGCGCAGGGGGTCGAGGCGCAGACGCTGGCCAACGTCTATCAGTCGATCGAGCACGACCATGAGATCGTGCCGGTGATCAACAAGATCGACCTTCCCGCCGCCGACCCCGAGGGCGCGCGGCAGGAGATCGAGGAGATCATCGGGCTGGATGCAAGCGAGGCCGTGCTGGCGTCGGCCAAGACCGGCATCGGCATCGAGGAGGTGCTGAACGCCATCGTCGACAAGATCCCGCCGCCCAAGGGCGATGCGGCGGCTCCGCTGAAAGCCATGCTCGTCGACAGCTGGTACGACCCCTATCTCGGCGTCGTCATCCTGGTGCGCGTGATCGACGGCACGCTGCGCAAGGGGGCGCAGGTCAAGTTCATGCAGGCGGGCACGACGCATTTGGTCGACCGCGTCGGCTGCTTCCGGCCCAAGATCGAGCAGCTCAGCGAGCTCGGCCCCGGCGAGATCGGCTTCATCACCGCGCAGATCAAGGAAGTCGCCGAGACCCGCGTCGGCGACACCATCACCGACGCCAAGAAGCCCGCCGCAGCGCCGCTCCCGGGCTTCAAGGAGGTCCAGCCGGTCGTCTTCTGCGGCCTCTTCCCGGTGGACGCCAACGACTTCGAGAAGCTGCGCGACAGCCTCTACAAGCTGCGGCTCAACGACGCGTCGTTCAGCTTCGAGATGGAGACGTCGGCCGCGCTCGGCTTCGGCTTCCGCTGCGGCTTCCTTGGGCTGCTGCACCTCGAGATCATCCAGGAGCGGCTGACGCGCGAATATGACCTCGACCTCATCACCACCGCGCCGAGCGTCGTCTACCGAATCCACCTGTCGCACTCGAAGAACGAGGACGCCAAGGTCATCGAGCTGCACAACCCCGCGGACATGCCCGACCCCAACCGGATCGAGATGATCGAGGAGCCGTGGATCGACGCCACCATCTACGTCCCCGACGAATATCTCGGCGCGATCCTGAAGCTGTGCCAGGACCGCCGCGGCATCCAGAAGGACCTGACCTACGTCGGCACCGGCAGCCACGCCCGGGCGATGCTCCGCTACGAGCTGCCGCTGAATGAGGTGGTGTTCGATTTTTACGATCGGCTGAAGTCGATCAGCCGCGGCTATGCGAGCTTCGATTACCACCAGCTCGGGACCAGAGAGGGCGACCTCGTCAAGATGAGCATCCTGGTCAACAACGAGCCGGTCGATGCGCTTAGCATGATCGTCCACCGCGCCAACGCCGAGGCCCGCGGCCGCGGCATGTGCGAGCGCCTGAAGGATTTGATCCCCCGGCACTTGTTCAAGATCCCGATCCAGGCGGCGATCGGCGGCAAGATCATCGCCCGCGAGACGATCGCGGCGCTGCGCAAGGACGTGACCGCGAAATGCTACGGCGGCGACGCAACGCGCAAGCGCAAACTGCTGGAGAAGCAGAAGGAGGGCAAGAAGCGGATGCGGGAATATGGGAGCGTGTCGATACCGCAGGAAGCTTTCATCGCCGCGCTCAGAATGGGTGACGACGCTTAGCCCCGTCAGGCGTTGTCCATAGTAACAACGCCACTTTGCCGCCCGCCGATCAGGAGACCACGCCGTCATGACCTACAACAGCACATTCCAGGACCGCGCCGGCCAGTCGGCCGAGGCCAAGAAGAAGGCGCTGGAACAATATCGCTCGCGGCCGCCGGTCGACGAGAAGGCCGCCGCGGAGCGGGTCGCTGCGCGGCAGGCGAAGGAAGCCGGCAAGGCGGAGAAGACGGCCGCGAAGAAGGCGGAGCGGGCCGCCGCCGCGCAGGCGAAAGCGGCGGAAGATGCAGCCAGGGCCGCCGCGGCCGCTCCCAAGACCGAAGCCGAACTCAAGGCCGCGCGCGATGCTCGCTACGCCGCGAGGAAAGCCCGGAAGTAGCCGAGCGCGGCGCGGCGGCTCCATTAAGAATGGGCGACGACGCCTCAGCCTCGTCGCCCATCCTCAGGGCGAGGGGCACGCCCTAAACATCGATCAGTTTCAAGAGGCCCATCACGATCAGGAGCAGCGCCAGCGCCGCGAGCGGCCAGCCGACGAGCGGCCGGACGGACACGGGCGATGCGCGAGTCCGGCTTCTCGTTTCGCGAAAGATTGAGTCGTGCGCGCCCATGCGTCCGCTCCCCTGCAAGCGGGCGATTCGGCACGTGGCATTCTACGCCCGAACTGCTGTTGGGTTCCACGAAGTACCGAACGCGGCGACGCCGGG
>Ga0207690_10002647_pt1 | contig 10790 bp, 10 predicted proteins | sample KBSC23metaG_FD_184315 | JGI IMG/M metagenome (GOLD analysis project Ga0207690, IMG submission 184315) | Corn rhizosphere microbial communities from Kellogg Biological Station, Michigan, USA - KBS C2-3 metaG (SPAdes) (version 2) | ecosystem: Host-associated > Plants > Roots > Rhizosphere > Soil ...
CGATGTGCGCTGCACCAACGATTCCGGCGTGCATCGACGCTATCTCGCTGCGCCGGGTGGCGTGCCGACTCAAGTGGCGTTTTCCCAGGACAAGCGTTTCGACCGGCTGGACCTCGACCGCGCAGAAGGTTGCATTCGCGACCTGAAACACGCCTACTCCAAGGATGGCGGGCTGGCGGTCCTGTATGGCAACCTCGCGGAAAAGGGCTGCATCGTCAAGACTGCCGGCGTCGATGAAAGCATTTTGAAGTTCACCGGCAAGGCGCGCGTGTTCGAAAGCCAGGATGCAGCGGTGGAAGCGATTCTCGGCGACGTGGTCAAGGAAGGTGATGTCGTGATCATTCGCTACGAAGGTCCGAAAGGCGGTCCCGGCATGCAGGAGATGCTGTATCCGACCTCTTACCTGAAGTCCAAGGGCTTGGGCAAGGTGTGCGCGCTGTTTACCGATGGCCGCTTCTCAGGCGGTTCTTCCGGCCTGGTGATCGGTCATGCCTCGCCGGAAGCGGCGGAAGGTGGAACCATCGGTCTGGTGGAAGACGGTGATGTCATCGAAATCGATATTCCCGAGCGTCGCATCCACCTGAAGGTCAGCGACACCGAGCTGGCGCAGCGTCGTGCAACGATGGAAGCAAAGGGTGACAAAGCATGGAAGCCGCTCAACCGTGAGCGGGTAGTGTCGCAGGCATTGCAGGCTTATGCGGCCTTGGCGACCTCCGCCGACCGCGGGGCAGTGCGTGACTTGTCGCAACTGAAGCGCTAATCAGAGGCGGGATGCAGGGTAGCGGTTTCGCTGCCCTGTTTTCCGTTTTTATTTTTTGAACGTATTCTTGACGCGCTCTTTGCGTGCCTTCTCGAGCTGTTCCTCCGCCTTGCGTTTGTCGAGCCCGAGCATGTGTTCGATGAACTCGAACCAGATGAAGGCCACGGCGAACAGGCCGACGACCCACCACCAGGATATGCCGGCAAAGGGGCCCACTTCGAAATAGCGTAGAAGCGACAGCAGGACAATGGCGATGATGATCGGCATGGCGGCTCCGTATTTTCCGCAGAATATTGCGACAGGATGTAACGATTAATTCCTGTCGTCAACCATCTACTGATGGCTGGCGTTGCACCTGTTAAAAGCGTAATACGTTAAACTGACCAGGATCATTTCTAGGGAGAGAGTAATGAAACTTGCTTTAGGTTTTTTTCTGACGGCGGGTGTTCTGGTTTCTGGAACGGCAATGGCAAACGCGGATCTTGCCAAGACAAAAAATTGCATGACTTGTCACTCGGTCGCGAACAAGGTTGTCGGCCCTGCGTTCAAGGATGTCGCCGCCAAATATGCGGGTGACAAGGGAGCTGAAGACAGGCTGACTCAAAAGGTGCTCAAGGGCGGCAGCGGTTCCTGGGGGCCTGTGCCGATGCCGGCGAATACGCAAGTTAATGAAGCCGAGGCGCGTACGCTGGTGAAGTGGGTGCTGTCGCAGAAATAATCCGGATTCGATCAAACGAAACAAAAAGCGCTCGCTTGAGCGCTTTTTGTTTTTCTGGGATACAAAAAAGCCCCGGCTGGGGACCGGGGCTTTTGTAGAATGTGCTGAATTACTTCGTCACAGCCAGTTGCTGGCGCTTGCCACCCTTGTAGCTGTACAGGGTCAGCGTGCCATCCTTGATGTCGCCCTTGGCGTCGAACTCGATGTTACCGGTCACGCCCTTGTACTTGATCTTGTGCAGTGCCGGCAGGTACTTCGCCGGTTCGGCCGAGCCGGCCTTCTTCATTGCTTCAACCATTACCATCACGGCGTCATACACGTACGGAGCATAGAGCTGCACGTCGGAGTTGAACTTCTTCTTGTATGCTGCCCTAAAATCGTCCATGCCCTTCTTCTGCGCTTCTTCCACGCCGCCTGCTTCGGCGCACACAACCTGGCCGTCGGCCATGCTGTCGCCAGCCAACTGTGCCAGGCCTTCCGTGCAGATGCCGTCGCCACCCATGAACTTGGCATTGATGCCGAGCGCCTTCATCTGACGCAGCATCGGGCCAGCCACGGCATCCATGCCGCCGAAGAAGACCGTGTCCGGATTCTTGGCCTTGATTGCCGTCAGAATCGCATTGAAGTCGGTCGCCTTGTCGTTGGTGTATTGCTGCGCCACGATCTCGGCGCTGCCCTTGCTGGCCTTGACGCCCTTGATGAACTCTTGTGCCACGCCTTGGCCGTAAGCAGTGCGGTCATCGATCACTGCAATGCGCTTGGCATTGTTGACCTGCACTGCATAGCGGCCCAGCGTGCCGCCCAACTGGCCGTCGTTGGCTACCACGCGGAACGCTGTCTTGAAACCTTGCTGAGTGTACTTAGGATTGGTCGCCGACGGCGAAATTTGCGGAATGCCGGCGTCGGAATAAATCTTCGAGGCCGGGATCGTCGTGCCCGAGTTCAGGTGACCGATCACGCCGTTGACCTTGGCATCGACCAGCTTTTGCGCTGCCGCCGTGCCTTGCTTAGGATCGGATGCATCGTCTTCCGACAGCAGTTCGAACCGGGCTTTTTTGCCGCCGATGGTCACGCTCTTGGCATTCAACTCGTCGATGGCCATGCGTGCGCCGTTTTCGTTGTCCTTGCCCAAGTGTGCAATCGGCCCTGAAGTCGGTGCTACGTGCCCGATCTTGACTACCAGTTCCTGTGCCGACGCAGCACCGGCAAAAGCAAATGCAATTGCGCCAGCCAACGGAATCATTTTTGTAGTGAACTGCATAAAATATCCTCCTAAGGATTGAAAAAACACAGGGGTACTGCAACACTCGTTGTGGCGCGCCCGGCACAATATTCAGCATATTGTGCCGGGCGCATTTGATGTCTGACTATTCGCATTTTCAGAACAGGCGGACGATACAACAGAAAAATCGGATAGCAAAGAGTTTTTCTGTGACTTTTTTCGACATTCATTTTTTATATGTCTAAATTTCATGCGCTGGACAGGGTAGATCGCAAGCTTCTGAACCTGTTGCAGAAGGATAACCAGATACCGACGCGGGTGTTGGCGGAGAAGGTGCACATCTCGCAGCCGACCTGCCTGCGCCGCATACGGGATTTGCGCGAGGCCGGTATTATCAGTGCGGATGTGGCAATGGTCGATCCATTCGCGCTGGGGTACGGCATGCTGGCTTTTCTCGAAGTGTCGCTCAACAATCAGTCGGACGAGCACATGCAGGAATTCGAGGAGCGGATGTCCAGGGAGAGCGAGGTCATGCAGTGCTATTTCGTCTCCGGCGATTACGACTATTTCCTGGTGGTGCATGTCATCGACATGGATGCCTATTATCAGTTCGTCAGGCGAGTGATTTCCGGCTCCGGCAACGTCCGGCATTTCCAGTCACGCTTTCCCATGAAGCGCGCCAAGTTCGCGACACGTATTACTTTCGATGAGAAGGCGGCTGAGGTGATGGTGCGCGTTTCGAAGTAGGTGCGCGAGCCCTTGGTCAGGCGCGAACCGGCCGGGCTGCGGCAAGCGCACCAGGGCGACGCTGTGGCATGCCGGTGAAGGCGAAATCCACATCGGGATAACGGCCTGAAACGATGTCGGCAATCGCGCGGCCCGAACCGCAACCCATGGTCCAGCCGAGCGTGCCATGGCCGGTATTGAGGAAGAGATTGGCGTAGCGCGTGCGGCCGATGTAGGGCACGTTGGAGGGTGTCATTGGACGCAGGCCGGTCCAATACAACGGATTGGCATAATCGCAGGCATCGGGGAAAAGCTCGCGGGTGCGGCGGGTGATCATTTCGCAGCGCGTTGTGTTGAGCTCGCGGGTATAGCCGTTCAGTTCACAGGTGCCGGCAACGCGCAACTTGTTGCCCAGGCGTGAGATGACCAGTTTGTATTCTTCGTCGGTGAGCGATACGGTGGGTGCCGCATCGGGGTCGGCGATTGCGTAGGTGGCGGAATAGCCTTTGCCAGGGTAGATCATCAGATCGATGCCGAGCGGCTTGAGCAATGGCGCGGAGAAGCTGCCCATCGCAGTGACGAAGGCATCGGCACGCAATACCTGATGGCAGCCCTTTTCATCGATGACTTCCACACCTGTGACTCGCGCCGAGGCGCCGGCACCTTCAGTGAGCAGGCGGGTAATGGTGTTGTTGAAGCGGAAGGCAACGCCCGCCTCGGCAGCCTTGGCGGCAAGCGTGGTCGTGAACCGGTAGATGTCGCCTGATTCATCGGTTGCTGTATAGTTGCCGCCGACGATCTTGTCGCGGATCTTTTCCAGTGCCGGTTCTATTCTCACCACCTCGTCGGGACCGATGGATTGGCGCGGGCAACCGAAGTTGCGTACCACTTCCGCAGCATGTAGGGAGGCTTCGAAGTCTTTCCGGTTGGTGTAGAAGTGCAGGATGCCGCGTGTGAGATGGTCGTATTCGATGCCGGTTTCCGCGCGCACTGCTTGCAGCGTCTGATGGCTGTATTCCGCAATCGCGATGATCTGGCGCATATTGCGTATGGTGCGCGCCGCAGTGCATTCGCGCAGGAAGTGCAGGCTCCATCGCCATTGCAGCCACTCTGGACGGAAACGGTAGAGCAGGGGGGCGTCTTCCTTGCCGAGCCACTTCAGGACTTTCAGCGGCGTCGAGGGATTGGCCCAAGGTTCGGCATGCGATACGGAGATCTGGCAACCGTTGGCGAAACTCGTTTCCTGGGCAACGCCGGCCTGACGTTCGATGACAGTCACGTCGTGCCCGGCTTTGTTCAGGAACCACGCCGATGCGGTGCCGATGATGCCTGCGCCTAACACGATGACGTTCATGTGTTTCCCGCTTCTATTTTCTTGTCGCTTGCAGCTTGGAGATTTCCTGTGCGACGGCGCGCGTAATGACTTCGTTCATCGTATGGTGCAGTCCGCTCTTGATGTCGGAAGCCAATCTTTCGACGGCCATCTGTAAAACATCCGCAAGGCCGTCGCGCACACGCTGCTCCAGCACAAAGTCAATGCGTTCCAGTACCTGGTATAGCACGCGTTCACGGATTTCCTGCTCAAGCCGGTCCCAGCTCTCTTCGTCCCATTCTTCGACCGCCCGCCTCTGCAAGCTGACGATATCTTCCTTTTTTTGCATGGAAACGACGGGTGCGGCTTCGACCGAAGCGGGAAGGGACGACGGGCCGGGAATGATCTCGGTCAGCAACGGGATGCCGGCATCCATGGTTGTATTGCTCATGCCTGGTCTGCTACGAAGTGGGTCAAGGGGTAACCGCGTTGTTGGTAGTGGCGATAGCGTTCGCGCCCGGCAATCTTGTCCGCTTCGTCGGTGGAGATGATTTCGAACATGCGTTCGAAGCGGGCGAAATGTGCCGGCGTGCGGGCTGAGAGATTCACCAGGATCTGATGATGCGGCAGTTCCGCGTCGTCGCTGTCGGTCAGGATGACCGGGGTGTTGGCGGTGAGCGGATCGTTCGCCTGGACGTGCGGAATGAAGTCCAGTTCGGAGAAGGCCCACAGACGCTCGTCAAGCGCCATCATTTCGGAGCGGTCCTTTGTCAGCAGCACCACGCGGCAATTTGCTGCGCGCGCCTTGCGTACCAGGCGGCAGGTATAACCGAGCAGGTCGGGGACGTTGCTGTGAAAGTCGATGCGGGTCATGACGCGATCTAGAAGCGGAAACCCGGCGGCGCATTGCCGATGGCAGGCGGCAATTCGGTGGAGGCGGGTTTCGCCGGCGCTTGCTGGGAGGACGTATCCTGTTTTGCGCTTGCTACGGGCTTTGGTGCGGGCGCTGCGGCTTCGGCGGAGGGATTGCGGTAGGTCTTCGGCAGCTTGTTGCTGGTCGGGTAGCCGGCGGACGTCAGGGCATTGTTCCAGACACCCGCATCGTAGCCGCGTTCCTTGTCGCGGCCGACTATCAGCAGCGGCAGGTTGCTGTCGCCGCCTGCCTTGCGAAATTGTGCGATGTCTTCGTTGTTGTTGACGGTTTTTTCCGTGAACGGGACGCCGCGTTCAGTCAGAAGTCGGCGTCCGTCGTCACAGGGAGCGCAGTCGCGCGTGGTGTACAAGGTCACCGGATGGCTTTTCACGGCCTCCTTGAGTTCGAATGGAAAGTCGCTTGCGCTGATGTCACCGATGGCCAGCGTTTTGGTTTCAACCTTGCCTGCCGAGGCCGGTAGCGTGTCGCTGTAAGTGACCTTGCCGTCCGGTCCGACCGATTTGTACAACTGCGCGTGCGCTGCAGTGGCGCATAGTGTCAGCAACAGACTTCCGATTTTCAAGGTGCGCATCATATCGACTCCAGGGATGTCAGGATGCCATGCCGTTATGGCGCAGCAGTGCATCGATCTTCGGTTCGCGGCCACGGAAGGCCTTGAAGGATTCCAGGGCAGGCCGTGCTCCGCCCATGGCGAGAATCTCTTGCAGGAAGCGTCGCCCGGTTTTCGCAGACAGGATATTGTCCCCGGTTGCATGGGCTTCCTCAAAGGCGCTGTAGGCATCGGCGGAAAGCACTTCGGCCCACTTGTAGCTGTAATAGCCTGCCGCATAGCCGCCTGCGAAGATGTGGCTGAAAGAGTTCTGGAAACGGTTGAATGCGGGTGGAATGATCACCGCCACTTCATGCCGTACTTCGTCGAGCATATTCTGCACTGTCTTGCTGCCGCTGGGATCGTAGCCGTTGTGCAGATGCATGTCGAATAGGGCGAACTCGACCTGGCGCAGCGTTTGCAGGCCGGACTGGAAGTTCTTCGCGGCGATCATCTTGTCGAACAGCACGCGCGGTAGCGGTGCGCCGGTGTCGACGTGCGCTGTCATGTGCTGCAGCACATCCCATTCCCAGCAAAAGTTTTCCATGAACTGCGAGGGCAGTTCCACTGCGTCCCATTCGACGCCGGCAATGCCGGATACGCCGAGTTCATCGATTTGCGTGAGCATGTGATGCAGGCCGTGGCCGAATTCGTGGAACAGCGTGATCACTTCGTCGTGAGTAAACAGCGCCGGTCTGGGCTTGCCATCGATGGTCGTTGGTTCGGAGAAATTGCAGGTCAGGTAGGCGACGGGCGTTTGCACGGAGGATTGCAAGCGGCGGCGTCCGCGCGCATCGTCCATCCAGGCGCCACCACGCTTGCCGTTGCGTGCGTACAGATCAAGGTAGAACTGGCCGACGAGCTGGCCGTTTTTTTCGATGCGGAAGAATTTCACATCCTTGTGCCAGGTCGCCGAGGTGTCCGGCTTGATATCAACCGAGAACAGCGATTGCACGACGCGGAACAGGCCGTCGATGACCTTGGGCTCGGGGAAGTATTGCTTTACTTCTTGTTCGGAGAAGGCGTAACGCTGCTCGCGCAGCTTCTCGGAAGCGTAGGCGATGTCCCAGGCTTCCAGCGCATCGAGGCCGAGTTCTTTCTTTGCAAAGGTGCGCAGCTCGGCGAGATCGTTCTCGGCGAATGGGCGGGCGCGCTTGGCGAGGTCCTGCAGGAAGGTGATGACTTGCTGCGGCGTCTCGGCCATCTTCGGTACCAGCGACACTTCGGCAAAATTCTTGAAACCGAGTAGCCCGGCTTCCTCGTCGCGCAGCTTCAGAATCTCGACGATGTTCTGCGTGTTATCCCATTCCGGCTTGGCACCGAGTTCGGATGCCTTGGTAACGTTGGCGCGGTAGATGGTTTCGCGCAGCGCACGATTGTCCGCATATTGCAGAACAGGGAAATAGGAAGGGAAGTGCAGCGTGAACTTGAACCCGCTCTTGCCGTCCTTCTCGGCCGCTGTACGAGCGACCTGCTTTACGTCGTCGGGCAGGCCGGCAAGCGCGGCTTCGTTTTCGATGTAGAGCTTGTAATCGTTGGTGGCATCGAGCACGTTTTCCGAGAACTTTGTCGTCAGCGCCGCCTGCTTTTCTTGTATCTCAGCGAAACGCTCTTTCTTGTCATCCGGCAGCTCGGCGCCGCCGAGGCGAAAGTCGCGCAGGGCGTTTTCGATGATCTTCTTGCGCGCCGGGGGCAGGGTGGCGTATTCGCCGCTTGCCTTCAGTGCCTTGTACTTGTCGAACAGGGCGAGGTTTTGTCCCAGCTCGGTCCAGAACTCGGTGACCTTGGGCAGATTTTCATTGTAGGCGGCACGCAGCTCAGGCGTATCGACTACGGCGTTGAGATGACCGACCGCCCCCCATGCGCGGGACAGCTTTTCGGTCGCGTTTTCCAGCGGTTCGACGAAATTGTCCCAAGTGACCTGGTCCATCGGCGCTTCGAGGCGCGCAACGATCGCGCGGTTCTCTTCAAGCAGTGCGGTGACGGCAGGGGTCACATGTTCCGGTTTGATCGCGTCGAAACGCGGAAGGTCGGAAAAGTCGAGCAGGGGATTCAGGTCGGTGGTCATGTAATTTAAGCTCTTTCTGCGGCTTCAATAGTATTGACGAGCAGCATCGTGATCGTCATCGGACCGACGCCTCCGGGGACCGGGGTGATGTAGCCGGCGACTTCCTTCGCGCCGGAAAAATCGACATCGCCGCACAGCTTGCCTTCGTCGTTGCGGTTCATGCCGACATCGATCACGGCCGCACCGGGCTTGATCATGTCGGCAGTGACGATATTACGCTTGCCGGTGGCAACCACAAGAATATCGGCTTGCCGCGTGTGATGGCCGAGATCCCGGGTCTTGGAATTGCAGATGGTGACGGTGGCTCCGGCCTGCAGCAACAGCATGGCTTGCGGTTTGCCGACGATGTTGGACGCGCCGACTACTACCGCATGCGCGCCGCGCACCGGGTAATTGATCGATTCCAGCATTTTCATTACGCCATAGGGCGTGCAGGGGCGGAACAGCGGCTGACCGGTCATAAGGAGACCGGCATTGCTGATATGGAAACCATCGACATCCTTCTCAGGGGCGATCGCTTCGATCACCTTGTGAGCATTGATGTGCGCAGGCAAGGGAAGTTGCACCAGGATGCCGTGAATCTTCGCATCTTTATTCAGAGCGTCGATGCGCGCCAGCAAAGCTTCTTCGCTCATGTCGGCATCGTATTTTTCCATTACGGAATAAATGCCGTTGTCCTGGCAGGCCTTGACCTTGTTGCGGACGTAAACCTGTGAGGCCGGGTTGTCGCCTACCAAGATCACAGCTAGGCCGGGCTGCTTGCCCTGCGCGGCAAGGAGGGCGGCGCGTTTGGCGACGTCGGCGCGCAATTGCTGGGAGAGATGATTACCGTCAATAAGTTGTGCGGACATGGATTGATATAGGGAAAAGTGCAGATTGGATTAAAACAGGATTATAAGGCTGTGGGTAGCTCAAAACCGTAACGAGCAGATAAAGGTCATGCTGCGCTGCACTACGTATATTCCACATTATAAAAACATATCTCGTAATTTAAAAAACTCTAAGGAGTGCTGTTAGAATATTTTCACTGCGCACCTTGACGACAAACGCTAGTCAAAAAATACCGGACTGTTATCCCGGCCCGGACCCTCTCAACTTAGGAGACAACACATGTCCGCCCAGCTTGATCAACTGTTGGCGCAAGCCGCTAACGATCCCGATGTAACGGAAACGCAGGAATGGCTCGACGCCCTCGAAGCCGTCATTGATACCGAAGGGCCGCAGCGAGCCCATTATTTGATGGAGCGGATGGTCGATCTGGCCCGCCGTCGCGGCGCTCACATCCCCTTCTCCAGCAATACCGCCTACGTCAATACCATCCCCGCCCACCTCGAAGAACACTGTCCCGGCAACCTCGAATACGAAGAGCGTCTGCGCTCCTGGATGCGTTGGAATGCGATGGCAATGGTGGTCAAGGCCAACCGCGCGGATGGCGATCTCGGCGGCCACATTTCCAGCTTCGCCTCGCTGGCCAACATGCTGGGCATCGGCTTCAACCATTTCTGGCACGCCCCGAGCGAAGACCACGGCGGCGACCTGCTCTATATTCAAGGCCACTCCTCTCCTGGCATTTACGCCCGCGCCTTCCTCGAAGGTCGTCTCTCTGAAGATCAGTTGCTGAATTTCCGCCGCGAAGTCGATGGCAAGGGCTTGTCTTCTTATCCGCACCCGAAACTGATGCCGGACTTCTGGCAGTTCCCGACCGTATCGATGGGCCTGGGTCCTATCATGGCGATCTATCAGGCGCGTTTCCTGAAGTACCTGCACGCGCGCGACATCGCCAAGACCGATAACCGCAAGGTCTGGGCTTTCTGCGGCGACGGCGAGATGGACGAGCCGGAATCCATGGGTGCGATCGGCATGGCCGGGCGCGAAAAGCTCGACAACCTGGTGTTCGTTATCAACTGCAACCTGCAGCGCCTGGATGGCCCGGTACGCGGCAACGGCAAGATCATTCAGGAACTGGAAGCCGATTTCCGTGGCGCAGGCTGGAACGTGATCAAGGTCATCTGGGGCAGCTACTGGGATGAGCTGCTGGCACGCGACAAGGATGGCATCCTGCAGCGCGTGATGATGGAAACCTGCGACGGCGAATATCAGAACTACAAGGCCAAGGACGGCGCCTATGTGCGCAAGCATTTCTTTGGCAAGCATCCGAAGTTGCTGGAAATGGTTTCCCGCATGTCCGACGACGATATCTGGCGCCTGAACCGTGGCGGCCATGATCCGCACAAGATTTATGCTGCCTTCAAGCAGGCGCAGGAACACAAGGGCCAGCCGACTGTGCTGCTGGTCAAGACCATCAAGGGCTTCGGCATGGGCAAGTCCGGCGAGGCGCGCAACACCGCGCACCAGACCAAGAAGCTCGACGATACGGCTGTGCGCGAGATGCGCGACCGCTTCAACATCCCCATCCCGGACGACAAGCTGCCCGAGATTCCGTTCTTCAAGCCTTCCGACG
>Ga0207690_10002648_pt1 | contig 10789 bp, 7 predicted proteins | sample KBSC23metaG_FD_184315 | JGI IMG/M metagenome (GOLD analysis project Ga0207690, IMG submission 184315) | Corn rhizosphere microbial communities from Kellogg Biological Station, Michigan, USA - KBS C2-3 metaG (SPAdes) (version 2) | ecosystem: Host-associated > Plants > Roots > Rhizosphere > Soil ...
GCGAGATCCTCGCTGTGCTCGAACGGCATGTACAGGAACCACCGCTCGTAAGGATCGAGCTCGCCTTCGAAGCCGCGCTCGATGGCCGCCTGTGCCGTCGCGAGCGCGCGCGCATCGCCCGCGAAAGCGTCCGGCGTGCCGCGGTATGCGTTGCGCGTGAACTGGTCGAGCAGCACCACGCGCGCGAGCGAGCCGTGCGCCGTCGTGCACCACTCGCCGAACGCGCCTGCGATACCGGCCGCCAGCGCCGCGCCGAAGCGCTCGCGGATTGCGCGGTCGAACGCGTCATCCTTGCGGAACCAGACGTCGCGCTCGGCCTTCGTGCCGGGCGGGAACCAGAACGCGAGGATGTCGGCGGCAAGCGGCGGAAGCGACACGGCGGGCGGCGGTCCGGGCTACGGAGTGGTTCGCTTATCATACAAACTTTTTCGCGCGCGCCGGACCCGTCCTTTCTCCGGTGCACACGTCCTTTCCCGCACGCCTTTGCAGACCTCCCGCCGCGACATCTTCCTGCTCGCCTGCTGCCAGGCGCTGCTCCTCGTCAACGCGTCGGGCCTGATCTCGATGAACGGTCTCGTCGGGTTCACGCTCGCCGAAAACAAGACGCTCGCGACGTTCGGCGCCACGACCTACGTGCTCGGCTCGGCGCTCGCGACGATGCCGATGTCGCTTTGGATGGGCCGCGTCGGACGCCGCGCCGGATTCATGGCGGGCGCGGCGGTGAACATCGTCGGTTGCGTGGTCGCCGCCATCGCGTTGCAGGTCCGCAGCTTCCCGCTGTTCTGCGTCGCCACCGGCATCATCGGCGTCTACAACGCGGTCGGCCTCCAGTACCGGTTCGCGGCCGCCGAAGTCGCCGCGCCGCAGCACCGCGCGATGGCGATTTCGCTCGTGCTGGCGGGTGGCGTTGTCGGCGGATTCATCGGCCCGCAGAGCGCGCGCGTCGGCCGCGACTTCTTCGCGACGCCTTTCCAGGGCTCCTTCCTGATGCTCGTGCTGTTCGCGCTGGTCGCGCTCGCCGTGCAGTCGCAAGTGCACGTGCCGCGCCCCGTGCACGACACGGCTGCCGGCAAGGGTCGTCCACTCGCGGAAATCGCGCGTCAGCCCGCGTTCGTCGTCGCCGTCATCGCGGGTGCGCTCGGCTACGGGCTGATGAACCTGCTGATGACCGCGACGCCGATCGCGATGGATTTCTGCGGCCATCCGTTCAGCGCGGCCGCGTGGGTGATCGAATGGCACGTCGTCGGCATGTTCCTGCCGGGCTTCTTCACCGGCTCGCTGATCCGGCGCTTCGGCACGCTGCGGGTCATCCTCGCGGGCGCGGGGCTGACCGCGATCGCGGTGTTCGTTGCGCTGAATGGGGTCAGTGTCGCGCATTTCGTCGCTGCGCTGGCGCTCGTGGGCATCGGCTGGAACTTCATGTACACCGGCGGCACGACGCTGCTCACGGAGACGTACGCGCCGAACGAAAAGGCGCGCACGCAGGGGCTGAACGACCTGATCGTGTTCACGACGATGGGCGTGTCGTCGTTCGCGTCGGGCGCGCTCGTCACGGCCACCGGCTGGGAAACGATGAACCGCGCGGCGCTGCCGGTGCTCGCGATCATCGCGTGCGCGGCGGCATGGCTCATGTGGCAGCGCCGCCGCGTGCCCGCAGCCGCCTGACGCCCGAGACGACCGCGAATGCGACAGCGCCGGCGACGATGCCGGCGATGGCGTTGAGCAGCATCGGCACAAGCGGGCCGATGATCGCGCCGAGCGCAGGGATGTCGGCCGCCTCTTCGCCAAAGTCCTCGACCAGGTGGTGCAGCAGCGGCACGCCGTGCGTCAGTATTCCGCCGCCCACGAGAAACATCGCCGCCGTTCCGGCGACCGCCAGCGCCTTCATGAGCCGGGGCGCGCTCCGAAGAATCCCGCGGCCCGACGCGCGCTGCGCGCGACACCACGTCGTTTCGCCGGTGCGGCGGGCGAGCCAGAGCCCGGCGTCGTCGAGCTTGACGATTGCGGCAACCAGGCCGTAAACGCCCACCGTCATGATCAGCGCGATGCCGATCAGCACGGCGACGCGCGTGCCGAACGCGGACGCGGCGACGGTGCCGAGCGCGATCGTGACGATCTCGGCGGACAGGATGAAGTCGGTGCGCACGGCGCCCTTGATCTTCTGTTTCTCGAGCGCGACCAGGTCGACGCTCGGGTCGGTGACGGCGCGGGCGAGCGCGCGCTGATGCCGGTTGTCGTCGGCGCGGTGTGACCGCAGCAGCTTGTGCACGATCTTCTCGAAGCCCTCGTAGCACAGGAAAAGCCCGCCGATCATCAGAAGCGGAATCACTGCCCGCGGGACGAGCGCACTGATCGCGAGCGCAGCAGGAACGAGGATCGCCTTGTTGACGAGCGAGCCCTTCGCAACGGCCCACACGACGGGAAGCTCGCGATCGGCGCGGACGCCGCTGACCTGCTGCGCGTTGAGCGCGAGATCGTCGCCGAGGACGCCGGCAGTCTTCCTCGTCGCGGCCTTGGTGAGAAGCGCAACATCGTCCAGCACGCTGGCGATGTCGTCGATCAGCGCGAGGAGGCTCGACGCGGCCACGCGACGTCAGGTACGGATCTGGCCGGCGCCGAGCACGATCCACTTGCGACTGGTGAGTCCCTCGAGGCCGACCGGCCCCCGCGCATGCAGCTTGTTGGTCGAGATGCCGATCTCGGCGCCGAGCCCGTACTCGTAGCCGTCGGCGAAGCGCGTCGATGCGTTCACCATCACCGAGCTCGAGTCGACCTCCCGCAGGAAGCGCATCGCATTCGAGTGATCCGCCGTCACGATCGCGTCGGTGTGCTGGGATCCGTAACGCGCGATGTGGTCGATTGCCGCGTCGAGCGAGTCGACGATGCGGATCGCGACGATCGGCGCCAGGTACTCGGCGTACCAGTCGTCCTCGGTCGCGGCGTTCATCGCCGGAACGAGCGCGCGCGCACGCTCGTCGCCGCGCATCTCGACCCCTTTCGCCGCGTAGATTGCCGCGAGGCGGGGCAGCACGCTTGCGGCGGCATCCGCATGCACGAGCAGCGTCTCGAGCGTGTTGCACGTCGAATAGCGCTGCGTCTTCGCATTGTCGGCGATGCGGATCGCCTGCTCGGCGTCGGCGCTCGCGTCGACGAACACGTGGCACACGCCGTCAAGGTGCTTGAGAACCGGCACGCGCGCGTCGCGCGCCACGCGCTCGATCAGTGACTTGCCGCCGCGGGGAACGATGACGTCGACGTGCAGGTCGTCGGCGATCAGCAGGCCGACCGCGGCGCGGTCGGTGGTGTCGACCAGTTGCACGGACGCCTCGGGCAGCCCTGCGGCGCGCAGGCCGTCGTGCACGCAGCGGGCGATGGCTCGGTTGCTGTGGATTGCCTCGGACCCGCCGCGCAGGATCGTCGCGTTCCCCGACTTGAGGCAAAGTCCGGCCGCATCGGCGGTGACGTTCGGGCGCGACTCGTAGATGATGCCGATCACGCCGAGCGGAACGCGCATCAGGCCGACCTGGATGCCCGACGGGCGGTACTCGAGGTCGGAAATCTCCCCGACGGGATCGGGCAGCGCCACGATCTCCTCGAGGCCGCGCGCCATCGCCTCGATGTTTTCAGGCGTGAGCGTCAGGCGGTCGACGAACGCATCATCGTGGCCGGCGGTGCGCGCCGCGTGCACGTCCTGCGCATTCGCCGCCAGCAGCGCGTCCGCGTTCGTGCGCACCGACGCCGCGGTGCGCTGGAGCGCGTCGTTTTTCGCCTGCGTCGGAGCGCGTGCGAGCGCGCGGGCGGCAGCGCGCGCAGCCTCGCCGACGTCGCGCATGTACGCGGCAACGTCGTCGGTCGCGGCCGAACCCGGTGCGGGAAGATCGTTCACGCGGAAATTCTAGCGCGTCGCGATCGTCGCGATGCCGTCGGAGCCTCCGAGCAGGATCACGTCGGCGCCGCGCCGCGCGAACAGGCCCACTGTCACGACGCCGGCCAGCGCGTTGATCCGGTCTTCCATCGCAACGGGGTCGGAGATCGCGAGCCCTTCGACGTCGAGGATCACGTTGCCGTTGTCGGTGGTGAAGCCCATGCGCCAGGCCGGATGCCCGCCGAGCTTGACGAGCTCGCGCGCGACGTAACTGCGCGCCATCGGGATCACCTCGACCGGCAGCGGGAATCTACCGAGCACGTCGACTTTCTTCGATGCATCGGCAATGCAGACGAACTTGCGCGCGACGGCCGCGACGATCTTCTCGCGCGTGAGCGCGCCGCCGCCGCCCTTGATCATCGCGCCGGACGGCGTTACCTCGTCGGCGCCGTCGATGTAGACCGGAATGTCGGCGACGTTGTTCAGCTCGTCGACGTCGATGCCGTGCGACTTCAGGCGCTCCGCCGTCTCGACCGAGCTCGCGACGGCGCCCTTGATGCGCAACCGGCTCTTCGCGAGCGCGTCGATGAAGTAGTTGGCCGTCGAGCCCGAGCCGACGCCGAGCCACGCATCCTCGACGACGTAACGCAGCGCCTCGCGGGCGACCATCTGCTTTTGCTCGTCCTGCGTCATTTCCTTACAGCGACACCCGCCGGAAATCCGCCAGCACGCCGGAGAAGTACGTGATGAACCGCGCCGCCTGTGCGCCGTCGATCACGCGGTGGTCGTACGACAGCGACAGTGGCAGGATCAGGCGCGGCGCGAACGCCTTGCCGTCCCACACCGGCTTGTGCGCGCTGCGCGAGATTCCCAGAATGGCCACCTCGGGCGCATTGATGATCGGCGTGAACGCCGTGCCGCCGATGCCGCCGAGCGAGCTGATCGAGAAGCATCCGCCCTGCATGTCGGCGGGCGCGAGCTTCCCCTCGCGCGCCTTCGCCGACAGCGCGCTCATCTCCTGCGCGATCTGCAGCACGCCTTTCTGGTCGGCGCCCTTCACCACTGGCACGACGAGGCCGTTCGGCGTGTCGGCGGCGAAGCCGACGTTGAAGTAGCGCTTGTGTATCAGGTTCTCGCCGCTCGCGTCGAGCGACGCGTTGAAGTCGGGGAACTTCGCGAGCGCGGCGACCGACGCCTTGATCAGGAACGCGAGCATCGTCACCTTGATGCCGGCCTTCTCGTGCTCCTTGTTGAGCGCGACACGAAACGCCTCGAGGTCGGTGATGTCCGCGTCGTCGAACTGCGTGACGTGCGGGATCATCACCCAGTTGCGCGCGAGATTGGCGCCCGAGATCTTGCGGATGCGCGCCAGCGCAGTGGTCTCGACCGGCCCGAATTTCGTGAAGTCCGGCGTCGGCCACGCGAGGAGGTTGAGACCCGTCCCGCCGCCGGCGGTGGGCCCGGAAGGCGCGCCGCCTGCGAGCGACTGCTTGACGAACGCGTGCACGTCCTCCTTCAGCACGCGCCCCTTGGGGCCGCTGCCGGTGACTTTCCCGATGTCGGCGCCGAGCTCGCGTGCGAACTTGCGAACCGACGGCGACGCGTGCGCCGCCCGCGCGGCGTCGCCCGCCTCTGCGCGCGGCGCCGCAGCCGCCGGGGCGGGCGGCACTTGGGGTTGCGGTGCGGCGGCCGGTTGCGCCCGCGCGGCGATCGGCGGCGCGGCGCGATCGGCATCGGCCGGATGCGACGGCGGCGCGGCGCGACTCGCGGGCTCGGGACCGGTCTGCGCCGTCTTGAGCGACACGATCGGCGTTCCTTCGCTGACGCGGACGCCGACCGCGACGCGCACGCCTTCGACCACGCCACCGGCCGGCGACGGCACGTCCATCGTCGCCTTGTCCGATTCGAGCGTGACTAGCGGATCGTCGGCGTTCACGACGTCGCCGGGCTTGACGAACACCTCGATCACGGGGACGTCGGTGAAGTCGCCGATGTCGGGGACGCGCACCTCGATCGTCGCGCCGGCCGGCGGCGTCGCGCTCGCGCCTTCGCCGGGCGTGTCGGCGCGTCCCTTCTCGCCGCGCGGCGCAGGTGTCTGCGGGGCGGGCGGCGGCGGCGCCGATGCCTTGCCGGCCACCGGCGTCGCCGGCTCGCGCGCGCCGTTGGGCTCGAGCGTGAGGACGACGCTGCCCTCGCTCACCTTGTCGCCGGTGCGCACGCGCAATTCCATGATCGTGCCGGCCGACGGCGCCGGCACGTCCATCGTCGCCTTGTCGGATTCGAGCGTGATCAGCGAATCGTCGACGCCCACCGTGTCGCCCGGCTTCACCAGCACGTCGATGACCGGCACGTCCTTGAAATCCCCGATGTCCGGAACCCTGACCTCGATCGCGCTCATCGTTCGCCTGTCTTGTTCGTGAGTTAAACGGTCCAGGGTGCCGGCTTCGCCGGATCGATGCCGTATTTCTTCAACGCCTCCGCCACCTTCGCCGCGGGGAGCGTGCCGTCGTCGGCGAGCGCCTTCAGCGCGGCCACGGTCACGTACGTGCGGTCGACCTCGAAGAACTGGCGCAGTTTCTCGCGCGTGTCCGAGCGGCCGAAGCCGTCGGTGCCGAGCACGACGTAGCGGCGCGGCACGCAGGACCGGATCTGCTCCGCGAACGTGCGCATGTAATCGGTCGCCGCCACGACGGGGCCGGCCGTCTCGGCCAGGCAGCGCTCGACGTGCGATTGCCGTGGCTTGGCGGTCGGGTTCAGGAGGTTGTGGCGCGCCGCCGCCCGGCCGTCGCGCGCGAGCTCGGTGAACGACGGGCAGCTCCACAAATCGGCTTCGACGCCCCAGTCGTCGCGCAGCAGATCCGCCGCCGCGATCACTTCGCGGAAGATCGTGCCGGATCCCAGCAGCTGCACGCGCGGAGCCTTCGCCTTCTTGCCGCCGGCCTTGAACAAATACATGCCCTTGATGATCGCGGGCGCGGCGCCTTCCGGCATCGCCGGATGGCGGTAGTTCTCGTTCATCACCGTCAGGTAGTAGTAGACGTCCTCCTGCTCGGCGTACATGCGCCGCAGCCCGTCCTGCATGATCACTGCGACCTCGTAGGCGAACGTCGGGTCGTAGGAGACGCAGTTGGGAACGGTCGATGACAGCACGTGCGAATGGCCGTCCTCGTGCTGCAGGCCTTCGCCGTTGAGCGTCGTGCGGCCCGCCGTCCCGCCGAGCAGGAACCCGCGCGCGCGCATGTCCCCCGCCGCCCACGCGAAATCGCCGACGCGCTGGAAGCCGAACATCGAGTAGAAGATGTAGAACGGGATCATCGGCACACCGTGCGTCGAATAACTGGTTGCAGCCGCCATCCAGTCGCACATCGCGCCGGCCTCGTTGATGCCTTCCTGGAGGATCTGCCCCTTCTTGTCCTCCTTGTAGAACATCAGCTGGTCCTTGTCCTCGGGGGTGTAGAGCTGGCCGAGCTGGTTCCAGATTGCGAGCTGGCGGAAGAGCCCTTCCATGCCGAACGTGCGCGACTCGTCGGGCACGATCGGCACGATGTACTTCGACAGCGCCTTGTCGCGCAGCAGCGTCTGCAGGATCTGCACGAACGCCATCGTCGTCGAGATCTCGCGCTCGTCGGTGCTCTTCAGGAAGCGCTCGAACGCGGCAAGCTCGGGCACTGGCAGCGCGAAGGCCTTGCGCCGGCGCGCGGGCAGGTAGCCGCCGAGCTCCATCCGCCGGGCGCGCATGTATTCGAGCTCGGGCGAGCCTTCCTCGAACTTCATGTACGGCACGTCCTCGAGCTTTTCGTCGGGCACCGGGATGGCGAAGCGGTCGCGGAAGCGGCCGACCGCGTCGCCGTGCATCTTCTTCTGCTGGTGCGTGATGTTCTGCGCCTCGCCGGCCACGCCCATGCCGTAGCCCTTGATCGTCTTGGCGAGGATCACCGTCGGCTGGCCCGTGTGATTGACCGCCGCGTGATACGCCGCGTAAACCTTGTGCGGATCGTGGCCGCCGCGGTTCAGGTCCCAGATGTCCTTGTCCGACCAGTCGGCCACCATCGCCTTCAACTCGGGCGTGTTGAAGAAGTACTCGCGCACGTACGCGCCGTCCTTCGACTTGAACGTCTGATATTCGCCGTCGACGCATTCCATCATCCGCTGCTGCAGGATGCCCTTGTGGTCGCGGGCGAGGAGCTGGTCCCAGCGCGTGCCCCAGATCACCTTGATCACGTTCCAGCCGGCGCCGCGGAAATCGCTTTCGAGCTCCTGGATGATCTTGCCGTTGCCGCGCACCGGGCCGTCGAGGCGCTGCAGGTTGCAGTTGACGACGAAGATCAGGTTGTCGAGGCTCTCGCGCGACGCCATGCCGATCGCGCCCATCGACTCGGGCTCGTCCATCTCGCCGTCGCCGCAGAAAACCCACACCTTGCGGCCCTGGGTATCGGCGAGGCCGCGGTCGTTCAGGTACTTCATGAATCGCGCCTGGTAGATCGCCATCAACGGGCCGAGACCCATCGACACGGTCGGGAACTGCCAGAAATCCGGCATCAGCCACGGATGCGGATACGACGCGATGCCCTTGCCGTCGACCTCCTGGCGATAGTTGTCGAGCTGCGCCTCCGTCAGGCGACCGAGCAGGAACGCGCGCGAATAGACGCCCGGCGACGAATGGCCCTGGATGAAGACGAGATCGCCGGCGTGCTTGTCCGACACGCCGTGCCAGAAGTGGTTGAAGCCCACGTCGTAGAGCGTCGCCGCGGACGCGTAGCTCGCGATGTGGCCGCCGACGTTCGTGTGCTTGTTGGCACGCACGACCATCGCCATCGCGTTCCACCGCGTGTACGAGCGGATCCGGTGCTCGATGTTCTGGTCGCCGGGGATCCGCACCTGCTTGTCGACGGGGATCGTGTTGATGTACGCCGTGTTGGCGGAAAAGGGGATGTACGCGCCCGAGCGGCGCGCCTTGTCGATCAGCTGCTCGATCAGGAAGTGCGCGCGGTCGGGGCCTTCGGCTTCGAGCACGCCTGCGAGCGCGTCGAGCCACTCACCGGTTTCCTGCGGGTCGATGTCGGGGATGCGGTCCATGGCGGTCAGGTGACAGGTAACAGGCAACAGGGGACGGAAGTGACCGGCGACGACCGGCCAAATCGGCTGCGTTGAGTCCATTGTAATCAGAACACCGGGGGGCTGCCGGCCGGCTGCGCGCCGCGGCGTGCCGCAGACCCGGTCCTTCTGTCACCTGTTCCCTGTTCCCTGACCTCTGAGCAGGGCGAGCCCGGCCACGAGGCTCAATCCCGCGAAGGCGAGGAACCCCGCGCGATAGCTGCCCGTCAGCGACGACAGCAGCGCGAACGACGGGGGCCCGACCACCACGCCGGCGAACGTGACGAAGCCCGTTGCGCCGGTGACCTTGCCCGCGGCCCCCGGCGGCGCGATCCGGGCGACCTCGGAAAGCTGCACGCCGTTCCAGCCGATCGCGGTCGCGCCGAACGCGAATCCGAGCACGATGACGGCCGCGCCGGGCCACGCACGCGCCGCAAGCGCCATGCCGATTCCGCACGCGCACGCGAGCGCGCCGATCGTCGCCAGCACGAGCCGCGGCGCCAGCAGCCGGTCGGCCACGTACCCCCACGCGATCCGGCCGACGACGCCGCCGAGCGTCGCGGCCGTTAGCGCGATGCCGGCAGACACCAGCGTCCACTGCAGCGTCTCGGTCAGGTGTACGACGAGGAAGCTCGTCAGGCACACCTGCGTCGCGGAATACGCGAGCGACACGAGGGCGAGCTCGCGCAGCGGGCGCGATTCCCGCAGCAGCGCGAGTGGCGCGAAGATCGCGGCGAGCGAAAAGGTGCGTTGCGGGCGGCGATCGGCGTCGAGCGCTGCGCGGATCGGCTGCGCCAGCGCGATCACCACGAGCCCGCCCAGGACCACGAGCGCGAACGCCATCCGCCAGCCGATCGTCACCGCCAGTGCCGGCAGCAGCGCGCCGGCCAGCGCGACGCCGGCAGGGACGCCCGTCTGCTTGATCGAGAACGTGAGCGCCATTCGCGACGGCGAGGCCGTGCGCTGCAGCAGTTGCGACGACGCGGGGGTGACCGGCCCGTAGCCCACGCCGATCACGAGCGCCGCGACTGCGAGCAGCGCCGCCGCCGCGCTCGGCGCTGCCGCCATGATGCCGACACCGGTCGCGGCGAGGACGACGCACGCCTGCGATACGCGAATCGATCCGTGCCGCTCGATGAAGCCGCCACAGGCAAGGCTCGCGAGCATCGCCCCGCCGTAGACGATGCCGACGAATACGCCGACCCAGCGCGTCTCCACGCCGAATTCGCGCGCGATCTCCGGCGCGAGCACGGCGGTGGCCGTGGCGGCGAACGAGACGTAGATCTGGATCGTCAGCGTCGCGGCGAGCGCGACCGCTGCCGTGCGCCCGGGCGTCATGCCGGCATGCGCGAGCACGCCAGCATTCGCCGCTCGGTGACGATGCAGTCGACGCCGATGTCATGCCGAGCGGCGGGAACGCGCTCGACGATCTGCGCCTCGAATGCGCCGGCGACGCGCTCTGCCGCCGGTGGTAGAAGAGGCAGCAGCCGGTCGTAGTAGCCGCCGCCGTATCCGAGGCGCTTGCCCGCCGGGTCGAACGCGATTCCCGGCACGAGCACCCAGTCGATCCGGTCGAGCGGTATCGCGGGGCGATCGGCGCGCGGCTCGGGAATGCCGCGATAGCCGGGCTCGACGTCGCGCTCGAGGTCCTCGATCACGAGGGCGTGCAGCATTCGCGCCGGCGCATCGACCCGTGGCACGGCGACCGTCTTTCCGTCCGCGAGCGCATCGCGGACGGCGAGGCGCGCATCCCATTCGCTGCGAAACGGCAGCGTGAGCAGCACGACGCGGGCGGCGCGCCACGCCGGCAGCGCCGCGATGCGATCGGCG
>Ga0207690_10002654_pt1 | contig 10781 bp, 8 predicted proteins | sample KBSC23metaG_FD_184315 | JGI IMG/M metagenome (GOLD analysis project Ga0207690, IMG submission 184315) | Corn rhizosphere microbial communities from Kellogg Biological Station, Michigan, USA - KBS C2-3 metaG (SPAdes) (version 2) | ecosystem: Host-associated > Plants > Roots > Rhizosphere > Soil ...
AGGGGCCGATCATCATGACGGGCGGCGCCATCGGCTCGCTGCTTGCGCAATTTTTCAAGCTGACGGCTGCTGAACGCAAGACGCTGCTGGTGGCCGGTGCCACGGCAGGTATGACGGCCGTGTTCGGCACGCCGGTGGCGGCGCTGCTGCTGGCGGTGGAACTGCTGCTGTTCGAATGGCGCCCGCGCAGCATGCTGCCCGTGGCGGTGGCGTGTGCGGTGGCGGGTTTCCTGCGCGTGCTGGTGCTGGAGCCCGGTCCCCTCTTCCCGCTGGAAACCGTGCCGGCAACGCTGCCCGCGCTGGGTTCGTGCGTGGTCGCAGGCTTGCTGTGCGGCGCACTGGCGCGCTCGCTGTCGACGGCGCTGTACAAGACCGAAGACCTGTTCGGCCGCCTGCCGATCCACTGGATGTGGTGGCCGGCCATCGGCGGGCTGGCGGTCGGTATCGGCGGCTATTTCGAGCCGCGTGCACTGGGCGTCGGCTACGACGTCATCGGTGACTTGCTGCACAACCACCTGGCCATCCGCGTGGCGCTCGCGCTGCTGGTGGTCAAGGCGATCATCTGGGTGATCGCGTTGGGCTCGGGCACGTCGGGCGGTGTGCTCGCCCCGCTGCTGATGATGGGCGCCGGCCTCGGCGCGCTGATCGGCCCCGTGCTGCCCGGCGGCGATCCGGGCCTGTGGCCGCTTGTGTGCATGGCCGCCATGCTGGCCGGTGTGCTGGGCGCCCCGCTCACGGCCATCGTCTTCGCCTTCGGACTCACGCACGACGTCAATGCCCTGCTGCCCGTCCTACTGGCAGTGGCGGTGTCCTACGGTTTTGTCGTGCTGACCATGCCGCGCTCGATCATGACCGAGAAGATCGCGCGCCGCGGCTTCCACATCTATCGCGAATACGCCGTCGATCCGCTCGAACGCCACGCTGTGGATGAAGTGATGACACGCTCGGTGCAGACCATCGACGCGCATGCCACGCTTGAAGAGACGCTCGCCGACCGCTTCGGCGCGAAGCAGGCGCACCGTGCGTTTCCGGTGGTGCGAGGTGGCACACAAGATGGCACAAGCGGCGCGCTGATCGGCATGCTCGATCGCGATGCTTTGTTGGCCGGCCAGAAGCGCGGCGCCATCCGCGTTGCCGAGTTGTTCGGTGCGAATGCCCCGGTGATGGCGCTGCCCGGCGAGACCTGCCGCATCGTCGCCACGCGCTTGGCGGTGCATGGTCTGGAGCGGCTGCCGGTGGTGGCCGATTCGCAATCGCGCACGCTGGTGGGCATCGTCTCGCGCAGCGATCTGGTCAAACCGTCGCTGGCGTTCTTCGACGAGGAACAGCGCCGCGAGCGCTTTCGCCGTGTGCCACTGTCGGGCACGCGCACGCAGCTTGAACTCCGACGCAGGCGCGCCGGACGAGCCCGCTAGTCTTAACCTGCCACGTGCCGGTTGCGGCCGCTTTCCTTGGCGCGATACAGCGCCAGGTCTGCACGTTTGAGCATCTCTGATGCGGTATCGCCCGGCCGGCAGACCGTCATGCCCATGCTGACGGTCATCGACAACCCGGTCGGGAACGTCTCGTCCGTCTCGGCCACTGCCGTGCGCAGACGCTCGGCCACCTCGGTGGCGGTTTCCAGCGTGGTGCGACCCATGACGATGGCGAACTCCTCGCCGCCCAAACGCCCGACCAGATCGCTGCTGCGCAAAACCCCCGTGACCAGCGAGGCAAAGCGCTGCAGCGCCATGTCGCCCACGGCGTGGCCCCACGTGTCGTTGATGCGCTTGAAGTGATCCAGATCGGCCAGCACCAGCGTGAGCGGTTCGGCGCGGTTGTGGGCACGCATGAGCACGGTATCGAACAGCGCCAGGAAACGGCGCCGCGTGAGCACGCCGGTCAGATGGTCGAAGTGCGCCTCGTTGGCGAGTGCGCTGTTGGTGCGCTGCAGCCGCTGGTTCAGATGACGCGTCACACGATGGTGCTGCCGCTCGCGCACGAGTGACCACGCCACCAGCAAGAACGTCGCCAGCACGCTCACGAAGAGCACAAAGCCGATCATGCGATTGCGCGCATGGTTGGCAATCTGCTGGCCCCACGCCGGCAGCGGTTCGGCCACGACGACGGTGAGGTCCGCGCTGGCATTGCGTGACACCGTGAGCGACGGCATCGCACTGCCCTCGCGCCAGGCCAGCGTATCGAGCACCTCGGCCGGCACCCAGCCGGGCACGTCGTGATGAGCCTTTGCGGTGGGCTCGGCGCGTTGATATGGCCACGTCTCAAAGTCGACACGCTGATAGGCGTTGCAACGGTCGCTCGGGCTCATATGCTGCAGGCGCGCATCCGGCAGGATCTTGCCCACCAGCGACGCATCGGTCGACAGAATGATCAGCCCGTTCGGATCGGTCACCAGAGACGTCGGATGCGACACCCAGTGCTGCAGGCGCGCGAGGCTGACCTTGGTGCCCATCGCGGCAATGAGATAGCCGTCAGCGTCATACACCGGCGCGGCGAAGAACAGGCCCGGCAGGCCCGTCTCCCTGCCCACCGTGAACTGCTCGCCCAGGCCGCCGAGCATCGCCTCTTTCATGTACGGCTGCATGCTCGACTGCACGCCAAGGAACGAATCGGCTTGTCCAGCGTTATTGGCCAGCACCACGTAGTTGCGCTGATCGACGACCCACACGTAATCCAGCCCGAGATTGCCGGCAGTCGTGCGCAGGAAGGCATTGACGTCGACCGCCTCTGGGTGCGACATCGCCTCTTCGGCGCGCGAGCCCTTGTCCATCAGGTTCCAACGCTGCGTGTCGACGCGCTTCACGGCACGCGGGATGGTGTCGATCTGCGCGAGCGTTTGCGGCAGTGCACGCAGCAGCGCCACGTCGGCCGTGATCTGGCTCGACATGCCCTCCGCCACCTGCGCGGCCAACTGGCGCCGCGCGTCGACCATCTGCTGCATGTCGCGGGCGCCCATTGCGTCGGCCACCATGCCCGCACCAAACCAGCACAATCCCACGCCCGCCACCACCGCCAAGAGCAGCAGCGCCAGCCGGACAGCACGCATACGTGCGCCTTTGGACGATGCTGCCGCGGGGGAGGATGCGGGCGCCGGCGTGCGCATGTCAGGCCTCGTCGCTCAGGAAATCCGCCACCGTCGGGTAGCGCAGCGCCACGCGCAACTCATGCGTCAGGCGCGCGTTGCGCAGGCGGCGCGATTCGCTCATGAACGACAGCAGCGTCGGCTCGATCTGCTGCGCCGCCTCAGCCCGCGAAATGCGCGGCGGACGCGGCAGGCCACGCGCATCGGCAACCGCGTCGAAGTAGTCGCCCATGCGCAGCTCCGAGGCGTCGCTGGCATGCACGATGCGCTGCGACCGTCCGCGGAACATCGCGGCAATGACAGCGCGCGCCAGGTCGTCGGCGTGGATGTGGTTGGTGTAGACGTCGTCTTCCGCACGCAGTGCCGGTGTGCCGCGCTCCAGCCGGGCAACGGGCAGACGTTCGGCCGCATAGATGCCCGGAATGCGCAGGATCGACGTGCGCCAGCCGCCGCCTGCGCCGAACCAGCGCACACGGCGCTCGGCCGCCACACGGCGCTGCGCGCGCGCGGTGGTCGGGTTCACGGAGCGGGATTCATCGACCCAGGCGCCGCCGGCATCACCGTATACGCCGCTGGTGCTGGCGTACACGAACGCGCGCGCTTGGAGGTGGGTTTTCAAGCGGCCCGTCAAGCCACCAACTGTGCGTGCGCGCTCGGGTAAAATGCGACGTTTTGTGGCTCGCGAACGCTGGGCTAGGCGAGTCGAACGGGCCAGCGTGTGCAGCAGCGCGGCGGTACGCGGGTCGTCGTTGCCGGTGGCCGGCGGCGGTGCCAGATGCAGCACGCGGGGGCTTAAGCCCCGCAGGCGGCGCAGCGACGCGGCATCGTCCAGGTTGGCGACAATCGGCACGGCGCCGGCTTCGCGCAACGACGCGCGGCCAGCTTCGCGCGAGGTGACGGCAAAGACGCGAAAACGCGTGCGCAGCAGGGTCAGGCAGCGCTGGCCGACATCGCCGCAGCCGACGATCAGCACGCGCGGGAGCCCCAGGCGTGGCGTGGGTTTTTGTGGCGTGGCGGCGGGCTGGCGCATCATCGGACGTGCCGCCGAACGTGTCGCCAAATTTGTCGCATTCGGGCGACCAGACACTCTTTTCAACATATTCGGATTGTAGTATGGCTTACCAGATCAACGTGCTGCCCAGCGGCCGCCAGTTCCAGGCCGAAGACGGCGAGACCATCCTTGCAGCGGCGCTGCGCCAGGGCATCGGCCTGCCATACGGCTGCAAGAACGGCGCGTGCGGCTCGTGCAAGGGCCACGTGCGCGAAGGCTCCATCGTCCAGGGCAACCATTCGCCCAATGCGCTCTCCGCCCAGGAGGCCACCGAAGGCCGCGCGCTGTTCTGCTGTGCCACGCCCGCCACCGACGTCACCATTGAAGTGCGCGAAGTGCAAGGCGCCGGTGACGTACCCATCAAGAAGATCCCCTGCCGCGTTGCATCGCTGGAGAAGGCGGCGCCAGACGTCACGATCGTCAAGCTGCAACTGCCTGCCACCGAGCGTATGCAATTTCTGGCCGGGCAGTACGTGGAATTCCTCCTGCGCGACGGCAAGCGCCGCAGCTACTCGATCGCCAACCCGCCGCACGACGACGGCCCGATCGAGCTGCACATCCGCCACATGCCGGGCGGCGCATTCACCGATTACGTCTTCGGCGCCAAGGAAGGCGCCCCGGCCATGAAGGAGCGCGACATCCTGCGCTTTGAAGGGCCGCTGGGCAGCTTCTTCCTGCGTGAAGAATCCGACAAGCCGATCATCCTGCTGGCCTCGGGCACCGGTTTCGCGCCCATCAAGGCCATCGTCGAGCATGCCCAGTTCATCGGCAGTACGCGCCCGATGACGCTGTACTGGGGCGGCCGCCGCCCGCAAGACCTGTACATGCACGCCAAGGCGGAAGAATGGGCGCGCACGATCCCGGGCTTCACGTACGTGCCGGTCGTCTCCAACGCCCTGCCCGAAGACGCCTGGACCGGCCGTACCGGCTTCGTCCACCAGGCGGTGATGGCTGATCACCCGGATCTGTCGAACCACGAGGTCTACGCCTGCGGCGCGCCGGTAGTCATCAACTCGGCCCGCACCGACTTCGCCGCCCAATGCCAGATGCACCCGGATGCGTTCTTCGCCGATTCCTTCACCTCGGAAGCGGATCTGCACCCCGTCGGGGGCTGAGGCTGACGTTGCACAAATCCAAAGAGCGTCAAAATTTCGTTTTGACTTGACTTGGCATCCGTCTTATTCTTGCGCCTTATGAACCAAGCCCTGCACCTCCGACGCCGCCGTACGTTGCTCCCTCCGGGAAGCCGCGCGGCTGTCTGCTGATTGCATATCGGGTTCACAGGATTCGACGATCACAAGGCCACGGGGCAACCCCCGTGGCCTTTGTCTTTTTCCAACTCGCGTTTTTCCGCTTTTTCATCTTCCTGCCGCCTTTTTCTGGAGCTTTGCCATGGCGTTTGCTGACTACCCCGTCCAGTCCCTGATGTACATCACCAACCGGCCCGAAATCGTCTTCACCGAAGGCAAGGGCTCGTGGCTGACGGACCACAACGGCAAGCGATACCTGGATTTCGTGCAGGGCTGGGCCGTCAACTGCCTCGGCCACTCGAACGACGGCATGATCGAAGCGCTGAACGCCCAGGCCAAGAAGCTCATCAACCCGAGCCCGGCCTTCTACAACGAGCCGATGGCCAAGCTGGCCGGCCTGCTGACCGCACACAGCTGCTTCGACAAGGTGTTCTTCGCCAACAGCGGCGCAGAAGCCAACGAAGGCGCCATCAAGCTCGCGCGCAAGTGGGGCAAGAAGCATAAGAACGGCGCATTCCAGATCATCACGTTCGACCACAGCTTCCACGGCCGCACGCTCGCGACCATGAGCGCGTCGGGCAAGGCCGGCTGGGACACCATCTTCGCGCCGCAGGTGCCGGGCTTCCCGAAGGCCATTCTGAACGACATCGCCTCGGTGGAAGCGCTCATCACTGACCAGACTGTCGGCGTGATGCTGGAGCCGGTGCAAGGCGAAGGCGGCGTGCTGCCGGCCACGCCGGAGTTCATGCAGCAACTGCGTGCGTTGACGAAGAAACACAAGATCCTGCTGATCGTCGATGAAGTGCAGGCGGGCTGCGGCCGCTGCGGCACGCTGTTCGCCTATCAGCTCTCGAACATCGAGCCGGACATCATGACGCTGGGCAAGGGCATCGGCGGCGGCGTGCCGCTGTCGGCCCTGCTCTGCACCGATGAAGTGGCCAGCTTCGAAGCCGGCGACCAGGGCGGCACGTACAACGGCAACCCGCTGATGACGGCCGTCGGTTGCTCGGTGATCGAGCAACTGCTGGCTCCGGGCTTCCTGGCCGGCGTGGAAGAACGCGGCGCCTATCTGCGCAAGCAACTGCTGCAACTGTCGGAAGAATTTGGCCTGGCCGGCGAGCGCGGCAACGGTCTGCTGCGCGCCCTGCTGCTCGGCAAGGACATCGGCGGCCAACTGGTTGAAGCCGCGCGCGAGATGAACCCGACGGGCCTGCTGCTGAACGCGCCGCGCCCGAACATCCTGCGCTTCATGCCCGCACTGAACGTGACGACCGAAGAGATCGACACGATGATCGGCATGCTCCGCACGCTGCTCAAGGCACACGCTTAAGCTTCATCGCATCACCAGGGCGGCGCGCAATGCGTCGCCCTTCACCGCTCCACCGCTGTTTCCACTTCGAGGTTTGCCATGGCCGTAACGCTTGCAGTTCCGGCCACGGGGATCGTTTTGTCGGATGATTCCGCGTGGCTCCCGCTGGACCAGATCTACTGCTTTCTCTCGCAGGAAACGTATTGGGCACGCGGTCTGCCGCGCGCGGTGTTCGACCGATCGATCGCCAACTCGTTGTGCTTCGCGGCCTATCGTCTGAACGGCGACGGCTCGCAGGGTGACCTCATAGGCTTCGCACGCGCCGTCACCGATCGCGCGACGTTCGCCTATCTGTGCGACGTGTTCGTGCTGCCAGAAGGGCGTGGCAAAGGCGTCTCGCATGCATTGATGGATTTCCTGCGCGAGCATCCGGAGCTGCAAACCCTGCGTCGCACGGTGCTGGTTACCACCGGTGCCGACTGGCTTTACCGCAAGCACGGCTTTACCGATGTGCCCAAGGATATCGGCTTCATGCAGTTGCACCGGCCGAACATCTACCAGCCCACCTCGACCTGACGCACCAAAGAAAAAGCCCCGCAATTGCGGGGCTTTCTCATGACGCTTGGGAGTGCTTACTCGCCCAGATAGGCAGCACGCACCTTCGGATCGTCCAGCATCTGCTTGGCTTCGCCGCTCATGGTGATGAGACCGGAGTCCATCACGTAGCCGCGGTGCGCTGCCTGCAGCGCCAGGCGCGCGTTCTGCTCAACGAGCAGCACGGTCACGCCTTGCGCCGAGATGTCGCGCACCACCTCGAAGATCTTCTCGACCATGATCGGCGAGAGACCCATCGACGGCTCATCGAGCAGCAGCAGCTTCGGCTGGCTCATCAGCGCACGCGCCATGGCCAGCATCTGCTGTTCACCGCCCGACATGGTGCCGGCCAGCTGGTTTGCACGCTCCTTCAGGCGCGGGAAGATGCCGAACATACGCTCGACGTCGGCCTTGATCTGCGCCTCGTCGTTGCGCGTGAAGGCGCCCATCTGCAGGTTCTCGACGATGGTCATGCGCGCGAACACGCCGCGGCCTTCCGGCACCATCGCCAGGCCCTGCTTGAGCAGGTTGTAGCTCGGCACGCCCTTGATGGACTTGCCCAGATACTGCACGTCGCCACCGGCCCAGCCCTGCAGGCCGGTGATCGCCTTCATGGTGGTCGTCTTGCCGGCGCCGTTGGCGCCGATCAGCGTGACCAGCTCACCTTCGCGAATCTCCAGATCCACGCCCTTGACCGCCTGAATGCCGCCATAGGCAACCTTCAGACTGTCGATCTTCAACATAATCGGTTTCATCCGTAAGTCCTTTGCCGACAGGCCATCAATGCGCGGAGGCGCCCAGGTAGGCCTCGATCACAGCCGGGTTGCTCTGCACTTCGTGCGGCAGACCTTGTGCGATCACCTTGCCGTAGTCGAGCACGGTCAGGCGATTGCACAGGCCCATCACCAGCTTCACGTCGTGTTCGATCAGCAGGATGGTCTTGCCGTCGGAGCGGATCTTGTCGAGCAGGCCACGGAGTTCCACCTTCTCGGTCGCGTTCATGCCGGCAGCCGGCTCGTCCAGGGCCAGCAGCTTGGGCTGCGTGGCCAGGGCGCGCGCGATTTCCAGGCGACGCTGGTGACCGTACGACAGGTTGCGCGCCGTGTAGTTGGCGTACTTGCCGATACCGACGTACTCCAGCAGGTCGTAAGCCCAGTCTTCGATCGATTTTTCCTCTTCGCGGGCCGCCTTGGTACGGAACACCGCGCCGATCAGGCCGGCCTTGGTGCGCACGTGGCGACCGACCATGACGTTTTCCGCCGCGGTCATGTCCCCAAACAGGCGGATATTCTGGAACGTGCGGGCGATACCGGCCTTGGCCACTTCGTGCACGGCAGTCGGCTGGTACGGCACACCGCCCAGCACGAACTCGCCGGCGTCGGGCGTATACAGGCCCGTGATGACGTTGAAGAACGTGGTCTTGCCGGCGCCGTTCGGGCCGATCAGACCGTAGATTTCGCCTTCGCGAATTTCCAGACTCACATCGGACAGCGCTTGCAGGCCACCGAAACGCTTCTGCACTCCTCGGATCGAGAGGAGGACGTTGTTATTGCTCATGTGCGTGCCTCCATCAGATACGGGACAGTCCACCAGCCCGCGCTTTTTGCGGACGGTCTTCCTTGCGCGGCGAGGGCCACAGGCCCGCAGGGCGGTACAGCATCACCCCCACCATCGCCAGGCCGAACAGCAACTGACGCAGCACTTCCGCTTCCACGATCACATGGCCGAACAGCTTGTTCTGCACCGGCTCGGCCAGCGCGCGCAGCAGCTCCTGGAAACCCACCAGCAGGATGCCGCCCAGGATCACGCCCGGGATATGGCCCATGCCGCCCAGCACCACAATCGCCAGGATGTAGATCGACTCCCACAGCACGAACGATTCCGGCGACACAAAGCCCTGGAACGACGCGAACATCGCACCCGACACGCCGCCGAACGACGCACCCATCGCAAACGCCAGCAGCTTGATGTTGCGAGTGTTGATGCCCATCGCCTTGGCGGCGATTTCGTCTTCACGCAGTGCAACCCATGCACGACCGATACGCGAGTTCTGCAATCGCAGGCACACGATGATGATGATCGCGGCCAGGAACACGAACAGGTAGTAGTACATGTAGACCGAGTCGAAGCGGATGCCGAAGAAGTCATGGCGCTTCGAGAAGTCGAACCCGAAGATCTTGACCGGCTCGATCAGGTTGATGCCCTTCGGACCGTTGGTGATGTTCACCGGGCGGTCGAGGTTGTTCATGAAGATGCGGATGATTTCGCCAAAGCCCAGCGTCACGATGGCGAGGTAGTCACCGCGCAGCTTCAGCACCGGCGTGCCCAGCAGAATGCCGAACAGCGCCGCCAGCCCGGCACCCAATGGAATCACCCACCAGACGATGAGGTGCAGCCCGTTCGGGAACAGGTTGTGGATCCACTCGAACTGGTTGGACAGGTGCGGCGAGCCCAGCAGCGCCATCATGTAGGCACCCACCGCGTAGAACGCGATGTAGCCCAGATCGAGCAGGCCGGCAAAGCCCACCACGATGTTCAGGCCCAGGGCCAGCATGATGTACAGCAGTGCGAAGTCCAGCACGCGCACCCAGTAGTTGCCACCTGCGGCACCGACGATGAACGGTGCGAACAGGGCCAGGATCAGGAAGCCGTAGAGCGCGGCGCGCGTCTTTTTCGGTGCCTTGAATTCGGTTGCAGTTTCAGTCATGGCGCTCCCCTTATGCACGGTCCGCAACGCGTTCGCCCATGATGCCGGACGGGCGGAACAGCAGCACGCCAATCAGCACGATGAACGCGAAGACGTCTTGGTAGTTCGAACCGAACACACCGCCAGTCAGGTCACCGATATAACCGGCACCCAGTGCTTCGATCAGGCCCAGCAGCATGCCGCCAACCATGGCGCCCGCCAGGTTGCCGATGCCGCCCAGCACTGCGGCGGTAAACGCCTTCAGGCCAGGGATGAAGCCCATGTAGAAGTGGGCGTTGCCGTAGTTGGTCGCCATCATCACGCCTGCGACCGCTGCCATGGCAGCACCGATCATGAAGGTGGCGGAGATCACGAAGTTGGGATTGACGCCCATCAGGCCTGCCACACGCTGGTTCTCGGCGGTAGCGCGCATGGCGCGGCCGAGCTTGGTGCGGTTGACCAGCAGGATCAGCCCGATCATCACCAGGATCGACACCCCGATGATGACGATTTCCTTGCCGGTGATGGTCGCGCCCGTGGAGCCGATATCAATCGGGTTCGAGGGCAGCAGTTGCGGGAAGGTCAGCGGGTTGCGCGACCAGATCATCATCGCCAGAGTCTGCAGCACGATCGACACGCCGATGGCGGTGATCAGCGGCGCCAGGCGCGGCGCATTGCGCAGCGGCCGGTAAGCGACCCGTTCGATGGTGTACGCGACGATGGCGCAAACCGGCATCGCAAACAGCAGCGCGAAAACCAGCGTGAGCCAGTCAGGCAGATTGGGGAAGTACTTCTGGAGGAAGTTGATG
>Ga0207690_10002657_pt1 | contig 10776 bp, 10 predicted proteins | sample KBSC23metaG_FD_184315 | JGI IMG/M metagenome (GOLD analysis project Ga0207690, IMG submission 184315) | Corn rhizosphere microbial communities from Kellogg Biological Station, Michigan, USA - KBS C2-3 metaG (SPAdes) (version 2) | ecosystem: Host-associated > Plants > Roots > Rhizosphere > Soil ...
TCACCTGGTTCTGGACGCTGCTGCTGGGCGCCCAGGCGCTGCTGCTGACCGTGCTGTTGCTGTGCGCCGACCACAGCGGCCTGCTGGCGCGCGCCGGCATCGCCTCGCCGCTGCCGGTGCCCGAGCGTTGGGCCGCGACATGGCTGCACCTGGGCTGCTACGTCCTGCTGGGCGCGGCGTTCTTGCTGGAGTACGTCTATCGCCGCTGGCGCCTGCGCCATCTGCATCATCCCGGCCTGCACGACATGCTGCTGCAGCTGGCGTTGCACTGGCCGCAGTTGCTGCGCGGCAAGCGCCCGGTGGCGCCATGAGCGCCGGCTTCGAACAGGCGCTGCGCATCGACGCGGGGCATCCGGCGTTGCCCGGCCACTTTCCCGCTGCGCCGCTGGTGCCGGGAGTGATCTTGCTGGAGCAGGTGGCGCTGGCCCTGCGCGCCTGGCGCGGCCAGCGGCTGGGCCGCGTGCTGGAAGCGAAGTTCGCGGCGCCACTGCTGCCGGAAGAAACCGCCACGTTGCGCCTGACCGCCGCGGACGGCGCGCGGGCGCGTTTCGAGATCCGGCGTGACGGCATCCTGCTGGCACGCGGCCTGGTCGAGGGAACGGCATGAGCACGCACGAACACTGGCAAAACCGACCGGAAGGCGGCGGGCGTTTCGCGATCTGGCTGATCCGCGCGATCGCGCTGCACGGCGGACGCCGGATAGGTCGGCTGTGCCTGTACCCAATCACGCTGTACTTCTTCCTGCGTCGCGGGCCGGAGCGGCAGGCCTCGCGGCAATACCTGCAGCGTGCGTTCGGCCGGCCGGCCACGGCGTGGCAGGTGCTGAAGCACATCCACTGCTTTGCCGCGACGATCCTGGACCGGATCTTCCTGCTCGCGCATGGCGAAAAACCGTTCCAGATCGAGACCGAGGGCCTGGACCTGCTCGACCAGCGTGTCGCGCAGGGCCGCGGCGTGCTGCTGTTCGGCTCGCACCAGGGCAGCTTCGAGGCGCTGCGGGCGATCGGCGCGCGCCGGCCGGAGATGCCGCTGCGCGTGGTGCTGGACAAGCAGAAGACCCCGGCGATGACCGAACTGCTCGAAGCGCTGGCGCCGGACGTGGGCGCCTGCGTGATCGACGCGGCGCAGGACGGCACCACGATCGCGCTGGCGATGGCCGAGGCCTGCCACGAGGGCGCGCTGGTGGCGATGCTGGCCGATCGCGGCCGCGGTCACGAGGTGTTGCGGCGCACCGGCTTCCTCGGTTCCTCCGCGCCGTTCCCAATCAGCCCGTGGCTGCTCGCGCATACGCTGCAGGTGCCGGTGGTACTGTGCTTCGGGCTGTACCTGGGCGGCAACCGCTACAAGCTGGTCTTCGAGCCGTTCAGCGACCAGGTGCAGATTCCGCGGCAGGATCGCGGCCCGGCGCTGGATGCGTTGATTGCCCGCTACGCGCAACGGCTGGAACACTACATCCATGTCGCTCCCTACAACTGGTTTAATTTCTATGATTTCTGGCAAGACGCGCCTGTGGCTGATGGGCCTGCTGCTGCCGCTGTGGGCGAGCGCATCGGCGTCTGAGCCGGCGCCGGCAGCGTCGTCCGCGCCGGCGCTGATCGCGGCCCTGGGCCAGCCCGCGCCCGCGCATACCGCATTCGCCGAGGCGCGTTTCCTGCAGGTGCTCGACCGGCCGCTGGTGGTCTCCGGCGAATTGTCGTGGCTTGGCGGCGACCGCCTGCAGCGGCGCGTCGATCACCCGCAGCAGGAAACGTCCATCATCGCCGACGGCGAGGTGACCCAGCAGCGCGCCGGCAGGAGTCCGCGGCACTTCTCGCTGAAGCGTGCACCGCAGTTGCAGGTGTTGCTGGACAGCTTCGTGGCGTTGCTCAGTGGCGACGCCGCGCGCCTGCAGCAGGCATTCGAGATCCGCCAGGGCGGCGACGCCGGCGGCGCGTGGACGCTGACCCTGGTGCCGCGCGACGCTCGCGTGGCGAAGACCGTCGCCAGCATCCGCATCGACGGCTACGCGAAGGCCTCGCGCTGCATGCACATGCAGGAAGCCGACGGCGACCTCGCGGTCGACCTGCTCGGCCCGCTGGCCGCGCAGATGCCGGCCGAGCCCACCCGTGAGGCGCTGCAGGCGCTGTGCCAGAGCGCGCCCTGAGCATGCGCCGGGGCGCACGCGCGGCATTGCTGATCGGATGGTTGCTGGCGCTGGCCGGACTCGGCTGGATGGTCAGCCAGCGCCTGCACGTCAGCACCGACCTGCGCAGCTTCATGCCCGCGCCGACCACGCCGGACCAGCGCCTGTTGATGGAGCAGGTCGGCGAAGGGCCGGGTTCGCGCCTGCTGCTGCTGTCGATCGGCCGCTCCTGCGCATCCTGCGCTCGCGGCACTGGGCCATCCATGGCCGGCGCTGGCCTGTCCGACGAGCAACTGGCCGCGCTGAGCCAGGGCCTCGCCGCGGCGCTGAAAAACGACCGGCGCTACAGCCAGGTGCTCAACGGCAGCTTCGACCTCGGCGCGCTGGACGCCAACCTGCTGCCGTATCGCTACCTGCTGTCGCCCACGCTGGACACGCAGCCGCTGGACGAGGCGTACCTGGCCGACCAGCTGCAGCAGCGGCTGGACGATCTTTCCTCGCCGGCGGCCAGCCTGCTGAAAGGGCTGTTGCCGCGCGACCCCACGCTGGAGGTGCTGAAGCTGGCCGAGCGGTGGGCGCCGGCGAAATCGCCGGAACTGCGCGAGGGCGTGTGGTTCTCGTCGCAGGGCGAAGCCTTGCTGCTGGTGCAGACGGTCGCCGCCGGGTTCGATCCGGGCGCGCAGCAGCAGGCGATCGACGGCATCCGGCAGGCCTTCCATGCGCTGCCTGGCAGCAGCGGCGCGACCCTGCAATTGAGCGGGCCGGGCTATTTTAGCGTGGTGGTCGGTGCGCAGACGCGGCATCAGGCCGACTGGATCGGGCGCATCTCCACCGTGGGTTTCATCGCGCTGCTGCTGCTGGCATATCGCAGCTTCAGCTCGCTGCTGCTGTCGGCGTTGCCGATCGCCAGCGCCGCGCTGGCCGGCATTGCCGCGTTGACGCTCGCCTTCCCTGAAGTGCACGGCATCACCCTGGCGTTCGGTTTCACCCTGCTCGGCGTGGCGCAGGAGTACCCGATCCGCGTGCTCAGCCACCGCCGCGCCGGCGAGGACGCGGTGCACAGCGTGCGCACATTGTGGCCGCTGCTGCTGACCGCGATCGCCTCGGCCTGCATCGCCTACCTGGCGTTCTACGCCTCCGGCGTGAACGGGCTGAAGCAGCTGGCCGTGTTCACCATCGTCGGCCTGTTGGTGGCCGGCTTCAGCACGCGCTACCTGCTGCCGTACCTGTTGCCGCGGCGCGTGCGCGACGTCGCCGACATGCGTTGGCTGGCGCGCGCGCGCACGTTCGTGGATCGCCTGCCGCGACCGCGCTGGATTCCCGTCGCGGTTGCCGTGGCAATCGTGCTGATGCTGGCGCTCGCACCGGCGCCGTTCTGGCAGAACAACCTCGCCGCGCTGACCCCGCTGCCGCAGGATCTGCTGCAGCACGACGCGCGCCTGCGCGAGGCGCTCGGCGCGCCCGACGTGCGCTACCTACTGGTGCTGCAGGCGCCGACCGAGCAGGGCGTGCTGGCGTTGTCGGACCAACTGCAGTCGCACGTCGATGCACTGCTGGCGCAACACGCGGCCGATGCGTTGGAACTGCCGTCGCGCTATCTGCCGACGACAGCGTTGCAGCGCGAACGGCAGGCGAAGCTGCCCGACCGCGCCACGCTGCAGCGCGCGCTGGACGAAGCGTTGCAGGGCCTGCCGTTCCGCGCCGACCTGTTCCAGCCGTTCGTCGACGATGTGGAAGCCGCGCGCCAGCTGCCGCCGCTGACGCCGCAGCGTTACGCGCAGACGCCGCTGGGCCAGCGTCTCGCCGCGATGCTGGTGGAGCGCGACGGCCACTGGCTGGGCCTGGGCACGGTCAGCGGCGTGCATGACGCGGCCGCGCTGCAGGCGCTGGGCGAAAACACGAACGGCGCGGTGCGCCTGCTCGACCTGAAGGCGGCTTCGGAGTCGCTGGTGGCCGACTACCGCACGCGCATCCTGCAGGCCCTGCTGGTCGCGGCGATCTTGCTGGTGCTGACCATCACGTTCGCCCTGCGCAGCCTGCGCCGCGCCTGGCACGTGCTGGCACCGATGACCCTGGCCACCTTCCTGGTGCTGGCGGTGGAGCGCGTGGCCGGCATCGAGATCTCGCTGTTCCACCTGGTCGCGTTGATCCTCGCCGGCGGCCTCGGTCTGCACTATGCCTTGTTCTTCGAACGCGATACCGGCGACCCCGCCGAGCAGCGGCGTACGCTGCACGCCACCCTGGTCTGCGTGCTGTCCGCACTGCTGGTGTTCGGCATGCTGGCATGGGCCACGATCCCGGTGCTGCGCGCGATCGGACTCACGGTGAGCCTGGGCGTGGCGTTCCACTTCTGCCTGTCGATCCTGATGGCGCCGCATGCTCGACAAGACTGACTGGGCGCACCTGATCCCGCACGCGGGCACGATGTGCCTGCTCGATGCGGTACTGGCGTGGGACGAGCGCAGCATCCACGCGATCAGCGAAGGCCACGCGCGCGCCGACAACCCGCTGCGCGGCGAGCACGGCCTGCACACGGTGCACCTGGTCGAATACGGTGCGCAGGCGATGGCGGTGCACGGCGCGCTGCTGGCGCGTGCGCGCGGCAGCGAGACGGTGCGCCCCGGCATGCTGGTCAGCCTGCGCGACGTGCAATTGTTCGACGAATACGTCGACCGGCTCGACGGCCATCTGGACGTCCGTGCCGAGTGTCTTTACGCCGACGACGGCGGCGCGCAGTATGCGTTCCGCGTCGAGCATCGCGGCCGGCTGCTCGCCAGCGGGCGTGCCGCGGTGATCCATCCTTCCCGCTGATCCGCCTATGAGGCCTGCCATGTCCGAAGCCCATCCTGCACGCCGCGCCCTGGTCACCGGCGGCAGCGGCGAGCTCGGCGGCGCGATCTGCCACGCGCTCGCCGCGGCCGGCTGGCACGTCATCGTGCACGGCCACCACAGCCTGACCCGGGCCGAGGAAACCGCCGCGGCGATCGTCGCCGGCGGAGGCGGCGCGCAGGCACTGGCGTTCGACGTCACCGATGCGGAGGTGACCCGCGCGGCGCTGGACGTGCTGCTGTCTGAAGGGCCGATCCAGGCGCTGGTCAACAACGCCGGCATCCACGACGACGCGCCGATGGCGGGCATGAGCGACGAGCAGTGGCACCGGGTGATCGACGTCTCGCTGCACGGCTTCTTCCACGTCACCCGGCCGCTGCTGCTGCCGATGGCGCGCGCGCGCTTCGGCCGCATCGTTTCGATCGGCTCGGCGGCGGCGCAGTTGGGCAATCGCGGCCAGACCAACTACGCCGCGGCGAAGGCCGCGCTGGTGGGCGCCAGCAAGTCGCTGGCACGCGAGATGGCTTCGCGCGGGATCACCGTCAACGTGGTCGCGCCCGGCGTGATCGAGGGGCGCATGGCCGATGCCGCGTTCCCGCCCGAACGCATCCGCGAACTGGTCCCCGCGCAGCGCGCCGGCAAGCCGGAGGAAGTCGCCGCGCTGGTCGCGTTCCTGTGCTCGGACGCGGCCGGCTACATCAATGGCCAGCTGATCGGCGTCAACGGGGCGATGGGCTGAGTCCTACCGTCACCTCGCCGCGTTGAACAGCGCCGGCCGCGGCTGGCCGGACAACGGCGCGTGCAGGCGCGCGTCGACGGCGGCCGCTTGCAGGGTGAGCGCATCGGCCAGGCCGTCGAGCACGCGCACGTGCCCACGCAGTCGCGCACGGATGCCGGCGTCGTCCAGCGTGTCGTGCAGGCCGCGGTTGAGTGTGGCGAACCAGGCCAGGCTGCACTGGTCCAGCATCTCGCGCCGGCTGTGGCCGCTGCTGGCCGCATGCCAGTGGCGGAACAACTGCTGCATGCGCGCATTGAGCGCCTGCGCGCGTTCCAGTTCGGGGCGCATCTCGCCGAGCAGGTCGAGGTCGGTCAGCCGGCGCTGGAACATCAGCTGGCACAGCACGCCCCAGTAGTACGCATAGTCCCAGGTCACCTTGGCCGGCAGCACCTGGGCGTTGCCGAACAACGGGTACTGGCCGCGGAACAGGCTCAGCGTGCTCGCGTAGAACGAGCGGAACAGTTGCTCGTAGATGTGCGCGTACGGCGCCAGCTTGCGGCCGGCGCGGTCGTGGCCGATCAGCGCCACGATGTAGGTGTTGGCGATCGCGATGAAGTCGCTGCCGGGCGAGTAGAACGGATCGAGGAAGCTGCCGGCCTCGCCGGTCAGCGCCCAGCGATCGGCGGAAAACAGCTGGCGGCTGTCGTGCGAGTAATTGCGCAGAAAGCGGAAGTCGAGCAGGCTGTCGCGCTCGGCGGCGATCGCGCGGGCCATGGCGGGTTGGCGGGTATGCAACCATTTGAGCGCGAGCTCGAAATTGCGCATGCCGTCGAGCGGATGCATCGCCGCGTCGGTGACGATGCCGACCGAGTGCGCGCCCGAACCCAGCGGAATCAGCCACGCCCAGTAGCCCGGCCCCGTCAGGTGGTTGGTCGAGCGCCAGCGTTCCGGCGGCGAAACGCGTCCGTGCCAGTCGGCGTCGTCGCTCCAGCGGTCGATGTCGAGCTTCGCATCCATGCGGAACCACACCGCGTTGGCATGATGGCCGTTGTCCACGGTCAGCTCGAAGCGTCGGCGCAGCAGCGCGGCGCGGCCCGACGCGTCCAGCAGCCAGCGCGCCGTGACATGGTGCTCGCCGTCGGCATCGACGTAATGCACGTCGTGCGCGGCGCCATGCTCGCCGACGTTGAAGCGCTTGATCGTGGCGCCGTCGCGGAACGCGATGCCGCGTCGCCGCGCTTCCTCGCCGAGAAAGGTCTCGAAGATGCCGCGGTCGATCTGGTAGCTCGGTGCCGGCAGGATCCGGCTCACGCCCAGTTCGGTGGTGTTCTCGACGTCGTCGCGCCCGTCGGAGAAGAAGTAGCGCAGGCCGAACTTGCGGATGTGCGCCGAATCCATGTGTTCGCGCAGGCCCAGCGTGTGGTCGAAATAATCCGCGCCGATCTCCACCGTCGACTCGCCGACCTTGTGCGCCGCCGCCGGCAGCGGATGCCGGTTGCGCTCCAGCACCAGGATGTCCATCTCCGGAAACTCGCCGCGCAGTTGCAATGCCAGGCACAGGCCGGCCAGGCCGCCGCCGAGGATCACCGCTTCGTGCATCGTGTCGCTCATGCTGGTCCAGGACTCCGGAGTGCACGACGGCTGCCGTGCACGACCGATGCTGGCTCAACCCTGGTCTGGATGGCGTGAGCATTCCGCGGCGGCAAGCCGACGGTGGCGGCTGAAGTACAGCAGCATCGGCGTGCTCATCATGGTCGTGACGATCGCCATCAGCAGCAGCAGGGTGAACATCTCGCGGCCGATCACGCCGGCGTCGAGGCCGATCTTCAGCACGATCAGCTCGACCATGCCGCGCGCGTTCATCAGCGAGCCGACCGCGAAGCTGTCGCGCCAGCCATGGCCACCAAGACGCGCACCCAGTGCGCCGCCGAACACCTTGCCGACCACCGCCACCGCGAGGATCAGCGCGAAGGCGCCCAGCGCATCGCGCTGGAACGCATCGGCACTGGTGCTCAGTCCGGTCAGCGCGAAGAACACCGGCATCAGCGCGATCACCGTGACGTGTTCCAGCCGTTCGATCAGCCCGGCCAGCAGCGCATCGTCGCGCGGCAGGCACAGGCCGAACAGGAAGGCGCCGAACACCGCGTGCAGGTGCAGCCATTCGGTCAGCGCGGCGCAACCGAACGCGCCGATCAGCAGTGCGGCGAGCACGCCGCCGTCCGGACGGCCCTTCGACGCATGCCGCGCCAGCCAGCGTCGCAGCAGCGGGCGCAGCAGCGCGAAGCACAGCACCAGCATGGCGCCGACGCCGCCCACGCTGCGCCAGAACGGCGTCCAGTCGCCGTGGGCGGAGATCAAGGCCACGGTGAGCGCCAGCAGGATCCACGCCAGCACGTCGGCCATCGCCGCCGCCGTCAGCGCAAGCTGGCCGACCGGCGTGTGCGTGACGTGGCGGTCCTTGAGGATGCGCGCCAGCACCGGCATCGCGGTGATCGCCAGCGACGCGGCCAGGAACAGCGCGAACGGCCAGTACGCGATGCCGGCCGGCGCGTAGCGCGCATACAGCAGCGGCGTGATCAGCAGGGCGAGGCCGATCGGCAGCAGCACGGCGAGTCCGCCCACCGCCCCGGCCGCGCGCAGCGCCTGCCGCACGCCACCGGACAGGCGCAGCTCGGCACCCACGATGAACATGAAAAGCACCAGGCCGATCTGGCTCAGCCCGTCCAGCGCCGGCAGGCTGGCCGGTGCGAACAGCCAGCCCTGCCAGGCCGGCGCCAGCGCGCCGAACAGCAGCGGGCCCAGCGCGAGGCCGGCGATCATCTCGCCGATCACCGGCGGCTGGCCGATCCAGCGCAGCAGCCAGGCGAGTGCGCGTGCCGTGACCAGGATCGCCACCAACTGCACCAGCAGCAGCGCGTGGCCCATGGCGTCAGCCCGTCGTGCCGTCGTCGACGATGAGCGGCGCCGCGCGCGAGCGGCGATGGCTGGCGATGATGTGGCCGTAGTGCAGGACCTGGCCGATCGTGTAGGTGGTGATGCGGGTGACGTCGCGCACCGGCTTGAGGTGGCTGGGGCGGAACGCGCCGTGGTAGCGCGAGGCGATCGGCACCGAGACCACGCCGAGCTTCTTCTCGCGCGAGGCGGCGATCAGGATCGCCGCCTCGAACACGAAGTTCTCCGCCGGCAGGTCGACCAGGTCCAGCGCCGCGCGCGGGTACCAGCGCTGCCCGCTCTGGGTGTCGGCGATCGGCTGCCCGCAGGCCCACGAGATGCCCCAGTCGGCGACTGCGTTGGCACGCCGGCGTCCCTTCGGCTGCTGTTCGCGGTCGAGCAGGCGCGCGCCGATCACGATGTGCCCGGGATACTGCGCGGCGGCGGCCACGATGCGCGGGATGTCGCTGGCCAGGTGCTGGCCATCGCCGTCCATCGTCAGCACCGCGTCGTAGCCCTGGCGCAGCGCTTCGCGGAAGCCGCGGCGCAGCGCCTCGCCCTTGCCGCAGCGCTCCTCGTGGCGCAGCAGGGTCACCGGCAGCGCGCCGACGATCTCCGGCGTGCGGTCGTCCGAGCCGTCGTCGATCACGATCACCGGCGCGCTGAGCGCCAGCACGGATTCGACCACCGACTGGATGGCGGCCTCCTCGTTGAGGCAGGGAATCAGCACGCACCAGCGCGCCACGGCAGTGTTCAAGCGACGTTCTCCATGTCGATCCGCAATCCGAGTGTAGCCGCGACGGGCAGTTCGCAGTGTCCGTCCGCGCCGGCCAGCAGGGCCAGCAGCGGCAGGCTGGCGGCCGACGGGTTGCCGGCGCGCCAGCTCTGCAGCGGTTCCGGCAAGGGCGTGTCGGTGGGCGCGGTGCCCAGCTGCAGGTCGAGCCGGCCCAGCGACGCCGGGCTGGCTTGCGGCGCCAGCACCAGTGCACAGCCGAAAGCCTGCGCGCAGCCGGTGACTTCGGCCAGCGGGCCGCTGCCGGTGGTGTCACTGCATACCAGCAGCACCGCACGCTGCTCGGCCAGCGCCTGGCTGGCCGCTTCCAGCAACGCGGCGCCGAAGCTGGCGCGTTGGGCGCAGATCGCGGTGGACGGTGCGTGGCAACCGGTGGCGATGGTCCAGTAGCCGACCGCGGCGTTGTGCACCGAGTTGTGGAAGCGGGTAGGCGACAGCTCCGCCGGCGAGCGCGCCAGGGTGGCGCACATGTAGTCGGTGATCGCCTGGTCGCCGTGCGCGGAAGCGAACACGCAGGCCAGCGCGGCGGCATCGCGGCCGCTCATCGCCACCGCCTGGCCGGCCACCTCGATCGCCAGCAGCACGCTTTCCGGCGCGCGCCGGCGTTCGTTCGGCGGCAGGGTGGCGGCGGCCGGCCGCGGTGACGGCGCCGGCGGGGTGGCGCCGGCCAGCAGCGCGCGCAGCGCGGCGAAGTCGGCCAGTTGCGGCGACCACAGGCCGACGCCTTCGACGTGGACGCGCAGCATGCTCATGCGGCGAATCCCGCGCGGGCGAACGCCAGGCAGGCGTTGTTGCCGCCGAAGCCGAACGAGTTGCTGAGCGCCACGTCGACGCGCTGGCGTTCGTTGCGCCAGGCGAAGTGCGCGCCGCAGATCGGGTCGGGCGTGTCGCCGCCGAGGTTGCCGGGAACCAGGCCGTGCTCGATCGCCTGCAGCGCGATCGTCGCCTCGACGATGCCGGCCGCGCCCAGCGTGTGGCCGGTGAAGCCCTTGGTGGAGCTGGCCCGCGTGCGGACCGGAAAGACGCGGCCGACCAGCGCCGCCTCGACCTCGTCGTTCTTCTGGCTGGCGGTGCCGTGCAGGTTGATGTAGTCGACCCGGGCCGCGTCGAGGCCGCCGCGCGCCAGCGCGTCGTTCAACGCCAGCTCGGCGCCGAGGCCGTCCGGATGCGGCGTGGACATGTGGTGGGCGTCGCTGGCTTCGCCGTAACCGAGCAGTCGCGGCGCGTCCGCCGCCGCTTCGATGCGTTCCAGCAGCGCGAAGCCGGCGGCCTCGCCGATCGAGATGCCGTTGCGCGCGGCGTCGAACGGGCGGCACGGTTCGGGCGACACCAGCTCCAGCGCGTTGAAGCCGAACAGCACGCTGTCGCACAAGGTATCCACGC
>Ga0207690_10002668_pt1 | contig 10753 bp, 9 predicted proteins | sample KBSC23metaG_FD_184315 | JGI IMG/M metagenome (GOLD analysis project Ga0207690, IMG submission 184315) | Corn rhizosphere microbial communities from Kellogg Biological Station, Michigan, USA - KBS C2-3 metaG (SPAdes) (version 2) | ecosystem: Host-associated > Plants > Roots > Rhizosphere > Soil ...
ACGAAGGGCAACATCGGCTGGGTGCCGGGCGGCCTCGCCCCGATCCGCCCGAACTGGGATGGCCTGCTGCCCGTGCCCGGCGACGGCCGCTTCGAATGGGCCGGCTTCTGGCGCGGCGATCAATTGCCCAGCACCTACAACCCAACGTCCGGCTACTTCACCTCATCCAACGAGATGAACCTGCCGGCCGACTATCCGTACCGCGAGCGCAAGCTCGGCTTCGAGTGGACCAACGGCTCGCGCCACGCACGCATTGACGAGGTGCTCGCCAAGCTCGACAAGGTATCGATTGAAGATTCGATGCGCTTGCAGAACGACATGGTGTCGATCCCGGCCCGCCGGCTGATGGCGCTGCTTAGCCCCCTGTCGTCCAACGACGCAGACGCGCAAGCCGCGCTCAACCTGTTCAAGGGCTGGAACGCGACCATGCTGGCGGATTCCCCGCAGGCGGCACTGCACGAGGTCTGGTTCACGCACCACCTGGGTCGCGCGTTCAAAAACGCGGTGCTCCCCAAGGCCAGCGCCGACGCCATAGGCGCGCCGGATACCGCCGTGATGCTCGACACGCTGGAACACCCACAAGGCGGCGAACGCAAGTTTGGCGAAGACTCGCAACAGGCGGCTGCCAAGCGCGACGCCGTGCTGCTCGCCAGTCTGAAAGATGCGTGGGCTGACATGGTCAAGCGCCAGGGCCCGAACCCACAGGCGTGGAATTGGGGCGCGCTGCATCACAACCTGAACGCCCACCCGTTTGCAGCCATCGTCGACGAAGCCATGCGCGCTAAGCTCAACGTCGGCCCCACTCCCGAAGGTGGCAGCCCCTACACGCCGAATCAATCGACGTATCGCGCCAGCGATTTCCTGCAGACCAACGGCCCGTCGTTCCGCACAGTCGTAGATGTCGGCAACTGGGACAACTCGCGCGCCGTCAACCTACCCGGCCAGTCAGGCGACCCGGAAAGCCCGCACTACCGCGACCTTGCACCGCTGTGGCTCAAGGGCGAGTACTTCCCGCTGCTGTATTCGCGCAAGGCGGTGGAAGCCGCCACCGAATCACGCGTGCATCTGGTGCCGGCCAAGTAAAGCGCGAGTGCGCCGCCTACTCGGGCCGCGGCGCACTGAACCGCAGCGCATCAACCACCAGCGAGAACGCCGGCGAGGGCTGCCGCCGGCTGGGATAGTAGAGGTGGTAGCCGCCAAACGGGGCGCACCAGTCCTCCAGCACGCGGACGAGCCGACCCGCTGTGATGTACGGCATCACCTCATCGTCTGGCAGCAGGATGATGCCCAGACCGGCCAGCGCCGCATCCACTTGTGGCTGCGTGGTGTTGAAGATCAGTTGACCATCCACGCGCACGTTGACCTGTCGGCCCCGACGCTCGAAATCCCATACATACAGCCCGCCGGAAGTTGGCAAGCGCTGGTTGATGCACTGGTGTGTCGTCAGGTCCTGCGGCCGCTTGGGAATGGAGTGGGCTTCGAAGTAGCTCGGCGATGCCACCACGGCCCACCGCATGGGCGGGCCGATGGGTACGGCAATCATGTCCTTGTCGATGGTGTTGCCCAGACGGACGCCGGCATCAAAGCGATCCGCCACGATATCGCGCAGGCCATAGTTCACATCGAACTCCAGCTTGATGTCGGGATACTCGCGCAACAACGGCGTGAGCTTGGGCAGCAAGATGTTGTGCAGCACGTAGTCGCTGCAGGTAATGCGTACGGTGCCGGCAGGCTTGTCGCGCAACGCCGTCAGTTCATCCAGCTCGGCGTCGATCTCGTCAAAGCGGTGTCCGATGGCATTCAGCAGCCGCTCGCCTGCGGCCGTGGGCGAGACACTGCGCGTAGTACGGGTGAGCAACCGGATCTGAAGCCTCGCCTCCAGACCGCTCACGGATTGGCTGAGCGCCGACTGTGTCACGCCCAATAGCGCCGCGGCGCGCGTAAAGCTGCCTTCGCGTGCAACGGTGACGAAATACAGGAGATCGTTGAGGTTGCGCCTGACCATGGTCGCGAGTCTCGCAGGAAGATTGATTAGCCATTCTTATATCCCCTTTAAGCATCCATTAGCTAGTCAGCTTGCAGGGGAATCGCCAAGATGGCGGCGATGAAGACACCCCCGGCACCCGACGCACCCTGGCCCAGGCGGCGGGGCTGTCGATCCTGATGCCCGGTAACGATGTCGTCCACACTGTCGAAAGGCGATTTCCCATGACCATCCAAGCTTACGGCGCCCAAGCCGCCGACCAACCCCTGGAATCGATGCACATCACCCGCCGGTCGCCCGGCGCGCACGACGTGCAGATCGACATCGCGTATTGCGGCGTGTGTCACTCCGACGTCCATACCGTGCGTGCCGAATGGGCCGGAACGTTGTATCCGTGCGTGCCGGGACATGAAATCGTCGGACGTGTATCGGCGGTGGGCGCGCACGTGTCCGGCCACAAGGTGGGCGATCTGGTGGGCGTAGGCTGCATTGTGGATAGCTGCCAGCACTGCGCCGATTGCGACGATGGGCTCGAAAACTACTGCGACCACATGGTCGGCACCTACAACGGCTCCACCGCCGACGCGCCAGGTCATACGCTGGGCGGCTATTCGCAACAGATCGTCGTGCACGAGCGCTACGTGCTGCGCATCCGCCACCCGGAAACGCAGTTGGCCGCGGTGGCGCCGCTGCTGTGCGCGGGCATCACCACGTATTCACCGCTGCGCCACTGGAAGGTGGGGCCAGGGCACAGCGTGGGCGTGGTGGGGATTGGCGGACTGGGCCACATGGGCATCAAGCTGTCCAGGGCAATGGGCGCGCACGTGGTGGCGTTCACCACTTCGGAATCCAAGCGCGAAGCCGCCAAGGCGCTGGGGGCACACGACGTGGTGGTTTCGCGCAATGCACATGAAATGGCCGCATACGCCAAGCGCCTGGACTTCATCCTGAACACCGTGGCCGCGCCGCACGATCTGGATGCGTTCTTCGCGCTGCTCAAGCGTGACGGCACGATGGCGTTGGTGGGCGCGCCGGCCACGCCGCACCCTTCGCCGCAGGTGTTCAACCTCATCATGAAGCGCCGCAGCCTGGCCGGCTCGATGATCGGCGGCATTCCCGAGACACAGGAAATGCTCGACTTCTGTGCCGAGCATGGCATCGTCGCCGACATCGAAATGATCCGCGCCGACCAGATCAACGACGCCTACGAGCGCATGCTCCAGGGCGATGTGAAATACCGCTTCGTGATCGACAGCGCATCGTTGGCCGCTTGATCGCAGGCAAACAAAAAAACGCCACCGCAAATACAACGCGGTGGCGCTTCTGTTTCAGCGCAATCGACGAATCGACGTTCGGTTGCCGGCTCTACCCGACTTGCGCCAAGGCCAGCGCAGCGCGCACAGCCTCAGCACGCGGAATCGGCGCAACGGCGCTATACCCGGTTGTCGAGATAGCCGCCGCCACATTGGCATACTGCGCCGCCTCCACCGGCGAATCCCCCGCCACGACGCGCGCGACAAACGAACCACCAAAGCAATCCCCCGCCCCCGTTGCGTCAATGGCATTCACCGTATGACGCGGCACCAGCGTGCGCGATTCGGGCGTGGCCACGTAGCAGCCTTCCGCGCCCATCTTGAGCGCCACCAGCTTCACGCCCCAGCCAAGCAACGTATCGACAATGCCATCGCGGTCATGACAGTCGAGCAGCACGGTCACATCGTCCCAGCTCGGCAGACAGAGATCACACGTGCGCATCGCTTCCTGCATGACAGCGCGCGCACGCGCCAGCGGCCACAGACGCAGGCGCAGGTTGGTGTCGAACGACACGAGCACACCCGAAGCCCGTGCATGCGCCATCGCCGCTAAACCCGCGTCGCATGCCGTGTCACTGATCGCCAGGCTGATGCCCGACAGGTGGAACGCCTTGGCCGCCGCAATCGCCTGCAGCGGCAGTTGCGCCGTCTGGAAACGGCTGGCGGCGGAACCTGCGCGCAGGTAATCGAAATGATGGCCGCGCGCATCGTGCGAGACAAAGTACAGCCCAGTAGGGGCCTGCGTATCGGTATGCACGTAGGTGTGATCAACGCCTTCGTCCTGCCACAGCGCGCGCAGCGCCTGGCCGAAGCGGTCGGCGCCCACCGCGCTGATATAGCCTGCCCGCGCGCCCTGCCGTGCCGCGGCAATGCAGAAATTGGACGTGTCGCCGCCAAAGCCGAAATTCCACGACGTGCTACCGCTATCGGCCTGGTTGAACTCGATCAGCGCTTCGCCATAGGCGAGGATGTCTGCCATGGACGCCCCGCTCAGAAGTAGGTCTGCACCACGTCAACGACGTTGTATGCATCATCAATGACGGAGATCTGGCGCCACTTGTCGAACGTCAGGCACGGGTGCGAGATGTCGAAAGCGATCATGTCGCCGACTTTGATGTCGTCACCGGGGGCGATCTTCAGGTAGGCGTGCTGATCCATCATGCCGGTCACTTCCCAGTGCGCGGGAGTGGCCGAAGGTGCTTTGTCACCCGGGCGGAAATGCAGTACCGGCAGCGGCAAGCCGGCGTCGAACGCGGCATCGCGCTTGCCCAGTGCGATGATGGCGCGCTCGGCCTCGGGCACGGATTGCACGTAGGCCCACAGTTGCAGCGCGGGCAGCAGGCTCGATCGCATCTTGTGCGCAATCGGGTTGTTGGCGTCGATGCGAGCCTGCGCGGCGCGGTAGATGCCCACGTCGTGCGTCAGGTAGCAGCCCGGGCGCAGCACCACATCCAGCGGCTGGCCGATATTGGCCTTGGCGAATTCCTCGGCCACCACGTCGTACCAGGCCGAACCGGCGCCGGTCAGCACGGCCGGCGTGCGTTGCAGGCGGCCGGCGCGGGCCAGATCGCCGATGGTCTTCACGGCACGCTGCAGGAAGGCGCGGATGTCGGCCTCTTCCTTGATCACGCCTTCGTACACCTCCACGCCCGCCAGCGTGACAGCGCCATTGGCACGCGTGAGCGCATCGAGCACCGATTGCAGTTGCGCGTCGTCACGCACGCCGGTGCGGCCGCCCTGCACGCCCAGTTCGATCAGCACCTGGATCGGGCGCCCCGCCTTGCCAAAGAAGGCAGCGAGTTGATCCACCTGATCCGCCGCATCCACCAGACAGAAGAATTCGAACGACGGATCGGCCAGCAACTCAGCCAGGATGGCCATGTTGCGCTTGCCGACCAGTTGGTTGGCCATCAACACACGACGCACGCCATGCTCGTAGGCGACGCGCGTCTGATGCGCGGTGGCCAGCGTGATGCCCCACGCTCCGCCGGCCAACTGGCGCTGGAAGAGGCGCGGTGCCATCGTCGTCTTGCCGTGCGGCGCGAGCTTGGCGCCGTATTCATTCACGAAGCGCTGCATCCAGGCCAAGTTGTGCTCGATGCGCGATTGCGAGAGCACGGCCACCGGCAAGTTCAGGTCTTCGTTCAAAACGTTCCAGCGCTGGGCGGCAATCTGCTCCGGCTGGCAAGCGGTTTCCAACGCACCCAGCCCCTTGTCGAGCGGGTTGACAACGGCGTTGGTGTCTCCTTGGTACTTTGTATCACTCATGGGAATCGACTCGCGTTCCTTTGGGGGTAAACATCGGGTTGACACAATGATAGCGGCGAAATTATTCTCCTGGCCAGCCTGTTACAAAGTACCAAAGCCCTCCGCGAACTGCTATCCGGACAACTACCGGGAGCCCAGAATGCGCGACCCTACGCCTGCCTCAATGCGCGAACCGATGGACATCATCACCCGACTTTCCCAGCGTGCCGCAGAACTGCGCCCCGCTGAGCAGAAAGTCGCGCAGACGGTCCTGAGCGACATTGCCGAAGCCGCCGCCGGCAGCATCCAGACACTGGCCGAACGCGCTGGCGTGAGTGAGGCCAGCGTCACCCGCTTCGCCAAGGCGATGGGCTGCCGCGACGTGCGCGAACTCAAGCTCAAACTAGCGCAGGCGGCGGCAGTCGGCCAGCGCTTTCTGGATGGCGGCGCCGATCGCCCACCCTCCAGCGCCGACGGCATCCTGGCCGACATCAGCAACGTGCTGGAGGCCAACCGCGCGCTGGTGCGGCCCGAGGCGTTCCGCAATGCGGCAATCGCGCTGGCGGCAGCACGCATGATTGCCGTGTTCGGCATGGGCGGCGGCTCGACCACCATGGCCGACGAGATGCGCTACCGCCTCGCCCGCCTGGGACGGCCGGTCACCACCTATCATGATTCGATGCTGCAGCGGATGGTCTCGGCCACGCTCAGCCCGGACGATGTGGTGGTCGTGTTTTCCGTGACCGGCCACGTGCCGGAGGTGATCGACAGTGTGACGATCGCGCGCGAGTACGGCGCCAAGGTGATCGCCATCACGGCCATCGGCTCGCCGTTGGCGGCGCTGGCCGATGTCTTGCTGCCGATCCAGGCCATGGAAACTGATTTCATCTTCAAGCCATCGTCATCGCGCTACGCCATGATGATGATGATCGACCTGCTGGCGACCGAGGTCGCGCTGCAACAGGCCGATCGCAGCAAGGAGCTCTTACGGCGCATCAAGTACGTGCTCGATGCGCATCGCGGCGGCGGCAACCGCCAGCCGTTAGGGGATTGATATGCAGCAGTACGACACCGTCATCCGCCAGGTCCGCATCGTCGACGGCAGCGGCCACGAACCCGAGGCCACGCTGTTCGACGTCGCCATCACCGACGGGCGCATCGCCGCCATCGCCACATCGGATTCCACCGCCTGGCTGGGCGACGAGGAAATCGCAGGCGAGGGCCGCGTGCTCGCCCCCGGCTTCATCGACGTGCACACGCACGACGACACCAACGTGATCCGCACGCCCGACATGCTGTGCAAGGTGTCGCAGGGCATCACCACGGTCATCGTCGGTAACTGCGGGATCAGCGCGTCACCGGCCACGCTCAAGGGCGATCCGCCGGATCCGATGAACCTGCTCGGGCCCGCCAGCGCGTTTGCGTATCCGACCTTCGCGTCGTATGTGGCTGCCGTGGAACGCGCGCAACCGGCCGTGAACGTGGCGGCGCTGATCGGCCACACGGCGCTGCGCAACAACCATCTGGACCGGCTCGACCGCCCCGCCACCGCCACCGAAGTCGAAGGCATGCGCACGCAACTGCGCGAGGCGCTCGACCACGGCGCGCTGGGCCTGTCCACCGGCCTGGCCTATGCCAACGCGTTCGCATCCACCACCGAAGAGGTGATGGGCCTGGCCGAGCCGCTGGCCGAAGCCGGCGCCATCTACACCACGCATCTGCGTACCGAATTTGCGGCGATTCTCGACGCGATGGATGAGGCTTACCGCATCGGCAAGCACGCACGCGTGCCCATCGTGATCTCGCACCTGAAGTGCGCGGGCGCCGCCAACTGGGGCCGCGCGGGCGAGGTGCTGGAATCGATCGAGGGCGCACAGCGGTATCAGCCGGTCGGCTGCGACTGCTATCCGTACACCGCCAGTTCGTCCACGCTGGACCTCAAGCAGGTGACGGACGAATTCGACATCTTCATCACCTGGTCTGAAGCGCATCCGGGCATGGCTGGGCAAACGCTCAAGGAAATCGCCGCCGCGTGGGGCACCGACCTGATGGAAGCCGCCCGCCGCCTGCAACCGGCGGGCGCGGTCTACCACAACATGTCGGCGCAAGATCTGGACCGCATCATCACGCACCCCGCCACGGTCATCGGCTCCGACGGCCTGCCGAACGATCCGAAACCGCATCCGCGCCTGTGGGGCGCCTTCCCGCGCGTGCTCGGCTACTACAGCCGGGAGCGCAAGTTGCTGAGTCTGTCGGCCGCTATCCGCAAGATGACGGGCCAGTCTGCCGAGCGCTTCGGTCTGACCGAACGCGGCCTCGTGCGCGAAGGTTATTGGGCGGACCTCGTGCTGTTCGACCCCGAAACGGTGCGCGACGTCGCCACGTTTACCGATCCGCAACAGCCGGCCGCAGGCATTGCGGCGGTGTGGGTCAACGGCCATCTCTCATACCAGAACGGCGCCGTGCAACCGCATCGCGCGGGGCGCTTCCTTAAGCGCGGGCCGCGTGCGCAGGTCACGGCCGCCGCTGAAGTCCACTGAATCGAATCTGTTTGAAGAAGGAAAGAACTATGACGATTACCCGAATTGGCGTTGAAGGCGGCACCGGCACCGGTGGTCAGCACCTCCCCTTTGCCCGCGCGGCGGGCGCAGATGGCTGGCTGTTCGTCTCGGGCCAGACGCCGATGGTGAACGGCGAAGTGGTCGGCAACGGCATCGTCGAGCAATCGCACCAGACCATCAAGAACGTACTGGCCATCCTGGCCGAAGCCGGCTACGGCCCCGAGCACGTCGTGCGCTGCGGCGTGTGGCTGGATGATCCGCGTGATTTCCAGTCGTTCAACAAGGTATTCAAGGAATACTTTGGCGCCAACCCGCCGGCGCGTGCCTGCGTGGTGTCGAGCATGGTGATCGACTGCAAGGTCGAAGTCGATTGCGTGGCCTATAAAAAGCCGTAACCCGCAATACAAGCAACAAGCGCAGTTCAAAACGGGCGCCCCGCACGACGGAGCGCCTATGACAACAAGAGCCGTGAATATCCCTGAGGAGGAAACCCGATGGTCCCGATGCAAGGCAACTCGCTATTGCTAACCGCCGCGTTGGCGGTAGTCGCGCTGATCTACCTGATCGCCGTCCAGAAACTGAACCCGTTCGTTACGCTGATCGTCGTCTCGCTCGCGCTGGGCGTGGTGGTCGGCATGCCGATGGGCAACATCGTCAAGGCGTTCGAAACCGGTGTGGGCGGCACGCTCGGCCACATTGCGCTGGTGGTCGGCCTCGGGACGATGCTCGGCAAGATGATGGCGGAATCCGGCGGCGCCGAGCGCATCGCCAAGACGCTCATCAATGCCTTTGGCGAGAAGAACGCGCACTGGGCAATGATGGTGGTGGCCTTCATCATCGGCTTGCCGGTGTTCTTTGAAGTCGGTTTCGTGCTGCTGATTCCGATTGCCTTCAACGTGGCCAAGCGCACGGGCACGCCGATCCTGATGGTGGGTCTGCCGATGGTGGCGGGCCTGTCGGTGGTGCACGGCCTGATCCCGCCGCACCCGGCCGCGCTGCTGGCCGTGACGGCTTACCAGGCGGACATCGGCAAGACGATCATGTACGCGCTGATCGTCGGCCTGCCGACCGCCATCCTGGCGGGTCCGGTGTGGGCGATGCTGGTCTCGCGCTACGTCAAGCCGGATGAGAACAACCCGCTGGCCGCGCAGTTCGTTGAAGCCGACCAGACGCGCGAGCTGCCCGGCTTCGGCATCACGCTGTTCACGATCCTGTTGCCGGTGGTGCTGATGCTGATCGGCAGCTGGGCCGATCTGTTCACCACGCCGAAGTCGCTGGCGAACGACATTCTCAAGCTGGCCGGCAACTCGGTCATGGCGCTGCTGATTGCCGCACTGGTGAGCTTCTACACCTTCGGCAAGGCACGCGGCTTCAGCCGTGAGGCCATCCTCAAGTTCACCAACGAGTGTCTGGCGCCGATCGCCACCATCACGCTGGTGGTGGGCGCGGGTGGCGGCTTTGGCCAGATCCTGCGCGATTCGGGCGTATCGAAGGCCATCGTGGGCGTGGCCATGGGTGCACACCTCTCGCCGCTGCTGCTGGGCTGGGTGGTGGCCGTGATGATCCGTATCGCAACCGGTTCGGCCACCGTGGCCATGACCACCGCCTGCGGTATCGTCGCACCCATCGCCGCTGCATCGGGCGCTGTCGTGCGGCCGGAGCTGATGGTGCTCGCCACCGGTGCCGGTTCGCTGATCCTGTCGCACGTGAATGACGGCGGCTTCTGGCTGGTGAAGGAGTACTTCAACCTGACCGTGCCGCAAACCTTCAAGACGTGGACGGTGCTGGAGACCATCATCTCGATCGTGGCGCTGCTGCTCACGCTTGCGCTGTCGACCGTCGTTTAAGCTGTTCCGTTGATTGACCCTAGGAGAACGTTGTGGGTATCGATTCCGTCGTCAAGGCCGGCCCGGTGATCCCGGTGCTGCAGTTTCAATCTGTCGATGAAGGCGTCAAGGTGTGCCGTGCGCTGTACGAGGGCGGTATCCGCACGTTCGAGATCACGATGCGCACGCCGGTGGCACTGGATGTGATCCGCGCGGTGGTGAAGGACTTGGGGCAAGATGCCATCGTCGGCGCGGGCACGCTCACGCTGCCGGAGCACTTCATGCAGGCGAAAGACGCCGGCGCCGTGTTTGCCGTGTCGCCGGGCATCACGCCGGCGCTGGCACTTGCGCAGGCCGATGCCGGCCTCGATTGGCTGCCGGGCATCGCCACGCCTTCAGAGCTGATCACCGCGCTGGAGTTTGGCCTCACCACGCTGAAGTTTTTCCCGGCGGAGGCCGCGGGCGGCATCCCGATGCTCAAGTCGATCTACGGCCCGTTCGGTGACGTGCGTTTCTGCCCGACGGGCGGCATCACGGTCAAGAGCGCCCCCGATTACCTCGCGCTGCCCAACGTGGTGTGCGTAGGTGGCTCGTGGATGGTGCCCAAGGACAAGGTCGCCGCCGGCGACTGGGCTGGCATCACGGCGCTCGCCAAGGAAGCGGCCGCGCTCAAGCGGTAATCAACTTCACCGCCCTCGCGCGGCCGGCTTTTGCGTCAGACAAAGCTGACCGCGCGTTCCATCTGCTCCCGATACTGGACGATATCTTCAATGGTCAGCACCGGCAGGTTGTGCTGATCGGCGAAGCGCACCGCATCGTCAC
>Ga0207690_10002673_pt1 | contig 10742 bp, 13 predicted proteins | sample KBSC23metaG_FD_184315 | JGI IMG/M metagenome (GOLD analysis project Ga0207690, IMG submission 184315) | Corn rhizosphere microbial communities from Kellogg Biological Station, Michigan, USA - KBS C2-3 metaG (SPAdes) (version 2) | ecosystem: Host-associated > Plants > Roots > Rhizosphere > Soil ...
GAAGCCGATGACGGTTAGGTTGGAAAGCAGCGCAAGCACGCCCGCCAACAGTGCGATCCTGAGGGTTGTGGGCATCGAGCTGGTTGGATGGCGCTAGGCCGCGAGCATGTAGCCCGCGCCCCTCACGGTGTGGAGCAGGGGCTTTTCGAAACCTTCGTCGAGCTTGCGGCGAAGCCGACTGACGTGGACGTCGATTACGTTGGTGCCGGGGTCGAAGTGATAGTCCCAGACCTGCTCGAGCAGCATGGTCCGGGTGACAACGCGACCTTCGTTGCGCGCAAAATATTCGAGCAACAGATATTCGCGCGGCTTAAGGTCGAGCTTCTTCCCTGCACGTTTCACACTGCGCGACAGCGGGTCGATCTCGAGATCGCCCACGGTGAGCCTGTGCTCGGCGGGGTCGACGCGAGATTCCCGTCGCCGCAGCAGCGCATTCACACGCGCGAGAAGCTCGGCGAAGGAAAAGGGCTTCACCAGATAGTCGTCCGATCCGCACTCCAGCCCTTCGATGCGGTCGCCCACGGAGGCGAGGGCGGAGAGGATCAACACTGGCGTGTCGATGCGGGCCGCACGGAGTGCCTTCAGCACGGACAGGCCATCGAGCACTGGCAGCATCCGGTCGAGAACGATCAGGTCGAAGCTACCGTCGGTAGCACGGAACAGACCATCCTGACCGTTGGTCGCCTGCTCGACGCTGTGGCCCTCCTGATTCAGGCCCTTCGTGAGGTAGGCTGCGGTTTCGCGGTCATCCTCGACCAAAAGGATCTTGCGGCCCATATTTCCTGACAACCCCGCTACAAGAGAGGGCCGTACGGCGCCGCAGGGAGTCGGCGAGGCAGCGCCGTACAGCTTCCTCCTATTGCCGGCACCTATGTGCCGGCGATCGCCGGATAGGACGGATCGCATCTCACGCCCGTGGCGGTCAGGTTAAATGGCGTTAATTCACATGGGCGTCGGGGTTCCCGCCAATGTTAGGCCGCGCTAGTGCATTGATAGAGAAATGATCGCCCAGAAGACCCGTTATGCGCTGCGTTCGCTCCTTTTCCTCGCCGAGGAGCAGGGCGGTGCGCCAGTCCAGCTCAGCCGGATCGCGGAAACGCAGCGTGTGCCGCCGAAATATCTCGAGCTGATCATGCTCGATTTGAAAAAGGCCGGGCTCGTCAAAAGCGCGCGTGGACCGAAGGGCGGATACAAGCTCACCCGGCCATCGGACCAGATTTCCTTCGGGGAGGTCGTACGTTCAATGGAAGGCCCGATCGCCTTGGTGTCCTGCGCCAGCGTCAATTTTTATGCGCCCTGCGGCGATTGCCAGGATGAGGCGACCTGCGCGATCCGTCGCGCCTTCGCTACCCTGCGCGATCAGAGTACGGCCGTGCTCGATTCGATTTCGCTAGCGCAGGGCGCTGCCTGGGAAGAGCGGCTGGGCGGCGACAAGTAACTCGGCACTTCGAAGCAATGTCGCGGGCGCGACCGACGCCGCGCCCGCGCAACGTTAGCGACGCTATTTCCTCTTGTGCTTCTTCGGCTTTTCGGTGGGCTGCGCCGTGGCAGCACTGTCCGTGGTCTCGGCGGCACTCTGCGCACCCTCAGCGGGCGTTGCAGGATCGGCGGCAGTCGCGGGTGTCGCTGGAGTAGCGGACGCGCCGGTTGAGGGATCCGCCGGTGTTGCAGGCGTAGCCGGCTGGGCCGGGGTGGCGGGAGTGGCCGGCGTTGCGCCGCCCGGCGTAGTCGTCGGCTGAGCGGCGATGGCGCCAGCTCCAATCATCATCGCTGCGGCAGCTAGAATCAGCCTTACAGTCATTCGCAGGTCCTTTCCTGTGGGGATTGCCCGAAGTCAGAAGCGCGCAGGCGCCAAACGGTGCCATTTGCCGACGCGGTTCGCGATGAGTCGTGGCGGGGAGGGGATCGCCGGTGGAAACCGTGCCGTCTTTAGCTTAGGAACCGACGCGCCGATCCGGCGCAGCGTTTCCTCGGGCTGCCAGCTGCTCGACGCGCAGCGGATGCACTATAAGCCTGTTCGCTGTCATTGGCGGCTGCACGAATGATGCTGCGGGAAGCGCAATCAATACCGCGAAGGGGATGTGGCGAAGCAGGCGCCGATCGATCATTGCGACGTTTGAAGAATAGCGGTGCGTTAATGTTCCCAATTGTCGGTGAGCCGTCCCGGCGGCGGGACTGGCTGTTCCCAGGACCTGCGGTTAGAAGCCGCGGCCATGTCGACTTTCACCATCGATACCTCGACGAGCCGCGCCACGCCGTCTCCGGTACCGGGCAAGCGAACCACAGCACCCGTGATCCGCGGTCGCAAGGTGGGCGGCAAGACGGATCAACCAATCGTTATGCTGACCGCCTACACGATGCGGATGGCGCAGCTGCTCGACCCGCATTGCGATGTGCTGCTGGTCGGCGACAGTTTGGGCCAGGTCATCTACGGCCTGCCGTCGACCATCCCAGTCACGATGGAGATGATGTGCGCGCATGGCGCCGCTGTGGTGCGTGGCAGCTGGCACGCCCTTGTTGCGGTCGACATGCCCTTCGGTAGCTACGAAGCCTCGCCTGAACAGGCATTCGACAGCGCATCGCGGATCATGAAAGAAACCGGCTGCGCGGCGGTGAAGCTCGAGGGCGGCGAAGCCATGGCGCTGACGATAGAGTTCCTGACTCACCGCGGCGTCCCGGTGATCGGCCACGTCGGCCTGACACCGCAGGCGGTGAATGTGCTCGGCGGTTACGGCGCGCGTGGCCGCGAACAGGACGAAGCCGCGAAGATTGTCGCAGACGCCAAAGCGGTCTCGGATGCGGGAGCCTTTTGCATTGTTCTGGAAGGCGTGCTCGAAGGCATCGCCAATGAGGTTGCGCGTAGCGTCGACGCGCCGATCATCGGCATCGGTGCGTCTGCCGAATGCGACGGCCAGGTGCTGGTCACCGAAGACATGCTGGGGCTGTTCGAGCGAACCCCGCGCTTCGTGAAGCGCTATGACGACCTCGCCGCGCGCATCGGCGAAGCGGCGCGTACCTATGCGGAAGAAGTGCGCTCACGCAGCTTCCCCACGGCGGACCAGACATATCGGGCCAAGAGCTAAACCGGCTTTGCCTTTGGCGCAGCAGCCGCTAGACGAAGCGCCGCCAGCTTCCGTTCAGGGTGGGGAAGGGAAGCGATCGGCATGTGGATCCCCGACCGGTTGGATTGAGGCAGTTCTTGGCGCAGCCCCCTGATATCACTGAAACATTCGTCCGCGAGGTCGACGAGAATCTGCGGCGCGACCAGATGCAGAATTTCTTCAAGGCGTACGGCAGCTGGCTGATTGCCGCAGTCGTGCTTTTCCTTGCGGCGAGCGGCGGCTTCATCTGGTGGAAGCAGCAACAGGTGAAGCAGTCGCAAGGGCAGGTCGAGAAGCTTGCGCAAATCTACAAGGACATCGGCAGCGGCAATACGAGCCAATCGCCGCAACAGCTGGACGAGATCTCCAGGAATGGTAGCAAGGCTGTGCGTGCGTCCGCTTTGTTCGCGCGGGCTGCGCTCGCGCTCCAGCAGAATGACGTGAAGCTCGCGACCAGCACCTACAAGACCATCGCTAACGACGATGGGTTGCCCGATCCCTATCGTCACGCCGCGCTGATCCGCCAGACTGCGCTCGAATTCGACCAGCTCAAGCCGGAGGAGGTGATTGCGCGTCTCCAACCGCTCGCCAAACCCGGCGAACCATGGTTCGGCACTGCCGGCGAGATGACTGCGCTGTCCATGATCAAGCAAGGCCGCAAGCAGGAGGCGGGGCAACTGTTTGCTGCAATCGCCAAGGATCAGAGCGTGCCGGAAACTATCCGCGGCCGCGCTACCCAACTCGCGAGCTCGCTCGGCATCGACGTCAGCGCTGCTCTCCAGACCCAGGCCCAGTAGGACCGACAATGACCAGATCGAAGTATTTCCGCGTTGGCATCATGGTTGCCGCGGCGCTCACCGCGAGCGGCTGCGGCGTGTTCAAGAAGGGCAAGCGCACCAACACGCCCGTGCTCGGACAAAGGATAGCCGTTCTCACCGGTGAAGGTGATGTCGCCGTCGATCCTGCGACCACGGCGCTGCCGATGAGCCTGCCGCCAGCGGTCGCGAACAGCGACTGGACGCAGTCCGGCGGCAACCCGACCAAGTCGATGGGGCAGCTGGCGCTCGGCAATGCTGCCGAAGCGTTCGTCGTTCAAGCCGGACGCGGCAGCTCGCTGACCGCGCGGCTCGCGGCGGCGCCGATCGTCGCGAACGGCAAGGTCTTCACGATAGACACGCTCGGCACAGTCCGCGCATTCGATCCTCGCAACGGGGCCTCGCTGTGGGCGAGCCAAACACCGACCGAGAAGGGCGGCGAGCGGTCCCTCTACGGCGGCGGAATTGCATACGACAACGGCCGCATCTTCGCGACGAACGGCATCGGCTATGTCGTTGCTCTCGACGAGCGCAATGGCGGCATCGTGTGGAAGGTCCGGCCCGCCGGTCCGCTGCGCGGCTCGCCAACAGTCGCGAACGGCTCAGTTTATGTCATGAGCCAGGACAACCAGATCTTCTCGCTGAAGGAAAATGACGGAACGACCAACTGGTCGCAGGCCGCCACCCTTGAGATCGCGGGCGTGTTCGGCTCGGCCTCGCCGGCCGTCGGTCAGGGCACTGTGGTTGCCGGCTTCTCCTCGGGCGAACTCAACGCTTACCGCTACGAGAATGGCCGCATGGTGTGGCAGGACGCGCTGCAGCGCACCAGCATCCGCACCAGCGTGTCGTCGCTGAGCGACATCGATGCGGATCCGGTCATCGACAGCGGTCAGGTCATCGCCGTTGGCCAAGGCGGGCGCATGGTCGCGCTCGATATCCTGACGGGCCAGCGCCAGTGGGAGCTGAATCTGGCGGGGATCGATACGCCGTGGGTTGCCGGAGACTGGATCTTCGTCGTGACCGACCAGGCGAAGATCATCTGCGTCAATCGCCAGAATGGCCACATCCGCTGGATCACCCAGCTTGCGCAGTTCCTGAAGGCCAAGTCGAAAAAGGGTGAAATCGACTATTCGGGTCCAGTGCTCGCCGGGGGACGGTTGGTCGTCGCCGGCACGAATGGAGCAGTCATTTTCGTCGACCCAACGACGGGCGCGGTTCAGGGCCAGACCAGCGTTCGCGCCGGCGTCAGCCTGCCCCCCGTGGTCGCCAACTCGACGATGTATATTCTGGACGACAACGGCCGGTTGCACGCGTTTCGCTAGTCGTCATTGCGAGCGTAGCGAGGCAATCTAGGTCTGGATTGCCGCGTCGCCTGCGGCTCCTCGCAATGACGCCGTGCATCGGCTACTCGCCCCACCATGCCTCTCCCCACCGTCGCCATTGTCGGCCGCCCGAACGTCGGCAAATCCACGCTATTCAACCGGCTCGTCGGCAAGCGCATTGCGCTGGTTGACGACCGGCCTGGCGTGACCCGCGACCGGCGGGAAGGGGATGCGAAGCTCATCGGCCTCGAGTTCCGGGTGATCGACACTGCCGGGTTCGAGGACGAAGACCCGCAGACACTGCCCGGACGAATGCGCACGCAAACCGAAGCCGCGATACGCGATGCCGACGCGGCCCTGTTCATGATCGATGCCCGCGAGGGCGTGACCCCACTCGATGAGGAAATTGGCCGCTGGCTCCGCGCGGAGGCGACGCCGGTGATCCTCGTCGCCAACAAGGCCGAGGGAAGATCCGGAGAATCCGGAATCCTCGATGCTTACCGGCTCGGACTTGGGGAGCCGATCGGTCTCAGCGCCGAGCATGGCGAAGGCGTCGCGGACTTGTTTGAAGCGCTTCGGCCGCATGTGGAGCACGAACATTTTGAGGCGGACGACGATCAGCTCGACAGCGAGCACCCGCTAAAGCTCGCCATTGTCGGCCGTCCCAATGCCGGCAAGTCTACCTTGGTCAACCGCATGGTCGGCGAAGAGCGAATGATCACCGGCCCCGAAGCCGGGATCACGCGCGATTCGATCAGCCTCGAGTGGGAGTGGGAAGGCCGGCCGGTTCGGCTGGTCGATACCGCGGGGTTGAGGAAACGCGCCAAGGTCGAGGACAAGCTGGAGCGTTTGTCGGCCGCCGACACGCGCCGCGCGATCGACTATGCCGAGGTGGTCGTCGTCCTTCTCGACGCCACCCGCGGCCTCGAAGTTCAGGATCTCAGGATCGCCGCGCAGGTTATCGAGGAGGGGCGGGCGCTGATTATCGCGCTCAACAAATGGGACGTCGCCGAGAACGCTTCGTCATTGTTCAACGGCGTCAAGGCAGCGCTTGGCGAAGGTTTGGCGCAGCTGCGTGATGTTCCTCTCCTTACCGTGTCCGCCAAGACCGGGAAGGGCGCCGACACGATCCTGAAAGTCGCCTTCGAGCTGCGCGAATCATGGGGACGCCGCGTGCCCACCGGAGAGCTTAACCGGTGGTTCGAAAGCGCTGTTGACGCGAATCCGCCGCCCGCGCCCAAGGGACAGCGCATCAAGCTCCGCTACATCACCCAGGTTAAGAGCCGCCCGCCGACCTTCGTGGTCTTCGGCAACCGCACCGACGAGCTCCCCGAGAGCTATCGTCGGTACCTGCTCAATGCCATGCGCCGCGACCTGAAGCTTGGGCCGGTGCCTGTCCGGCTGGACTTCCGCGGTCGCTCCAATCCGTTCGACCGCAACCGCCGCTAAGGCAAATTTTACCCTTTTCGTTCTATCCAAGGCATCGGCAGGACCACCGCCCGAGAGGGCGGCGCAAGGGGAGTTGAGTGTGGCCGACGAGGCTCGGGACATCATCGATTGGGCGCACTTCGAGAAGTGCCGGTCCGAAATGGGGCCGGGCTTCATTCGGATCTTGAGCTATTTCAAGGAAGACGGGGTCAAGTCGATCGCTCAGATCGAGCAGGCGATGCGCGAGCAGAACACGACCGCGCTCGTCCTTCCTGCGCACACCATCAAGGGCGAATCGCGCCAGCTTGGCGCCGAACCGATTGCGAAGATCGCCGAGCTGATCGAGACCACCGCGCGGCTGTGCATTGAGACTCACCGGTTCCCGGACGAGCTCGTGCCCCAGGTCGTGGAGCTGAGGACGTTGTTCGACCAGACAGTCGAGCAGTTCGAGAAAGCCACCAACCCGCTCGTGCAGCGCGCCGCGCCGACCGGCTTCGGTCGCAAGGTCAGCAACCAGGGTTTCGGTCGAATCTAGTCTTTCGTCGGCTCCGACTGGAGCTGAATGTAATTCTGCAGACCCATCCGCTGGATCATCTCGAACTGCGTTTCGAGCGTATCGACATGTTTCTCTTCATTCTCGAGGATGTCGGAGAAAAGGTCGCGCGAGACATAGTCGTGCACGCTCTCGCAATGGGCGATCGCGCCCTTGAGCTGGCCGAGCGCTTCCATCTCCAACTCAAGGTCGGCCTTCAGGATCTCTTCGACATTCTCGCCGATGTGCAGGCGACCGAGCGCCTGGAAATTGGGCAGTCCGTCGAGGAAGAGGATGCGATCGGCGAGCCGGTCGGCATGCTTCATCTCGTCGATCGATTCGGTCCGCTCGAACTTGGCAAGCTTCTTCACGCCCCAATTGTCGAGCAGCCGATAGTGCAGCCAATATTGGTTGATAGCGGTCAGCTCGTTCTTGAGCGCTTCGTTCAAGAGCTCGATGACCTTGGGGTCGCCCTTCATGGCTTCTTCTCCCGTCGCGTCGCGGGAGGGCCGATGCGCTGCTAGGAAGCGGCGGTCAAGTCAGGCGACGATGCGAAGCTGTGGCGCACCGCACTGCTCTTCGTCGATGATCTCCCGCGCATAGTCGAGGCAGCAGCCGCATTGCGGCTCGCAATCGAGCGTCGCGTAGGCAGCTTCCGGCGTGCGGCAGCCCTGACGTGCAGCGTCGCGAACTTCCTTTTCGGTAATGGCATTGCAGACGCAGACGATCATGGAGATCGTTATAATCGATAATGCGAAGCGTTCGCAAGTACTAGTTGTCGCCACCGAGCGCTGGCAGAAGCACGTTGGGTACGAAGTCGACCAGGAAGTGCGCGAACATCGCAGCGAGGAGGTCCCGCTTCCACAGGTAGTAGCCGGTGATGATCGAGCCGAGCACCGGAGAGTCCCGCGCGCACGAGCGCCAGCAGCGTGACCGCCAGCGAACGCGAGATGGCTGCGTCTTCACCATAGTGCACCCCGAACGCAGAGTAGATGGCGAGACAGACGAGAACTGCCGCGAAACAGACGATTGCGAGGGCGAATCCCCATGCAAGCGACCGGCCGATGCGATCGGCGCGAAAGCCGATCGAGGAAAGCGACTGGCGCTCCCGACTGGCCACGATCCAGAGCAAGAAAGCCGTTAGGGCAAGGATGGCAATCTCGCGAGCGACCACAACTGCGGACGCCATCGGACCGGGCAAAAGGAGGCGCTGCCCTGTGACGATCACCGGGATTCCGAAAAGAGCGGTGGCCAGACCGGCGAGAGTCCAGCCGCGCAAAGGTGAACCTGTCATATGCGCATGTAACACATGCGCAACGAAAGTCGGAAACAGCCGGTGTCGCGCTACGCCGGCGCGCGCTGCATGAACTTGGCGGACAAGGTTCGGGCCGTGATCAGCGCAAAAGGAATGCCGACCAAGACGACGTGGGCGAACAACTGCGTTGCGATCGCCATCGCTTTTGGAGGTAGCGGCGCATTGAAGCGCAGCGGGACTACGATCCAGTTCATCGCGATATAGGTTATGAGACCGTAGATCACTCCCCATTTCAGCGGGCTGCGGAGCAGGTCGGGGAAGCGGCGTGCGGCAAGGACGAAAATGGTCGCCATGACGGCCATCAGCGCGAAGTGCACGACGAGGCCGAGGACGGCCCCTGCGCTGCCCCATTCTTTGGCATCAGGAAACGGTCCCGACGCCACGAACCGCAGCATGTTGCCGATCTCCCGTCCGAATAGGACGGTGAGGATCATCGCGAAGATAATGTCGAGCGTGCCGGCGACGGCGGTGGCGAGTGCTATCGGTCGATACATGGCCGCAATGATCCGCGAGAACGGCCGCTCGGTCCACCATTTTGTCAGCGAACGCTCCGATTTTGCCGCCGAACGACGAGCTTCAGGCCTGACCAGACGTCGTCGACGGCGCAGACCTTCACGTCGACCAGGCCCATAGGCACGCAGACGTCGCGGATTACGTCCTCGGTGAGGTCGGTCGGGACCTTGGATGCCTTCTTCGGCCAGCTGACCCAGATCATGCCTGCAGAAGCGAGCAGCGGATGGAGCTGGCTGAGCTTCGCTTCGAGATCGGCGCGCTCAGAGACGAAGATGTGAGCGGCGTCGATCAGCGCTTCGGCCGCGTCGAGTTGCTCAAGCCACAGCCCCTCACTCGCGACCTCCTCGCGAACGCTGACCGGCACCCCGTCCCACCACACCCGCATGCCATCCTTAAGCGACAGCTTCCTCGCAAGCGGAGTCCCGGAATAGCCGGCGGTCATCAGATGTCCGGCGTGAGCTCGCTGCCCATTAGCTTGGGGAAGAAGCCCTCGTGCGCGGCGCGCAGGTCAGCGAGAGGAATGTCCGCCTCCCAACTGTCGCGTGGCCGATTTGAATTGCCGAAGCTCCAACTATTACCACCGGTCGTCCCGAGCCAATCCGCGGCGATGCCAGCCGCCTTAGCACGCTCGAGCAATGCTGACCCATCTTTCACGGTAACGAGATAGCGACCCTGATCTTCACCGAATATGCGTGCGGTCACGCCATGCAGTTCTTCATACCAATGGACACCGATCTCGCCGACAAGCGCCATCTCTGCGAGGGCAACAGCAATACCACCATCGGATACATCGTGGACCGCAGTTGCCGTTCCGTCTGCAATGAGTTCTCGGACGAACAGGCCAATGGTTCGCTCGGCATTGAGGTCCACCGACGGAGGCGAACCGTCTTGCCGACCGTGGATTTCGCGCAACCAAATCGATTGGCCGAGATGGTCGTTGCTCTGGCCTAGGAGAACAACGGCTTCACCCTCAGCCTTGAACCCGATCGTCGATGACTTCTCCCAATAGTCGAGCAAACCGACCCCGCCGATCGCCGGGGTGGGGAGGATGGCAAGGCTGCTTCCGTCTTCGTTCTTCGTCTCGTTGTAAAGGCTCACATTGCCGCTCACGACCGGGAAATCCAGCACACGACAGGCTTCGGCCATGCCTTCGATGCAGCCGACAAACTGGCCCATGATCTCGGGCCGCTGCGGGTTGCCAAAGTTGAGACAGTTGGTGATCGCCAGCGGTTTAGCGCCCACTGCGCAGAGGTTGCGATAGGCCTCGGCGACCGCCTGCTTCCCGCCTTCGTAAGGGTCGGCGTAGCAATAGCGTGGTGTGCAGTCGGTGGTGATCGCGAGCGCCTTCTTCGAGCCGTGGACGCGCACTACCGCCGCGTCGCCGCCCGGGCGCTGCACTGTGTCGGCGCCCACCGACTGGTCGTATTGCTCCCACACCCATCTGCGGCTGGCGAAGTTGGGCGAGGCCATCAGCTTGAGCAGGTCCGCGGCGATGTCCGTGCTCTCGGGAACATCGGTCAGCGGCTCCGGCGCCCTTGGAACCGCATAGGGTCGCTCGTACAGCGGGGCCTCATCGGCCAGCGGGTCGAGCGGAATGTCGGCGACGGTTTCGCCATTCCACACCAGCTCCATGCGCCCGGTGTCGGTGACCTCGCCGATCACCGCGAAGTCCAGCTCCCACTTGCGGAAGATGGCCTCGGCCTCACCCTCCCGGCC
>Ga0207690_10002675_pt1 | contig 10739 bp, 12 predicted proteins | sample KBSC23metaG_FD_184315 | JGI IMG/M metagenome (GOLD analysis project Ga0207690, IMG submission 184315) | Corn rhizosphere microbial communities from Kellogg Biological Station, Michigan, USA - KBS C2-3 metaG (SPAdes) (version 2) | ecosystem: Host-associated > Plants > Roots > Rhizosphere > Soil ...
CGGCACGAGCAGAAACAGGCCGACGGTCACGAACTCGAGCGAGGCCGAGCCGCGCTCATCGCGGGCCGCACGAATCACTCGGTGCAGAAGGTCAGCCCAGCGTCTCGACCGCAGCATGCCCCGACACCTCCAGCACCCCGTCGATGCCCACCAGCCCGACCAACGGGAGCCGCGTGCGCACGGTGATCGTGACCGCGGGATGCCCCATCCAGGTGCCGCCGCGCACGGTCACGTCGTGCGCGTAGTCCTCTCCGATCGCGAGGTCGATCAGCTCGCGGGTGCGGCGCACGCCGTCGGCCGGAGCGTGATCGGCCAGGGCGCCGTAGCGGGCGCCCTCGGCTGCGGCATCCTGAACCGTATTGCGGATGTGCAGCGCCAGCCCGAGCTGCAGCACCGACAGCGTGAGCACGGTCAGCAGCGCGCCCACCATGACGAACTCGGCGACCGCCGACCCGCGGTCATCGCCCAGCTGAGCACGCAGCCGGGCACCCAGCTGAGCAGGCAGCCGCGCACGCACCCGACCGAGCGCCCTCACGGCTCAGAGCCCGCTGACCTTCGCGATCGCGTTCTGGAAGATCTGGCTGAGCGCGGGGCCGGCGAGCGCCCAGATCAGGATCACGAGCGCCGCCGTCATGAGCGTGATCAGCACCCAGCCGGGCACGTCGCCGCGCTCGTGGGACAGCAGGCCTGCAATTCGTCTCGTCGCCGTGCGGATCATGACCCGCAGGGTGGCAGATCACCCGTGCTAACCGGGCGATCTATCCACAGCTCACGCCGCCGGATGAGATCTAGGCGAACCCGAACACCGGCGGCAGCAGCAGCACCACCGCGGTGACCCAGCCCGCGATCACCAGCAGGTACGAGGTCTGCCAGCGCTCCAGCGCGAGGGCCGGCGTGCGACCCCGCAGCATCCGCACGATGATCACCGCGGTCACGACCAGGTCGATCAGCAGCACCAGGTTGAGCCCGAGCGCCGCGACGCGGTTGGCGGTGAAGCCGAACTGGCCGATCCGCGCCAGCATCGCCACCAGCACCAGCAGGTCGAGCAGCACCGCCGCGACCACCGCGGTCAGGCGCAGGGCATCCATCAGTCCGGCTCGCCGGGTGCTGCGCGCCGAGATGCCGTAGATCACCAGGCCGACCACCACGATCAACAGGGCGTCGAACAGCACCAGCGCATCGCGGTCGAACGGCCGACCGATTCCGGTGACCGCGTAGATCACGGTCGCGACCAGCAGCATGGCGGCGAACAGCGGGGTGAAGATCGCGGTCAGCACCGGCGCGATGTTCTCGATGATGCTCTTCTTGGCCTCGACCAGCCAGGCGGCGACCAGTACGGCGCCCGCCGCGCCCGAGGGCACGACCCAGGTCCAGATGACGCTGGATGCCTCCGGCGCGGCCAGCGAGATGACGCCGTCGGTCAGGCCCACCAGTACGCCGCCCGCGAGCGCGATCAGCGCGAAGTAGACGATCCACTCGCCGGTGAACCGCACGAAGTCCATGCGTCGGTCGGACGATCGCCACTGCCCGCCCAGATAGGCCGCGCCCACCACGAACCAGAGGACGACCGGCAGATGGACCGCGACCACCATCTCGGTCGCGCTGTCACCCCGATACGGGTACAGGTTCACGGCGAGCGCGAGCACCGCCACGATCCCGACCAGGGGCAGGACGCGCCGCCACGACATTCGACGCACCACGGCGAAGTAGGCGCCGAGCACGGGCAGCACGAAGAAGCCGATGTCTCGGGCCACCCATTCGCCCCACGCCGCGCTGGTCAGCCCACCCGCGGCAATGCGCGCCACCTGCACCAGAACCGCGGCGATCACCGCGAACACCAGCATCATGCGCCACGAGGCCGGCCGCGGATCGGCGGCCGGGGCGACCACCAGCTGCTTCCACAGCCGGTCGCTGTGCTCGCGGGCGAACTCGGCGGTGAGCGCGTCGACGGTGCCGACCCGGCGCACGGCGATCAAGAAGGCCTCGTCGGGGCTGAGCCCGGCACCCTCGAGGTCGGTCATGGCGTCGCGCAGGTGCCCTTCGAGCTCGGCGGCGTCCGCCTCGTCGACCGCCTTGTTGCGGCGCACCGCGGTGCGCCACTGCTGCATCAGCTGCTCGCTCATGCGCCGGCCGCCTGCGTCCAGAGGCCGCCCAGGGTGCGGGTGGCGGTCGTCCATTGCCGGCGCTGCTCGGCCAGTTGGGCGCGACCGGCGTCGGTGATCAGGTAGTACTTGCGGCGGCGGGAGGCCTCGGAGTCGCGCCACTCCGACTCGACGCTGCCCGAGCGCTCGAGCCGATGCAGAAGGGGGTAGAGCATGCCGTCCGTCCATTCCAGGTCGCCATCCGACAGCTCGCGCACCCGCTTGAGGATGGCGTAGCCGTAGCTCGGCCCCTCCAGCAGGATCGCCAGAACCAGGGGTGTGGCCATCGCGGCGACCAAGTCCTTGTCGATGTTCACGGAGCCATCTTATGCCTAGCAGCACAATGTATCTAGCACTGCATGGTATGTCTTCGGTGTCGGCAGCCCCGGCTAGCGTCGCGGCATGGACATCGTGCTGATCCCCGGTTTCTGGCTCGACGGCGACTCGTGGAATGAGGTGGCCGCACCACTTCGCGACGCCGGCCACACCATCCATCAGCTGACGCTCCCCGGGCTCGAGTCGCGTGACGCCGACCGCTCGGGTATCACCTTTCAAGACCACGTGGATGCCGTGACCGCCGCCATCGACGCGATCGACGCCCCCGTGGTGCTGGTCGGGCACAGCGGCGGCGGAGCGATCGCGTGGGGAGCCGTGGACGCACGACCCGACAGGGTGAGCCGCGTGATCTACGTCGACAGCGGCCCGCTGGCAGAAGGCGGCTGCGTCAACGACGAGCTGCCGGTGGTGAACGGCGAGGTGCCGCTGCCCGACTGGTCGGTGTTCGAACCTGACGACCTGGTCGATCTGACCGACGAGCTGCGCGAGCACTTCCGCGCCATCGCGATCCCCGAGCCGGTGCGCGTGACGAGCGACCCGATCCACCTGAGCGATCCCCGGCGCTACGAGGTGCCGGCGACGGTGATCTGCTGCGAGTTCCGCGCCGAGCAGATGCGGCAGTGGATGGCGGGCGGCTTCGCATCCGAGCTCGCGGCGAGCAAGAGCTACGAACTCGTGGACCTGCCCACCGGCCACTGGCCGCAGTTGACGAAGCCTGCCGAACTGGCGACGACCATCCTGGCGGCCGTCGACCGCTGATCCTGGTCAGCAGACCGCCGGCACGCGCTAGCCCGTCGCCGAGGGATGCGCCGCGAAGAACGCCCAGATCGTCGCCGTCGCGTTCAGGCCGGCGAACGGCGTGTCGGCCCCTTGCCGACCCTTCGTCGAGCCCGGCCACTGGTGACCGGCGCCCGAGATGCTGATGAGCTCGACCGTGCGCGATCCCGGGCATTCCGCGGTCGAGGTGGTGACCTCGCCCGCGGTGGTCGACGTCGGGGGCCCGCACGAGTCGGCGGTGCGCCACAGTTGATTCACCGACGGGATGCTCGGGCCATCGATCTTCGCGAAGCCGGAGCCCTGCCCTCCGTCGTAGGGGATGTTCTGGTCGGCTGTGCCATGGATCGCCAGCACCGAGAGCGGATGCGGCGACGCGCAGTCGCCGAGCAGGGTGGCGGAGTCCGGGCCGATCGCCGCGAACAGGTCGGTGTCGCAGGCCAGCCGGTAGGCCATCATCCCGCCGTTCGAGATGCCGGTGGCGAAGACCCGGGTCGGATCGATCGGCATCGCGGCCTCCACCTCGTGGACGACCGCCGACACGAAGCCGACATCGTCGACGTGGGTGCGGCCCGGCGCGCCGCAGCATCCCCCGCCGGCGTTCCAGGCGCGGCCCAGGCCGTCGGGATAGACCACCACGAAGTGCTCGGCATCGGCCTCGGCGTTCCAGCCGTACGACGACTCGGCCTGAGCCGCCGAACCGAATCCGCCGTGCAGCATCACCACCAGCGGCGCGGAGCCGCTGAGACCGGCGGGCCGGTAGCTGAGGTAGCTGCGGGTCTGGCCGCCGACCTGGATGGTGTGCGACGAAGAACCGACGGGGATGGATGCTGCGGACGAGTCTGTCGGGCCGCCGGACGCCCCGGACTCCGGGCCGCCGCCCCGGAGGACACCGCACCCCGAGAGGGTCGCGACCGCGACGATACCGGTCAGCAGGGCGACCGCGAGGCGAGGCATCCGATTCATGCCTCCAGGCTGGCAGCGTCGCATTCGCGGGGAGTCAAGCCCATGTTCGAGCCGGGTAAGGCGCTCGGTCAGCCGTTGGCGGCGCGCTCCAGCTCGGCGACATCCAGCTTGACCATCTTCATCATGGCGGCGGTGACACGGGCGGCTTTCGCGCGGTCCGGGTCGGCCTGCAGCTCCATCAGGCGGCGGGGCACGATCTGCCACGAGATGCCGAACCTGTCGGTCAGCCAGCCGCAAGCGACCGGTGTGCCGTCGGCGGTCAGCGCATCCCAGTAGCGGTCGACCTCGGCCTGGTCGTCACAGCTCACGAAGATCGAGAACGCGTCGGTGTGCGGGTGGCCCGGTCCGCCGTTCATCCCGTAGAAGGTCTGCCCCGCCAGGGTGAAGGTGCAGAAGAAGAGCGTGCCGTCCGGCCCGTTCTGCGAGTCGAGCACGCGGGCATCCGGGAAGACGCCCAGATAGAGGTCGAGCGCGTCCTGCAGATCGTCGTCGAACCAGAGGAAGGGGGTCATGCTGGTCATCTCGTCACCCTACTCGTCGGCCTCGATGGCCGGTTCGGACTCGATGACCGGTCGCGCCGCCATGATGTTCGAGATCGACCGCCAGACGATGGTCAGGGTGATCAGTGATCCCCCGAAGGCGAACCACCAGGGAGCGGTCAGCCCCCAGGTCTGCGCGATTAGGCCACCGAGCAACTCGCCGATGACGAGCCCGCCGAAGACGCCGACCATGTTCACCGAGGCGATGCGCCCCTGCAGTTCGAGCGGCACCAGCCGCTGCCGCACCGTCGTCGAGATCGTGCCCCAGACGAAGGCGTAGGCGCCGAATCCGAACATGATGACGAGCGCCACGACGCCCGAGGTGGTCAGTGCGAACGACAAGTGCATGATCACCTCGAGCGACAGGCAGATGCGCATCAGGGTCGCGAACTTCACATGCCGCTCGAGCCATCCGAAGGCGAAGGTCGACAGCAGGCCGCCGAGCGCCGCACTCGTCGTGAGGGCGCCGTAGCCCACCGCGCCCAGCCCGAGGTGCTTGGTCGCATAGAGCACGAGGATGCTCCACGGCGCGGCCCAGGTCACGTTGAAGACCAGGATGATGACCACCAGCGTGCGCACCGGCGGGTTGCCGCGCAGCCAGCGAAGTCCTTCGCGAATGGGATGCGGCGTGGGGGGCGCGGTCGCGCCGTCGCCTGCCTCGGCGGTGGGCTGGGGTTCGCTCTTGGGCGGGATCGGCGTGCGCGCGATCCGCGAGATCAGGATGACGCCCAGGCTCACGCAGACGATCTGCGTCACGAATGGCCAGAACGACCCGACCGCGAAGAGGAATGCGCCGAGCGGCGGCCCGATCAGCTGGTTGCCGACGAGGAACCCGCCCTGCAGCCGCGCGTTGCCCACGCCCAGGTCGGCGGGCTTCACCAGCATGGGCATCAGGGTCGAACCCGCCGTGTTGGCGAACACCTCGGCGGTTCCGTAGAGGAAGGCGAAGCCGAGCACGATCCACACCGTCACCTGGCCGGTGACCAGGAAGGCGACCAGTCCCGCGACGATGAGGGCGCGCGATCCATCGGCGATGATGACCAGACGGCGGCGGTCGTTGTGGTCGGCGATGGATCCGGCCATCAGCCCGAAGAGCAGCCAGGGCAGGTACTGCATCAGCAGGCCACCCGCGACCAGCACCGGCGACGATGTCAGCGACGCGATCAGCAGCGGCGCGGCCGAAAGGGCGATGCCGTCGCCGATGTCGGTGGTCCACGACGACGACATCAGCCACCGGAAGTCACGCCCCAGCCGGCGGGGTGCGATCAGTTCGCCGAGGCTGGGCATCCCGTCATCCTAGGGTCGGCTACCGTCAACACATGGCGTCGTTCATCTTCATCTACCGAACCGGCTCCGATCCGGTGCCCGCCGATCGCGTGGCCGAGAACCGCGCCGCGTGGCAGGCGTGGAATGCCGCGCTGGGTGAGGACTACGGCATCCGCACCGCGGGCGGCAAGCTCGTCACGGCCACCGGGGCGACGGATGCCGACGGCGTGGTGCGCGGTGCCTCGATGGTCGAGTTCGACTCGCTCGAGGATGCCGTGCGCGTCGCTCAGGGCGCGCCGAACCTGGCATTCGGCGGCAGCGTCGAGGTGCTGCAGGAGCTGGAGAGGCGCGGGTAGCTCAGAACCCCGGCCGGCTCAGGCTGCGGTATCCAATCGTGGCATCACCGGGGCATCCACCGGCGTGGATACTCGCCGCCACACCCGCCATCGGCCGTCGACCCGGCGCCACACGTCGGTCATCGTGAACGGACCGCTGCGATCGCGGCCCATGACAACAGCGTCCATGGTGATCAGATGGGTGTGCACCGCGAGGTCGCCCTGCACGTCCCACTCCGACGCGACCGTTCGCCAGGCGCTCACGACGTAGTCCGGCAGCATGGCAAGCCATTCCGCGCGAGACACGCGGGCGAAGGTCGGGTACAGCACGACGAGGTTGAAGTCCTCGTCGAGCTGTTCGATCGCGCGATCCTGATCTCGGGCCATGACCGAGCCGTACCACTCGGCGTCAGCCTCCTGCGGCGTCTGTTCGGTCATGGCGCGAGCCTAGGGCGGCGGCGGCCTGATAGCGAGAGCAGGTCAGAACCTCAGCCGCAGCACCAGGATCCCGGGGGAAGCTCTCGAACACCCCTGTCGGATAGCCATCGTCTCCGGTGAGGTCCGAGGGTTGGGCGAGCCGAATTGAGCTATGTCGATCTGACAGACTCGGCGCTGTGTCCGCGACCATTCTGATCCTTGTGCTCGGTCTGATCATTGTCGCGACAGGGATTCTCGTGATCCGATTCGCTGCCCCCATTGCGAGCTTCTTCTACTCATTGGGCAGTCCGATGTTCGGGGAGAAACTGGCAACCCGGACATACACGCCCCGGAACACGCGAATTGCAGGAGTGGCGTGGATCGCATTCGGCTGCCTCCTCCTGGTTTTGTCCGCGCTCGGCTTCGCTGGGGTGATCCACCCACACTCGTTCGATCCAAACTCGTCCAGCTAGATCCCCGACGGCGAGAGATGAGATCGTTCAGTCAGAATCCGATATCCAACAAGAGGTCGCACGGAAGATCGCGAGCCCAACGCGCAAGTTAGGCGTGTGCTCCTCATCGTCTGGGACCCTGTTCGCATGACCGCAAATCCAGTCCAGATTGACCTCCGCGAGCTTCGCGCTGCGTTGACAACGGTTCTTGATCACATCGAATCGACAAGTGGCTCCGTGGTCGCCCTACCGGTGGACTACTTCTGGTCAATTCCGGCACCCGACCTCTACAACGTCGACGCTCGACCGACCGACCTGACAATCGGGCAAATCAGCGATTCATGGGAGAACTTGACCCGCGAACGTGGAGGAGACGATAGCGCGGTCATCGGATATGCGTCCGTCTGGCTCGGCGAAGTCCTTGCTGCAGTCGGGCACAACCTTGTTGGGTGATCAGGACCCCAGCCGCAGCACCAGGATGCCGGGGAAGATCGCGAACACGATCGTCACCGGCAAGATCAGGAATACCAGCGGCACCAGCATCGCCACCTCCTTCTTGCCGGCGGCCTCGAGCAGTTGGCGCTTGCCGTCTTCGCGCGAGTCCTGAGCCTGGGCCCGCAGCACGTCGACGAGCGGCGTGCCGCGTTCGAGCGCGCCGAGCAGCTGGTCGATCGTGCGACTCAGAGCGGGCAGGCCGATGGTGGCGGCACAGCGTTGCAGCGCATCCGGCAGCGGGACGCCGGTGTTGACCTCGGCCACCACGCGACCGAGCTCGCGGGCCAACTCGCCGTTGCCGGTGCGGGCGACGCGCTTCAGGGCATCCAGGATGCCCTCTCCCGCCGAGAGCGCCAGGGTCAAGAACTCGACCACGGTCGGCAGCTCAGCCGAGATCCGGGCGAGGCGAGCACGGGCCGCACGGCTCAGCAGTTGCTCCGGCGCGAGGAGTCCGAGGGCGGCGGCCACCACGACCACCGCCACCAGCAGCGGAACGCTCGCGGCCGAGACTCGCGCGATCAGGGTCGCGAGCAGCACGCCGATGACCGCCCCGCCTGCGGCCCAGAGCAACTGGCGCGAGCGGAAACGCTCGACGGTGAGCGGCGATCCGGCTTGACGCAGCCGTTGCGCCACCGTGGCGTCGCCGCCGAGAATGCCGGCGAGGGTGCGTCGGGCACGGACGCCGGCGGGTGCCAGCAGGCCCGCGATCAGTGACGCGGGCTCGGCCGGGCGTCGGGATGCCCGCTCGCGCGCCACCGGAGACACGTCGACCAGGTAGGGCGCGATCCGGTCGGCGAGGCGCGGCGCACCGATGCGGGGAATCAGCGCGAGCAGCGACCACAGCCCGAGACCCAGCACGATCCCGAGCGGAATGGATGCGGCGAGCGCCGGGGTCACGCGAACCACCGCCGCTCCTCGGGCAACCGCCCGAGCGCGATCATCAGCCGGTACGCGACGATCGTGACCACCAACCCGGCGCCGAGCACCGCGAGCCCGAGCGGTGAGTTGTAGGCGGATGCCGCCTCGGGCCGAGAGGCGAGCAGCAGCAGCACGATCCACGGCGCCGCCACCCCGAGACGGGCCGCCGAGAACACCCAGGACTGCCGGGCCTCCGCCTCGGCGCGCACCGCGATCTCGGCACGCAACGAGGCGGCCAGGTTGCGCAGCACGGTCGGCAACTCGGTGCCGCCCACCTCGCGCGCCATCCGCAACGTCTCGACGATGCGGTCGGCGACCGGGTCGGACAGTCGCTCCTTCAGCGCGTCGAGCGCGGGCGACACGGCGCCGCTGGCGCGCACCTCACGCTCGAAGCGGAGGAAGGCATCCCGCGTCTCGGGAGCGCCGACCCCGGCGAGAGCGCCCACGCTCTCGGCGAGCGGGAGTCCGGCCCGCAACCCCGAGACCAGATGGTCGACGAGATCGGGCCAGGCGGCGCGCAGGGCGCGGCGCCGCACGCGAGCTCGGGCGGTGAGCAAGGCGAGGGGCAGCATCCCGGCCACGAGTCCGGCCAGCACACCGAGCGCCAGCACCGGGGTCACCAGAGTCACCAGCGCGAGCACGGATACCCCGAGCAGCAGGCTTACGACGACGAACACCCCGGCCGAAACCTGCGCCAGGCCGGCCTCGCGCAGCCGCACACGCAGCCCATCGAGCGGCGACCCGCGACGGCCTGCGGGTGCCGCCGCGCGCGGCCACAGCCACGGCGAGATCCCGAGCACGAGACCCGCGCCGAGCAGCAGACCGACCGCGATCGTCACCGCGCCGCCCGCAGGATGACCGCGGGGTCGATGCCCGCCCGCTGGAACTTGGCCGCCCGCTCGGGCAGCTCGCCGGTCGCCACCAACGACCCGCCGCGGCCGCCGGACAGCGCGAACAGCGTCGTCGCCTCGGGCGCGCCGTCGACCACGCGTCCGGTCGTCGCGACGATCTCGACCACCCGGCGCCGACCGCCCCGCTCGAGTTCGGCGTGCGCCACGACGTCGATGGCCGAGGCGACCGTCGGAACGACGAATCCCGCGTCGATGTTGCGGCCGGCGAGCAGCGGCAGGGTCGACAGCTTCGCGAGCGCGTCGCGGGCGTGGTTGGCGTGGATCGAGCACATGCCGGGCAGCCCGCTGTTCAGCGCGATCAGCAGGTCGAGCGACTCGGCCTCGCGCACCTCGCCGACGACGAGTCGGTCGGGGCGCATCCGGAGGGCTTCTTTGATCAGCCGCCGCAGGGTGATCTCGCCGGTGCCCTCGAGGCTGGGCTGGCGGCACTGCATCGCCACCCAGTCCGGGCTCGACGCCGAAAGCTCGAAGGTCTCCTCGACCGTCACGACCCGTTCGTCGGGCCGCGCGCTCGCGAGCAACGCACCGAGCAGGGTCGTCTTACCCGACTGGGTCGCCCCCGACACCAGGATGTTCTGACCGCTGCGCACGCACAGGTGCAGGAACTCGGCCGCCTGCTGCGTCAGCGATCCGAGCCGGGTGAGCTCTCTCAGATCCCGGATGCCGCGGCGGAACTTGCGCACATTGACCGCCCAGTGCGCGCGAGTGATGTCCGGGATGACGACGTGCAGCCGCGATCCATCGGGGAGCGACGCATCGACGAACGGCGAGCTCAAGTCGACTCGCCGCCCGGTGGAGTGCAGCATCCGCTCGACCAGTTCTCGCACCTGCAGTTCGGTGAGCGCGAGGTCGACCCGCTCGGACACGCCCTCGCGGGCGACGAAGACCCGGTCGGGGCCGTTGATCCAGAGCTCCTCGACGCTCGGGTCGTCGAGGAACGGCTGGAGCGGCCCGAATCCGGTCAGCGTGGCGACGACCTGGCGCGTGACGGCGGCCTCGTCGCTCAACAGCGGATGCGACCCCCCGAGCGCGTGCTCGCTGTAGCGCTGCACCTCGTCGCGCACGAGCCGGGCGGCGAGCGCGTCATCCGCGCCGAGATCGACACCCTCGGCGCGCACGCGCTCCCGCACCCGCTCGGTGATGAGGCCGATCGCGCTGGTCACGCGAGCAGTGTGCCCGGGCGAACGGC
>Ga0207690_10002676_pt1 | contig 10738 bp, 9 predicted proteins | sample KBSC23metaG_FD_184315 | JGI IMG/M metagenome (GOLD analysis project Ga0207690, IMG submission 184315) | Corn rhizosphere microbial communities from Kellogg Biological Station, Michigan, USA - KBS C2-3 metaG (SPAdes) (version 2) | ecosystem: Host-associated > Plants > Roots > Rhizosphere > Soil ...
TGCGCGCTGCTGCTGGCGGGGCTGCCGCCGTTGTCCGGCTTCCTGGCCAAGTTCGCCATGCTGGCGCCGATGCTCGAGGCCGGCCCGCGGGCAGGGGCGACGGTGCTGTTCGCGCTGATCATCGCGGCCGGCTTTTGCACCGTGATCGCGATGTGCCGTGCCGGCATCCAGATCTTCTGGGTCGAACCCGAGCGGTTGTTCCTGAAGGTGCGCCTCAGCGAGACCACCTCGATCCTGCTTCTGCTCGGCCTGTGCCTGCTGCTGACCGTGCTGGTCGATGGGCCGCTGCGCTACCTGCGCGACACCGCCCGGCAGATCCACGCGCCGGCCGTGTACATCCAGCAGGTCCTGCCGGCCGCGGAGGTGCAGTCGTGAGCAGGCGCTGGTTGCCGTATCCGATCCTGTCCGGGCTGCTGCTGCTGATCTGGCTGCTGCTGAACCAGAGCGTGGCGCCCGGCACCGTCCTGCTCGGCGCGCTGCTGGGCCTCGCGCTGGCGAAGGTGTTCGGCCTGCTGCGCCCGCCGAAGGCGCGTGTGCGCCACTATCCGCTGCTTGGCCTGCTGTTCGTGCGGGTGGTCCTGGACATCGTGCGCTCGAACATCGCCGTGGCGCGGATCATCCTGCGCCGCGACAGCCGCATGCATTCCGGTTTCGTGGCGATCCCGCTGGCCCTCACCGATCGCTACGGCCTCGCCGTGCTGGCGTGCATCATCACCTCCACGCCGGGCACGATCTGGGTCAGCTACGACCCCAGTGCGAACATCCTGCTGATCCACGTGCTGGACCTGGTCGACGAGGCGAGCTGGATCGACACGATCAAGCAGCGCTACGAGCGCCCCTTGCTGGAGATCTTCCAATGAGCCACAGCCTGCTCGCGGCCGCCGTCCTCGTTGCGCAGATCCTGCTGCTGCTGGCGATGAGCTTCTCGATCATCCGCATGGTGCGCGGCCCGCGCGCGCAGGACCGCGTGCTGGCGCTGGACGCGCTGTACGTCAACGCGATGCTGCTGCTGCTCACCATCGGCATCCGCACCGGCAGCCTGCTCTACGTCGAGGCCGGCCTGATCATCGCGCTGCTCGGTTTCGCCGGTACCGTGGCGATGTCGAAGTTCCTGATGCGCGGGCAGGTGATCGAATGAGCCACCTCGACGCCCTGCCGCCGTGGGCGGCGATCCTGGTCGCGGCGTTCGTGCTGCTGGGCGCGCTGCTCGCCTTCGTCGGCTCGCTCGGGCTGCTGCGCCTGAAGAACTTCTACCAGCGCGTGCATGCGCCCACCCTGGGCACCACGCTGGGCACGTTCTTCATGCTGGCCGCCTCGATCACCTGCTTCTCGGTGCTGCACGGCCGGCCGATCTTCTACGAGATCCTGATCGGCGTGTTCCTCACCCTGACCACCCCGATCACCCTGATGCTGCTGGTGCGCGCCGCGCTGTACCGCGACCGCGAGGAAGGTTCGGCGGACGTGCCGCAGGCGCCGCCGCACGAGTGAGCGCGGGTTGGCTGGCCGCGCCAGCAGGCGACCCCGCGTGCGCGACGTGGCGCCAGCGCGAAGCCCCACTTCGTCGCGTGCACGTCGGCCGGGGCCCAAGCGCGGCAAGCAACGTCGGAGGCATCGCCCCCGTGACGCGCTGACCGGCGCCGCTCGTGGCGCCAAATAGCCTCAGATCATTGGCGCCGAGTGGCCCGCATGAAACCTGTCCGGCACAGCTCAACGGTCGCCTACGTGGAGAGCGCCGGCGAACAAGGTATTTCGTCGGCTTTCCCACTGGGCTAGCCAACCCTCGACCGCGTCACTCGGCATCGGCTTGGCAACAAAGAATCCCTGCGCCATGTCGCAGCCAGACGCACGCAAAAGATCCCAATCCTCACGCTCCTCTACGCCTTCTGCGACCGTGCGCAAACCCAGCTCCCGGGCCAGGCCGAGGCTGGCCTCCAGTATGGCGCGCAGCGATGGCGTGCGGGCTGCCTGGTGGACAAAGCCGCGATCGATCTTCAACTCGTCGAAAGGCAGGTCGCGCAGTTGCGCCAGGGAGGAATAGCCGGTGCCGAAGTCATCTATCGAAAGCCTCACCTGCTTGAGGCGCAGTCTGGTGAGTACGTCCAGTTGCACTTGGGGATTGTCCATCAATCGGCTTTCGGTGATTTCCAGGACGAGATGATGGAGCGGCACGCCAGCCGCGTGCGCCTGTTCGACCAGGAAGTCGGGGTAATCGAGCGAGGAAACGCTCCCCAGGGGCACGTTGATCGCCAGGTCGAGCTGATGTCCTGCGTCGAGCCAGCGGCGCAGGTCGCGCAGTGCCTCGCGCATCACCTCAACGCCCAGATAGCCCACCAGCCCGTGCTCCTCGGACATCGGCACGAAGTGGCAGGGCAGCACCAGGCCATCCCGCGGATGCTGCCAGCGCACCAGCGCCTCCAGCCCGGCCACCTTGCCGGTCGCCAGTTCCACCTTGGGCTGGTAGTAATTGATCAGTTCACGTTGGCGGATGGCCAGCTGCAGATCGGCCGGCGTATACAACCGGGTCCGCGCCACCGGGCTCGGCGGGGGGGCCACCCGAATCGCCGTGCCCAGCAGCTGGAACAGCGACTCGGTGGTCACCGGTTTGCCCAGCGCTCCCAGCACGTGCAGCCCATGCGCACGGGCCAGCTGTTCGACGGCCTGCCGCGTCCTGGAATTCTCCCCACTGACGAGCACCAGGCTGCCGGTGTAGCACAGGCGCACGAGATGGCGGACGAACTCCACGCCATCCATTTCGGGCATCTGCAGGTCGCAGAAGACGATGCCTATCTGCTTGTCGTGCTCCAGAAGGCTCAGGGCAGCTTGCCCGCTGGTGTGGCAAACCACTTCCATATGCACTGACCCGAAAGTCCGGAGCTGGACAGAAAGCAGTTGCAGGACAAACGGATCATCGTCTACCAGCAGAATCTTCATCGTCGCCTCATCCAGACACGTTCGAGTTCGCTTCCAAGCGCAAACTGGTCTCCAGCTGCCGCAATTGCTCTCGCAGTTTTCGGCAGCAGCTCTTCGGTCGCGGCTTCGAAGGCGGCGATGGCCCCTTCGGTGACCGCCTTGTCACCAAGGCGCAAGCTGTTCTCCCGCCCGGCAGTATCACCCCAACGGGAGACCCATGCTGCGCGCCGAGGGCTTCGGCATACTTGCTTACCTCTGGCGCTGCAGGGATGCGCCTGTTGTTGCTCGTGGACGTTCTTGCAACCGGACGTGGCTAACTCCGGGCCGCTTCGTGCAGGGACGACTGGCGGAAAGCCACGAGGAAGGCGTTGACGGCGTCCGACTCGCGCTCAAATATCGGCAGCAGTTGGACCAGCGTATCGCTTGCCCCGGCCTTGCCGGCGGTCTCGATCTCTTCGCAGAGCGCGCCCAGAACCAGCGCGCCGATGGTGCGCGCGGAGGACTTCAGCCGGTGCGCCTGCTCGATGGTAGTGGCCATATCGCCAACGCTGCACGCGGCTTTCAGCAGTTCGGCGGTCCTGCCAGCGTTGTCCTGGAAGCCCTGCAGCAGATCGAAGATGACCGCCGGATCGTTGCCGACGAGACCTTCGAGCACGCCGACGTCCACCGCAACGGTGGTCGATCCATCGGGCGCTGCGCCGCGTGGCGGCTCGACCGGCCGGGGAAGTGGCTGGAACAGTTCGTCCAGCGCCGTGCGCAGGTCGGCCAACTGGAGGGGCTTGGTCAGGTACTTGTCCATGCCGGCGGCACGGCAGCGCTCCGATTCGCCCTTGAGCGCCGTGGCCGTGAGAGCAGCGATCGGCACGTGCTGCCCAGCCCGCTCCTGCGCGCGGATCGCCGCAGTGAGTTCGTAGCCGTCCATCGACGGCATGTGCAGATCAGTAAGCACCAGCCCATAGTCGCCGCTGCGCCAGAGTTCCAGCGCCTGCCTGCCGTCGGAGGCCACATCGGCGGCAAAGCCGAGCAGCGCGAGCTGGCGCAGGATGACTTTCTGGTTGGTCCCGTCGTCTTCGGCCACGAGGATCAGCCGACCGGCAAGGCGGGCGTCCTCGCGCGAGGGTACGTCGAGTTCCCCCGGACGCTGCCCCACCGGTGCCGGCGCCGGCACCAGGGCGCGGCCGGCGGCCAGGTTGATGGCCCGGCACAGACGGCGGCGAGTGAGGACGTTGCCGTCCACGAAAACGATGTCCGTGTTTCGCGCCGGGCTTTTGGGGCGCGGGCCTCGGCCGATGGCGACGATGCGCAAGCCGTATTCCGGAGCACGCCGCTTGAGTTCGCGCAGGGATTCGTCGTTGACGGCCGGATCAGTCGTGTCGAGCACTGCGATCCACGGTCCGGGCTGCATCGCGCCCATGAGGCTGCATGCCTGCGCCACGTCGGCCGCCTGGTGCGTCTGCGCACCCTCGTCGGCGAGGTAGGCCACCCGATCGTCGGCAAGCTCGCCCCCGATGACCACGCAGCGAAGCCCTGCCAGTTCCGGCGCGGGCTGCGCGGTCGCTTCCCGCTGCGCCCGCTGCAGCGACAGGTGCACGCTGAAGGTCGAGCCGTGCCCGGGTTTGCTCTGCAACTCCAGCGTGCCGTCCATCAAATCCACCAATCGGCGCGAAATGGCCAACCCGAGGCCGGTACCGCCGAAGCGCCGGGTGGTGGAAGTGTCCGCCTGGCTGAAAGCGGTGAACAGTCGCGCGCGCGTCGGTTCGTCAATGCCGATGCCGTTGTCGATGACGTCCAGGTCCACCGCGACATGGGTGTCCGTGGAATGACCGGCCAACCGGACGCGTACCGCGACGCGACCTGGCTGTTCGCGGCCGCTGGAGAACTTGATCGCATTGCTTACCAGGTTGACCAGCACCTGGCGCAGGCGCAGGGCGTCGCCGATCACCGTAGCGGGAATGGCCGGGTCGACGAAGACCGTCAGGTAGACGGCTTTCTTCAAGGCAACGTTGGCGAGCATCCCGCAGGCGTTTTCGGTCATCTCGCGCAACGAGAACGGTGACTGTTCGAGTTCCAGCCGGCCGGATTCGATCTTGGAGAAATCCAGGATGTCCTCGATCACGGTCAACAGCGAGAAAGCCGATTCGCGAATCAGGTCGAGCATCTCGACCTGATGGCCTTTGAGGTTGGTCTGCTGCAGGACGTCGATCATGCCGATCACGCCGTTCATCGGGGTGCGGATCTCATGGCTCATGGTGGCCAGGAAACTCGACTTGGCGCCATTGGCCTGGTCGGCCGCGGCCTTCGCCGCCGTGAGCTCGCGGTTTGCCCGTTGCAGGTCCGAGGTGCGCTCGTGCACTCGATGTTCGAGACTGGAATTGAGCCGCATGACCTCCTGCTGGGCCAGCTGGCGCTCCTCCGCCTCGCGACGCACGTCGCGGTAGGACGCCTGCAACGCTTCCGCGCGCCGCTCCACTTCGGCGAGCATGTCGTTGAACGAATCGACCAGTTCGCCGACCTCGTCGTCGGTGGTTTTGGCGACGCGTCGCGAGTAGTCCTGCTGCTCTACCACCTCGCGCGCGATGGACGCCACTGCTGCGATGGGTGCGGTGACCAGCTTCTCCATGCGCCGGATCAGGACCAGAGCGATCCCGGTGGCGAACAACCCCACCAGCACCGCCACTCCAACAGCTCCCGCGATGATGCCGGCGAGGTTGTAGCCGACCCGTAGGTAGACGGTGCCGAGGGTGATGCCATCTTTGACGATCTGCCGGGTCACCACCAAAGTGGTGCCCGCGATGCGGGTGGTGTCGCGCTCGGTTTTCGCAGGAAAGGTGCCCTGCTGGCCCTTGGCGGCATAGGTAGCGAAGAGTTTGTTGTCATCGGCGTAGATTGCCGCCGAACGGACGTTCGGTCGGGCGGCCAGCAGGGCGAGGTTGTCGCTGGCCAGCCGCTGGTCGTCGAACTGGAGCGCCGGCGCGGTCATGCGACCGAGCAGCTCCGCCGTCGTGCTTACATCGCTGACATGGCGGTAGTGGTACGAAACCACGTTGCCGACAATATTGCCGAGGGTGGCGCATAGCAGGGCCGCCACCGTGGCAAAGACCACGATGGCCTGCAGCTTTACCCGGATGGAGCGGAACGTGCTTTTCAAGGGTCGCCCCGGGTCACCCGCCGGGCGGCGGTGAGCATCAGGGCCCGCAGCTTGAGGCCGCTGGTGGCGACGGGTTTGAGCGCCACGTTGAAGCGCAGGTGGTGGTCGACCAGATCGAAGCTGATCATGCTGTCCAGCATCCGCTCCTGCCCGGCATCGGAAACCACCAGCACGGGCTTGCCCCTGACGGCGTCGCCGATGGCCTGCAGCGCGGGCTTGTCCAGTGCGCCCACGATCAACATGTGCAGGCCTTGCAGTGAGCTCTTGGCCTCCAGCCGCCGGGTCACCAGCGGACGGCCGTTGACCGTCTTGCCGACGATCATGCGGGAGAGAATCGCCTCGAGGTCGTCATCCCCGATCACTCCGACCACGATGGGACTGTCTTCGCTGGCGAAGACCTCGGGTGGCCACTCCACGTAGCTGGCGAACTTGTACAGGTAGGCGGCCTTGACGCGCAGCGCAGGATTGCCGGATTCGGCCGCCGGCGGCTGCGCGGCCTCGACCGTGGCGGCAAAGGCCAGAGGCATGGCCAGGACCGCGCACGCCAGCAAATACCTGACGCAGCGGAGCATGGGGAAAACCACGGAGGAGGCCGTCACATCGCCCACGCCAGCGCAAGAATCACCGAGCGGCCGATTTCGCGCCGCAGATCGCGTGGCCTGTACTCGCCGTGGCCACCGGACAAGTTGCGTCCGGTCAGCGATATCTCGACGCCGGGCGCCAGCATCCACCCCAGGCGCGCATCGACGGCTGTATACGCCGGCACCTCATCCCTGGCCAGTGCGCCGACGTGGCGTAAGCCGATGGCGAGTTCACTGTCGCTGCCGAGGCTCCAGCTCGAGCGAAGTTGCCAGGTATTCGAGGGATCGAAGCCTTTCGTGCCGGGTCCGGCTGCGTCGTTGCTGCCGGGCTTCAACCGGAAGTGCTCGTCGAGGGCAGTGAAGCCGCCGCTAAGGCGCCAGCTCCGGGTGGCCTGGAACGTTCCCCACCACTCGATGCCGTTGGACTGCCCTTCCATCAGGCTGCCGAAAAAGAGGTAGGTGAAACTGGGGTCGATTTCCTGGGTGCGAAGATGGTCGTAATCGTTGTGGAATACCGTTGCCGACCACGAAAACCGCGGTGTCGGCTGCCCGCGGTAGCCCAGCTCGTAAACCTTCGCCACTTCCGAACGCACCGGACCGCCACCGTTGAGGAGAAAAGGGGGCGCGCCCGGAACATAGGCGTCGCGATCCAGCCGCGACGGCGCTCGCACCGCGCGTGACACGGCCGTCCAGAACAGGTGGCCTGGCGCTGCCTTCCAGGCCAGGCGTGCATTGGGCAGGAATTCGGTGCCGGTGTAGTCGTTGCGCTCCAACCGCACACCCAGCGTCAACCGCAGGTCGCTGGCCAGCGCCAGCTCGTCCTGTGCGAACAGGCTGGTCCAGCGCTGGCGCGCGTGTGCTGGAAGAAAAGCAAAATAGGGGCTTAGGTTCTCCACGCGGTCCCGGCTCTGCCTGGCGTTCACCCCCCACACCAGCGCATGCATGCCCAGCGGCCGCAGCGAATGCTGCAGCTGGAAGTCGAGGATATCCAGCCGCTCGCCGAACGTCGGCGGCACGGTGCGCCGGGTATGGTCGTAGTAGGCCTGCAGATCGAGACTGCCACCTTCGGCAAGCGCGCGATTCCAGCGTGCGGTCAGGTTGACGCCCGAGTTGGAGACGTCCCCCAGCACGAAATCAATGCCGCTGATCGCGATCGCGCCGGGCGCCGGTTGCTGTTCGGAACCGTCATAGACATTGCCCTCTACCGTGAAGGTGTCGACGGCGTAGTGCCAATCGGTGCGAAAACCCACCTGGCTCCGGTGGCCGGCGTCATTGACCGTGGTGCCGTCCGCGGTCTTGCCGTGGAGCCAGCGCGTGTGCTTGCCATACACCCGGTAATCGCCGTTCGCACCAAGCGTTGCGCCGTAGCGGAAGCCGACGTCGGAGCCCTCATTGCCCACCGCGGTCGTCAGCAGCGCGCCGTGAGTGTTCTCGGCCGATCGGGTGATGATGTTGATCACGCCATTGACCGCATTGACGCCCCACAAGGTGCCACCCGGGCCGCTGATCACCTCGATGCGTTCGACATCCTCCAGCATCACGTCCTGCGCGTCCCAGAACACGCCGGAAAACAGCGGTGAGTAGACCGAGCGGCCGTCGATCAGGACCAGCAGCTTGTTCGGCGCGCTGTTGTTGCTCCCATTCATGCCACGCGCCGAGATGGCATAGCCCACGGCGCTGGCCTCGGCCACTTGCAGGTTGGGTGCCAGGCGTAACGCCTCGGGGAGGTTGCGTGCACCGGAGCGACGGATGTCCTCCGCGGTAATGACGAAGACTGACGCCGCGGCGTCCGACAGACGTTCGGGCTTCTTGGAGACCGACGTGATCTTGATGCTGCCCAGCTCCTCCAGCGAAAGCGAGGTCAGGTCTTCAGGCTGCGTGGGCAGGTCGGGGAGGGAGGCGTGCGCCGGCAAAGCGGGCAGGCCGAACATCACGATAGCGCAGAGGGCAAGTCGCGGAGGGCGCCGGCAGATGGCATGGAACCTGTCGTCCGGTTTGGCCGGTACATGCATGGCTGAAATCTCCGTTGAGCCGCATCGCCCGTGCTGACGGTATCGTCGCAAACCGGTCGCCGCGGTGTCCGTCCGTCCAATTCGCCGGCGCCGCACTGCATGCGGGCCCGATGCCACCTCAGTCTGCAATTTCGGCAGCCTCGACGGTTGCCGCCCCCAGGATCGATATATTCCGAATGCCCCTACAGAGTTATAAGTGCAGCAGCAAGCGCCTGTCCAGCAATGCGGGCGACTCGACGCGGCGCAGGCAGCGCTGAAACTGGTGCTTCTGTTAGCCGAAACGCGGTCCCCGTGCGCCATCAGTGCCGCATGCCGGGCTGGTTGCCGTCCTCATCATGCCGGCGAGTGTGCGGCAAGCCACCCCCTGAATCGATGGCATGTTCAAAAGATAGTTTTGCTATCGAGGCGCCGGCCGATCACGGATCCATCGGCGCCGTCGGCCTCCCGCGCCAAAAAGCATGAAGTGCAACGCCTGGAAAGCCGGTTCCGGCTGACGCGCTAAAGAGGAGGGACGTCGCCCCATCTTCGATCACTTCCTGCCGGCGATGCGGAGATCACGTCCGTGACGGTTGCGAGCATATCTTGCCAAGCATGATCGTGCGCCGAGGCTAGTCGTTGGCTTCAGCTTCTGAGCCTTTCGCGACTTCCAGCTGCTCGCGATTGCACCAGCCGCTGTGCCAGGCGAGAGCCATCGTGGAGCCGTGCTCGTAAGGGCATTTTTCTCGCGGCTCGCCGCAGTCGCGTGCGTAGTGGCCCTCGATCCAGGCCTGCAGCGGATACTGCATCCCGCTTTCCTTGACCATGCTGGCGTCCTCATGTGGGCGTCGTGGGGTTTGGGTGAGGTCGGCGTGGCAAAGTTTCAACCATGAAAAAGCCCGCCAGAGCGGGCTTGGATCCATCTATGCCGGGGGAGGGCCGGGAAGGTCGTCTCACGACGACTGGTTAGCTGCACAGAGTGAAACTGCTCACATTTTTTCATTTTCCGGCCGTTCCAATCGTGAAATTCGTCACATTTCAAGAGCCGCGCGACACCGGGCCGATGAATAGCCACTTTCTCGCATAGGTGGCGGATGCCTTGGTGGGCCCACCAGGACTCGAACCTGGAACCAAGGGATTATGAGTCCCCTGCTCTAACCATTGAGCTATAGGCCCGCGCAAGGGCGGAAGTTTACCGTAGCGTGCGCGCGGCGTATGCGGTGGCCTGCCGGAAGCCGGATGGTGGCGTGGTTACCAGGAGTGTAGGCTGGTCGTCCCCCACACCGGAGCCAAGCGCATGAATACCGAGGCGATCGCGAGACGGTTGGTCGAGTTGTGCCGTGAAGGCAAGTACGAGGAGGCGCAGCGCGAGCTGTATGCGGAGGATGCGGTGAGCATCGAGCCGGAGGGGCTGCCGCCGGGCGCCCTGGGCAGTGTGCAGGGGTTGGCAGCGATCTACGAGAAGGGGCGGCAGTTCAACGCGATGATCGAAGCGGTGCATGGCGGCAGCGTGAGCGAGCCGGTGGTCGCGGAGAATTGGTTCAGCCTCGCGCTGGCGATGGACGTGACCATGAAGGGCCGCGGCCGGGTGAACATGAGCGAGATCTGCGTGTATCGCGTGCACGGTGGCAAGATCGTGCGCGAGCAGTTCTTCTACGACGTGGGTTGAGTCCGCGGTGTTGCTGATCAAGTTCGCCGAGATGGCGGCCGTGCGCGAGCAGTTCTTCTACGACGTGGGTTGAGTCCGTGACATGAAGAAGCCCCGCATCGCGGGGCTTCTTCGGTGTTGCGATGGCGCTGCGGACTTACTCGACGTCGAGGAACGAGCGCAGTTGCTCGGAACGGCTCGGGTGACGCAGCTTGCGCAGCGCCTTGGCCTCGATCTGGCGGATCCGCTCGCGGGTGACGTCGAACTGCTTGCCGACCTCTTCCAGCGTGTGGTCGGTGTTCATGTCGATGCCGAAGCGCATGCGCAGCACCTTGGCCTCGCGCGGGGTGAGTCCGGCGAGTACGTCGCGCACGGTTTCCATCAGGCCGGTCTCGGTGGCCGAGTCGATCGGCGAGCTGGCGTTGCCGTCCTCGATGAAGTCACCCAGGTGGGAATCCTCGTC
>Ga0207690_10002686_pt1 | contig 10720 bp, 9 predicted proteins | sample KBSC23metaG_FD_184315 | JGI IMG/M metagenome (GOLD analysis project Ga0207690, IMG submission 184315) | Corn rhizosphere microbial communities from Kellogg Biological Station, Michigan, USA - KBS C2-3 metaG (SPAdes) (version 2) | ecosystem: Host-associated > Plants > Roots > Rhizosphere > Soil ...
GGTATCGTGCACGTCGACGATCTGGTGCTTGCGCCCGGTGTAGTAGAGGATGCGCTCGGTGGTCGTGGTCTTGCCCGCGTCGATGTGCGCGATGATGCCGATGTTGCGGTAGAGCGGTAGGGGTTTCTTGCGGGCCACGATCAGATGTCCGGAGAGTGCTGCGGCAAGCGCAGGGTGGAGGACTGCTCAGGTGCTTCCTGTCGACGGCATTTTCAATGGGCGACGGGTGCAGGCGATCAGCTGCGGTCAGGATGGATCAGTATGCAGCGGAACCACCTGGACATGTTCCGTCTTGTTGCCGCCGAAGGCATCGAAGATCTGCCGGTGGCGGCGATACGACCAGTCGTCGTCGCGCTCGTAATAGCCGCTCACCCATGCCTGCAGATTCATCAGCATGGCGTCCTGTGCTTCCGGCGACGCGTACTTGTGCGGTTCCCACGGGCGACGCGTGTTGTTGGCGAGGCAGGCATCGCGCCCGGGATTGAGAAATACCAACTCGCTGCAATGCGGCGCAGCGGCCTCCACCAGTTCTCCATAGCAGCCTTCGATCACCCAGGCGGCGTGACTGTCGAGGAATGCGTGCAGCGACGCGGCGATGGCCTCGGCTGGACGGAGCACGGCGATCTGTCCCGGCTCCCACACGATGGTGTCGAGATCCAGGTGGGCCAGCGCGTGTCGTCTGGCCAGCAGCATGGCGAGTGTGCTCTTGCCGGAGCCGGAGTTGCCGTAGACGAGGATCTTCATGCGACGAGCAGGTCCTCGTGGAACGCGCCGAACGGCTCGGTCGGATGCGCGATCTGGATCTCCAGTATCCACAACCCGCTCGATGGCGATGCTTCCAGGTCGCCGAGATCGCCGCCCTGGTGGATCGCGTGCGGGAAGTCGCTGACGCGGTGGCCCTTGATCGCATGGTTGAGCCGCCAGCCCATCGCCTCGGCGCGTTGCCCGGCAAACGCATACAGCGCCTGGCCGCTCAGGCCTTGCGAACGCCATGCCGCCGCCACTTCGCCGAACAGTGCGCGTGCGGCGTCCGCGCAGGCCTGTCGCTCGGGCGCGTGGCCGACCACGAAGGTGTCGCCCACATCGCCCTCGTGGCCGTCGAACACCAGGCCGAGGTCGATGAAGTAGCTGTCGTTCTCGCCCAGCCGCACGTTCGGATCGGAGCGTTGCCGGTACGTCCTGGTGGTGTTCGCGCCGATGCGGATCAGCACCGGATGCCACAACCGCTCACAGCCCAGCTCGCGGAACACCTCCAGCGCCGCGGCCTTGGCCTCGTCTTCGCTGATGCCCGGGCGCATGTACTCGCGGATGCCGTGCAGCGCGGCCCAGGTTTTCTCGCGGGCGTGTTGCATCAGGGCGGCGTCGAAGCGGGTGCCGACGGTTTCGCGCGGAAGGGAAGTCATGGGCCGGCGGGCTGTCAGACGAGGTGGATCAGCACGATGGCGATCAGCGCCGGCAGAGCCTGGAACAGCAGGATCTTCCGTGCCGCGGTCAGCCCGCCGTAGAGGCCGGCGATCAGCACGCAGGCGAGGAAGAACAGCTTGACGCTGAAGCCGGCGGCGCCGTTGCCGAGCAGCAGTCCCCACACCAGTCCGGCGGCGAGGAAGCCGTTGTACAGGCCCTGGTTCGCGGCCAGCGCCTTCGACTGCTCGGCGAACTCCGCCGTGGTGCCGAACGCGCGACGGCCGGAGGGCCGCGTCCACAGGAACATCTCCAGGATCAGGAACCAGACGTGCAGCAGCGCGATCAGGCCGATCACGAGGTTGGCGGCGACGGACATGCGATCTCCGGTGTGGTCGAGGCGTGTGCCAGCGTAGCTCAGCTCAGGCCGCCCTGAACGTCACCACCAGCACGTCGCGGTGCGCCGGCTTCTGCGGATCCAGCGGGGTGACCGGGGTGACCCCGTGGAACACGCGGTGGTCGTCGACCAGCGCCGCATCGAAGGCGTGGGCGAGGGTGAAACTGCCCAGCTCGCGGCCGTCCGGCGCGTGGATGGTGGTGGTGCCGCGTTCGATGTTCTCGCGGTCGATCAGCAGCACCAGCACGTAGTCGACGCCGTCGCGATGGACGCCTTCGGGCGTGGGTTCGCCGGCCTCGTCGGCGCGTGCCTCGATGCGGAACTGGTGCACCTCGACATGCCAGCGGCGGGTGGCCGGAGCCAGCATGCCGAAGCAGTCATGGCAGAAGCGGAGGATGCGGCGCAGGCTGGCGCTCTCGCCGATCGCCGGCAGCACCGGCTCGAACCAGCGCCGGATGCCGCCCTGCAGCGGGTTGTACGCGAGGCTCTGATAGTGCGGCTGATGCGCCTCGCGGCGAATGCCGTCGGCATCGGCGCTGAAGGTGGCGTGGCGGCGGCGCCGGTGGCGACCGCTGGCGGCGAGATAGGTGTCCGGCGCCAGCTCGTTCCAGCTGGCGACGAACGCCGGCCAGTCGGTCAGGGCCTGCGCTTGCAGCAGGTCGCGCATGATGTCGGCGGTGACGAAGGCAAAGCCGTCGCGCTGCAGCCGGGCGTGCAGGGCGGACGTGTCGGGGCGGGGAGTCATGCGTTTACGTTAGCAGGACGCGCATGAAGCGGCGATGGCCGGCCGGGCAGGCCGTGCCCGCCCGGCCCGGCAACGGATGCCTTTCCCAAGCGCGAATACCGGGTTGAACGGCTCGGCCTGACGGCGCGTGCCGGCGTCGGCGGACGCGGTGATGGTGCGGCCGGCGCGGCGGTGCAGGCGAAGCCGTCGACGTGGGCCGGTGCGCTCCGACATCTTTGATGTCTGGCGGCATGACGCATCGGCGACAAATGACCGAATGACCGTATATCCGTCTAGACGTTTAGACGTCTATTGACAAGAGTTGCCGGAAGGCTTCACTATCCGCTCCACTCATCGAGACCGGCTGAGGGACAGGCCCTTTGAAGCCGGGGCAACCTGCGGAGCGTTTCCGCCACGGTGCCAACTCCTGCGGGGGTGCTGCGGCATCTACCGGAAGATGGGCGTCGTCCGGCTTGCGGCAACTTCCGCCAAACCGGTGCCGACGGCCTTTCCGGTCCCGCGCAGGGCGATGTCGACCGGAGAGAGTTCCATGACGTTCCAGCCCGAAGCCCGCCGTACCGAAGCCAGCCAGACCGCCTTCGCCGTTCTACCCGAACCGCGCGCGCGGCTGGCCGCCCAGCGCGGCACGCGCCGGGTGCGGCTCAGCCCGAAGTACGGCAGCGGCCCGCGCGAGGTGGACGTGGACTACCTGTGGTGCGGCGCGGCGGGTGCGCCCACCGTGATCGTGCAGGGCGGCATCTCGGCCGACCGCGACGTCACCGCGCTGGACGGCGGCGCGACGTCGGGCTGGTGGCAGGCGCTGGTCGGCCGCGGCGCGGCGATCGACCTGGAGCGCTGGCGCGTGCTGGCGATCGACTGGCTCGCCCCGGACCGGCTCGGCGCCGGCTCGGTCTCCAGCGAGGACCAGGCTGACGCGCTGGCCGCGCTGCTGGGCGAGCTGGGCGTCGCGCAGGCGCATGCCTTCGTCGGCTCCTCCTATGGCGCGATGGTGGCGCTGGCGTTCGCCGCGCGGCATCCGCGCCGCGTCGAGCGCCTGTTGTTGCTGGCCGGCGCGCACCGCCCGCATCCGCTCAGCACCGCGCAGCGCAGCGTGCAGCGCGGCATCGTGCGGCTGGGCCACGCCAGCGGGCGAGTTGACGAGGCGCTGGCGCTGTCGCGCCAGCTGGCGATCACCACCTACCGCGGCAGCGCCGAGTTCGGCCGGCGTTTCGCCGGTGGCCCGGAGTGGCGCGACGAGCGCTTCCATTTCCCGGTCGAGGATTACCTGGCGCACCAGGGCCGCCGCTTCGTCGAGCGCTTCGACGCCGACCGCTTCCTCGCGCTGTCCGAGTCGATCGACCTGCACGACGTGCAGCCCGAGCGGATTCCCACCCCGGCCACGCTGATCGGTTTCCCCTCCGACCGGCTGGTGCCGCTGGCCGACCTGTGCGAGCTGCAGCGCCGCCTGCATGGCCCGGCCACGCTGGAAGTGGTCGAGTCGCCCTACGGCCACGACGCCTTCCTGAAGGAACCCGAACAGCTCGCGCCGCTGCTGCGCGACGCGCTGGCCTGATTCCCCGTCCCCGCACCACACGAACCGGAGATCTCCTGATGACCGAACCCGCCCCCTGTACCCGCGCCGTGCGCGCCGGCATCGAGAGCGACACCCAGCACGGCGCCGTGGTGCCCGCGCTGCACCTGTCGACCAACTACAGCTTCGCCGGCTTTGGCCGCAAGCGCACGTACGACTACTCGCGCAGCGGCAACCCGACCCGCGACCTGCTCGGTGAGGCGCTGGCGGAACTGGAGCAGGGCGCCGGCGCGGTGGTGACCTCCAGCGGCATGTCGGCGGTGGCGCTGGCACTGGAACTGGTGCCGGCCGGGGCCACCGTGCTGGCGGCACACGACTGCTACGGCGGCACTTGGCGGCTGCTCGACGCGTGGGCGAAGAACGGCCGTTTCACGGTCGAATTTGCCGACCTCACCGACCCCACCGCGCTGGCCGCGGGCCTTGCCGCGAAGCCCGCGCTGGTGTGGGTGGAAACGCCGAGCAACCCGCTGCTGCGGATCACCGACATCCGCCACGTGGCGCAGGCCGCGCACGCGGTGGGCGCCTTGCTGGTGGTCGACAACACCTTCCTGTCGCCGGCGCTGCAGCAGCCGCTGCGGCTCGGCGCCGACGTGGTGGTGCATTCCACCACCAAGTACATCAACGGCCACAGCGACGTGGTCGGCGGCGCGGCGGTGGCGCGCGATGCGGCGGTATTCGAGCAGCTGAAGTGGTGGGCCAACTGCAACGGGCTCACCGGCGCGCCGTTCGACAGCTACCTCACCCTGCGCGGCCTGCGCACGCTCGCCGTACGGCTGCGCCAGCACCAGGAGAACGCCGCGCGCATCGCCGAGCGGCTGGCCGCGCACGCGGCCGTGCGCAAGGTCTACTACCCCGGCCTGGCCAGCCACCCGGGGCATGCGCTGGCGGCGCGCCAGCAGCAGGGCTTCGGCGCGATGCTGAGCTTCGAGCTGGACGGCGACGTGGCGGAGATCGAGGCGTTCGTCGACGGCCTGCAGTATTTCTCGCTGGCCGAATCGCTGGGCGGCGTGGAAAGCCTGATCGCGCACCCGGCCAGCATGACCCACGCGTCGATGGCGCCGGAGGCGCGCCGCACCGCCGGCATCGCCGACGGCCTGCTGCGCCTGTCGGTAGGCATCGAGGACGGCGACGACCTGTTGCGTGACCTCGACGCGGCGCTGGCCCGCGCCGTAGCCGTACAGACGTCCAAACGCCGGGTGCCCGCATGAGCGCGGTGCCGGCCGGACGCGCGGCGAGCGCCACGAGTGAAGCATCCTCGACCATCGCGATCGTGCTGCTCGGCACCGGCGTGGTCGGCGGTGCGCTGCTGAAACTGCTCGACACCGCGGCAGCCGGTTCGTTGCGGCTGGTCGGCGCGGCGAACTCGCGCCGCCAGCAGACCGATCCGGTCAGCCTGGCCCGGCGCAACCTGCGCGAACAGCTGAACCGGCACGGCACGTCGCGCGACAACGCCAGCCTGCTGGCGGCGCTGGACGCCAGCGGCGCGGCGGTGAAGGTGATCGTCGACGCCAGCGCCAGCGCGGCGCTGGCGGCCCGCCATCCCGAATGGCTGGCGCGCGGCTACCACGTGGTCACCGCGAACAAGGCGCTGGCCGGCGGCGAGCTGTCCGGGTGGCGTGCGCTGCAGGCCGCGTTGGCCGGCGGCGGCCGCTATGGCGACTCGGCCACGGTCGGCGCCGGCCTGCCGGTGCTGTCCACCTTGCGTCGACTGCGTACTTGCGGCGACGGCCTGCTCACGCTCGAAGGCGTGTTCTCCGGTTCGCTGTCGTGGCTGTTCAACCAGTACGACGGCAGCCGCCCGTTCTCCGCGCTGCTGCGCGAGGCGCGTCAGTTTGGCTATACCGAGCCCGACCCGCGCGCGGACCTGTCCGGCGAGGACGTGGCGCGCAAGCTGCTGATCATTGCCCGCAATGCCGGTTTCGCCTTGGGCACCGACGAGGTGCAGGTGGACGGCCTGGTGCCCGAGGCGCTGCGCGCGCTGGGCACCGAGGCGTTCCTGGCCCGGTTGGAGGAACTCGACGCGCCGCTGGCCGCACGCCATGCCGCCGCCAGCTCGCGCGGCTGCGTGCTGCGCTTCCTGGCCCGGCTCAATCAGCGCGGGCATGCCCGCGTCGGCCTGGCCGAAGTGCCGCTCACCCATCCCGCCGCGCGGCTGTACGGCACCGACAACCAGTTCGCGCTCACCACCACGCGTTACCACGCCCAGCCGCTGGTGATCCAGGGGCCGGGCGCGGGACCGGAGGTGACCGCGCAGGCGCTGCTGGGCGACGTGCTGGCGCTGGCCTGACCTGATTCAGGCGGCGGGCACCGCGATCGCCTCGACCTGGATGCGCAGCGTCACCGTCATGTCGAAGCCGTAGTCCTTGCCGGCGTCCATGCCGAACGCGTCGCGCTGGAAGGTGGCCAGTGCGTCGGCGCCGCACAGCTCGCGTTTCAGCAGCGGGTGCGGCATGCACTTGAAGCTGCGGATTTGCAGTGTCAGCGGCAGGGTTACGCCGTGCAGGGTGAGCATGCCGTCCACCTGGGTCGGCTTGCCGCCGACAAAGCCGGTGAGCCGGCCCTTGTAGACGGCCTGCGGATACTTCGCCGTGTCAAACAGCTCTGCACCTTGCGCCTTTTCGTTGAGCTGGTCCTGGCCGAAGTCGGCGCTCTTCATGTCCACCACGACCTCGACCGTGCCGCTGCCGGCGACCTTGTCCAGCGTCACCGTGCCGCGGCTGTGGTTGAACTTGCCACGCCACACCGACAACCCGCCGAGATGGTCGGCCTCGAAGCTGGGGTAGGTGTGGTCGGGGTCCAACTGGTATTTCACTTCGGCGGCGTTGGCGGTGGCCAGCGACAGCAGGGCGAGCAGGCCGAAGGCATGGATCGAGGCGCGGGTCGGGGACGGCATGGGCGGTTTCCTTCGTGGCAAGAGAGGGCGTTTGGGGAACGACGAACCGCGTGCGGCGATTTCGACAATGCCGGGGCCGGATGGCCGCCATGCTCCGATGTTGCGCCGCAGAGCGGTTGCCGCCAATACTCCCGCATGCCCGGACCACCGCATGAAGAAGACGACTCGATGAATCCCTGTTCGTCGCACCACGGCCGCGCGACTTGCCCAGGCAGGTCTTGCGCATGAGCACCTCGGCCCGCCGCTGGTTTGCCCCCGGCGACCTCAACGGCTTTCTCGGCCTGGTGGTGGACAACCTGTCCATCATGGGCTTTCTCGCCGCGGCGCTGATCGGCCTGTTCGGCTTTCCCGCGGACATCGTGTTCCTGCACATGTTCCCTGGCACCGCGCTGGGCGTGCTGCTGGGCAACCTTGCCTATACCGTGATGGCGCGCCGGCTGGCCCGGCGCCGCGGCAGCGACGACGTCACCGCGATGCCGCTGGGACTGGATGCGCCCACCAGCATCGGCATGGCGCTGCTGGTGCTCGGCCCGGCCTTTCTCGGCTTCCGGCAGGGCGGCATGGACCCACACGCCGCGGCGATCGCCACCTGGCAGTTGGGCATGGCCGCGCTGGTGGTGATGGGTGTGCTGAAGTTCGTGCTGTCGTTCTTCGGCGCGATGGTGCAGCGGCACGTGCCGCGCGCCGGCCTGCTCGGTTCGATCGCCGGCATCGCGCTGGTGCTGATGGGCTTCCTGCCGCTGGTGGAGATTCTCAAGCTGCCGGTGGTGGGTTTTGCCGGTCTCGGCGTGGTGCTGTACGCGCTGGTGGCGCACGCGCGCATGCCATTCGGCCTGCCCGGCGTGCTGGTGGCGTTCGTGGTCGGCGCGCTGTTGTATTACGGGCTCGGCCCCCTGGGCGGGCTGGGCGCGGGCTATCACGCGCCGGCGGCGTGGCAATGGCGCTTCGCGTTGCCGTGGCCGACCCTGCAGTGGATCGACGGGCTGCCCCACGTGGTGCCGTACCTGCCGTTGATCCTGCCGTTCGGCCTGCTGATGGTGGTGGGCGGCATCAACGTCACCGAGAGCGCGCGGGCGGCAGGCGACGATTACTCCACCCGCGACATCCTGCTGGTCGAGGCGCTGGCCACGCTGGCGGCCGGCTTCTGCGGCGGCGTGGCGCAGACCACGCCATACATCGGCCAGCCCTCGTACAAGGCGATGGGTGCACGCAGCGGCTACACGCTGCTTACCGGCATCGTGGTCGGGCTCGGCGGCGTGTTCGGTTATCTGTCGAACCTGGTCGAGCTGGTGCCGCTGCCGGTGCTGGCGCCGATCCTGGTGTTCGTGGCGATCGGCATCACCGTGCAGGCGTTCGAGGCGACGCCGATGCGCTACGCGGCGGCGGTGGTGTTCAGTTTCTTTCCGGCGATCGCGCGCATGCTCACGATCAAGCTGAGCGATCCGGCGTACGTTTCGCCCGAGCATTTCGCGAAGCTGTTCAACGACGGCACGCACGGCATTTCCGAGCTGGCGGTAATCACCGTGCTGGGCAACGGCTTCATCATCACCGCAATGATCTGGGCCAGCTTCGTGGTGGCGCTGATCGACCATCGCCCGCGCCGCGCCGCGTTGATCCTGCTGCTGGGCGGCGCGCTCAGCCTGTTCGGGGTGATCCACTCGGTCGAGCCGTCCGGCGGCATCTATCTGCCATGGCTGCTGGATGCGGCATCGCGTGGCTTGGTGTGGCAGTTCGCCGGGGCGTACGCGGTGCTGGCGGTCGTGCTGGTGCTGCTGTCGCTGGGTAGCCGCGAGCGGGCGGCCGTTCGCTGAAAACGAAAACGCGCGGCTCGTCGCCGCGCGTTCCAGGGTGTTCGATTTCGGGCGGCTCAGCGCCCGGTGATGCGCTCGGCGGTCTCCTCGTCCGGCGGCACCAGCGGCGCGTCCGGATGCGCGCCGGCTTCCAGCTCGGCCGCTTCCACCGACGGCGTGCGCCAGCCCGAGCGCACGCCCCACAGGTAGAACACCAGGCCGATCACGCCGACCACCAGCAGGTCCCAGCCGTAGGGCAGGTAACCCTTGCCGCCAAAGGTGGTGCTGCCGGCCCAGGACACGAAGGCGATCGTCGGCAGGTAGGCGATCAGCCACCAGGCGCCGTGCAGATGATGCTTGAAGGTGGCCATCATCACTGCATCGGCGCGCATGCGGAAGACGGGAATGACCACGGCGAACATAACCCAGGCATAGACCAGGCCGGCCAGCAGGAAAGGCACGGCCAGCATGGTCGCGGATGACGCCGAAAGGTAGAAGGCGGCAGCCAAGGCCAGCAACAGGACCGTCGGCGCGATGCTCGCCAGCAGCAGGGTCATCCGCTCGGCGGGCTTGAAGAAATCATCAGCCAGCGACTGGAAATAGAAGTACACCGGCAACGCCACGACCATCAGCAGGATGATCTCGCCGGTCAGCGGCCACTTGGCCCAGTACAGCAGCTCGGTGGACATCACGAAGGCGACGCCGGCCAGCAGCGGCAGGCCAGCCAGCCGCAGCGGGCGGTGCAGGCCCGGCGCGGTGCGGCGCAGGGTCATCACGCTGACCGGGCCGGTGAGGTAGGAGATGATGGTGGCCACCGAGATCACCGCCGCCAGCGTGCCCCAGCCGCGGAAGAAGAACAGGAACAGGAACGACACCACCAGGTTCACCCACATCGCCGGGCGCGGCACGCCCCACTTCGGGTGCACGCGGCCGAGGATCGCCGGCAGCGTGCCGTTGCGCTCCATGCCGTAGAGCATGCGCGCGGTGGTGGCGGTATAGGTCATGCCGGTGCCGCTGGGGCTGATCACCGCGTCGATGAACAGCAGCGTGGCCAGCCATTGCAGGCCGAGGATGATCGCCAGGTCGGCGAACGGCGACGAGAAGTTGATGCCGTGCCAGCCCACGTTGGCCAGCATCTCGCGCGGCACCGCGCCGATGAACGACACCTGCAGCAGCACGTAGATCACCGTGGCCAGCGCGATCGAACAGACGATCGCGAACGGGATGCTCTTGCCCGGGTTGCGTGCCTCGCCGGCCAGGTTCACCGGGCTCTGGAAGCCGTTGAAGCTGAACACGATGCCGGCGATCGCCACCGCGGTGAGCACCGAGGCGAAGTCGGTCGAGTGCGCCTCGCCGTGGATGCCGACGCTGAAATTCTCCGGATGGAAGCCGCTGAGCATCAGCAGCACCGCGGTGAGCGCGGGGATCACCAGCTTGAACAGGGTGATCGCGGTATTCGAGCGCGCGAACAGCTTCACGCTCCAGAAGTTCAGCAGGAAGTACACGATCACCAGCGCGGCGGCGATGGCGAGGCCGAGCGTGCTCAGCTCGCCGTGGCCACCGGGCGCCTGGTGGTAGAGGTCCTTCGCCCAGTCCCACTTCCACGACGACATGTACTGCGCCGAGGCTTCCGCCTCCACCGAGATCACCGAGACGATCGCAATCCAGTTCGCCCACGCCGCGATGAAGCCCACCAGCGAACCGTGCGAGTAGTGGCCGTAGCGCACCATGCCGCCGGATTCAGGGAACATCGCGCCCAGCTCGGCATACGTCAGCGCGATGGCGAGGATCACTGCTGCGCCGATCACCCACGCCCAGATCGCGCCGGGGCCGGCGATCTGCGCCGCGCGCCACGCGCCGAACAACCAGCCCGAGCCGATGATCGAACCCAGACCGGTAAGCATCAGGGCGAACGGGCCGACGT
>Ga0207690_10002688_pt1 | contig 10718 bp, 9 predicted proteins | sample KBSC23metaG_FD_184315 | JGI IMG/M metagenome (GOLD analysis project Ga0207690, IMG submission 184315) | Corn rhizosphere microbial communities from Kellogg Biological Station, Michigan, USA - KBS C2-3 metaG (SPAdes) (version 2) | ecosystem: Host-associated > Plants > Roots > Rhizosphere > Soil ...
CGGGCTTCCAAGGGAGGCGCGATCGGCCATGGGTTTTGCATCCCGCCGCAAGATCGAGGCGAAATTCAGTGAAGATGTCGTAATCGGCGCTTATCTCAACGCACTCGGAAAGCTTCGGGCGCCGGGGAGTTAAGGTTTTTGATGTTCGGTCGCTCAAGTTCATCCAGCACCCCGCGGGGTCCCAAGGGACGCCGCGCTTACGTCGTCGGCGACGTCCACGGCCGTCTCGACCTGCTCGACCGGCTGCTCGATGACATCCACGCCGAGATCGAGAGAGATAAGCCTGAGAAGGTCCTGCTGGTGTTCCTCGGCGACCTCATCGATCGCGGTCCAAGCTCGGCCCAGGTGGTGGAACGGTTATGGACCTATCGCCATCAAGACATCCGCCCGGTCTTTCTGCTCGGCAATCATGAGGAAGTGATGCTGCGCATTCTTGCCGGCGAAGTCGAGCACCTGCCGGGCTGGCTTCGGTTCGGCGGAGCGCAATGCCTGGAAAGCTACGGAGCCGATCCGCGCCTGATCGCGGCAGGCAGCGACGAATCGGCGATCGCAGCGGTTCACGAGGCCATCCCCGATCGACACGCAGCGTTCCTGCGCACATTCGTCGATACTTGCCGTTTCGGCGACTACCTGTTTGTCCATGCCGGAATTCGGCCCGGAATCGCGCTCGATCAGCAACGTCAGTCTGACCTTCGATGGATCCGCGAGCCATTCCTGTCGGACGAATCCGCCCATGGCTTCGTGGTCGTCCACGGTCACACCATCAGCCCGGAGGTCGAGGAGCGCGTCAACCGCATCGGGATCGACACGGGCGCCTACCGGACCGGAGTCCTCACCGCCCTGGGTATCGAAGAGGATCGCCATTGGTACCTGCGAACGGCAGCTGCTGTTGGAACCCCCATTTCGGCCACGCATTGATTCGGTCCATTTTGGAGCCTACTCGGCCCAGTCCGACGAAATATCCAATATGGGCGATTGCGCGTTATTCGCGGGGTGAAACAGTGCGTGCACATCTGACCCAACTTCAATCCAGGATTTGGACTCTGGTAGTTCTGGGAGCTGCAATGCTCCTTGCGGCCTGTGCCGACAGCCCGGGTGGCCCGATCCCCTACAATGTTGCGCTCGGATCGCCCGATTCCCCGGCCCTCGCGGCGCTCGGATCCGACTACAGGATCGCGCCGATGGATATGCTGACGGTCAAGGTATTCAAGTCGGAAGACCTGACCGGCGATTATCAGGTCGACCTCGCCGGCAATATTTCCCTGCCGTTGGTCGGCGAAGTCCCTGCCGCCAACCTCACGACCGCGCAGCTCGACCAGGAACTCACGAAGGTTCTTGGACAGAAGTATTTCGAGCATCCCGACGTCGCGGTCGGAATCAAAGCATCGACCCGGCGATCGGTCACGGTCGATGGAGCGGTAAAGCAGGCCGGGACCTTCCCGATTTCAGGATCGACGTCGCTGATGCAGGCCGTGGCACTGGCCGGCGGAACAACTGAGGACGCCAATGTTCGGCGCATCGCCGTATTCCGGACGATCAGCGGCCAGCGCCAGGCAGCTGCGTTCGATCTTGCGGCAATCCGCCACGGCCAGGCTCAGGATCCGCAGGTCTATCCCGGCGATATCGTCATCGTCGACGGTTCGGCCATCAAGGAGGGATTCAAGCGGTTCACCCAAGCCTTCCCCATGTTCTCAATCTTCAGGCCGTTTTAGCGAATGGTCGGGCTGACCTCCTGCAAGGCGAACGACGATGAACAATAGCATCGCAGTGCCGAACCAGGGCCCCTGGCCAATCGCGCCCTATGCGCCGGGCCAGGCGCAGCCGCTTCAGCCCGGACAGCGCACCTACTCGGCAGCGAGCATTCTCGACCTGCCGACGTTGCTGCGGATCGTTCAACACTGGCGGTGGCTGATTCTGGGCGCAGTTGCCCTCGGTATCGCATTTGCGATCATCGTCACCTTGCTTACGACACCCGTCTATCGCGCCTGGGTCTCGCTCCAGGTGAATCCTCCCACCTTCGACGTCAGCGACGAGCAGTCCAAGCAGCGCCAGACCTATCAGGACCCCTATGACGCCGTTGCGACCCAGGTCGGCCTTCTCACAAGCAAAAGCGTGGCCGAGCGAACCGCACAGGAGCTCAACCTCGGCAACAATCCGGCCTTCGTGCCGCAGCGTGGAGATGCCTCGTCGCGCCTGCGACAGGCGGCCGGGGTAGTCCAAGAGAATTTGAAGGCGGACGTCCCCAAAGAGGGCCAGCTCATCAAGTTCAGCTTTGATTCCCCCTCTCCGCAAATCGCCGCAATGGTCGCGAACGGAATTGCCGAAAGCTTCATCAACACATCGCTTCAGCGTCGTTACGAAGCCTCCGCTTATGCCCGGAGATTCCTCGAGCGGCAGATTGCCAAGACCCGTGGCGACCTCGAGAAATCGGAACGGTCGCTGGTCGCTTATGCGCAAGCAGAGGGCATCATCAACACGGCGATGGGATCTGATGGCAAGCCGTCAACCACCGATGCGGGCTCGCCCCAGGCCGAGTCGCTCATGGCGCTCAATAAGGCGCTCGCCGACGCCACTGCCCGTCGTGTAGCGGCGGAAGGGGCATATCGCGGCGCCCTGGCCGCGGGCCCGACAACGGAAGTGACCGCGAGCACGCAGGCGCTCCGCCAGCAGCGGGCAGCGCTGGAGGCCGACTATCAACAGAAGCGCACCTTCATGAAGCCCGACCACCCCGACATGCAGAGCATCCGCGCGCAAATCGATGAGCTCGACAAGCAGATCGCGCGCGAAGGCTCGCAAATGTCGGCGAGCCGCAACAACACGCTCCTTCAGGAATTTCGTGCGGCGGCGTCGGCCGAGTCCGCGCTTCAGGCCCGCGTCGCCGGGCTGAAGGGCGCGGTGCTGAATCTTCGCGGCCGAAGCATTCAGTACAACATCCTGCAGCGCGAAGTGGACACCAACCGCAGCCTCTACGACGCGCTTCTGCAGCGCTACAAGGAAATCGGTGTGGCCGGCGGAATCGGATCGGCGCCCGTATCGATCGTCGACCGCGCTGACACGCCGGCTTCTCCCTACAAACCGAACTTGTTGCTCAATCTCCTCCTCGGGATCGCCGGAGGGCTCCTTGCCGGCATCGGGGCCGCGATCGGCCTGGAATTCATCAATGACACGATCAAGACTCGCGAGGACGTGCGCAACAAGCTCGGTCTTGCCTGCCTTGGCGCAATTCCGAAGACCGGTGCGAAGGACGCATTCATCGAGGACTTGAAGAATCCTGCCTCCGTGGTCTCGGAGGCTTATTCGGCAGTGGTCGCCGCGCTCCGCTTCAGCACCGAAGCTGGAATGCCCAAAGTGCTGCTCGTAACCAGCACTCAGCCTGGCGAGGGCAAGTCGTCGACCGCATTGGCCCTGGCCCAAAATTTCGCGCGCCGCGAGAAGCGCGTCCTTCTCGTCGACGGGGACCTTCGCAAGCCGGCCTTCAAGGCTGCTTCCGACAAGATCGGCCTCACCAAGCTACTGACCAGCGAGGACCGGATCGACGGCCATGTCGTCGAAACGCAGCATGACAACCTTCTGCTTCTGCCGAGCGGCCCAATTCCTCCCAATCCGGCCGACTTGCTTTCGACGGGCCGCGTCCGGATCATCCTCAACGAAGCCGCAGAGGCGTTCGACCTCGTGATCGTGGATGCTCCTCCGACGCTCGGCCTCGCTGACGTGCCGTTGATTGCTGCAGCGGCGGGCCATGTCATGTTCGTCGTGGAAAGCGGCAAGACCCGCACTCGCACTGCGATTGAGTCCTTGAACCGGATCGAAGCAACGGGCGCTCACATCCTCGGTGCGACCCTGACCAAGTCGACCGATTCCGGCGCCGGCTATGGTTACAAGCGCTATGGCTATGGCTACGGTTACGGCAAGATCGACAAAAAGCGCACGGAAATCCTGATGATTCCGCAGGATGCCGACGCCTGACAATGACCAGACGCGGGGGTCGGCGCTGATTGTACGGACAATCCTGGTGTCGGTGACCGCGGTTCTCGCCGGCTCGGTCGTCGTCCGGAATGCCGTTGTCGCCCAATACGCCGAAACCAGGCCCGAGCTCGCGGCGCGGATCTGGCCCTCCCATCCTGCGTCCAAGCTCTGGTCCGGCCTGACTCAAATCGGGCTCAACGCCCGTGAGCGCAAACCGGTCGGTCCAGTGATCTTGGGGACGATCCGGGACGCGGCGGCCAAATCGCCGCTCGCACCCGAGCCGTTTCTCGTCCGGGGCGTCGAGGCGCAGCTAAGCGGCCACCCAAGTCTTGCGCGAGAGGCCTTCCTCGCCGCTAAGTTGCGCGACGGCCGTTCCATTCCGGCGCGTTACTTCCTTGCTGAGCAATATTTCCGAAGCGGGGATGCGGCGCACGGCCTCCGTGAAATTGCGCTCCTCGCTCGAATGGTGCCGAACGGGGTCGCCGGCCTTGCGCCCTTCATCGCGACCTATGCGAAGGACGGGCGCAACCGGCCACAGCTCCTGTCGCTGTTCCGATCCGATCCGCAGCTCGAAGAGGCCGCGCTTACGACTCTTGCCGCCGATGCGGGCAATGCCGATCTGGTCCTCGAGCTCGCCAATTCATCCAACCGCCCGCCGCTTTGGGCGGACCGTCTCCTCGGGACACTGGTTGCCGCGGGGCAATTTGAGAAGGCGCATGGGATCTGGGCGCGTCTCGCCCATATTGCGCCTTCTTCCAGCCAACTGGTCTTCGACCCCGGCTTCAGGGGCAGCAATGCGCCGCCTCCCTTCAACTGGACCCTTACGTCGTCAACGGTCGGGCTCGCCGAGCGCCAGCCCGGCGGGCGGTTGCATGTCATCTTCTACGGCCAGGAGGATGGGGTGCTCGCCAATCAACTCCTCGTGCTGGCGCCAGGACGTTATCGGCTGGCGATGGACCTCACCGGCGATCTCAGCCATGCCGGATCGCTCAGTTGGACCGTGACCTGCCGCGTCGAATACGGCATTGGGGTCTCGCTCCGGTTGAGCGATTCGAAACTTGCCCCGCAGGGAGTGATGTTCGACGTTCCGGCAGACTGCCCCGCCCAGCAGCTCCAGCTTGTCGCAAACGCACCCGAGCTGCCGCAACAAGCTGACATCACCGTTTCGGGCCTGAACCTCAGCCGCGTGGCCGGCAATGACTAGCCGCCTGCGCGAAGGTGTCGCGCCCACCTATCTCCTCGCATGCCTGATCCTGGGCGGAAGCGGGCAGGGGATTTGGGCGAACATGGTGCTGCAGTTGCTCGGGCTGGGCCTGATAGGGTGGGCCGCGCTCGTCACAGCGCGAGCCCCCGTGCCGCGCGAGGAGCGCCAATTGCTCTGGCTGATCCTGCTGGCGCTCACCATAGTTCTGGTCCAGCTGATTCCATTGCCGCCCGGCATCTGGGACCACCTCGGCCCAAGGAGCGTGATCGCCGAGGGATATCGAATCCTCGGAATGCCGGCTCCGAGCATGCCTCTGTCGGTCGCGCCTTATGAATCGATATCGTCTTTGCTGTCCCTCATACCTCCTCTGGCAATGCTGGCGGCCTTGCTGAGGATCGGTTGCCGACCGCTGCTGCTCGTCCTCGCGCTGGTCGCGGGAACGTTTGCGGGCATCCTGCTGGGCGCCCTCCAGGTCAGCACTCCGGACCTGTCCTGGTATCTCTATGAAGAGTCGAACTTCGGCGTTGCGACCGGCTTCTTCGCGAACGCCAACCACATGGCGGATTTGCTGGTCATCACCTTGCCGTTTCTCGCCGCGGTCCTGGCGCGCGCCGGGCGCAGCGGCCGCAACGTCCAGCGCTATTCGGCGGCCGTCGCGCTCGTTGCCGGCGCGGCTCTCGTCATTGCCGTCGGGATTGCGCTTAACGGGTCGCTCGCCGGTTACGGCCTCACGGTCCCGGTGCTCATGGCGAGCGCCATGATCATGCTCCCGCGCCGCAGCGGCGCGCTTCGCTGGATGCCGGCCCTTTCCGCGATCCTCCTGATCGCCGCGATCGGCTGGCTCGCGACCACACCGTTGAGCAGCGAAAGCGCGCTTCGCTCCAACGCCCAAACCTCGGTCCAGTCGCGGGAAGAGATTTTGCGGACCTCGGTGAAGGCCACGGCGGATTTTATGCCCCTTGGCTCCGGGATCGGTTCGTTCCAGCGTGTCTACGCACTCTACGAGGACCATGATCGCCTCGACCCGACGACCTACGTCAACCATGCGCACAATGATTACGTGGAACTCGCGCTCGAAACCGGAGTGCCCGGCCTGATCGTGCTCGCGCTGTTTCTCGTCTGGTGGGCGAGAGCGGCGTGGCGGGCATGGCGGCCGGCCGATCAGGATCCTTATGCTCGAGCCGCCTCCGTCGCTTCGGCGGCGATCCTCGTCCACAGCCTGGTCGATTTCCCTCTTCGCACCGCTGCGATCGGCGCATGTTTCGCGATGTGCCTTGCGCTCCTCATTCGGCCAAGATCACAGACCGCTGCCGACAGCTCCGAGCTACGGCCGACGCGCCACGTCGTGGTCGACTGAGTCCTTCGAGCGAGTGGCTGCCTTGTTTCATCAGTTTTGGCACGTGACCACGGGCGGCATGAGGTCTTGGTACGAAGCCAAGATGTTCATCGAGCGCATGTCGCTGGTCAGCAGCGATGCGCTGCATCTGCTGGTCGGTATCCTTGTTTGGCTGCTGATCGCCGCCGTCTTACGCAAGCCGATCTCCGAATGGATCCCGTGGCTGATTCTGTTTGCCCTCATCGCCTTCAATGAAGGAGTCGATCTCTGGATCGAACAATGGCCGGATCTGGGCATGCAATATGGAGAATCGGCCAAGGATGTTGGTCTGACGATGATCATTCCGACCGCCCTGCTGATTGCGGCGCGCGTCCGGCCGGATCTATTCCGATCCTACCCGGACGCTGCGTCGCGCCGCTCCCGCAGCCGTGGCGCGAGGCGGTAGGGGCACCAAGCTCCGGTCGGTGGGACGCGGCGTTTCGGTCGAGGAGACTTGGCGGAGCACCGGCCCCGGCCACAGCACCGGGCCATCGGTTGGGACCACGACCGACGCGTACCGGTTTCGCAAATACAGGATCGATCGGATGAAAGCTCGCAGCGAGCGGGGCTCAAGTGAGGCCCAAGCCGTCCAGACGAGTGCCATCAGGCTTGTGAAATTCACCCCAAGCTTGCCGCGCCTGATCAGGCGCTCGAATAGGCGTGGCCGACCGCCTCCCCATAGCAGGATTGAGCCCATCGACACGAAAACGCGCGGATCCATTTTCGCGGCTGTTCCAGGCGGCGAACTGAGCAAGTCGTCGTATCTCTGGTTCTGGTCGAGACGTAAGCGGCAGCGATACATCAGGTCCAGCGCCCGTTCGAGGCGATACTGTTCCGATAAATATCGGGTGCTGACCGGAGACTGGCGTATTTGATAAATGGCGTGCGGCACCACCATGATTTTCGTAATGGCGGACATCCGCAGCAGGAGGTCGTGGTCCTCCCAAAGCTCGCATTCCTCCCGATACCCGCCGACTCTCTCGAACACGTCCCGCCGGTACATCATCGGTCCGTTGCCAAAGGGCGGTATCGAGCCGTGCTGCCTCAATCGCCAAAGCTGTGCGCTTCTGGTCTTTCGGCCCGCGTCATCGATCATGTCGCAAAGGCCCCCGACGACGCCGACGTCTGGAAACCGACCGAGGACGTCGAGTTGCTCAGCAAGCCGCGTCGGGTAACAGATGTCGTCGGCGTCCGTGCGCGCCACAATCGGCGCTGATGCCGCTCGGGCGACGCGTTCGGAACTGCCGGCCGGACCCAGGTTCCGCGGCTCCTCAATCAGCCGGATGCGGGGGTCCCGTGACGCCCATTGACGGAGCCGCTCGGTCGACCCGTCGGTGGACGCATCGTCCAGGATGACGAATTCAAATTCGCCGAACGTCTGGCTCAAGATGCTTTCAACCGCCGCATCCAGGTACGGGAGCGCATTGTGGACAGGCATGACCACGCTGACCCAGGGGGTCTTGGTTACAGCCATTTTGTGATCGGCACTCTTGTTACAAAAAGCCGAATTAAATCAGCAGCGTCGCAGAGTCGATGCCATTCCGGCCGTAACTTCGGTTCGATGGTGGGTAGGCTCGCCCGAGCCGCTCTTCCAACCGTCTGTTGTCCTCGGCGTAATAGCTCCTGATCTCGTCGCAGAGCTTTGGGTCGATCTCCTTGTTATAGCTGGGCGCCGACAGCCGGCGCGCGGCCTTCAAAGCCACCCGGTGCAGCAATCGTCCGAACGGGCCGGTCAAGGCCTTCACCAGCAGCGCGAGCCTGCGTAGCGGGCCTGGCGGGACTACGATCAGCCGCGTCAGGCTTCGAGATCGATACGTCGTCCCCTGATTGATTGGCGGGAAAACGCTACGCCCGTCATCCTCGAGCCCAAGGAAATCGAGGATTTCGAGATATGTGGCTCGCGGGTCGGCGACCCAGTCCCGAAACCGGATGACACGGACCTGCCGCATCGGAAAATTGGCGAGATACCGTTCGACCTGTTCGCGAAAGCGGCCCATCGCCGCATAATCGAGCGTTCGAGGCTCGAGACAGTTTTTGGGGATGGTTTCGGGCGGGCGCCGGCCGGAAAGCCTCCAGGCGGTTTCGAAATCTTCGATGTCCTCGGCAAATTCCCACAAAAACTGGTTATGAAGCGACGGCAGATATTCCTCCTGCTCGCGAAGGAAAATGAGGATCTTCGATGCCGGATCATGGTCGCGGATCGCGCCCGCGGCAGCGTCCGAAAAGAGGTACATGGCCGAAGCCTCGCCGATCACCTTGGCGCGACCGCTTTCCGCAAACAGCTCCGCATAATCCGCTTCGGTGCGCGTCAATCGGAAGTTCGGCAGGTCGAGCGCGAAGAAGCACTGGTCCTTGTACTTCGGGAAAAAGATGTCCGGGTGGGTACCCAGATATTCGGCCCAGGCGGTGGTTCCGCATTTAGGTGCCCCAACGATGAACAGGTTGGGCAAGCGAGGCCGGGCGTGAGTGGCGATCATCCTCTGTGCGTCTTATCCGGTCTGCCCCTCGCTGGGAGCGCCCAAGGAACAGTCGACGCAAGCACCCACTTGATCGACTTGCGGGCAAGTCTCGCGACCTTGCGGGGGCCGTTTCTGATGAGCCGCCCCGGCAGCATGTTGACCTGCCTGCCGATGTGGCGCGCCCGGGAAGAGATATCCGGTGCGAACGGCGTCGATCGCGATAGAACGTATATGTTGCGGCTCATCCGGAAGGCGGAAAGCCCGGCGACAGCGCCGACGGCGGCGAGATCGTCGAAATTGAAGCTCCAGCGTGGGTTAGTCTCATCCGGAACCCACCCAAGCCCGAGGCGATCGGTGACGATCTGCCCGTGCGGCGCCAGCTTCTTTAGATAGAAATCGAGCATATCGGACTGGTGTCGAAGGCAACAGCACGGGCTCGTCGGGTTATTGTCCACGATAAAGTCAAATGTCCCTTCAATGGGGCCGCTCTTGCCCGAAAATTTGTTGTGCTCGACGAAGCGATAGTTCGGCAGGCCCAGTGAGTTCGCGACACGAATCTCTGACTCGTCGATGGTGGTGCCGACGATGTCCTTCACGCGCCGATGAAATCGCTTTGCGAGGCCGGAATTTCCGATTCCGATGTGAAGGATGCGCGCTCTTCGCAGATCGTAGCGGTCGACATAGCGTTCGATCCGCGCCTGATCGGGGGTGGTTGCCTTGTCCGACCAGTCGCGCAAATCCTCGCTGTACGTAACGCCGGGGTTCTCCAAGATCCCGCAATCGAGTGGAAGCTCGGGAAAACGCGATCGATGCAGGTCGCGCCAGCCTTCAGTCAGTGCCACGGACGGTTTTTCCAAGCTGACGGAGTCGATTCCGGATTCCTTGGTGCAGCCACGCCACGTTAGCGAACAGGCGAGGCGCCCGGACTTTTGTTGAGAACCGCCAGCCACGATCCGACGCCAGAATGATCACTCTCGGAAGGTCAAAAACGTCACCGCCCCGTTCTACCCAATCGGAGCGGCAACCGAAGCTCGCGGAATAGCCGGCGTTCCGCACTGCGTCCTTGCTGCCTTTGTCGCTGAAGCCGAATGGGTATGCAAAGAAACGCGGCCGCGGCAGCCGTTGGGCGACGAGATCGGCGGCGGAGCCGGCCGCATCCTCCAGCTGTTCCGGCCCGTCGAGCAACGGCATCTCGCGATGCGTTCGCGAGTGTGAGCCGATTTCGACTCCCAGCGCTGCGAGATCGATGCGTTCTTCCGCGGAAAGCAAATTGATCTTCTTCGCCCCGTGAGCCTGGTCCCACTCGTTGGTGCCCGATTTCGAACCGGTTACGACGAAGGCAAGCGCCTCTATCCCGTGCGGTTGCAGCATGTCTCGCGCAACGCCGATGAGATCCGCATAGCCGTCGTCGAACGTCAGCAGGACCGGGCGACGCGGCAACGGCGCGTTTGAGTCGATATAGGCGGCGAGTTGATCAGGCGTCACGAAAGAAAATCCGTGACGGATCAGCCAATCCAGCTGCTTGGCAAATAAGGTCGGGGGCACACCATAAGGCGCAAGGACAGGATCGTCGGACTGGTCCTCGATCGCATGATAGCAAAGAACCAGGAGGCGGTCCGAAAACGGCAACCATCCGCTCGCCCAAAGCGCCGACCAATAGGCCAGCGCGCAAACAGTTCCGGTCGGATTGTATCCGGCGTTCTGCGGGAAGGCG
>Ga0207690_10002690_pt1 | contig 10716 bp, 10 predicted proteins | sample KBSC23metaG_FD_184315 | JGI IMG/M metagenome (GOLD analysis project Ga0207690, IMG submission 184315) | Corn rhizosphere microbial communities from Kellogg Biological Station, Michigan, USA - KBS C2-3 metaG (SPAdes) (version 2) | ecosystem: Host-associated > Plants > Roots > Rhizosphere > Soil ...
TGCTCGCCCTCGCCCTCGCCGCCTGCGGCGAGAAGTCCGAGGAAGGCAGCGCCGAACGGCAGCCGTTCAGCCTCACGCTCGACTTCTACCCGAACCCCGACCACGCCGGGATCTACATGGCGCAGAAACTCGGCTACTTCGAAGAAGCCGGGCTCGACCTCAAGATCACCGCCCCCTCCGACCCGGCCGCGCCAATCAAGCAAGTCGCCGCCGGTCAAACCGACCTGGCGATCTCCTACGAGCCCGAGGTGGCGCTGGCGCGCGACAAGGGTCTCGACGTCGTCGCGGTGGGCGCACTGGTCAACCGGCCGCTGACCTCGCTGATCTGGCTGAAGAAATCAGGGATCAAAGGCGTCGGCGACCTCAAGGGCAAGACGATCGCCACCGCCGGCATCCCCTACCAGGACGCCTTCCTGAAGACGATCCTCGCTCGCGTTCACCTCACCCCCGAAGACGTGAAGTCGGTCAACGTCGGCTTCGGCCTCCTCCCCGCCCTCGTCAGCGGCTCGGCCCAGGCGATGCTGGGCGGCTACCTCAACGTCGAGGGCATCGACCTGCGCGAACGCGGCAAAGAACCGGTCATCACCCCGGTCGACAAGCTCGGCGTCCCCACCTACGACGAGCTGGTCCTGGTCGCCAATCGCAAGAAGCTGGAAGAAGACCCGGAAGAGATCCGCCTCTTCCTCGCCGCGCTCGAGCGCGGGACCAACGCAGCGGTTGAAAACCCCGGTGCCGCCACCAAAGCGGTGACCGAAGCCAACCCGGACCTCGAACCGAAACTGACCGCGGCCGAGGTGAAGGCGACGCTGCCGCTGCTCGGCGCCCGGGCCAAAGGTCAGCCCTACGGCAACATGGACCCGAAGCAGTGGGAAGCCTTCGTCGGCTGGATGCGCGACAACGGCCTGATCGAATCGCTACCGCAGACGAGCGAACTGCTCGACGACAGCTACTTGCCTTCGGGCGAAATCCCCGAATAGCCGACGGCGCCTTCGGCGATCAGCCGGCTCACCTCGCGCTCCGGCATCGCCGCATGGAAGAGGTGCCCCTGGGCGTAATCACAGCCAAGCCGCTGCAGCTCTGCTAGTTGCACTTTGCTCTCCACGCCCTCGGCGATCACCTCCAGCGAGAGCGCCCGCGCCATGCCGATGACCGCCTCGACGATCGCCGTCGCCTCCTGCTCGATCCCCAGCGCGTCGACGAAGGAGCGGTCGATCTTCAGCGCGTGAAAGGGGAAGCGGTTGAGGTAGGCGAGCGACGAGTAGCCGGTGCCGAAGTCGTCCAGCACGAGACGGACGCCGAGCTCGTTCAGCGCCTCCAGCGAGGAGATCGCCGTCGTCGACTCCTCGACGAGGACGCTCTCGGTGATCTCCAGCCGCAGGTGAACCGGGTCGAGCCCAGTACGGGCGAGGATCTCCTGCACCGTAGCCGGAAGGTCGCGATGGGCCACCTGACGGGCAGAGAGATTGACAGCGACGTCGAAGGGGCGGGAGTCGGGGCGCAATTGGTGCCACTCCAGCGCCTGGCGGCAGGCGCGCTCCTGCACCCAGCGGCCGATCGGCTCGATCAGGCCACTGTCCTCGGCGATCGAGACGAACTCGGCCGGGTCGAGCGTCCCTCGCTCCGGATGGCGCCAGCGCACCAGCGCCTCCAGCCCCGTGATCTCTCCTGAGCGCAGGTTGACAACGGGCTGGTAGAAGAGCGCCAGCTCGTCACGGTCGAGTGCGTGGCGCAGCTCCCGTTCGACCTCGAGCCGTCGCACCGCGCCCGCCCGCATCTCGGCGTCGAAGAGGACGACCCGGGCGCGGCCGCCCTCCTTGGCCCGGTACATCGCCGCATCGGCGTCGCGGATCAGCAGCTCGGCGTTGACCGCCCGCTCTTCGGAGGCGCGGGAGACGGCGACGCCGATGCTGGCGCTGACGAAATGGTCGACCCCGTCGATCGAAAAGGGCTGGGTGAAGGCGGCGGCGACCCGATCGGCGATCGCCACCGCCTCCCCCTCATCGGCAAGGCGATCTATAAGTATCCCGAACTCGTCGCCGCCGAAGCGGGCGACCACGTCGCCGGGGCGTAAATGCGCGCGCAGTCGCGGCGCCACCGCCCGCAGCAGAGCGTCGCCGGCGTGATGCCCGAGGCTGTCGTTGATCAGCTTGAAGTGGTCGAGGTCGAGGAAAAGGATGCCAACCGGGGAGCCGGAGACCGCCGCTTTGCCGAGCGACTCGCCAAGCGCGTCGACGAAGCTGAGCCGGTTGGGGAGGCCGGTGAGCGAGTCGTGGAGGACGCGGTAGCGCAAGGCCTGGTCGGCGGCGTGGCGCTCGATCGCGTCGGCCAGCACGTTGGCGGCCGCCTGCACGAAGGGCACGTCCTTGGCGCTGAAGCGGTGGGCCTCGGTAGCGTGGACGTCGAGCACCCCAAAGGGGCGGCTCTTGCCGTCGATGACGACGGCGAGGCTGCTGGCGGCACCGAAGCCGCGCAATACCGGCGGCATCGTGTGGCGCGTCTCCTGCTCCCAGTCGGGGACGATCGCGTGGGTGCCGGAGTCGAGGGCGGCGCCGGCATGGGAGTCGCGAGAGGCCGAGACGCGGCGCCCGGCCCCGATCGCCGCCCCCTCGAGGCCGGCGCGAAGGTTGAGCCGCTTGCCGTCGCGGCCGAGCTCCCAGATGCAGGAGCCGTCGATGCCGTCGACCCGGGCGATCAGCTCGGTCGCCGCCTCCATCAGTTCCTGCGGGTCGCCGTTCTGCAGCGCTCGCTCGCCGAGCCGGGCGACCACCGCCTGCTGGGAGAGGGCGCGGTGCAACTCCTGCTCGGCGTTCTTGCGGGCGCTGATGTCGTAGAGGACGCCGTGCCAGACCGGCACACCCTCCTCGTCGGCCTCCAGCACCGCCTCGTCCTGGATCCAGACAATCTCACCCTTGCGGGTGTGCATCCGGTACTCGACCGGAGCCGTGTCGCGTCTGCCGAGGTGTGCGTCCGTCTCCTGCGCCACCGCCCGCTGATGGTCCTCGGAGTGGAGCAGGCTTGCCCAGAGGCCGGGATCGCGGATGAACTCCTCCGGCTTGTAGCCGAGGATCTCCTCGACCTGGGGGCTGACGTAGCGCCAGCGGCCGTGCTCGCCCAGCTCCGCGGTGTAGACGATTACCGGCAGCCGCTCGATCAGCCGCTCGCGCTCGGACCAGCTGCTGTCTGCGGCGTCACGCATCCACCTCGCTTATCGACAAAGGAAAAGGGGCCTTTAGCGATCTCGCCGTGCCTGTCACGCGGCCAGGCGCAGGGGCCGGCCCGGCGAGACCAGCCGATGCAGCCCGCTCAGCGTCAGCGCCCCAACCAGGCCGCGGTAGGGCTCGTAAGGCACGTAGAACTCTTCGACCTCAGGGATCGTGGCTCGCCGTCCCTCGCCCCGCAGCCGCCCCACCAGCTTGACGTAGGCGAGGTCGCCCGCCGGCAGCGAATCCAGTTCGCCGCGCCCGAAGAGGCCGAGGCACTGCACCGTCCAGGGGCCGATCTGCGGCATCGCCAGCAGCCGCCTGTCGCCCTCAGCGCTCTCGATCCGGCAGCGGCCGACGGCGACGTCGCGGGCAAGCCGCCGCAGCGCCACCGCCCGTTTGCCGACCAGGTCCATCTGCTCCAGTTCGGCCGGGGCGCGGCCGGCGATCGCGGTCGGGCCGGGAACATCTCGCAGAGCGTCGAGGCCCTCGCCGAGGCGCGGCCCCCAGCGGCCGGCGATCCGCCGCTCGATCAGCGCCGCTCGCTCGGCCTCGATCAGTTGCCCGACCACGGCAGCAGCGACAGCCTCCCAGGGCCACGGCCGGCCTTTCGGGCGGAACCAAGGCATCCGCCGGATCAGCGGTCCGATCAGGCGGTCGCGGCGGAAGCGTCGGTAGAAGTCGGAGAGGTCGACGTCGACCCAGAGCGCGCAGCGCATCCGCTCGATCGCCTGCTCGAGCTGCTCCCGTCGCGCCGGCCCCTCGCAGGGCGCCGTCGCGATCGGCGGCCGCGAGACCCGCGCGGGGTCGATCGCCTCGGCCCGGAAGCGGACCAGGTCACGGGCCGGCTGCCAGGCCCGCACCAGCACCGGGCTGCCGCCGACGTGGAGTAGCCGCGTCGCCACCCCGCCCCGCACCCGCAGCGTCCGGTCCGCGCTCCCCCGCGGCAACCGATACGGCGAAGGCGGCCGCACCTCGACCTCGACGGGCCGATTTCCGGACATATAAGGCGGTTTTAGGCCCATCGGCGGCGCTAGCGGCCGAGGAGGTGAACGTCTACGAGAAACGAGCGGCTGGCGACGACGCTCTGGCGTTCGCGGCGACGGCCGCCCAGGCGGCGCGCGGGGCGCGCCTTCGACGCCGCTCCGCTGACCGCCCGTACCGCGGCAACGGTGGCGGCACCAGCGAGGACACCGCCGGCGGCGGCGATCGCGGCCGTCTTCACCTCCGGCCGCAGGACCGGCAGCGAGGAACCCTCCGGCTCCTGATAGCTCGTCGGGAGCGGACGCACCGGGTCGGTGGCATCGCGCGGCCCGGCGTCTTCTTCAGCGACGACCTCGCCGTCTACTTGCAGCTCATCCACCCAGGCGACTCTAGCGCGCCGGATGGTCGCTCCCGGCAAGGGATAACTCGTAAACACGGTACTTCTTGACGATCTCCGCGCTCATCGCTTCGAGGCCGCGGTTCATCGCCTCGTTGGTCTCAAGTATCCAGCTCGCCTCGCCGTGGTCCTGCCGCACCCGCGCCGCGGTGTCGAAGTGCTCGACGTAGAGCGAGGCGGCAACGCCGGTGTGCTGGTGCTCGGGCTTCACGCCGAGGAACCCGATCCGCACCCGGTCGGCGATGTGGTTGCGGCGGAGGAAGTACCACCAGCCAAGCGGCAGCAGCCGCCCCTTCATCTTTTTCAGCACCTGGTTGATGTCCGGCAGGGTGATCGCCACCGCGATCGTCTCACCGTCCTTTTCGGCGACCATGAACCAGTCCCGCATGAAGACCAGGTGCATGTCCATCGTGTAGGCGTCGAGGTCCTCCTTCGAGTAGGGGACAAAGCCCCAGTTCTCGGCCCAGGCGGCGTTGTAGATCTCGGCGAAGCGGTCCATCTCCTTGCGCAGGTGCCGCCGCGACATCTTGCGGATGGTCACCCCGTGCTCTTCTTTCGCGCGCTTGTCGAGTTCGAAGAGGATCGTCCGCATGTCCTCGCGGTCGCTGATGTCGAGGAACCAGGAGTAGAGGTCCATCGCTTTGCTGAGGCCGGCCTCCTCGCAGAGGCGCTGGTAGTAGGACGGCTGCCACGGCTGGCGGATCAACGGCTGCAGCTCGTGCCCCTCGATCAACACCCCACTCTCCTCGTTCATCGAGAAGTCCATCGGCCCGACCATGCGCTCGCAGCTGCGGGTCCGCAGCCAGTCCTCGGCGGCGCTGAGCAGCGCCGTCATCGCCTCCTGGTCGTCCTCCAGCTCAAGGAAGCCGAACATCCCCCAACGGCTCTCGTGGAACTCGTTGAAGGCGTGGTCGATCTGGGCGCTGATGCGGCCGACCACGCGGTCATCGCGCAAGGCGAGAAAGTACTCGGCTTCGCCGTGCTTGAAGTAGGGGTTGAGCTTGCGGTTGAGGAAGAAGCGCCGCTCGAGTTTCAGCGGCGGCACCCAGGGGGTCCCGGCATGCAGTCGGTAGGGCAGGTCGATGAAGCGCTTGAGGTCGCGCCTGCTACGCACCGGCCGGATCGTCAGGCTTCCCATGGTCAGGGTTCGCGCTCCGCGCTCACGGTCGGCAACCTACACTTTCCGTAGATGAGCGAGACCGCCAAGGCTCCCGTCGACGTCTTCGAGAAGGCCCGTAACCACGATCGCCTCGAGCAGCTCGAAGCCGCCAAGGAGCACGACCTCCTCCCCTACTTCCGCCTGCTGACCTCGCAGGCCGGCCCCGTCGTCGAGATGGAGGGCCGGGAGACGATCATGCTCGGCTCCAACAACTACCTCGGCCTGACCGGCGACGAGCGGGTCAAGGACGCGGCGCGCGAGGCGTTGGAGACCTTCGGCACCGGCGTCACCGGCTCGCGGCTGCTGAACGGGACGACGCCGCTGCACCTGGAACTGGAGCAGGAGTTGGCCGAGTGGATGCGGGCCGAGGACGCGATCGTCTACACCACCGGCTACCAGTCGAACGTCGGTTGCATCGGCACCATCCTCGGCCCCGGCGACACCGTCATCTGCGACTCCGGCGACCACGCCTCGATCCTCGACGGCTGCCGTCTCTCCGGCGCCAAGCTGCGCCCCTTCCGCCACAACCGCATGGACAAGCTGGAGAAGATGCTGCAGCGAGCGGCCGAGGATGGGGGCGGCGTTCTCGTCGTCGTCGACGGCGTCTTCTCGATGGAGGGCGACGTCTGCAATCTGCCGCGGATCGTCGAACTCTGCAAGGCCCACGGCGCCCGGCTAATGGTTGACGAGGCGCACGGCGCCGGTGTCCTTGGCGCCCGCGGCGCCGGCGCCTGCGAGCTGTTCGGGCTCGAGGACGAGGTCGACCTGCGGATGGGGACCTTCTCCAAGAGCCTCGCCTCCTGCGGCGGCTTCATCGCCGGCCCAGCCGACGTGATCGAGTACCTGAGGATCTCGTCCCGCTCGTTCGTCTTCAGCGCCTCGGCGGTCCCGGCCGCAGTCGGGGCGGCGCTCGGCGCCCTGCGGGTGATCCGCTCCGAGGGACCACAGCTGTTTGAGCGGTTGCTCGCCAACGCCGAGTACCTGCGCGAGGGGCTGCGCCACCTGGGCCTGAAAGTGGTCGAGCCAGGGACGCTGCCCGACGGCACCGTCGCCACCACGCCGGTGGTGCCGGTGATGGTCGGCGACGATTGGCAGGCCGTCCTGCTCTGGAAGGCGCTCTTCGACAACGGCGTCTACACCAACGTTGCCATTCACCCGGCGGTGCCCCCGGGTGGGGCGCTGCTGCGGACGAGCTTGATGGCCACCCACGAGCGCGAGCACCTCGATGGCGCCCTCGGGACGATCGCCCGAGTGATCGAAGGCTTCCCGGACCTTCCCCGTGCTTAGCGCCATGCGGAAACCCGGCACTTAATTTTTTGGATTACAGCTTCTTGACATCCCCCGGTGGGGGGAGTTTCAGGCTTGTCCAGAATCGGACAAGCCTCGGGATGTGTCGAAATTGTTGCTCTTAGCGACCGACCTGGATGTTTTTTCCGTCCGACCGGGTTGACTCAGGGTGCCTCGAACGCATAGCTTGGCCTCCTCGCCGGAACGCCCGGGCGGGGCGTTCGGAAAAGACAAAGTCGGTCCGGCAGGACCAGGGCCTTGGGAGGCATTGGTCGCCGGCCGGACGCGACATACCCCAGTAAACCGATTCCTTTTGAAGGGAGGAGTCCAGTGGAAGCTGCCTCAACGGCACCCGCAACGACTATCGCAGCCTCAATCGAGGCACCGCAACACATGAGGGCGCTCGAACGAGCCAACAGGGTTCGACTAGCCCGAGCGGAGCTGAAGCGCGCGATTGCGCGGGGAGACAAGGATGCCGCGGAGGTAGTTCGCGACTGTCCCTGGGAGACCGAGAGCATGACCATCGCCGAGCTGCTGACCAGTCAGCGGCGCTGGGGTCGGACTCGCGCTCGCAAGTTCCTCATCCCCTTGGCACTGAACGAGAACAAGCAACTCGGCACCCTCACCGCCCGACAGCGACGCTTGCTCGCAACCGAGCTCGCTTCCCGTGCGGGCCTACGGGAAGAGGTCGCCGTCTGAGCTGGAAGGACTTGGCAGGGGCGTTGCCTAGCCGCGCATTCCGCCGATCCGGTAGCTGAGGCCACCGGATGCGTGCTGGAATGCGCGGCGTGCCAAGAGGAAGGCGACCGCAAAAGCAGCCGCCCCGCAAGCCAGGGCCACCGCCAGGATCGTGTGGCCGACGTAGTAGACGAGGCCGGTGACGAGCACGAAGACTGCTCCGGCAAGCAGGGTGGTGTGGGAGCGGTAACCGGCGAAGTGCTCGCGGATCGCCACCTCGAGCCCGCCCAGGCCGGCGAGGGCGACACCGACGCCGATCGCGGTCGTGTGACCGCCGATCACCCCGATCGCCAGCGAGATGATGCCGGCGAGAATGACCAGCTCGGCCAGCGGCACGTTGCCCCAAGGGGCTGGTGGTCGCTCGTCAGGCGAGGAAACCCGCCGTGCGGGCTTCTGCTTCGTGCTCAACGGCCGCAAGCCGCCCGGCTAACGGGCATCCGGAAGAGACCTTGACGCGCCACCACCCCATCAGCATCCCGATCGGACCGAGCCAAGGGCGGGAGTGCCAGGCGCCGCAGCCGGGCTCGCCGATGTCGGCGCGGGTGACGCGGACCCACTTGTAGTCGCGCGGGGCGACGAGCATCTTGCGCAGCAGCTCGCGGTTGTCGGTCTCGACCCGCTCGCGCTCGACCAGGGCCCGGCGCGCTTCGGCGATCCGGTCGGCGAGGCTGTCGCGAACCGCCTCCAGCTCGCCGAGGTCGAGCACCCGCGGCGCCGTAGCGGCAGCGGCCACCTGGTGGGGCACCTCGGTGTGGCCGAAGGCATCACCGAAAAGACCGGCCAGCTCAGCCTCGAGGCGGGAGATCTGCCGGCGCAGCTGCAGCCGTGCCTCGCGCTCGTCGACGGCGCGGTCGAGCCCAGTGAAGTCCTCCTGTCTCAGCAGCACGGGCATTCCGGAAAGTGTAGGCCACACGTCACGCAGCCTCCAGGGTTGCGGCCGCCATCCACAGTGCCTCCTCGACGGCGATCTGGGGGACGCCCTTGACCTGAATCGCAGCGACGGCGATGCGGCGGCTGCCGTGGTGGACCCCGTAGCCCTCCGCGGTGGGGCCGAAGAGGAGCCCGACTGGCCTCATCTCGTCGGCGATCGTCAGCGTCCCCTGCGCCATCTCGGGCTCCTGGCCGGCGAGGCCCTCGCCCGGCGCCGAGTCGCGGATGCAGAGGCTGCCAACGATGCTGTCGGCGTCGAAGGCGCGCAGGGCGACGCCGGTCTCGACGATGGCGATGTCGAGCGCGTCCGCGGGCAGGCCCTTGCTGCGGAAGCCGCCGTCATGGAGGCGATCCAGCGCCAACTGCTCGACCGGCGTGCGGGTGCGGTCGGGGTCAAGGCCGATTTGGCGGAAGAAGACGCGGTAGGCCCAGGGGATCGGCCGTTCGCGCAGGCGGATCGCCTGCGAGCCGTAGGTGCGGTCGGAGAGATCGCGGAGGCGGCGGCGCACCGGCTCTGGGCTGCGCCCCGGTTTCGCGTCGACCTCGACCCAGGCGATTCCCAGACCGGGGAACTCAGAGACGATGTGCGGGGCGACCCAGCCCTGCCGCGGCGCCGGGTCCCACCCCATCCGCTGCTCAGCCGCAACCCCGGACACCTCAGCTCGCCTCCGCCCTCGCACTCGCTTCAAGGAGACGGTCGACCCGGTCGCTCAACTGGGCGACGGTGAGGTCGCCGATGCTGGCGTTCTGCAGCGTTCCACCGGGGTAAACGTAGGCGAAGGTCGGACAGCCTCCGACGCGGTAAAGGCCAGCCACGGATCCGTCGCGGTCGTAGCCAACCGGCATCGTCCAGCCGTGCTGGCGGATCAGGTCGCGCAGCGTGCCACGATCGTCGCGGATGTCCAGCGAGAGGAAACCCACGCGTCCACGGTAGCGCTCAAACACCTGCTGCACCACATCCTGCTGATTGGCGCAGCCGCTCCCCTCGTTGAACCAGAACGAGATCACCAACGGCTTGTCGAAGAGGTCGCAGACCCGGATCGCGCCGGCGAGGTGGACCTGGCAGGCAGGGGTCCGCTGCGAGCCTTCCGAACAGGGAAGCGACGAGGTTTCGCAGTCGTCCTGGGCGACGTTGGCGTCCCCTTCGAGTTGGCTGGCGCCGGCCGGGACGGCGAACTCCGGCAGTGGCCAGCGCGCCGGCAACTGGTCAAGGCCCAGCGTCTCCCCTCCCCCGCCCCCCTCGATCGTGTGGATCGTGGCGACGGCGATGATCGCGAGGAAGAGGAGACCGACGACGATCGAGTAGCGGTCCCTCATTGCCGCTCCAACCACAGCAGCGTCGCCGGCAGGACCAGCAGGACCCCGGCCAGCGCCGCAGCGAGGTCAACGACGGTGACGAGACCGAAGTCGCGCAGCATCTGCACGTCACTGGCGATCAGTACCGCGAAACCGGCGATCGCCGTCACGCCGGAGGCCAGCACCGCCGCTCCGGTCCGCGCGTAAGCCCTGCGTAGCGCCTCCTCAACCCCAACGCCGCCGCTCCGCTCCTCGTGGAAGCGCCCGACCAGCAGCACCCCGAACTCGGTAGCGATCGCGATCGTCAGTGCCCCCAACGCCGCCGACATCGGGTTCAGCGGGACGTCGGTGATCCAGAGCAGCAACGAAGCCCAGCCAGTGGCAAGCACCGTCGGCAGCAACGGCACCAGCGCCCGTCGCCAGGAGCGGTAGACGATCAGCAGCGCCGCGGCTACAAGGGCCAGGCCGGCTAGCGTTAACCAGTAGCGACTGCTCGACAGATCAGATGCCGACTGGGCCGCGATCACCGGCAGCCCCGCCAGCTCCACCTCCACCCCCGGCGGCGGCGTCCCGACCTCCGACCGCACCCGTTCGATCAGGTGCTGCTGGTCTTCCAGCGACTGCGCCCGGATCCCAAACGACATCAGCGCCGTGTGCCCCACCTTCCCCGTTTCCGGATCAACCGGCGCCACCTGCCGCAACGAGTAAGGCGACAACGCCGAGAG
>Ga0207690_10002692_pt1 | contig 10716 bp, 8 predicted proteins | sample KBSC23metaG_FD_184315 | JGI IMG/M metagenome (GOLD analysis project Ga0207690, IMG submission 184315) | Corn rhizosphere microbial communities from Kellogg Biological Station, Michigan, USA - KBS C2-3 metaG (SPAdes) (version 2) | ecosystem: Host-associated > Plants > Roots > Rhizosphere > Soil ...
AGGCCGTCACGGATCGATGCAGTGGATCGAGGCGCGAGCGCATCAACGGATTGCCCCGACGGCACTGTGGCCCGAGGCAAAATCGGTGATCGCGCTTGGCATGAGTTATGCGCCGGACCGCGATCCGCTCGAGTTGGCGAACGACGGGTCCGTCGGACGCATTTCCGTCTATGCCCAAGGCCGCGACTATCACGATACCGTGAAGAAGGCGCTGAAAGCGCTGGCGCGCTGGATGGTGGATCGTGCGGGCGGCGAGCTGAAGGTGTTCGTCGATACAGCGCCGGTGATGGAGAAACCGCTGTCGGCGGCCGCTGGAATTGGCTGGCAAGGGAAGCACACCAACCTCGTGTCTCGCGAGCACGGCAGCTGGCTCTTCCTCGGGATCATCCTCACCTCCCTGGAACTCCAAGCCGATCAGCCGGCCCGCGACACCTGCGGTAGCTGCACGCGCTGTCTCGATGTCTGCCCGACCCGGGCTTTCGACGGCCCGCGACGGATCGATGCCCGCAGGTGCATTTCTTACCTCACGATCGAGCATTCCGGGCCCATCCCTCTCCAGTTCCGAAGGGCGATGGGAAACCGGATCTATGGCTGCGACGATTGTCTCGCCGTTTGCCCCTGGAATAGCTTTGCGGAAGCCGCCGCGGCGAACGCCGCGTTCGTTCCGCGAGAGGAATTGAAGGCTCCCAAGCTCGCCGACCTCCTTAAGCTCGAGGACTTCTCGTTCCGGGCCTTGTTCTCCGGCTCACCCATCAAGCGAATCGGCGTCAACCGATTCCTTCGCAATTGCCTGATTGCCGCGGGGAATAGCGGCAAAAGGGAACTTGCACCCGCGATCCGCCCGTTTCTCGACAGTCCCGATCCTGTCCTCGCCGAAGCTGCCGATTGGGCGCTGTCTCAGCTTCTGGGCGCCGGAAACGAGGAAATACACTCCGTCTGACCGATCGATGCAAGGGACGGTGTTCGCGCCTCGACATAGGTGACCCGGTACGTCGTCTGTCCATTGGCTCTTGGGTAGAGGTAGGCATCGAGCACGCATAATCGGCTTCTAAATTGCAGCTTCCAGCTATTGCCCTCGCGGATCTGCAGCGCCGGGGTTCCGAACCTTTGGACGAGTTCTTCTGCAGTCAGGCCGATCAGGTGGCCGCGCGTGTTCTCCGGTGCAGGCGGGGGCGCCTGCTCCTGTTGCGTCTGGACTGGAGTCGTTTGTGTGGCGCAGGCAGCAAGAGAGAGGGTTGCGAGAAGAACGAGGACGCGGCGCATTGCATATGGATGGCGGCAAGCATTCGCGCGCGCAAGTTGCCTCAAACCGTCTCGCTGGCTAGGCGCCGCGAATGAACGACAAACCCATCGATGTGCTGGCGATCGGAAATGCGATCGTCGACGTGATTGCCGATTCCGACGATGCTTTTCTCGAAACTTGCGGCATGGCCAAGGGATCGATGCGCCTCATTGATCTCGAAGAGGCCGAGCAGCTGTACGGAGCAATGGGCCCGGGTCGCGAATTGTCGGGCGGATCAGCAGCCAACACCGTGGCTGGCCTTGCCGCGCTGGGTTTGAAAGCCGGCTTCATTGGGCAACTCGCTGACGATCAGCTGGGGCAGATCTTCACGCACGATATCCGCAGCCTCGGCGTCCAGTTCGACACGCCGCCGCGGGCGGGGATTGGAGCGACCGCGCGCTGCCTCGTCCTGGTTACTCCAGACGCGCAGCGGACGATGAACACCTTCCTGGGTGCGGCTCAGGTGCTTGGTCCGGAAGCTGTCGATCCGGGCAGGATCGCCGAAGCGAAGATTCTCTACCTCGAAGGCTATCTCTGGGATCCGGCTGAGCCGCGCGCAGCAATGATGAAGGCGATGAACGCCGCCCGCGACTCCGGCACGCGCGTCGCCTTCACGCTGTCGGACAGCTTCGTGGTCGGTCGCCATCATGCCGACCTCCAGCGGCTCCTCGACGAGGGCCGGATCGACATCCTGTTCGCCAATGAGGCGGAGATCACCCAGCTTGCAGAAACCGGCAGCTTTGACGCAGCGGTCGATGCCGTCGCATCGAAGGTCTCTACCTTGGTCGCCACTCGAAGCGAGCACGGCGCGGTGGCCTGCCATAACGGCCGACGTGCGTCGGTTCCCGCTGAACCCATCGAGGCTCTTGTGGACACCACCGGGGCCGGCGACCTCTTTGCGGCCGGCTTTCTCGCCGGCGAAGCGCGTGGGCTCAGCCTCGAAAACTCACTTCGTCTCGGCGCGATCTGTGCCGCCGAGGTTATCCAGCATTACGGCGCCCGCCCGGAGAAGGATCTCCGGACGCTGGCCGGCGAACTTCTCGTCTAACTGCGCTCCTCGGGACTGCCCGGTGCCGGAGCTCCGGGAAGCGGACCGACACCGACGTTGGCCGGAGCGCCCTCTTCAAGCTCTGGAACCTCCACGACGCCGCGCGCGACGTGGCTGTGGCGGTAGCCATAGAGGAAATAGAAGACGAGCCCGAGAACCGTCCAGCTGACGAAGAGCAGCTTCGATTCAACGTTGAGGTTGACGAACAGCAGGATACACCCGGCTATCGACAAGGGCGCCACCAGATAGAGAGCTGGAGTGCGGAACGGCCGCGCCCGGCCCGGATCTTTTTTGCGGAGGATCATCACGCCCAGCGATACGGCGGCAAAAGCGAACAGGGTTCCGGCGTTCGAATAATCGGCAAGCGTTCCGACTGGGAGGAAGGCCGCAGCGATTGCCACAAAGATGCCGGTGACGATGGTGACGATCCAGGGCGTGCGGAAGCGCGGGTGAACGGCCGATAGACGGTCAGGCAGTAGCCCGTCGCGAGCCATCACAAAGAAGACGCGAGTCTGACCGTACATCATCAGCAGCACGACCGACGGAAGCGCGATCGCTGCCGCCAGGCCGACGAGGTTGCCGAATATTGGGTTCGATACCTGGCGCAGGATGTAAGCGAGCGCTTCCTTCGAACAAACCGTCGGCGCATGCGCTGTATGGCACGCCGCAGCCGCGAACAGAGCTGGCGAGCCCTCCTTGAACGGAAGCCCGGTTGCCGGATCGAGCAAAGGCTGGGCGCCGTAAGCGCCCACGACTCCAGCCGCTACGAGAAGGTAAAAGACGGTGCAGATCAGAAGGCTTCCAATCAAACCGATCGGTACGTTGCGCTGCGGGTTCTTGGTTTCTTCCGCTGCGGTGGAAACGGCATCGAAACCCACATAAGCGAAGAAGATCGAGGCAGCTGCGCCCAGGATGCCGGTGCCCGAGGAACTCAACGGATTGCCCCAGCCTCGCGGAGCGAACGGATGGAAGTTCGCCATGTGTCCCGTCACCATCGGGAGAGTGATGATCAGGAACAGCGTGAGCGCCGCAACCTTGATCGCGACAAGCACCGCGTTGAAAGTGGCGCTTTCCTTCGTGCCGATGACCAGGAGCGTGGTGACGAAGGCGACGACCAGGACCGCCGGGAGATTGATAACTCCGCCCACCTCGCCGCCCTGGAGAAATCCCCACTGAATGGGCGGCCCGACCGCCAGTGCGTGAGGGACATGTATCCCTATGGAATCGAGAAGACCGGTTATGAAACCCGACCAGCCGACGGCGACAGCGCTCGCGCCGAGCGCGTATTCGAGAATGAGCGCCCAGCCCACCAGCCAGGCGACGATCTCCCCCATCACCGCATAGGAGTAAGTGTAGGCGGACCCCGCAACAGGAACCATTGACGCCAGCTCGGAATAGCAAAGCGCAGCCACGGCGCAGACCGCACCGGCGATCATGAAGCTGACCATCATCCCCGGGCCGGCCTTCTGGGCGGCGGTGGCCGTTAGGACGAAAATGCCTGTGCCGATAACCGCGCCAATTCCCAGCAGCGTTAGCTGGATGGGCCCGAGGGACCGCTTCAGCGATTTCTTTTCCGCTGTCGCCAAGATCGCGTCGAGCGGCTTGATCCGGCCTATTCCGCCCGAGCGCGGTGCAGTGGTCGCCATTAGTCCTCCCCTTCAGAACTGTTTTGGGGAGCCTAGCGACTGATCCGCTTCGGGCAATCCTTATCTTAGCGGAAGGCGTGCAGAATCGCGTTGTTGTCGAGCACGTAGAGCGTCGAATTCGCAACGGAAGGCGAAACGCTGATTCCGGCCTTGAGGGCGGTCTGCCACTGGACTCCACCCGTCGTCGGATCGACGAAGATCAACGCGCCGTTGGAGCCGCCAAGGATCAGCCGGTTGCCGGCCAGGATCGGGCCCACGTAGCTGATCGGGCCACTCTTGCTCTTCGGTTTGCGGAACGCGGGAAGCTGCGTGATCCACCGAACCTTGCCGTTCGCCCGCGCGAGCGCGATGAGGCGGCCGTCGGTGGTGACGACGAACACCCAGTCACCCGCCACCGCCGGCGTCGAAATCCCGGGGAGGTTGTTTTCCCACATGCGCTGCCCCGTCACGAGTTCCAGCGCGACCATCCGCCCCCCGGCGCCGATGGCGATCACCTGGCCGTTGTCCACCACGGGCTCGGCGTTGATGTCGGACAGTGAAGCGACAGTGGTTCGGATGCTGGTCGGCGCCAGAACGTCCTGCCAGACACTGCGGCCGTTTTCATAGCGGTATGCGTTGAGCTCACCCGAGGAGAAGCCCGCGATCACCGTACCCTGGGCGAAGGCCGGCGCCGGAGTTCCGAAAATTCCCGCGATTTCGAGCGAAGCGGCTTGCGACCAGTTGGTCGTCCCGTCCTCCAGCTTCAGCGAATAGATCTGGTTGTCCTCGCTGATCACATAGAGCGCGTCGCCGGCGACTGTCGGGGAGCCGCGCAGCGGTCCGCCCGGTTGTACCTGCCACAACAGCTTGCCGGTCGAGGCGTCCATCGCGGCGACGAAGCCAAGACCATTCGTCGCGTAGATCCGGCCGCCGGCGTAAGAAAGACCGCCTCCGAACATCGCCCCTTGCTGGCCGGCTTCGTAACCGAAGCGGGCGCGCCATAGCGGTGCGCCGGTCTTGGCATCGTTGGCGCGGACGGTTCCCGTCGTGTCCATGGTGAAGACTTTGCCGTCAGCGATACGCGGACCCGCCGACAGCAGCTCTTTCACCGTATTGCCTTGCCCGACGGAGACCGCCCACGCCTGGGTGGGTCTCGGGCCGAGCGCGAGATTGCCCATCGACTTGCTGGCGTTGCCGCCCGACTGATCCCAATCGGTATTCGCGACCGGAGCCGGGAGCACCATCGGAAGTGCAGCGGTTGCCGGATCGACCTTGACCTGCGCTTCGGTCGCCAGGACGTCGATCCTGTTTCCAAGCACCGGCGTTTTCGGATGTCCCTTCTTGAAAATGCCGCACCCGCTGGCGCTGATCGCCAGAGCAATCAGTACCGCTGCCCTGAACTGCTTCAACTTCATCCGTGTTATTCCTGCTGAGATGACGGCGGCGGCGGAGCGACTGCGTCCACGCCGAGGGTTCCGGCGATCTGTGCCGATCGACTGCGAAGGGTGGGCGGCGCGTTGTTGTCCGCTGCGATCGCGGCGAAAAGCTTGCCCGCGGCCGACTTGTTGCCCTGTTTGATGTAGGCCATCGCGGTCAATTCACCGGCGGTTCCGAACCACGGCTCGCCCGGCTTGGTGAGCGGTTGAAGCTTGGAGATGACGTCTTCCGGCTTCATCTGATCGAATTGCATTCCGACCGAGCGAATCAGCGCCACGTCGCGATAGGGTTGCGGCGCGTGGCTGTCGTTCGCCACCGCGTTGTATTTGGCGATAGCAGTGGCCTTGTCATTTGCGTCCAGCGCAACTGCGGCCTCCGTGAGCAACGCCAGCGTCCGGACCACCGAATTGCCGCTACTCTCCAGGCCTTGCAGGCCCTGCTGCGCCTGCTTCGTCTGGCCCGCGCCGATCTGGCTGTAGATTTTCGTCAGCTCTTCGGACTGCGCCTCTGCCTGTTTCTGCTGATATTGCTGCCAATAGAGCCAGCCGCCGACGGCGGCGAGGAACAGCACCACCGCCGCAATCAGCCAGCCGCCGTATTTTTTCGCGAAGTCCCTCGCCTGATCCCGGCGAAGGTTCTCGTCGACCTCGCGCAGGAAGGATTCGTTGGGAGTGTCAGGAGTCAGGACCAAAGACGAGCCTCAGGAGCTTAAGAGCTGTTCGAATTCACCGCTTCCTTCCCCACGCTAGATGAACGGAAGCTGGCAGGCGAGAGCGTCTAGCCGTTGTCGCGGCAAAGGCAAAGGGGTGGCGGCTACTTCGGCCGGTAGGTCTGGTCCGCTGAGGGGAAGGCCCGCGACCGCACCTCGTCGGCATAGGCCTGCGCCGCGGCGCTGACCTTTTCAGCGAGGTTGTCGTAGCGTTTCACGAACCGTGGAGTGCGTTCGAACAGGCCGAGCATGTCCTCGGTCACCAGCACCTGCCCGTCGCATTCAGCGGAGGCACCAATGCCGATCACCGGAATCGCCACCTCGGCCGAAATTCGGATCGCAAGCTCCTCCACCACGCCCTCGACAACCATGCAGAAGGCGCCCGCCTCAGCCACAGCGCGCGCATCCGCCAGGATCTCCTCGGCTTCCAGATCCTCGCGTCCGCGGGCGCCGTAACCGCCGAGCATGTTCACCGCCTGCGGGGTGAGCCCCACGTGCCCGATCACCGGGATTCCGCGCAGCGTGAGGAAGGCGATTGTCTCGGCCATCTCCTCTCCACCCTCCAGCTTCACGGCGGCGCAGCCGGTCTCTTTCAAAATGCCGGCGGCGCTTTCAAAGGCGATTTCCGGAGCGGCCTCGTAGCTTCCGAACGGCATGTCGACACCGACGAGCGCATGCCAGCTTCCACGCACCACCGCGGCACCGTGCGCGCACATCATCTCCATCGTCACTGGGATGGTCGACGGCAGCCCGTAGATCACCTGGCCCAGGCTGTCGCCGACCAGAAGCATGTCGCAATGCGGATCGAGCAATTGCGCCATCCGCATCGTGTAGGCGGTCAGCATCACGATCGGCCGCTCGGTTCTGCCCTCGTGCTTGCGCGTCCGGATCGATGGCACCGTCGTGCGCTTGCCGGGCACGGGCGATGGGGTCGCCCGGCTGGTCGAAGTGTCGATGGTGAAAGTCGACATGCGAGCGCTTTAGCCGCGGCAAGGGTCTTCAACCAGCCCCGGCTGAACAACGTTTCGGCGACAATACGAACGAGCAAACGTCAGGTGAACGACTCTTTTTTGTGCCGGCACGTTCAGCGTTCCTCCCAACTAGCGAAAGGAAAGTGGGGAATGAAAGCCATTTATCTCGTGGTTGCAGCTGCAGCCCTGTCAGGTGCGTCCGGAACAGCATTCGCCCAGCAGGATTCCGCTCCAGCCGCGACTCCGGCGGATCCGGCCACTCCTGCAACTCCAGCGACCCCGGCCACGCCTGCCGATCCTTCGGCTGGAACTGCGGCAACGCCGGCAGCTCCTGCAACTCCCGCCGACCCGGCCACTCCGGCCACACCTTCGGCGAGCAGCACGGATCAGACCACGGCGCCGGCGACGGACGCTCCAAGCAAAGGTAAGCATAAGAAGCCGCACTAAAAGCGGACGCCCCAGGGTATCGGGGGCGCTCCGGCGCTCCCGATACCTTACGCCTGATGTTCGGACGCTCGCGCCGGAAGTTCGAGCGAAGCCCGAAGCCCAGGGTCGTTGTCGGCCAGCACCAGCTCGCCGCGATGCAGGTGGGCGATGGCGTCGGCCAGCGTAAGGCCGAGGCCTGCCCCCGCCGCGCTGCGGCTCGAATCGAGCCGAACGAAGCGCCGCCGCGCCTGAGCGCGCTGGTCTGGCGGGATTCCGGGTCCGCGATCCCGGACCTCAATGCGCGCCTGATCCCCCGCTTCGTTTGCGGCAAGTACCACCTCACCGCCCTCGCCCGCGTATTTGATTGCATTCTCGATCAGGTTGCTGAGGGCCTGGGCGAGCAACTGCCGGTGGCCCACCATTTGTAGCGGCTCCGCGGGCGCTTCCAGTTTCAGCGCGACGCCGGCTTCCTCAGCGACCGGTTCGTACATTTCCGCCAGCTCCGAAGCCAAAGCGCCAAGGTCGAATCGAGCGAACTGCTTGCGTGTCGCGAGCGCCTCTGACCGCCCGATTTCGAGAACGGTCGTCAGCATCCGCATCAGGGAATCCGCTTCGACGATGATATTGGAGAGCAGCTGCTCGCGCTGTTCGCCGGACTCGGTCGTGAGTGCGCGGTCGGCGGCGGCGCGCAGGCGACCCACAGGCGAGCGCAGGTCGTGAGCCAGCGCGTCGGTCAGCATCGATAGCTCGCCCATCAAGGTGCTGATGCGGTCCAGCATCTGGTTGATCTGGCGCGCCAGGCGATCGAAGGAATCGTACGACCCAGAGACGGGAATGCGCTGCTTGAAGTCACCCGCGGCAATGCGGTCGGCGACGGTGGCAATCCCCCTCACTCGTCGGCCCACGTAGCGGGCGAGAATGACTCCGCAGGCCGTGCCCAGGAGGATCGAAAGCGCGAGACCGATCACCAGGGACCGTTGCAAAGCCTGGCGCAGCGCCAGTCCCTCACCTGCTATGCGCGCCGTCATCAGCCAGCCGTGATTGCGCAAGTGATGCAGATAGATCGCCGCCTCGTGCGGGGCCGTCTCTCCCTCGAGGGTTACGAGAGCTGCGTGGTAACCCTCCCCAAGCGGCTCCGATCCCATGGAAAGGGACGCGACATTGCCCAGCTGCGGCCGCCCCGATGGATCGAGCAGGTCGGCGGCGACATCGGGTTCGTCAGGGTCATTGGAATCGTTGATGGCGCTCACCAGCGAATCCATTCCGCCCGAATGGTAGACGTCGGTCAGCACCTGGGCCTGCTCCGTGACCTGACGGCGCAACGTGGCGACGCTTTGGTCGTAGGTCTGCCAGTGGATGAAGCCGATGATGGCGAGGTTGGTCGCCAGCGCCAGGAAGCCGGCGAGTAGCGCGATCCTGAGGCTGGTCGGCATGGCCGCCCCTGCCTAGGCCGGTTCAGGTCGCAAGCATATAGCCCGCCCCGCGCACCGTGTGCAGGAGCGGCCGCTCGAAGCCGTCGTCGAGCTTGCGCCGAAGCCGACTGACGTGAACGTCGATCACATTCGTGCCGGGATCGAAGTGATAGTCCCACACCTGCTCAAGGAGCATCGTCCGGGTGACGACCCTGCCCTCGTTCCGAGCGAGATATTCGAGAAGCATATATTCGCGCGGCTTGAGCTCGATCTTCTTGCCGTCACGGCGGACGCTTCGAGATAACGGGTCGATTTCCAGGTCGCCGACATTGATACGGATATCACCCCCGCTACGCGATTCAGACCGGCGGAAAAGCGCGTTGGCGCGCGCCAACAGTTCAGCGAAGGAGAAAGGTTTGACGAGATAATCGTCGGAGCCGCAATCGAGCCCTTCGATCCGATCGCCAACCGAGGCGAGCGCGGAAAGGATCAGCACGGGCGTTTCGACATTGGCGGCACGGAGCGCACGAAGAACCGCCAGTCCATCGAGGACCGGCAGCATGCGATCGAGGATGATGAGGTCGTAGCTTCCGCCACTGGCGCGAAACAGGCCTTCCTGCCCGTCGGTGACATGCTCGACGCTGTGACCTTCTTCCGCCAGGCCGCGGCTCAGATAGGCAGCGGTTTCGCGGTCGTCTTCGACGAGCAGAATTTTGCGACCCATGGGCTCTCCGGCGATTCCAGTTTGGCGGCTACCGCCGTCCCGATGAACGGAAAATGATCCGCCCGGCGTCAAGGGACGCGCCGGGCGGATACCGGGCAGACGATCAGCCCGAAGTCTTGGTCGTGCTCTTGGTGGTCTTCGCAGCAGCCTTGTGAGTGGCGTGATGCGCCATCTTGTGGCCCTTCATGTGGCTCGTGCCGCAGCGGCTGTATTTGCCGTAGTGATGCTTCGCGGCGGCCTTCACTTCCTTCTTCTCGGTCGCGACCGATTCATGCTCGGCCTTGGCGTCCTTCGCGATTTTCGAGCTGGCATGGGTCGTCTTCGTCGTCTTGCTCGTCGACATCGTGTTCGTCTGAGCGAACGCCGGGCTCGCGAGCAGCGAGACAGCAGCAAGGGAAGCAAGCAGTTTTTTCATTCGAAAATCCTCCTCAATCAGTACCGTAAGGCACCCCCCTTGAGATTGAGGTAGGAGGCCGCATCTCACCCGCTTGTGGACGCCACATTAAAGAAAATTCACTTCAGCCGCTCACACAGGTTCGACGGCGAGGATCATCCGGTTGCCGCCGGCAATTCGCTGATAGGCGGCGATCGGCTCCCGCAGGCTAAGGGCGAAGCCGGGAAGGTGGGCTGCTGCCTCGCGCTCGAGCAAATCCGGCGAATAGGCCCAGCTCATGCCCTTGATCCTCTTCGCCCCCTGCCCGGCCACGAAGATGATGTAGGCCCGGCTCGCCGGCGTCATCATCATTGCGAGCCGGCGGAAGAACAGCCCCAGCTCCTCCGGGGGGACGTGCTGAAGCACGGCGTTGGCGAAGATGAAGTCCGGCGACCATTCGCGGATTTGGGCCAGAAGCGGCTCCGCGATGATGCCCAGCTTCGGCTGCTTCTCCCTGAGCAGCTCCGGCGGCAGCAGCTTGAGGCCTTCGAAATAGAAGGCGTCGGAAATATCGACACCCCAGTAGTTGCCGGGATCAAGGTAGCGGATTGCATGCTGGCCGAGGCGAAGGCTGCCGCAGCCATAGTCGACGCAACGCATTTCCGGCCTGAGCCCGAGCTCGACGATCTGCCGCCAATTCTCTCTGCCC
>Ga0207690_10002695_pt1 | contig 10714 bp, 7 predicted proteins | sample KBSC23metaG_FD_184315 | JGI IMG/M metagenome (GOLD analysis project Ga0207690, IMG submission 184315) | Corn rhizosphere microbial communities from Kellogg Biological Station, Michigan, USA - KBS C2-3 metaG (SPAdes) (version 2) | ecosystem: Host-associated > Plants > Roots > Rhizosphere > Soil ...
ACATACATCACTTCCTTAACCGCTTTAACAACGCGCTCGGGGTTTGGCAGGTACTCTTGTATCAGGGTTGGGGCGTAAGGCAATGGTACATCGCCACCCATAATGCGCAGGATCGGGGCATCCAGGTAATCAAAAGCATCCTTTTGTACCTTAAAGGCAACTTCGGTAGCTATTGAGCCTAATGGCCAGCTTTCTTCTACAATTACTAAACGGTTAGTTTTTTTAACCGATTCGATAACCGTAGCGTAATCAATAGGGCGCACGGTACGTAAGTCTATCACTTCGGCGCTGATGCCTTCTTTGGCTAATTCTACCGCGGCGGCTATCACCACTTTCATTATCTTACCAAAGCCAACCAAGGTAACGTCGGTACCTTCGCTCACTACTTTGGCTTTTCCTATTTCTATATAGTAGGTTTCTTCAGGCACTTCGCCTTTATCGCCGTACATCAATTCCGACTCCATAAAAATAACCGGATCCGGATCAATAATGGCCGATTTTAACAAACCTTTCGCATCGTAAGGGTTTGATGGTACTATTACCTTTAGGCCCGGGCAGTTGGCATACCAGTTTTCAAAACACTGGCTGTGCTGCGAGCTTAACATACCCGCGTTACCTGTAGGGCCGCGGAATACGATAGGCACAGAAAACTGCCCGCCGCTCATCGACATGATCTTGGCCGCGCCGTTGATCACCTGGTCGATAGCCACCAGCGAGAAGTTGAAAGTCATAAACTCAACAATTGGTTTCAAACCATTCATGGCCGAACCAACGGCTATACCGGCAAAACCCAATTCAGATATTGGTGTATCAATAACACGTTTGGCGCCAAACTCGTCCAACATACCCTGGCTCACTTTGTAAGCACCATTGTACTCGGCAACTTCTTCGCCCATCAGGTAAACTGTTTCATCTTTGCGCATTTCTTCGTTCATTGCTTCACGAAGTGCTTCTCTGAATTGTATTTCTCTCATTATCGTATTAAAACATTTGTTTTTAGCGACTGCAAATATAATGAGTAATGTTTATAATGCAACTGTGGGAATTGCTGGATATTGGTAAAAATTTGTAATATTTTAAATGGGTTGATTAAAGGATTGGAAGTAGGTATATGTATTGTTGAAATGAATTGAAGTTTGTATTTGTGAAGGTATTTTGGAGATTATGAATTGAATAAATATAAGGTTTGGAATGAGGATATTAATATTTAGTAAGTAGTAAAAGAAGATGATTTGGGCGTTGCCTGCGGCCCGGGCTCTGCGTTACAACTCCTCACTCGGCACTGATAGAAGTGCCTCGCTCCGGGGTTTCCACTGCGATCCCTAACGCGGGCTTGGGGTTCAGCTTTGTGCTTTCAGCTCTGCCTGTCGGCAGACAGGTTTACGTCCCCAACAACTCCTTCGCATTTTGCAGTGCGCTTTGGCCCGGGTTATCACCGCTCAGCATTTTGGCTACCTCGAGGATACGTTCATCAGGATTCAGCTGCTTAATGCGGGTATAGGTAGTAGCGGTTTCATTATCTTTATAAACAAAGTAATGGCTTTGGCCTTTGCTGGCAATTTGGGGTAGGTGTGTAATGGTGATCACCTGCAGATTGGCTGCAAGGCGCTCCATTACCTGGCCTACTTTGTTGGCTACCTCGCCGGATACGCCTGTGTCAATCTCATCAAAAATAATTGTGGGCAAGGCGGTATGGCTGGCAATAAGAGACTTGATGGCGAGCATTAATCGCGAAAGCTCACCGCCCGAGGCTACCTTGCTCATTTCCGCTAAAGCGTGACCCTTGTTTGCCGAAAACAGGAAGCGGATATGATCGATGCCGTTCTGGTCGAAGTCGTCAGCCTTAGCAATATTGTTCTCTATTTTAAGGCTGGCATGTTCCATACCCATTTCGGCCAGTGTTTGCTGCACCTGGTTTTGTATGGCGGGGATGGCTTTGGTACGATTGGCCGATAGTTGTTGGGCCAATTGTTTGAGGGCCTCTTTTTCGGTCTTTATCTGCTGTTGCAGGGCCTCAATTTCTTCATCGCCAAACAACACCTGGGCTATCTTGTCTGACAGGTTTTGCTGTATCTCCAATAACTCAGTATTGGTAGTTACACGGTGTTTTTTTTGGAGGTTGTAAATAAGGTTAAGGCGATCATTGATCTCAAGGGTTCGGGCCTCATCAATATGGGTGCGCTGCTCAATAGTGTCAATCTCGGCAGCAATATCTTTGAGCTCTATCACCGCGCTGTTAAGGCGCTGGTTCAGTTCTTCAATAGCCGGGTTGAACTTTTCGAGTGCCGAAAGGTGATGCCCCGCCTCTTTTAACTGGATGAGCGCTGCCATTTCGCCCTCGTGCATTAAATGGTAAGCGCCCAGCAGGTTGCGTTTTATTTCTTCGGCATTGTTAAGGGTGTAGAGCTCCTGCTCAAGGCTTTCCTGCTCATCAGCACTAAGAGCGGCTTTTTCCAGTTCATCAAACTGAAACTGGTGGTAATCAAGGTCGGCTTTAGCTTTATCGCTTTCGCTGATAAGTTGCTGCAACCGGGCCACCGACTTTTTATGCGCCTTAAAACTGCTTTGGTATTCGTGGAGCAGCTCATCGTGTTTGGCCACACCATCTACAATAAGGAGCTGAAATTTCGGGTCGTTTATCTCGCGGGTAGCGTGCTGCGAATGGATGTCGATCAGCATTTCGCCCAGATCGCGCAGGGTGTTCAGGTTAACCGGGGTGTCGTTAACAAAGGCCCGCGATTTGCCATCGGCAGATATTTCGCGGCGAAGCACCGTTTCGGCTTCGTAATCCAGGTCGTTCTCCTCAAAAAAAGCCTTGATATGAAACTCGCCGATATGAAAGCTGCCCTCGATAACACACTTTTTTTGCTGGTTAAAAAAGTAACGACTCTCGGCGCGCTGCCCCAAAATAAGGGATAGCGCGCCGAGAATGATGGATTTACCGGCACCGGTTTCGCCGGTTAATATATTGAGGCCCTTATCAAAAGAGATCTCAAGGTTATCAATTAAAGCGTAGTTACTAATAGCGAGCCTTTGCAGCATAGCGTTGTTAAAATATGAACGCTAAAATACAAATACTTTATAAACTAAGCTTATTACTTTATGGTATCCTTAACAGCTTCACCTGTCTTTTTGCCCTTCTTTTGGGCTTTTTCCATTTCCTTGCGAAGGTCTTCCTGCTGTTTTTTCAGGTCGGCCATTTGCTTTTCCAGGTCGGCTTGCTGTTGTTTATATTCCGGGCTTGCCTGGTCCATGTTCATATTTAAAGATAGGTTCACCATGTCATCTACCTGCTTTTTCCATTCGGGGCTGCTTAATTTTTTGAGCAACTCTTTTTGCTGTTTTTTCCACTCAGGACTGTTGAATTTATCGATCAGTTCCTTATGCTGTTTCTTCCATTCAGGACTGTTGAATTTATCGATCAGATCCTTCTGTTGTTTTTTCCACTCAGGACTGTTAAACTTCTCGATTAGTTCCTGCTGTTGTTTCTTCCATTCAGGGCTATTGAATTGCTTAACCATTTCCTCCTGCTGTTTTTTCCACTCAATGCTATTGAATTGCTTACTCATGGCTAAGGCCTGGTCAGCCATTTGTTTCTGTTGCTTTTTCCACTGCGGGCTATTGAACTGTTTGCTCATCGCTTTGGCGCTGGCTGTTATAGCGGCCATCTCTTTCTTCCACTCAGGGCTGTTAAAGTGTTTGTTCAGTTTAAATTCTAAACTGTCGGGCATATTCATTTTAAAGCTATCTTTAAAGAAAGCTTCTTTATCTTCCTGCGATAGCTCATTAACAGAGTTGTATTCCTTTTTATTGCCCTTTTCATCTTCCATCACGATTTTGTATTTCCGCTTTAGTTTAGAAGTGTCGTTTAATAGTTTTAAGCTGTCGGAAGCAACCATGCTAAGCATCCTTTTCTTTGTTTTGGGGCAGGTATTCGACCGGTTAACAGTAGTTTTGGCTGTTACATCTAATACCGGTATAGGGTTTACAATAATTTTTGGCTTGCTCGCCTTGCTGTTTTTTGCCTGCGTATATTGCGGCACTGCCCATGCTAATAATATGCTGATGATGGTTATGGTGACAATTATTGCCAAATGTTGTTTGTGTAACTGATGATTGGTTTTCATACGATTCAATCGTTTAATGCGGTTAAGTAATGGATATTTGCTTTCGCCCGATGAAGCCATGGTCAGGCTGGCCGCATACGAGTTTTGTTGTGCGATAAGATAGAGCGCCTGCGCGTAACTGTAATTATCTTCCACATTACCGGTAACCATATCATCGCAGCAAAACTCACGCTCGTTGCGGATGGCTTTGCCAATTAGCCAGCTGAACGGGTTAAAGCAAAGTATGGTTTCCATAACAGTTTGGATAATATTGAACAGGTAATCGCGACGTTTAATGTGGGCCAGCTCATGTAACAGGATGCTTTCCATCTGGGCGGCATCAAGGTTGTTAATAAGCGCCAGCGGGAATATAATTATAGGCTTTAAATGGCCAATGGTTAGCGGGATATTAACATGCTCAGAAATATAAACAGGTATGTTTTTTAACAGGCTTAGTTTTTTGCGAAGGACGGTGGCGTTTTGTGTCCATGCCGGGCTGAGGCACAGGTTCTTTTTGCTGCGTATCCGGCTAACGTAAAACAGCCCCTTTACTAAACTGATGATGTGGATGATTAGTCCTAAAATATACAGGCCGGCTATATATACAGAGTATTGATTAATGAGGTGCTTAGCCTGATCAAGCAGTGACGGAGCAATATAGGTTTGAGGAATTGCGTGGTAATAGGCAACCGGTATATATGTTGTAACATCAAGTGCCTGACTATAAATTTTTGCTACGGTAACCAGAAACCAGCCGCACATTGCCGTTAAGGCTATATAATTTGCCAGGTATCTGTACTTTGCGCTAAGCGCCGGGAACAGCTTTAAAAATACCTGTAAGGCAATATAAATTAGCATAGCTTGTATGCACGATTCAAATAATGCCTGGCCGAGCGCGTTGATGAGGTTATGAGTTACCATAGCGATTTTATTTATTGTTCTCTAATTTATCCAGATAGTTCTTTATCATGTCCAGCTCTTCTTTCGAAGATTTTTTATTGCTCAGCACCTGCATTACCAGCTGCGATGCCGAACCGTTAAATACGGTATCTATCATTTTGTCGAGCATATTTTGCCGGGTATGCTCAATGCTGATGAGCGGTTTGTAAATATGTGTGCGATTGGTAGTATCGCGCTCCACCAAACCCTTTTCCAGCATAATTTGCATCAGCTTTAAGGTGGTGGTATAACCGGCATCTTTATTTTGTGATAACTCTTCATGCACATCACGCACAGTACCGGTTCCTTTGTCCCATAAAACCTGTAGTATCTCTAACTCGCTTTCCGTTGGCTTAACTTCCATTTTATATTGTACGAATATTTTCGTATATCAAATGTACGAATGATTTCGTAAATGCAAAATGTATTTACATATTTTAACATTTATTAACAAAAAGATGGTTAGAGCAACAACAGAGGACGATTAGACAAAATGCCTAATTCTTTTGCAGCGACTGGTATTTATTGCCATTTGACGGATCTATTTCCATCAAAGTGTTATAGGCGCTTATCCTGTCGGGTGGAGGTAAGGCGCTGAATATTGAAATGAGCTCGTCGCTCTTAGCCGTAAAAAGTATCTGCGGTAAAACCGCGCCGGTGCTTTGTCTGTCAATTTGGGTAAGGCTTGGTAATATTGCCGCAATTGCCTTGCGTCCGTTATCGGCATTATCGGCCATAACATCCAGGCCGTTACGGTGGTAGTTGTAAACAAATTCCCGCAAAGGAGTATAGCGTTTATTATTCAGGTTTTCGGCTATCCAGTAGCGGTCGCGGTTATTATCAAAGGCATTCCAGCCTTTTGCCGAACCGGTTTGAGCGGCATTTACAATGGTTTGTGCTTTGGCGAAGTAAGGCGTTCCGCCAAATTTGGAAAATGAGTCGTAATCCATTCCAATAATAACATTGGCATAAAAGGCCATTACCGAAGTAAGGTTACTCTGAAAGGTTTGCTCGTTAAAGTCAAGGTTCTGGCCTTCGGTGTAATTAAAATCAAGGTCCTTATCGTTTATACTAAGCAAGGTACTGCTGTAAGCCGCGCCGTAAACCGGCCGGTTTGATTGCACCTGCAGTTCGGCACTATAGGCGCTGCTGCCATCCCATGATGTAATGTTCAATATAAAGGTGCAGTCTATCCGTTCTTGCGGCAGTATCTGGTCGGCGCTCCATTTTCTGTTGTTCAGAAAATCTTTAATGGCATTTTCCAGCACGGTAAAAACGCGTTTATTGCTCGATTGTATTTTGGGCGATAACACCTGCACGCGGGCGTTCAGGTCTTGCGCGGTGGTTATTCCGGCAATGCTCAGCAAAATAAAAAGGCAACAAACTATCTTTCTCATGCGTTTATCAGTTCAATAACTTTTTGGCAAATATCGGCTGCCGCGGCTTCTTTTGTTTTTAGTTCGAACACGGTTTTTTGCCGGTTGCGCTCAATAATGGTTATTTTATTGGTATCGGTTTTAAACCCCGCGCCGGCGTCGTTCAGCGAATTTAAAACAATAAAGTCGAGATTTTTCTTTTCAAGTTTTTCAACCGCGTTTTTTTCCTCGTCATTGGTCTCCAAAGCAAAGCCAATCAATAATTGCCCCACGCGTTTTTTACTGCCCAGGGTTTTTAATATGTCGGTTGTTTTTTTAAGTTCGATGTTAAAGGTATCCTCTTTCTTTTTGATCTTTTGCAATGCCACATCAACAGGTGTATAATCGGCAACTGCGGCGCTCATCACACAAATATCAGCAGCGCTAAAATACTGTTCGCAGGCATCCAGCATGTCCGCCGCCGAAATAACGTTTACGCGCGTTATCCATTTGCTTTTTGTTTGTTGGGATGACGGTCCCGCGATAAGGGTAACATCAGCGCCAAGCTTAGCCATTTCATCCGCTATAGCGAACCCCATTTTGCCCGATGAATGGTTGCCCACAAAACGAACAGGGTCAATAGCCTCATAGGTAGGGCCGGCAGTAACCAGCACCTTTTTATTTACTAAGGGGAGTTTTTTTTTGAGATCGGCCTCAATAAAGCTTACTATCTCTTCGGGTTCGGCCATACGGCCCTCGCCAATTAACCCGCTGGCCAACTCGCCATAACCAGGCTGGATGAAGATGTTATGATAGGATTTAAGTTGGGCAACATTTTGTTGGGTGCTCTCATGTTTCCACATATCCAGATCCATTGCCGGGGCAAAGTAAACCGGGCACTTGGCACTCAGGTAAACCGCCGTAAGCAGATTATCGCAAAGGCCGTTGGCCATTTTGCCGATGGTGTTTGCTGTTGCCGGCGCAATAATGATCAGATCGGCCCACAGGCCAAGCTCCACATGGTTGTTCCATTCGCCGGTATCGTCTTTAAAATACTCGGTTAAAACCGGATTTTTAGAAAGCGTGGCAAGGGTTAGGGGAGTAATAAAGTTATTGGCACCGGCAGTAGTAACTACCTTTACATTACTGCCTGCCTTAACAAGCAAGCGTACCAACGTTGCCGATTTGTATGCAGCAATGCTTCCGCATACACCCAGTACTATGTTTTTACCTTGCAGCATTTAAATTGTGGTAAAAAAGAAAATCCAAAATTCAAAAATAAAGGTACGATAAACTTACCTTGATTGGCTAACGCCATTTTTTTGAATTTTGAATTTTCTTTAGAATTTAAGCGTATCGCTTATTGCTCTTTAGCCGGGTTACGGTAGTAAACCTTGCCATCTAAAAATTCCTGCACAGCTACTAAAGTTGCTTTTGGCATTCTTTCGTAATGTTTCGAAATTTCTATTTGCTCACGGTTTTCAAATACCTCTTCCAGGTTATCGTTTGACGATGCAAATTCAGAAAGCTTTTGGTGCAATTCTTCTTTTACATTGTTTGATATCTGGTTTGCCCTTTTAGCCATGATCACGATCGACTCGTATATGTTTTCGGTCTGGGTATCCAATTCGCGCAAATCGCGGGTAATGGTACTGCTGGCTACAGCTGGTTTGTTACTATTCATCTTTTTCCTTTTTTAATTTTTTATAGCGGTAGTGTCTTTTTCTAATTTTGGTTGCGATTTTTTCTCGGCTTCAATTTTCTTAGCTAATTTCTGGTTAGTTTCAGCTTCAGCTAAAATACGCTTGGTTTGTTGTATCCCCTGGTCGCAGTCTTTTTTAAGGTTTTGAGCCTCTTTCATAAACTTACTGTTAGGGTAACGCTCTGCAAACTGTTCGTAAAAAGTAATAGCCGCATTGTAACGTTCTTCCTGTTTAATTTCCAAACTGTTTTTAGCGTACAGGTATTGCGCCCTGATGGTTAAAAACTCCATCTCTTCGGCATATTTTGTATCCGGATAATCGCGCAGCGAATTACCAAAAGCAATAACTGCCGATTGATAGTATCCTATAGTTAAATACAACTTCGCGTTCTCAAACGATTTTTGTTCCAGTTTATCGCGCAGGTTGGTTATCAGTTTACTTGCTTCGGCAACACGGTCGCTCTTCGGGTACAGGTTAATAAACAACTGTAACGCGTCAATAGCCTTTTGTGTATTCTCCTGGTCAAGCGAAAATACCGGCGAATCCAGGTAATAGCAATAAGCAGCCATAAAACGGCATTCCTCTGCACGGCTGCTGTTCGGGTAACTATCGGCAAACTGCTTAAAGTGGTACCTTGCCGAGGTATAATCCTTTAACCTGTAATTAGTATAAGCGTAATAGTAAAACAGATCTTCAGCTTCGGCCTGCCCGCGGTAGCGTTGTGCAAGGTCATCAAACAGTTCAAGTGCTTTACCGTAGTCTTTTTTGTTGAAGTATTTAATGGCCTCACTGTATTTTTTAGCTACATCGCCACTTTGCCTTAACTTTTCAAACTTGCTTTTACAGCCTGCAAGCGCAATAATTAGTACTAATAATAAGCTCCCAACAAGGGCGCGTTGTTTTTTAAACATTTTGCAAAGATATATCAATATTGTAAACCAGTCAATTATTTATTTCGGTGCAATATAAAGGTGTTATTTTAAAGCGGCTTTAATGCATCTCTCTATTTAACATCTTTTAACTATTTGGCCTGTCTTTAATGATGATAACGGCCCCTGCTATATTATATATAGTATATCTTCAATTTAACTGATCATACTACAACTATATAGTATAGGCTCAATAACGGATTATATTAATGAGATAGGCGTGTTTTGATAAGGTTTGCCCCATTTTATTGTTGATGGACGATTGTTTTAAAATTATTCCTGCTGATTTGCAGTGTGTTAAACATACACCTTGTTTTTTTGTTGAGAATGATTTGCAGAAACACAAAATCTCCCTACCTTTGCAGCCCGCAATTAAGGAAAGGGATTTATCCAAAACCAATGCGGGAATGTTCATTAAAAGACTTTGGTAGGAATTTGACAACGGAAATTAAACACCGAAAAAAAAGTTCAAATAAAATTTGGAAGTCGAAAAAAGGTTGCTACCTTTGCAGTCCCAAAACAAACGGGAGAAAAAGTTAAGAAAGCGAAAGCTTGGAAACTTGGAAAAAAGAGAAGCGATTCTCGAAGAATAGGAGGAGATAACCTCTGAAAAAAACGGGATGAACGAGCGACTCGGGAGTCTATGAAAACTGAAAGTTTATCCAATCGTAAGAGCGGAATAAATATATAGCTGACCCGGGATGGGAAAGCGATCAAGTTCTTTAAAAGAAGTAACATGTAGCGTAGCGGGAGCAAGAGATTGCGAGCGTTATGCACAGATAAGAATAAAGAAGATAACAAGAGAGGTATCTGTAAAAAGAATAATTTACAGATTCTATTTTATAATAAAGTAGAGTCAGAGAAATCAAAACTTAAAATTTACAATGGAGAGTTTGATCCTGGCTCAGGATGAACGCTAGCGGCAGGCCTAATACATGCAAGTCGGACGGGATAGAAGAGCTTGCTTTTCTTGAGAGTGGCGCACGGGTGCGTAACACGTATGTAACCTACCTTATCCAGGGGGATAGCCTCTCGAAAGAGAGATTAAGACCGCATAACATTATTGAACAGCATTGTTTAATAATCAAATATTTATAGGGATAAGATGGGCATGCGGGACATTAGCTAGTTGGCGGGGTAACGGCCCACCAAGGCGACGATGTCTAGGGGATCTGAGAGGATGACCCCCCACACTGGTACTGAGACACGGACCAGACTCCTACGGGAGGCAGCAGTAAGGAATATTGGTCAATGGGCGGAAGCCTGAACCAGCCATGCCGCGTGCAGGAAGACGGCCCTACGGGTTGTAAACTGCTTTTGCAGGGGAATAAACCCAGTTACGTGTAACTGGCTGAATGTACTCTGAGAATAAGGATCGGCTAACTCCGTGCCAGCAGCCGCGGTAATACGGAGGATCCAAGCGTTATCCGGATTTATTGGGTTTAAAGGGTGCGTAGGCGGCCTATTAAGTCAGGGGTGAAAGACGGTAGCTTAACTATCGCAGTGCCTTTGATACTGATGGGCTTGAATGAACTAGAGGTAGGCGGAATGTGACAAGTAGCGGTGAAATGCATAGATATGTCACAGAACACCAATTGCGAAGGCAGCTTACTATGGTTTTATTGACGCTGAGGCACGAAAGCGTGGGGATCAAACAGGATTAGATACCCTGGTAGTCCACG
>Ga0207690_10002696_pt1 | contig 10712 bp, 11 predicted proteins | sample KBSC23metaG_FD_184315 | JGI IMG/M metagenome (GOLD analysis project Ga0207690, IMG submission 184315) | Corn rhizosphere microbial communities from Kellogg Biological Station, Michigan, USA - KBS C2-3 metaG (SPAdes) (version 2) | ecosystem: Host-associated > Plants > Roots > Rhizosphere > Soil ...
CTCGTGCCGACAATCGCGACCGCCCTCGCACTCGGCTGCGGGTGTGCGGCCGTCGGCGGGACGCCGTCGACCAGCGACACCCCCCGCCGTGACCTCGCCGTCCGGCCGTCCCCGCTCCCCGCGACGTCCGCCGGCCCCGGCACCGCGCCCGCCACCCCGAGCAGCGGCCGCTCGGGCGCGCCGACGCCGGGCAGCACGACGGCGGGGTCGAGCCCCGGCGCGCCCGGCCCCGGCTCGACGACCGGACCCGGCGGGAGCCCGGCCCCGGCCGCTCCGTTCTCTCCCTTCCTCACGATGCCGGACGGGTCCGGCGATGCCGGCCTGGGCGCCCCGGCGTACGCCGACCTGCACTCGGTGACGCTCGCCGACAACGGCACCTCGCTGCGGGTGACCGTCGTGATGAACGGTGCGCTCCCGACGGCGACCGCGACCGGCGAGTCGATGGGCATCGGCGTCGATCTCTACCGCCCGGCGGCCGGGCGCGAGAGCGACTACCAGCTGTTCGCCGACGGCGAGTCCGACGGCTGGTTCGCCTACCTCGACACCCCGAAGGGCTTCGTCCACTACCCCGGCACGTTCGCCCTCGGCGGCAGCACGCTCGTCTTCACCGTCCCGTGGTCGAGCGTCGGCAATCCGACCAACGGCCGGACAAGTGCGTTCGCGGACTGGACGCGGCGCAGCTCCGCAGCGACCGGCAACCCGTCGAGCAACGACTACGTGCCGACGCTCGGGACGACCAACTACTCGCGCTGACCGCCACCGAGCGCGAACGTCGCCAGCGCGGTGTGCACCGGGCGCGGCCCGAGGACGCTGTGCACCAGCGCGAACGTCGCCGCCTCCCACGGCGCGCCGTCGAGCGGCGCGGCGACGACCTCGCGGAGGTCGAGCGGCTCCTTCCGCGCCCGGCCGGCGGTGACGTGCGGCCGGTAGGCGCGCCCTTCCATCGCAATCCCGCTGCGCGTCCCGGCTGCCGCGCACCGCTCGGCCAGCCGCCGCAGGCCCGCGACGTCACCGTCTACTCCGGCCCAGAGCACCCGGGCGGCCGCCGGCTTCGGGAAGGCGCCGAGATGGCTGAGACGCAGCCGCAACGGCGGCGTACGGCGCCCGGCGCGTTCGAGCCGCTCGGTCAGTTCCGGCACGACGTCCGCCGGGACCTCGCCGTAGAAGGCGAGGGTCAGGTGCCGCTGTTCGGACGGGACCGGCCGCAGCGCGGCGAGGTCGAGACCGGCGAGCGCCCCCGTCAGCTCGGCCTGCTGCGCCGGCGGCAGCCCGATCGCCGCGAACAACCTCATGCCGACTCCGTCTCGTCAGGTGCCCGGCAGGGCGACGGCGTCCTCGGTGTCCGGTACGACGCTGTAGACGTGCACGTGCGGGCGGCGGCGCAGCAGGTGCGGCTCGACCCGCAACTGCTCGCGCCGGGCGAGGTAGGCCGCGGCCGCGATCGCCGCGGCGAGCGACGCGAGCCCGCCGATGATCAGCGCCCAGCGCGGCCCGGCCGTCTGCCCGATCCAACCGATCAGCGGCGCCCCGATCGGCGTGCCGCCCATGAAGACGAGCAGGTAGAGCGCCATCACCCGACCGCGCATCACCGCCGAGACCGTGGTCTGGATCAAGGTGTTGGTCGCGGTCGAGAACGTGAGCGTCGCGAACCCGAACGGGATCAGCACCGCGAAGAACGTCCAGTACGACGGCATCAAAGCCGCGGTGATCTCGAGCAGGCCGTACGCCGCACCGGCGAGGAAGACCACGCGCCGGCTCGGCCGGCCGCGCCGGGCCGAGGCGAGGGCGCCGATCAGTGAGCCGAACGCGTAGACGGCCGAGATCAGACCGTAGGACTCCGCCCCTTGATGGAAAGTGTTCTTCGTCAGCAGCGCAGACGTGATCTGGAAGTTGAAACCGAGCGTGCCGACGACACCGATCAGGAAGATCATCGCCAGCAGGTCCGGCCGCACCCGCACGTAGTGCAAGCCTTCGCGCACCGCGCCGGGACGCCGAGCGGCGGGCTTGCCGGCGTAGAGCTCGCCGTCGCGCATCGCGAGCAACCCGCCGATGACGGCGACGAACGACGCCGCGTTGACGAGGAACACCCACGCGGTGCCGACCGACGCGATCATCAGGCCGGCGGCCGCCGGGCCGAGCACCCGGGCCGCGTTGAACGTCGCCGAGTTGAGGCCGACCGCGTTGGGCAGCAGCGACGGCCCGACGAGCTCGGTCACGAACGCCTGCCGCACCGGCGCGTCGATCGCACTGGCGGTGCCGAGCGCGAACGCGAGTGCGTAGACGTGCCAGAGCTGCACGGCACCGGTGATGTCGAGCAGCCCGAGCCACAGCGCGAGCACGCCCATGACGACCTGGGTGATCACCAGCGTGCGCCGCTTCGGGAACCGGTCCGCGATCACGCCGCCGTACAGACCGAAGAACAGGAACGGCGCGAACTGCAGGCCGGTCGTGATGCCGATCGCGGTGCCGGAGTTGTGCGAGAGGTTCAGCACCAGCCAGTCCTGGGCGACCCGCTGCATCCAGGTACCCGACAGGGACACGACCTGGCCGGACGCGAACAACCGGTAGTTCCGAACGCGGAGCGAGGAGAACACGCTCATGCGCGGGAGAGCTTTTCGAGGATCGGTACGGCGGCGCGCAGCGCGGCGATCTCGTCGGGCTCGAGATTGCGCAGCCGCTGCGCGATCCAGGCGTCGCGGCGGCGCCGGTCGTCGGCGAGCAACGCCAGCCCGGCCGCGGACGGCCGGACCGTGACCTGCCGGCCGTCGTCCGGATGCGGCGCGCGGACGATGTAACCGGTGGCTTCGAGCCGGGCGAGGATCTTGGTCATCGACGGCGGCTGCACCTTCTCGTGCTCGGCCAGCTCACCGGGGGTCATCGAGCGGTGCCGCTCCAGCGATCGCAGCGCGGCGAGCTGGCCGAGCGAGAGCTCCGGGTGCGGGGACTGATGCCGCATCCGCCGGCCGAGCCGGCCGACCGCGTCGCGCAGCGCGCCGGCGATCGCAGTGTCGGTCGCGGCAGGCATGTCGTTAGTCTAACTCATTAGCCTGGCGAACGATATGCCCGAACTGGCCCGGCCAGGGGACGTGCGGGGAGATCAGCCCGAGGACGGCGTGGTGGAACGGAGGGTGCGGGTCTCGTCGGAGCTGTACTTGAAACCGGCCACGTCGCCGTGGGTGTCGAGATGCTCCTTGACGACCAGCGCGTACGCCGTCGCGACCCAGTCGCGCTGGTTGTCGGTCAGGTCGAAGCTGTTGCCGGTGAACCGCAAGATGCTGTCGATGACGATCGTCGACACCGATTGACCGCCGACCGTCATCTTCGCGGTCGAGGTGATCTTCGAGGTGACGTCGAGGGTGTACTTGCCGTCCGTCGAGCGAGCGGTCCAGTGCCACGCGCTGCCGACGTGGTAGTCGGACGGGAAGTACAGCGCCGTCCCGACCGGCTTGAAGTCTTCCTTGAACGACGACTGCTGGATGTTGATGTCGAGGACGTACAGGCCGCCGGCGCGCGACTCGAGCGTCTGGTCGCGGGTGCCGTTCTGGCTGTCCTGGGTCGTCTTCTGCGTGCTGCCCTTCGGCGCGTCCACCTTGAGGGAATCGCTGCTGTTGAGCCGCTGGGTGCCCATCCGGGTGGTCGCCGTACCGTCGATGTCGTAGTCGTAGGTGCCGGCCCGGGTGAAGCCGGTCGGCTTGCCCGGGGGCTTCGAGCCCGGGCCGCTCGCGACCGTGTGGCCGGCGGCCGGCGTGGACTTCACAACCGGCGTCGCGCCCGGCGAGGCCGAGGCGGCGGTCGACGGGGTGCTGGACGCGCCCGCCGACGGCGTCGCGCCAGGGCTGTTGCTCGCCGGGCCGCCGGCGTCGGTGGCGGGCGAGGACGACCCGCTGCAAGCGGTCACGAGGGCGAGAACGGCGCCCATCGCAAGGAGACCCGGCGTTCTGTGCATCCGGCGAGGATACCGGCGATTTCTGAACGTTTGGTGTGACACGGATCCGCCACAATGGGTGCCGTGACCTTCGAGCCCGGCGGCCCGCTGGCCCGCCGACAGGCCCAGGACGCCCGCCGCCCTTCCCGGCGGCCGTGGCTGCTCGGCATCCTCGTCGTCGTCGTACTGCTGCTGGTCGCGGGCAACGGCGGACGGTCGTGGTGGGCCGAGCGGGTCGGCGACCTGACCAGCCGCAATCGCGGTGCCGACTTCGCCATCGGCCTCGTCGTCGGGCTGCTGCCGGTCATCGCGGTCGGCGTCGCTGCGCTGTCCCGGCACCGCCGGCGCGCGCTGCGGATGTTCGTCGCCGGCGCGGTCGCGTTCGTCGTGACCGACCTGCTGGCGCCGTCGGTGTGGAAGGCGATCACCAACGACGCCGGCGCCACCCGGCCGTTCGAGAAGCACGCGCCCGGCTACCTGCCCGGGGTGTACGTCGGCATCGCCATCTGGTTCGTGCTGCTGGTGGTCGCCTACCTGCGCGCCCGCCGCGCCTGGCGGGCCCGCTTCGCCCGGTTCGGCGGGACGTCGTACCCCAAGTAGCGCCCGGGCCCGCGCCGCGGAGCTAGGCGACGCCGAGGGCTTGCTTGATCGGGTGCAGCGCGAAGTACGCCGCGAACAGGACCGCGATCGCCCACAGCAGGGCGTGCGGCTCGCGCCAGCGGCCTTGCACGGTGCGCAGTACGACGTAGGAGATGACGCCGGCACCGATGCCGTTGGTGATCGAGTAGGTGAACGGCATCAGCACGATGGTGAGGAACGCCGGGATCGAGATCGCGAAGTCGTCCCACGGGATGTTCCGCACCTGAGTCATCAGCAGGAAGCCGACCGCGACCAGGGCCGGTGTCGCCGCGGCCGCCGGCACGATCGAGTAGAGCGGCGTGAAGAACAGCGCGACCACGAAGACCAGCCCGGTGAAGATGCTCGCCAGTCCGGTCCGGGCGCCCTCGCCGACGCCGGCCGCCGACTCGATGAACGCGGTGTTGGACGACACCGATGCCATGCCGCCGGCGACCGCAGCGGCGCCGTCGACGAACAGCACCCGGCCGATGTTGGGCACCCGGCCCTGCTCGTCGAGCAGCCCGGCCTCGCTCGAGATGCCGACGATCGTGCCCATCGCGTCGAAGAAGTCGCTGAGGATCAGGGTGAAGATGAACACGATGGCGGTGATGACGCCCGCGTGCACGAACCCGCCACCGAGGGAGAACTTCCCGAGCAGACCGAGGTCCGGCGTCGAGGTCACGTGGCCCGGCCAGGTCGGGATCTGCAGACCCCACTCGGAGACGCCGTCGTGTGACGGGACGGTCGCGGCGGCGTCGATGATCATCGCGAGGATCGTCGCCGCGACGATCGACAGCAGGATCGCGCCCGGCACCCGCCGGGTCAGCAACGTGATCGTCAGCAACAAGCCGACGATGAAAACCACGACCGGCCAGCCGCTGAGCTCGCCGGTGCCGTTGGCGCCGAGACCGACCGGCGTCGCGACACTCGCCGGTGTGTGCAGGAACCCCGCGTCGACGAGACCGATGAACGCGATGAACAACCCGATGCCGACGCTGATCGCCTGCTTCAACGGCAACGGGATCGCGTCCATGATGATCTGCCGCAACCCGGTGACGACGAGCAAGCAGATGCCGAGGCCTTCGATGACGACGAGGCCCATCGCATCGGGCCACGACATCGTCGGCGCGATTTGGAAGGCGACAACGCTGTCGAGGCCGAGCCCGGCGGCGATCGCGAGCGGCAGGTTGCCGGCGACGCCCATGATGATCGTCATCACCGCGGCGACCAAGGCCGTCGCGGCCGACAGCTGCGGGAACGACAGCGTGTGGCCGAACTTGTCGTGACCGAGCGACAGGATCAGCGGGTTCAACACGATGATGTAGGCCATCGTGAAGAACGTCGCGAGCCCGCCGCGCAACTCGCGGCCGACGTTCGATCCGCGCTCGCGGATCCGGAAGTAGCCGTCGATCGGATCGGTGCTTCGGGGCGCGCTCTCGGCGGTGGTCGTCACGGCCGAATTTTTTCATCATCGACAGGCCATATCGTGGTGCCATGCCGAAGCGCCCGCGGCGCCCGACGCCGGAGCCCTACGAGGTCGACGAGCGCCCGCTCATCCTCGCCGGCATGGCCGCGTGGGTCGTCGCATTCGTCGTACTCGCGGTGTTCTTCCGCTCCGACCTACGGCACCGTCACGCCGAGTTCTGGCTCTGGAGTTGCGGCATCGGCGTGCTGATGGGCCTCTACGGCCTGCACTTCGCGAAGAAGCGCCGCCGCTAGATCCGGCCGGCTCAGCTGTGGCCGAGCGGCTCGGCCGTGTCGGCGTCGCTGACCGAGCCGGGCTCGTGACCGAGCGGCCCGCCGACGACGTCGATGCCGTACTCGTCGACGAGCGGCGGCGGCGGGGGCGGCGACGACGGGAGTACGACGGCCTCCGAGTGCGCGCCGCACCCGTGGTCGACCGCGACGACCCGGCCGTCGTCCGGCGCGAACTCGTTGGCGCAGGCGCCGAACGCCTGCCGCAGACCGCCGGCCAGCGGGACGAAGAAGCCGCACGTCGCGCACGCCGCCGGTGCCGCTCGCGCGATCGCCGCCTCCGGCCCCGGCTCACCGGCGTACCAGCGTTCCGCAGCGTCGACCCGCCCGTCGAACGACAGCGTCCGGACCCTGCCGAGGCCCAGCTCGTAGGACGCCGCGACGATCTCGTCGTCGTCAGGCCCGGAGAGGAACGTCGGGATCAGCCGTGGGTCGTCGGCGGCGGTCGGCAGCAGGTCGCCGACACCGAGGTCGCCGGGCCGCAGCCGCTCGCTCCACGGCACCCAGGCCGGCGCGAGCAGCGCGTCGTCGCCGGGCAACAGGACGACCTCGTCGACGCCGATGTCGTCGCTGCCCGGCGCTCGGGCCACCGTGACGGCCCACCGCCAGCCGCGATAGGCCGGGTCGAGCGTCGCGAACAGGTGGGTCGCGGTCAGGTCGTCGTCGGCGGTGACGTCGAGGTGCTCGCCGACCAGTCCGGCGGCCTCCTGCTCGGCCGCGCTGCGCGCGAGGTCGACGCAACCGGCCAGCGCGGAGTCGACTGTCGCCACGGGTGTCACGCCGTACAGTCTGTCATCCGGGAGACTGAGCAGGTGGCGGTCGAGACGGACGAGCCGGAGCGGCCCGGTGGCCGGCCCCGAGACCGGCGGAGTCCACCCGACGACGCCGGTGCCGCGGTCGCGTTCCTGCACTTCCTCGTCGAGGTCGTCCGGGCGTCCGCCCGCGGGGTGCGCCGGTTGCGCAACTGGAACCGCCGCGGCGGCGCCGGCCGGTCCGGGCTCGCCGGCCTGGTCGAGCTGCACGCGCTGCAGGCGGCGGGCGACGCGGTCGTCGCGGTCGCCCTCGCCGGCACGATCTTCTTCGGCGCGAGCACGTCCGAAGCGCGCGGCCGGGTCGCGCTCTACCTGCTCGTCACGATGGCGCCGTTCGCGGTGGTCGCCCCGCTGCTCGGGCCGCTGCTCGACCGGTTCGCGCACGGTCGCCGGTTCGCGCTCGCGCTGACGATGGTCGCCCGCGCGGTACTGGCGGTGGCGCTCGGGCACGCACTCGGCGGTGGCATCGACGAGCTCGCGCTGTTCCCGGCGGCGCTCGGCGTGCTCGTCGCGGGCAAGGCCTACAGCGTCTGCCGCAGCTCGGCCGTGCCGCGGCTGCTCCCCGACGGGATGACGTTGGTGCAGGCCAACTCGCGGCTCACCCTTGCCGCCGTGCTGTCGCCGGCGATCGCCGGGTCGATCGCGATCGGGCTGACGAAAGCGTTCGGCCACCAGACGTCGTTGCGGTTCGGCGCGGCCCTCTACGTCGTCGCCGCCGTCCTCGCTGCCCGGTTGCCGCGGACCGCCGACGGTGGCCGCGCGACGCAGGCGGTCGAGCACTCCGCCGGGCGCGGCCTGCTCCGGCTGTCCAACGTGCACGCCGAGGTCGGCACCGCGCTGCGCGCCACCGCCGCGTTGCGGTGGCTGTCCGGTTTCCTGTTGCTCTACGGCGCGTTCGTGTTGCGGCACCACCGGTTGTCCGGGCTGTCGCACAACCTGTCGCTCGCCGTCCTCGCCGTCGGCATCGGCGTCGGCAACCTGCTCGGTACGACGGTCGGCGCCCGCATCGCCGGGCGCCCGACGAAGCAACTCGCGCCGCCGTTGCTGGTGTCGTCGCTGGTCGTGACGCTGTTCGCCGCCCTCGACTTCGGCCTGCTCAGCGTGACCGTGCTCGCCGTCGTGTCGTCGGCGACCGTCGCGATGGCGAAGCTGGGCCTCGACGCGACGATCCAGCAACGGGTGAACGACGATGTGCGCACGTCGACGTTCGCCCGGTCGGAGACCGCGTTGCAACTGGCCTGGGTCGCCGGCGGTGCGATCGGCATCGTGTTGCCGACCGAACCCATCGTCGGCTTCCTGATGGCGTCGCTCGTGATGGCGGCCGCCGTCGCGAACACCTACGGCGTGAAGCTCAAGCCGCTCGTGCGAACGATGGTCAGAGCTCGAGCTCGTTAGCGACCGCGCGGACGACCTCTGCGATCCGGTGCGCGCTCTTCTTGTCCGGGTAGCGACCGCGACGCAGGTCGGGCTGCACCTTGGCTTCGAGCAATTTGATCATGTCTTCCACGACGCCGTGCAGCTCGTCGGGCGGCCGGCGATGCGTCTGCGTGAGCGACGGGATCGGGTCGAGGACGCGGACCGACAGCGCCTGCTCGCCACGGCGGCCTTCGGCGACGCCGAACTCGACCCGCTGGCCCGGCTTGAGCACAGTCCCGGCGGGCAGCGCCGAGGCGTGGACGTAGACGTCGCTGCCGCCGTCGTCGCGGGCCAGGAACCCGAATCCCTTGCCCTCGTCGAACCACTTCACCTTGCCGCTGGGCACCGTGCGCTCCGCTCACTTGACCGTGTCGCGGTCCAGGCTATCCGGGACGAGGCGCGACGAGCCTGGGCATTTCTGCCACGATGCCCCTGCACGCGCGATGCCGACGGGGAGTGAGCAGATGACGGACACGATTTCCAGCGACGACGGCGCCCAGTGGCCGCTCCCGGACAGCCCGTCGTACGGCGGGACGCTGCGCCGGCTGGGCGGCGCGTCGCGGACCACCGCGATGACGGCGGCGGTGTCGCTGGTGCTGCTCGGCGGCGTCACGACCGTCGCCGTCCGCAGCTTTGCGCCGGGTAGCAACCTCGCGGACGCCGTTCCCGGCTCGGCGTTCGGGGTCGCGACCTTCGACCTGTCGCTGCCCGACGGCCAGGACGACGCGACCGCGCACCTGGTGAAGCGCTTCCCCGGGGCGCCGACGGGAGCCGGCTCGATTCGCGACCGGCTGCTCAACGAGTTCTTCAAGTCGACGAGCGACCCGCACGTCGACTACAGCGCGGTGAAGCCGTGGCTCGGCGACCATGTCGCGGTCGCCGGCTGGCTCGACGAATCGGGTGCGGCGAAGCTCGAGTTCCTCGTGCAGTCGACCGACGACGCCGCGGCCCGCAAGACCGTGCACGGGGCCGCTCCCGACATCGGCCTCGCGTTCAGCCATGGCTACGCCGTGCTCGCCGAGACCCAGGCGGACGCCGACGCCGCGGTCCGCGCGGCGAGCAAGTCGTCGCTCGCGCACAACTCGACGTACTCGGGTGACATCGGCGCCCTCGACGGCACCCCGGCGGCCACCGGCTGGCTGGACGCCGCCGGCATGGTCAAGGCGATCAAGCACGAGCTCGACACGCAGCACGGCGACGGGTTCAACTTCTTCACGTCCGGCTTCGGGAACCCGACCGGGCGCGTCGTCGCCGGCCTCCGCGTCAGCGACGACGGCGACAACAGCGCCGTCGAGCTCGACGTCCTCAATCGGGGTTCGAAGCCGTCCTCCCGCGCGACGTCGACCGACCGCCTCTTGCACTTGCCGGACGGCACCGTCGCCGCCGCGGCGCTCGCCGACCCCGGCGGCGTCGTACGCGATGCCGCGACCGCGATCAGCGGCCCGCTCGCGTTGTTCTTCGGCGGCTTCAGCGCCGGCATGAGCTGCAGCGTCACGATGTCGGATCCGTCGCAGCCGCCGCTGTCCGACTGCCCGCCGCCGTCGAGCTCGGAGACCGATCCGCTCACCGAGATCTCCGACTTGATCGGCATCACGGTTCCCGACGACCTCGTCTCGCTGCTCGGTTCCGACGCGGTGGTGGCGTACGGCGGGATCTCCGGCTTCGGCACGCCGAAGATCGGCGTGCGGTCCAAGCCGGCCGACGTCAACGCGGCCGCCGACGTCGTCACCAAGCTGCGCAACCGGTTGGCCGGCACCAACGTCGAGCTCGCCGAGCTCCCGGTTGGCGGCGACTTCGTCCTCGCGACGAGCGAGGACTACGCCGACGACCTCGCGAAGTCGGGTTCGCTCGGCAAGAACGCACGGTTCGCCGACGCGATGGACGGGATGCCGGGGTCGGTGCAGTTCGCGGCGTACGTCGACCTTGCCGCGATCCTGCCGCTCGCGACGCACGGCATGGTGCCGCAACTCGACCACCTGACCGCGCTGGGTGTCTGGTCGGCGAACGTCGGCGGCGACCAGAAGACCAGCATCCGGTTGATCGTCCACTGACGAAATACAAACCGGATGTGACGCAGGCCTCCCCGGCTCGTACTGCTTGCAGTACGAGCCAACCGGAGGAGGAAAAGAATGTTGAACGTGCGTGTGCGAAGGATGGTCGCGAGTAGCGGCGCTGCTGGTGGCGTC
>Ga0207690_10002699_pt1 | contig 10711 bp, 8 predicted proteins | sample KBSC23metaG_FD_184315 | JGI IMG/M metagenome (GOLD analysis project Ga0207690, IMG submission 184315) | Corn rhizosphere microbial communities from Kellogg Biological Station, Michigan, USA - KBS C2-3 metaG (SPAdes) (version 2) | ecosystem: Host-associated > Plants > Roots > Rhizosphere > Soil ...
CCGAGGTGAATCTCCTTGCCGCCGCGCTTAACCCGGTGCGCCACGCGATCCATGACGATGTCGCCATAGCGAGCCACATCTTCGGTCAATCCCGGCCGGATACGGCGCAGCACCGCGCGGATGCGGGCGGCGAGTTCGCTCATGGCGAAGGGCTTCACGACATAGTCGTCGGCGCCGGTGTCGAGCCCGCGGATGCGGTCGCCCTCCTCGCCGCGCGCGGTCAGCATGATGATCGGCAGGTTGCGGGTCTTCGGGCTCTGGCGAAGGCGGCGGCAGACCTCGATCCCGGAGACCTTCGGCAGCATCCAGTCGAGGATGACGAGATCGGGCGCCTCCTCGTCGACCTGCAGCAGCGCCTCTTCGCCGTCGGGCGCGAGCGAGACCCGGAAGCCTTCCTTGCCGAGGTTGTACTCGAGCAGGGTCGCCAGAGCGTCCTCGTCCTCGACCACCAGGATGTGGGGCTTCATGGCGTGACGGTTTCGACCTTGGGCCGGTCCGCGCCCAGCGCGTTTCCGGTCAGCTCGTAATGGATGATCTCGGCGATGTTGGTGGCGTGGTCGCCGATCCGTTCCAGGTTCTTGGCGATGAACAGCAGGTGGGCGCCCGGCGTGATCATCTTCGGATCACCCATCATGTAGGTCAGCAGCTCGCGAAAGAGGCTGTCGTAGTGGCTGTCGATCTCCTCGTCCCGCGTCCAGACGGTCACCGCCCGGTCCACGTCGCCGGACGTATAGGCGTCCAGCACCTCCTTCAGCCGCGCGGCCGCGAGGCGGCCCAGGCGGTCGATGGAGCGGCTGAGCGGTGTCGCCGCTTCCGAACCCGCCAGCACCAGCGAGCGCTTGGCGATGTTCTTGGCGAGGTCGCCGATCCGTTCGAGGTTGGCCGAAATCTTCATGGCGGCCACGGCGTGGCGCAGGTCGTCGGCCATCGGCTGGCGAAGGGCGATGACGCGGATGGCGTGGCGCTCGATCTCGGCGTCGAGTTCGTCGAGGACCTTGTCGCCCTCGCGGACCTTTTCCGCCAGGCGCACGTCACGGCGCAGGACGCAGTCGAGGGCGTCGGCGATCTGGGCTTCGGCCAGCCCGCCCATGCGCGCGACCTCGGCCGTCAACTGGCCGAGATCCTCGTCGAAGGACCGCAGGATGTGTTCGCTCATCGGGTCCTCTCTGCCCGCCGCATGCTACCGCGCCGTGACGGTTGTGCGACAGTTCCATGACAGCGCCGGCAGGTAGGCCGTGAAGGACGCGCCCTGCCCTTCGGCGCTTTCCACAAAGAGCCCGCCCCGGTGGCGGTTGACGATGTGCTTGACGATGGCGAGCCCAAGACCCGTGCCGGAAGCGGCCCCGCTCTTCTGTCCCGGCGCGCGGTAGAACCGCTCGGAAAGACGCGGCAGGTGCTGGCGCGCCATGCCCGGACCTTCGTCGGTCACGCGGATGGCGACGTACCGGCTGGCCCCGTCGTGGTCGGGCGTCAGCAGCGATTGCCGGGCGGCGCCTTCCATGCGGGACGCGGTCAGGCCTTCCACCGTCTCGTCGGCCATCAGCTCGATGTGCACCGGCTTGCCGGGCGGCGTGTACTTGATCGCGTTGTCGACGAGGTTCTGGATCACCTGGACGATCTGGTCGCGGTCGCCCTCGGCGAGAACCGGACCGGGTGGGCTGAAGTCGATCGTCACCTGCCGCTCCGCGATCTGCGGCGCGAGCGCGCTCACGACATCGGCGGTGGCGGCCGCGAGATCGACCTCGCCGGCGGCCGGGATGTGTTCGCTGAGCTCGATGCGCGACAGGCTCAGCAGGTCGTCGATCAGCCGCGCCATGCGGTCGGCCTGCACGTGCATGATCGACAGGAAATGGTCGCGCGCGGCGGGATCGTCCTTCGCGTGGCCCCGCAGCGTCTCGATGAAGCCCGTCAGCGAGGCGAGCGGAGTGCGAAGCTCATGGCTGGCGTTGGCCAGGAAGTCGGCCCGCAGGCGTTCCGAGCGTCGCGCATCGGTCTGGTCGCGGAAGATGACCACCGCCTGGTTCTCGCCGAGCGGCCGCGACAGCACGAGCCAGTGGCGGTCCTGCGCGCCGACCGCGTCGTAGGCGACCTCGCGCTCTGCGTTCTCGAAGAGACTGGCCTCCACCGCCTCCAGCACCTTGGGGTGGCGGATGGCGGTGACCAGCGGCTGGCCCTCGCCCCTGAGGCGGAAGGTCTCGCGCGCGGCGGCGTTGGCGAAGGCGATGCGGCGCTCACCGGGGCTCGCGGCGACCACCATCACCGGATCGGGCAGGCGCTCCAGGATCGCGGATTCAGGCGTCGGCGAGGGCATGAAGAGGCTCGATTCCCCTGAATCGCGCGGATATGCTCAAAGGAGATATGGCGCCCATTAAAGCCTTGCGATAGACGGGGCCGGGGCCTTGCGACAGCGGCGTCTACGCGACGCAATTTCGCCGCATCGGAAGGAAACCGTGGGGGGCGCAGAATTGGTCGGGGTTTTTACTCGCATGCATCGCAAGCGTCTTGTTGCAACGGCCGCGGCCGCTCCTCTGCTCCTCTTTGCCTCCGGCGCGTTCGCCGAGACGGTGATCTCCACGGCGACGACCACCCCGGCCACGACCTCCGGTCAGGACGTGCGGGTCAGCAGCACCGGCAGCATCAAGCCGACCGTCTCGGGTCCGGCGCTGCTGCAGAACACCTCGAACTCGATCACCAACGAAGGCACGATCAGCACCAACAACGTCAGCAGCTCGACCGGCATGCAGGGCACGGGCGGGCTGACGGGCAGCGTCACCAACAAGGGCCAGATCTCGATCGTCGAGGACTACACGCCCACCGACAGCGACAGTAACGGCTACGTCGACGGGGCCTTCGCCACGGGGACGGACCGCTACGGCATCCGGGTGACCGGCGGCACGGGGCCGATGGTCGGCTCGGTCACCAACGCCAGCGGCGCCTCCATCACGGTCGAAGGCAAGAACTCCGCCGGCATCAGCATCGAGAGCGGCCTGGCCGCGGCGGGGACAGACCCCGGTTCATTGATCAGCCGCGGCTCGATCAGCGTGGTCGGCGAGAACAGCTACGGCGTGCATACGACCGGCGATATCGCCGGCTCGGTCGCCCTCGACGGCTCGATCACGGCCCAGGGCCCGGGCGCGGTGGGCGCGGGCATCGATTCGAACGTCGGCGGCCAGGTGCATATCCAGGGCGGGATCACCACCACCGGCTATCGCAGCACGAGCCGTCCGCAGCCGACGGTCGACTCCTCGGGCGCCACGGTGCAGCCGACCTTCCCAACGGCGAACGAGACGCAGAACGGCGGTCCGGCCGTGCGCGTCAGCGGCAACGTCGGCCAGGGCATCCTGATCGACACTCGCCCGCCGGCCAGCAGCGACACCACCGTCACCGACGCCGACAACGACGGCATCCCCGACGCCCAGGAAGGCACTGGCTCGATCAACAGCTACGGCACGGCCCCGGCCCTGCTCATCGGTTCGACGACCAACGACATCACCATCGGCGCGGTCGGCACGGGCGACAATGCCTACGGCCTGATCTCGAAGGGCGCCATCCAGGCCGACGGCATCTACAACGAGAAAGCCTCAACGGCGCTGCAGATCGGCGATACCGGCGGCCATCTGACCAACATCACCGGCGGCGTGCGGCTCGACACCAACAGCACCGTCTTGTCGCGAGCCTACCAGGCCAACACCACCGCCATTCACCTGCTGAGCGGCGCGACCCTCACCGGCGCGGGCACGCTCCAGAACAGCGGCACGATCACTTCGCAGCTGCTGGTGGTCACGCCATTGCTGACGACGACCCCGCCCTGGTTCACCGCCACCGGCATCCTGATCGACGCCGGCGCGAGTCTCCCGACGATCAAGAACGACGGCACGATCCTGTCGCAGCTTGCCGGCGCCAACAGCTACGCGGTCGGCATCAAGGACCTGAGCGGCACGCTCACCTCGATCCAGAACACCGGCGTGATCCGTTCGCAGATCGTCGCCAACGACGCCAGCCTCGGCACACTGAACGGCCGCACCATCGCCGTCGACGTGACGGCGAACACCTCCGGCGTCACGCTCACCCAGGACCAGAGCAGCGTCACCGACGCGGCGGCTCCCCTGATCATCGGCGACGTGCTGTTCGGCTCGGGCGCGGACACCCTGACGCTGAACGCGGGCACGTTGATTGGCGACATGGCGTTCGGCGCGGGCGCCGACACCCTCAACATCAACGGCGGCGCCATCGCCAGCGGCAAGCTGACCGACACCGACGGCGCGCTGGCGGTCAACGTCAACAATGGCCGGCTGCTGGTCGGCAATGCGGGGACGATCGACGCGACCAGCCTGAACGTCGGCGCGGACGGTTCGCTCGTGATCGGCATCGACGCCGAGAACAACACCGCCACGATGTTCAACGTCGATACCGCGAATTTCGCCACCGGCTCGCAGATCGGCGCCCAGCTGACCGGCGGCCTGCTCGACTTCACCAACACCGCCCAGCACAACTTCACCATCGTGCAGGCGAACACCCTGACCGCCGGCACGATCAACGACACCCTGCTGGGCCTGTCGCCCTTCATCTACAAGGTGGGCGTCAACGCCGACACGACGGCGGGCACGGTGGACATTACCATCCGCCGCCGTACGGCCCAGGAAGCCGGGCTGAACGCGTCGGAGACGGGCGCCTACGACGCCTTCTATACGGCGCTGAACGGCGATACCGCCGTACGCGACGTCTTCCTGGCGCAGTCCACCCGCGAAAGCTTCCTGCGCTATTACGACCAGCTGCTGCCGGAGCAGGAAGAGGGCCTCTTCTCCGCCCTCGACTATGCGGCCTCCGACATCGCCCAGACGGTGGCGACGCGGCCCGATCCGCGCTCGCACTATGGGCCGGACAGCTTCTGGATCCACGAGATCAACACCTTCGTGAAGCGCAGCCCCGACACGACGCTGGGCTCCAACACCAAGGGCTTCGGCTTCGTCGGCGGCTATGAAAGCATGAGCGCCCGCGGCGGCGCGATCGGCGCGACGCTGGCCTATATGACCGCTGAAGAGCGCGACAAGCCGGCCGAGGTCGGCGAGCACACCGGCGCCAACCTGTTCGAGCTCGGCGCCTACTGGCGCCAGGCCTCCGGCCCCTGGCTCTTCAGCGTTCGGGGCGGCGGCGGCTACGTGATGTTGAGCGACGTGCGCAAGTTCATCGCGCCCGCCACCCAGACGACGGCCGCCACCATCCGGACGAGCAAGGCTTCCTGGAGCGGCTACACGGGCGCGGCCAGCGCCTCGGCCGCCTACGAAGCGCGGATGGGCCGCTACTACGTGCGCCCGACGCTGGCGGCGGACTACTTCTACCTCAGCGAAGGCGGCTACTCCGAAAAGGGTGAGACCGACCTGACCCGCCTGCACGTCGGTTCGCGCAACTCCTACCGCCTGGCGGGCGTCGCGAAGGTGGTGATCGGCGCCGATTACGGCCGCGAGGTCTGGTGGCGTCCGGAGCTGACGCTCGGCTACCGCAACGTCTTCGCGGGCCAGATCGGCGATACCGTCGCGAGCTTCGGCAGCGGGACCCCGTTCACGCTGGCGGCCGCCGATCCGAAGGGCGGCGCCGCCATCGTTGGCCTGGCGCTTCGGGCCGGCACGCCGATGTCCTACGTGGCCGCCGAAGTTCAGATGGAGAAGTTCCGGCACGAGTATCGCTACAACGCGCTGCTCTCTGGCCGGGTGATGTTCTGATCTGAAATCGTTGAGGTTTTAGGCGGAACCCAAGGTTCCATCCGCGCATTTATCCATACTCGGATAATGCACGTGCGCGTCAGGCGCTTCGGATGGACGACCTTTCACTCGCTCGCAAGACCAGCGCCCCGCCCACGGGACGTCACGACGTCCAGCACGCGCTGGAGCAGCAGACCGCGCTGCTCCACGAGGTCGACCACCGGGTCAAGAACAACCTCCAGCTTATCTCCGCCCTACTCCTCCTGCAGGCGCGGCAGGCCAGGGAGCCGGCCGTCAAGCATGCGCTGAAGAGCGTGCTGGACCGCGTCAACGCCGTGGCCACCGTCCATCGCCGTCTGTTCCAGGACGACGACGTCCAGCGCTTCGACGTCTCGGCCTTCATCCGCGACCTTGTCAGCGACGCCGTCGGAGGGTCCGGCCGCACCGACATTGTCGTGCGCCTGAACCTGGAACGGATCGACATCCCCGCGGCGAAGGCCACACCGCTGGCGCTGGTCATCAACGAGCTGCTCTGTAACGCCCTCCATCACGCCTTCCCCGATGGACACGGGGGCCACATCGACATCACGACCGCGCGCGACGGCCGCGATTTCTGGATCGAAATCGCCGACGACGGCGTTGGCATGAGGTCCGGCGGCGCGGAGCCCGTGCCGTGCTTTGGTCTGAATATCGTGCGGCTGCTCGGACAACAGCTGCGCGCGCGTATCGACACCGAAACCCGCGGTCCAGGCCATCGCGTCACGGTCCGGCTGCCCGTCAACGGCGTGCACTGATGGCCATGAACGACAACAACGAATACCCCCTCAGCGTCCTCATCGTCGAGGATGAGGTCCTGCTGGCGGCCGAGCTCGAATTCCTGGTGGAAGAGGTGGGCTGCGTGCCCGTCGGCCACGCCATGTGCTCGGAAGAAGCGCGTGAGCTGGCGACCGAGCTGAAGCCCGATCTGGCGCTGGTCGACGTCCACCTGAGCGACGGCCCCACCGGTATCGAGGTCGCGCGGTTGATCGCCAACGATTGCGGCGGCGTCGCGCTGTTCATGACCGCCAACGTCAAGCGCCTGCCCGCCGACTTCGCCGGCGCGGTCGGCGTCATTGGCAAGCCCTACTCCTAGCAGGGCGTGAAGACGGCGCTGACCTTCCTCACCGCCTGCCTGCGTGGCGGGCGCGCCCCCGGCCCCGCGCCCGCGGGCCTGGAGCTGTCGCCCCTCTGGGCCGAGCGCTGGGGCCTTTCCGACAGCATCGCCCGGGCCTCCTGAGTGGGGATCGTCGACGTCGTAGGCACGGGCGCCGCGCTCTGCTCGATGGCGAGCTTCACACCCCAGCTGGTGAAGATCTGGCGCGAGCGCGACGCTTCATCGGTGTCGCTGCGCATGTACGCGATCACCGTCACGGGCTTTGCGCTCTGGATCGCCTACGGGGTGCTGCTGAAGAGCTTCCCGATCATCGGCGCGAACAGCGTCTGCCTGCTCGAGTCCGGCGCCATCCTGTTCCTGAAGTGGCGGTTCGAGCGGGGGGCCTTGCCCGAACAAAAACCGTCATCCCGGCCGTAGCGCAGCGAAGAGCCGGGATCCAGGGGCCGCGCCTGTGACTCCTGGGTCCCGGATCGGCCTTCGGCCGTCCGGGATGACGGATTTGGTTAGCGTAGCGCCGCGTTGACCTTGTCGAGCGCCGCCGAGCCCGGCACCAGCTCTGCGTCGGACAGCCGGTTCAGCGCCGTCTGCACCGTGCCAAGGCTGTCGTGCAGGTCCTCGGCTTCGGGGTCGATGTAGAGCAGGCCCGTGACCACCTCGCCCGCCGCGTTGCGTTCGGCCAGGAAGGCCATCGCCTGGGTGCGGTCGGTGGGGTCGTAGTCGGCGGCGACCTTGCGGAGCGCCAGCACCGTGCCGTCGTGCTGCTGCACGGTGACGACCTCGCCGGGCGCATACTGGGCCGTCATCGGCGCGCGGCCGACCATGACGTCCAGCTTGTTGACCGCCTCGTTGTGTTCGCGCACCCAGTCGAAGCTCTTGGTCGAGCCGGCGTGGTTGTTGAAGGCGATGCAGGGGCTGATCACGTCGATGAAGGCCGCACCCTTGTGGCGCAGCGCCGCCTTGATCAGCGGCACCAGCTGGTCCTTATCGCCGGAGAATGACCGCGCCACGAAGGTCGCGCCGAGCTGCAGGGCCATGGCCACGAGGTCGATGCCGCTGTCGTGGTTGACCGCGCCCTTCTTCGACTTCGAACCCCGGTCGGCGGTGGCCGAGAACTGGCCCTTGGTCAGGCCGTAGACCCCGTTATTCTCGACGATGTAGGCCATGTTCACGCCGCGCCGCATGGCGTGGGCGAACTGTCCAAGGCCGATGGAAGCGCTGTCCCCGTCGCCCGAGACGCCGAGATAGATCAGCTCGCGATTGGCGAGGTTCGCGCCGGTCAGCACCGAGGGCATCCGCCCATGCACGGTGTTGAAGCCGTGGCTCGCGCCCAGGAAATAGTCCGGCGTCTTCGACGAACAGCCGATGCCCGACAGCTTGGCCAGCCGATGCGGCTCCAGGTCGATCTCGAAGCAGGCCTGCACGATAGCGGCGCTGATCGAGTCGTGCCCACAGCCGGCGCAGAGCGTCGAAACCTTCCCCTCGTAGTCGCGACGGGTGAAGCCGAGCGCATTTTCCTTCAGCGACGGGTGATGGAAGACCGGCTTTGCGATGTAGGTCATTTCGCCATCTCCCCTTGCGCCGCGGCGCCGGTCGAACCCATCCGCGCCTTTAGCTCGCCGGCGATGAAGCGGGCGGTGATCGGTGTGCCGTCATAGTGGGTCACCTTCACGAGACGGGCCGGATCGACGCCGCCTTCGTTGATGAGCAAGCTACGCAGCTGTCCGTCGCGGTTCTGCTCGACCACGAAGACAAGTTCGTGAGAGGCGATGAAGTCGAATACCTGCCCCGGGAATGGGAAGGCGCGGATCCGCATGGCGTCCAGGTGCAGGCCCTGCCCTTCCAGCTGTTCCAGCGCCTCATCCATGGCCGGCGAAGTCGAGCCGTAGAAGATCACGCCGTAGGGTGTTTGCTTCTTGGCGCGACGGGAAAGCGGCGGGGGCACGAGTTGCTTGGCGGTGTCGAACTTCCTGAGCAGCCGCTCCATGTTGTCGACATAGACGCCGCCCTCTTCCGAGTAGCGGGCGTAGCGGTCGCGCGAGGTGCCGCGCGTGAAGTAGGCGCCCTTCGAGGGATGCGTCGCCGGGTAGGTGCGGTAGGGCACGCCGTCGCCGTCCACGTCGAGGTAGCGGCCGAAGTCGGCGCCCGCCTCCAGCATTTCGGCGGTCATCACCTTGCCCCGGTCGAGGCTCTTGCTGTCATCCCAGGTGAAGGGCGCGGTCAGCCACTCGTTCATGCCCATGTCGAGGTCGAGCATGACGAACACCGTCGTCTGCAGCCGGTCGGCGAGGTCGAAGGCCGCCGCCCCGAACTCGAAGCATTCGCCCGGCCCTTCCGGCAGCAGCAGCACGTGCTTGGTGTCGCCGTGGCTGGCGTAGGCGCAGGTCAGGATGTCCGACTGCTGGGTCCGCGTCGGCATGCCCGTCGAGGGCCCGCCCCGCTGCACGTCGAAGATCACCGCGGGGATCTCGGCGAAATACGAGAGCCCGATGAACTCCTGCATTAGCGAAATGCCGGGGCCGGAGGTGCAGGTGAACGCCCGCGCCCCGTTCCAGCCCGCGCCGACGACGATGCCGATGGAGGCGATCTCGTCCTCGGCCTGGACGATCGCGTACTTCGCCTTGCCGTCGGCATCCGTGCGCAGCTTCTTGCAGTAGCTGGTGAAGGCTTCGGCCAGAGAGGTCGAGGGCGTGATCGGATACCAGGCGCAGACGCTCGCCCCGCCATACACCGCACCCAGCGCGGCGGCGGTGTTGCCGTCGACGAAGATCCGGTCGCCGACAGCATCCGACTTCTTCAACTGCAGGCCCAGCGGCGGCATGTGGCTGCGGGCGTATTCCAGGCCGATGCCTAGCGCTTCGATGTTGGCGGGGATCAGCTTGGGCTTCGACGCATATTCCTCGCTGAGCAGCGCCTCGACAACGGCCGGATCGATGCCGAGCAGGTGGGTCAGGGCGCCCAGATAGATGATGTTCTTCAACACCTTGCGCTGCGAGGGCTCGGCGTAGGCGCTGTTACACAGCTCCGTCAGCGGCAGGCCGACGATGTTGACGTCGTCGCGGAATTTCGACGGCGGCAGCGGCTTGGTGGAGTCGTAGAAGAGGTAGCCGCCCGGATCGATCTCGGCGACGTCCCTGTCCCAGGTCTGCGGGTTCATGGCGACCATCAGATCCACGCCGCCGCGCCGTCCGAGCCACCCGTCGCCGCTGACGCGCACCTCGTACCAGGTCGGCAGGCCCTGGATGTTGGACGGGAAGATATTCCGCGCCGCCACCGGCACGCCCGACCGCAGGATCGCCTTCACGAACAGACCGTTGGCCGAGGCCGACCCGGAGCCGTTCACGTTGGCGAACTTCACCACGAAGTCATTGACGGCGCTTATCGCCCGCATGCGCCGCCCCCGGCATGTGTCATGTCCAGCAGGAACTTCTGCATGTCCCAGGCGCCCGTCGGGCAGCGCTCGGCGCACAGGCCGCAGTGGAGGCAGACGTCCTCGTCCTTCACCATCACCCGCCCGGTTTCCAGCGTCCCTGAGACATAGAGATCCTGCGTCACGTTCAGCGCCGGGGCCTTCAGCCGGGGCCGAAGCTCATCCTCCTCGCCGTTGGCCGTGAAGGTGATGCAGTCGGTGGGGCAGATGTCGACGCAGGCGTCGCACTCGATGCACAGCGGCGCGGCGAACACCGTCTGGACGTCGCAGTTCAGGCACCGCTGCGTCTCGCGATAGGCGAGCAGCCGGTCGAAGCCCAGCTCCACCTCCGCCTTCACGTTCGATAGCGCCTTCTTCGTCTCCAGCAGCGGGACCTTGTTGCGGTCCTCCGGATCGACGTCGTTGTCGTAGCTCCACTCGTGGATGCATCTT
>Ga0207690_10002708_pt1 | contig 10693 bp, 4 predicted proteins | sample KBSC23metaG_FD_184315 | JGI IMG/M metagenome (GOLD analysis project Ga0207690, IMG submission 184315) | Corn rhizosphere microbial communities from Kellogg Biological Station, Michigan, USA - KBS C2-3 metaG (SPAdes) (version 2) | ecosystem: Host-associated > Plants > Roots > Rhizosphere > Soil ...
CCGCCGTGCCCAGCGACGATGCAGGATGCCGCCATCACCGCTGCCATGATCACCCCGCCAACCGGCCGAACGACGGCGGACGGTCGGCACGAGCGCGACCGAAATTGCGGTTGGGCTCCGCGCCCATGTTGAAGGTCAATGTGCCGCCGCGCACGATGTCACGGTGGGCGATCCAGCTCCTGGACCACGGCCGGCCGTTCCACAGCACCGACTGCACATACGGGCGGTCGGAGGCGTTGCCGGGCGCTTCAATCACCAGACGCTTCCCGCCGCCGACGCTGACTTCAGCACGGTCGAACAGCGGGGACCCGAATACGTAAACGGCGCTCACCGGATCGACCGGATAGAAACCGAGCGCGGAGAGCACGAACCACGCGCTCATCTGGCCGCAATCGTCATTGCCGATCATCCCGTCGGGCGCCGCCTTGTACATTTCGGTGAGCAGGCGCCGCACCATCCGCTGCGTTTTCCACGGAGCGCCGACATAAGCGTAGAGATAGGGGGCGTGCTGGTCGGGCTCGTTGCCGTGCGCATATTGGCCGACCAGGCCGGAGATATCGGGCGGCGCGTTCGCCGGCAGCGTCGAGGGCGCCGAGAAGAAGGAATCCAGCCTCGCCTCGAACGCCGCGTCGCCGCCGAAATGCTCGATCAGGCCGTAGATGTCGTGCTGGTTGAGGAAGGTCGCCTGCCAGCCGTTCGCCTCGGTGTAATCGCGCCACCAGGGCTTGGGCATGTGGCCGAGCTGGACCGGGTCGTATGGGCTCCACCAGCTGCCGTCCGAAAAGCGCGGGCGGGCGAAGCGGATGCTCGGGTCAAGGACGTTGCGCCAATTGTGTGAGCGCTTGACCAGACGTTCGGCGTCGGCCGTCGCTCCGACCGCGCGTGCGAGGTGCGATGAGGCCCAATCGTCATACGCATATTCCTGCGTGCGGCTGACGCTCTCGAACCATTTGTCGGCGGGCACGTAGCCGAGGCGATCATAGAGATCGCGCCCGCGACTATTGTCCTGGTCGGGCGCGGAGAAATCGAAGCTGCGCCTAGCGATAGCCGGCCACGCCGCCGCATAATCGGCGGGAATGCCTTTGGCGTGCGCCTCGGCGATCGGAACGACCCCGTGCCAGCCGATCATCGTGCCGGTCTCTTTGCCCTGCAGCGGCCAGACGAGCGGGCCGTACGGGCTCTGCTGCGACTGCCGGATCAGGTCGTCGACCAGGCTCTTCGCCCGCTCGGGCGCGATGATCGTGAGCAACGGATGGAGCGCCCGATACGTGTCCCACAGCGAATAGGTCGAGTAAGCCGCGCCGCCCTTCGGTGCGCGATGGACCTTCCCGTCGAGACCGGCATAGCGGCCGTCCACGTCGGAGAAGAGCGTCGGCGCGAGCTGCGCATGATAGAGCGCGCTGGCCATGATCGTGCGCTGGTCCGCGCTTCCGCCTTCGACCTGAACAGCGGACAGCGCATCGCGCCAGATGCGCGCCGCGCGGGCGCGCGGGCGGTCAAAATCCCAATGCGTGGATTCCGCGTGCAGGTTCGCGCGCGCGCCAGCTGCATCGACTGCGGAGATACCGCAGCGGACGAGAATCGGCGCCGCTCCGGCATGGTCGTAATGCAGGACCGCCTTCAGCCGCTTGCCCGCCACGCGCCTGGTACCCGCCGGCTGCTCGGAATCACCATCACCATAGAAGGTGATCCGATCCGGCCGGCGCGAAAGCTGCATCGCGAAGAAGATCCGCCGCCCCTTCACCCAGCGGAATACGCGCCGGGTGCCGGTGAGGGTTCCGTCGCGTCCAAGCTCGAGCAGCGCCTCATCGATCAGCGGTTCCTTGTCGGACTCGTCGAGCACGAGGTGCGAGAGGTCGATCAGCAAATGACCGCGTCCGGCGGGGAATCGGTAACGATGCCACCCAGTGCGTTCCGTCACGGTGAGCTCGGCCTGGACGCCGCTTTCCAGCTTCACGCGGTAATAGCCTGGTTCCGCATGCTCGCCGGAGAAGCGCTGGCGGTACCCGCCTTCCGGATGCTCGAGGGTTCCCGGCCGCAGCTTAACCGGGCCGGTGGCCGGAACCACCAGCACGTCGAGCATGTCGCCGATGCCGGTGCCGGACAGGTGGGTGTGCGAGAAGCCCATGATCGAGCTGTCGTCGCGATGATACCCCGAGCAGGCGTCCCAGCGCTCGACATCCGTGTCTGGGCTGAGCTGCACCATGCCGAACGGCAGGGTTGCGCCGGGATAGGTATGGCCATGCCCGCCGGTGCCAATGAAAAGGTCCGGCTTTATCGAATACGCTGTCCGTACGGCCTTGAGCGGCACAGCCGTCGCGATAGCCGCGGCGCCCGTACCGGCGAGAAGTCCACGGCGGCTGACCCTCATAGCGGCGCCCTCAGAATGGCCGGACGGGTGTTCGCCAGATGGATGATGAGCTCGCCGAACAGACCGTTGGCCCAGGCGAACCAGCTCCGCGTGAACTTGGCCGGGTCGTCCTTGTCGAAAGTCTCGTGCATGAATCCGGTGCCCGCGTGGGTAGTCTTGAGGATGTGTAGGCAGCGGCGGATCGTCGCGTCGTCCTGCACCGAAAAGCCGCGGATGATCAGCGACATCGGCCAGATCTGCCCTTCGCCAACGTGCGGCCCGCCGATCCCTTCGCCTGCCCGGCCGCGGAAGAACCAGGGGTTCGCCTCGCTCCATGCCGCGTCGGCAGTCCGGCGCCACCGTGCATCGTCGGCAGCAACGCAGCCGAGATAGGCGAGGCCGGAGAGCGAGGGGACGTTGGCGTCGTCCATGAAGATGGCATTGCCGAAACCGTCGACCTCATAGGCCCAGACCTCCCGGCCGTCGCGGAGCCCGCTGGTGCCGTACTGCGCGAGCGCCTTCTCGACCTCGTCGGCCAGCGCCGAAGCATCGGCCGCGAGCGCGGAATCTCCCCGCAATTGCTGCGCCAGTTGCGCAAGTTCGCGGAGTGCGGTCACGGCGAAGAGGTTGGAGGGGATCAGGAAAGGATAGAGGCAGGCATCGTCCGACGGGCGGAAGCCCGAGTGGAGCAGCCCCACCTTGCGCGTCGGCGCGCCGTAACCGCCCAGCAAAGTCTCCGTCGGCTGATTGGCCGAACGCTGGAAACGGTAAGGCCCCGGCCCGTCCTTCCGTTGCTGCTCGCGGAAGGTGCGGACGACGGCCCGCGCCGCCTCGTTCCAAGTCGCGTCGAACGGTGCAGTGTCACCGCTCTCGCGCCAGTACGAATAAGCTAGCCGGATCGGATAGCAGAGCGAATCCACTTCCCATTTCCGTTCGGCGACACCGGGCTTCATTTCCGTGTCGTCGTGCACCGCCCAGCCGAGGGTGGTCCGCGCGTTCGGATCCTCCATGAAGGCGTTCGCGTAAGGGTCGATCAGGATCGACCGGGCATGCCGGGCGATAAGGCCGCGGAACAGCTCGCGAAGCTTGGCATCGCGGCGGACGAGGTGGACGTAGGGCTTCAGCTGAGCGGAAGAGTCGCGCAGCCACAGGCAGGGGATATCGCCAGTGATGACGAACGCGTCGGGCTTGCCGCCGACACTGCCCAGCTTCACCGTCGTGTCGAGCGTATTCGGATAGCAATTGGCGAACAGCCAGGCGATTTCGGGATCGGCGATCATCGCGCTGACACGCTTGATCTCCGCCTCGACCGCCGGACTGGTGAAGCGGCCCTCCGCAGGCGGGGGACGGCGGCTTGGAAACTTGGGTGCGGCGCCGATTGCGGGCGCTGCCGTCATTGCGGCAGATGCGGCCATGAACCCGCGGCGATCGAGTCTCACTTCGGCAGCTCCACGGGTTCGCCTGTGACGGTGAACTGCGTCCAAACTCCCGGCCCATCGCCCGGCTGGCCACCCCCAATCCACAATTTGTACTCGCCAGGAACGACCCGGCGCGTGCCGCTGCGGTCGACGCTGCTCATCAGGCGCGGGTCGATGGTGAAGCTGGCTGTCCTTCCCTCCCCGGCCTTCAGGCTGAGACGATGGAAGCCGACGAGCATGTGCTGGAGTACCGGATCGGTGAAGCCGCCCGGCTTCCCCGCATCGGGCGGAACAAGATAAGCTTGCGCCACCTCGTCGCCAGCACGCGCACCGGCGTTCGCGACGGAAGCCGATGCGATAACGCTCTGACCCGCCGCAATTGCGGCTCCTGAAAGGGAGGGCTCGGCAAAATCGAACCGAGTGTAGCTGAGGCCATGCCCAAAGCCCCAAGCCGGCTTTCCGGTGAAATAGCGGTAGGTCCGCTCCTTCATGTTGTAGTCGACGAAGGCGGGCAGGTCTGCGGTCGACTTGTAGAAGGTGACCGGCAGCCGCCCCGACGGATTCACGTCTCCGGCGAGGATCTCGGCGAGCGCTGTCCCGCCTTCCATCCCCGGATACCAGGCGGCGAGCACTGCGGCAGGCCTGATGTCGCCGAGCGCAACCGCACTGCCCGACGTCAGCACCACGATCAGCGGCTTGCCCGTCGCCTGCAGCGACTTGAGCAGCTCGCGCTGCGGCTCGGGCAGCTCGATCTCGGTCCGGTCGCCGCCGGCGAAACCGGGCACCATCACCTTCAGCGCCTCGCCCTCCAGATCGGGCGACAGCCCAACCACGGCAACGATAACGTCCGCGCCTCGGGCCGCGGCAAGCGCCTCTTGGCGCTGCACCTCGGCTGGCGCGATCCATTGCAGGCGCAGCCCTTCGTCGCCGCCGCGATGATCGATCTCGACGCGGATCGGAAGAGGGATGCCGCCTTCGACTTCCGTTTCGAGCGAGCCGCCGATGGTCCCGTCGATCCGCTTCTCGCTGCCGATCCACAGGCGCACCGCATCGTGCGGCGGACAGGCGTGCCAGCAGGCGGGTCCGTCGAGCTTGAGCCGGTATCGGCCCGGCCCCGGCGGAACGAATTCGCCGGTCCACGTGGCGCGGAATGGCGCGGTCTTGGTGTAGTTGAAATCGATGCGGCGATCCTGGCCGGAGCGGATCAGCTTGCCGTTCGCATCGCGCACCTCGACGGCGAGGCCCGGCTTACCGTTCCCGCGCAGCGCAGTTTCAGGAAGCACGACCGGCGCACCTTCAGCGAGCGGCGAACCCTGGGCATAGGTCACGTTCGCCACGCCGAAGCGCTTGCGAATGCCGTCGAGCGGGGTGACGGGGCGGATCGCCGTGCCGTGGTAATTGGCCTCGAGAACGCCAAGGTCGTCGGCATCCGCGCCGATCACCGCGATCCGCGGCTTGCCCAGCGGCAGCGCGCCCTTGTTTTCGAGCAGCACGATCGACTTGCGCGCGGCTTCGAGTGCCAGCGCCCGGTGCGCAGGCGTGCCCACCTCCGACGGCTTGATCTTGCTCCACGGAGAGCTGCTGTCGGCCGTGATCCCGAGCGCCCGCCGCGCCGCGACCAGCCGCGCGAGCGATGCGTCAACCGTCGCCTCGTCGACCAGTCCCGCGCGCACGGCTGCGGGAAGCGCCGAGTAGGTAGAACCGCAATTGAGATCGGTCCCGCCCTTCAGCGCGGCGGCAGCGGCGTGCGCCGCGTCAGGCTGACTGAAGTGGAAGAGGTGGATGTTCGCAACGGCATCGCAGTCCGAAACCGTAAACCCGTCGAAACCCCAGTCGTGCCGCACGCGCTCCGTCCACAGCGGCGACGAAGCACAGATCGGCACGCCGTGGATCGCATTGTAGGAGCACATCAGCGAGCGTGCCTTGCCCTCCGTCACGACTCTCCGGAACGCGGGCAGATAAGTGGCTTCCAGATCGCGCGGACTCACATCGACGTCGAAGGAGTCCCGGCCGGCTTCGGGGCCGGAATGGACGACGAAATGCTTGGGCGTGGCGATCACCTTCGGATGCGCCGGATCGGGCCCCTGGAGCCCGCGAATGAAGGCGGTGGCGAGCCGGCCGGTGAGCACCGGGTCTTCACCGTATGTCTCCTGCCCCCGGCCCCAGCGAGGGTCGCGGAAGATGTTGATGTTGGGCGACCAGATGGTGAGCCCTTCGAACAGGCCGCTTCCTGAGCCCTTCGGCCGGGCGTTGAACTTCGCCCGTGCCTCCGTCGCCACCACGTCGCCGACGCGGCGCATCAAATCCTCGTCCCAGGTCGCCGCGAGCCCGATCGCCTGAGGAAAAACCGTCGCCTCGCCGTTCCGGGCAAGGCCGTGCAGCCCCTCGTTCCACCAGTCGTAGGCGGGGAGACCGAGCTTCGGCTCGGCCGGCGCAGCATTCTGAAGCTGCGCGGCCTTCTCCTCCAGCGTCAGCGCCGACGGCGCAGCCGCGGCAAGGAGCAATGCGGTGATCATTTCGCCGCTGCGAGCGTCGAAAGGGTTAGCGCGCGCGAAAGCGTCGCCGGATCGGCCGCGGAATCGATCGTCACCGTCACGCTTTCGCCAGGCAGCAGATCGAAGCCGTTATCCGATGGCTGCGCCGCCAACGTCCCGAAGCTGATTTGCACCGCCCGCGCCAGATTAGTCGCGGTGAGCGTCAAGTTCCTGCCTTGCCAGCGCGCCGTCAGACCGGGCGCGGGATAGGCCATCTCCTTCGGCGCCCTTCGCTCGACGACGCTGCGGGAAACGACGCGGCCGTTCAGCAGCAATTCCGCGACGGCATAGCTCCGCCTCGGGTCCGCGTTGCCGAACAAACTCTTGTCGTTGAACATCGCGACATCGCTGGCGCTGAGCGGTGCAAGCGTCACCGTGCCGCCGCGCTCGTTCAGCTTCCGTCCCGCCATATCGAACACAAGCATCCGCCACTGCGCGGGAAGCGCCGCCGTCGCATCCGAAACGAGGGCTAGGCGCGTCGCATCACCCTTCCGCTCGGCGACCACGATCTGCGGCGCGAAGAAGCGGCGCGCGGCATAGTGCAGCAGCTTCCACCGCCCGTACCAGTCGATGCTCGCCCAGCTGATCGCCGGCCAGCTGTCGTTAAGCTGCCAGTATAGCGAACCCATCGTCGTGGGGCGGCAGGCGCGGTGGTGGCGCGCGGCGAGATCGATCGCCTGCGCCTGCATCACCTGGGTCAGATAAACGAAGTCCGCCAAGTCGCGCGGTTTGCGCTGATATTGGTCGAGGTAGAAGCGCAGCCGCTCATTGCCCTCGCCGCTCAGGAACTTCTGGTGCGCCTTCATCACCGGGCTGTCGGCCGACAGGTCCGTCGTGCCAGCGAAGGCGGCGATGGTCGGAAGGCCCGGCATCGACTGGAAGCCATATTCGGACATGAAGCGAGCACAGCTGTCCGCATAGCGCTCGATCGGCTTGGAGCCCGACCACACGTCCCAGAAATGGCGGTCGCCGTCCTTGTCCGTGTCGATCGGCCCTTCGTAATCTGTCGAAGGGGAGCCCGGCCAATAGGGCACGTCATTGTCATTTCGTACCACGGCATCGCGCAGCACGCGGTCGAACAGCACCGCCATGCCGGTGCCGATCCGCTCCTGCTCGTCCGGGCCGACCACTTTCTTGAAGTCCTTGCGGTCCGACCAATTCTCCCATCCGGCGAGCACCTCATTATTGCCGGCCCAGATCACCAGCGACGGATGCGCCTGCAGCCGCTCCACCTGCTCTTCGGCTTCGACAGCGACGTTGTGGCGGAAGTTTGCGTCGGGCGGCGTCACCGCACCGCCGAACATGAAGTCCTGCCAGACCATCAGCCCAAGCTGGTCGGCAAGATCGTAGAAACTATCGTCCGGATAATATCCCCCGCCCCAGACGCGGACCATGTTCATGTTCGCGGCGACGGCGCTGTCGAGGATGCGGCGCTGCTGCGCCGCCGTTACTCGCGCCGGGAACATGTCGAACGGGATCAGGTTCGCGCCCTTGGCGAAGATCGGAACGCCATTGATCTTAAAGCCGAAGCTCCCGTCCTTGCGGATCAGTTCGACCGTGCGGAGGCCCGTACGTTTGGTGACCCTGTCGCTCTCCTGGTCCTGCAGAGATGCGGAGACGGTATAGAGCGGATGCGGCCCGTAACCGACCGGCCACCAGCGCTGCGGCCGGACGATCGAGACGGGAACGGCAACTTCGTTGACGCCAGCTGCAAGCGCCACCTCGCGAGTCACCTGCTGCCGCTTGCCGTCGGGCGCGGTCACCTCCACGCGCACGCTCGCCTTTGACTCGCGGTGGGCGATCAGCCGCACGCGCGCGAGGAGCCGCGCCTCGCTATCGCTCAGCGCCTCCTGCTCCACCCGCAGCAAATCGATGCGCGCATCGTCCCATGCCTCGAGCCGTGCCGGCTTCCACACACTGATGCTGACGATCCGCGGCGCCCAGTCCCACCCGTACTGATATTTGGGTTTGCGGATGTAGGGCGAGGTCTGCTTGCCCTTGGGCTCGTCGGCGAATGCGGAATCATATTCGCCGGGCAGCGGGTGCGCCTCGGCCAGCACCATCGGCTGCAACTTCCGGATCGGAGAGACGAAGCGAACCACTAGCTCGTTGGCTCCGGCGTGAAGCAATGGCTTGGCGTCAGCGCGCCAGCGGCGATGCGCATTGTCGGCGGAAAGCAGCGGCCGGCCATTGACCAACACCGTCGCGAAGGTGTCCAGACCATCGAACACCAGGTCGAGATGATCGCGCACGAGCAGCGCCGGCGGGACCGCGATGGTCGTGCGATATTCCCAGCCGGTCAGCCCCGCCCACTGGATCGCGGCCTCGTTCCTGCCGATGAACGGATCGGGCACGATCCCGGCGGCAATCAGGTCCTGCTGGACGCTGCCCGGCACCGTGGCCCTGAGCCACGAGGCGGCCCGAGGATGTTCGCGGACAGCTTGCGCATCCGCCGGATCGATCCGGACCTGCCACCCGTGGTCGAGAGAGATCGTGGTCTTCGGTGCAGCGATCGCGGGCGCCGCGATCAGCGCCGCCAGGACGACAATCCACCGCATCAACGAGCGCCTAGCTGAACACTGCCCACCGCATAGATCGGATCCGATTTCAGCGCGGTGAATGTCATACAGAAGTCGCCGTCCCTCATTCCCTCAGGCAACTCGCCGGAGAAGGTCAGCCGGTTTGGTGAGGTCGCTGGATCGGGCAGCGGAAAGGTGGCGACCGGCGCTCCGTCACAACCCGTGGCGCGCACCACAAGCTCGCCGAAGCGCGTTGCCGGATAATAGTCCTTCACCTTGGTGAAGTCGTGCGCAAGGCCGAGGTTGCGCGGCAGCCGTCCGACATCGATCGTGAAGGTGCGCGCGGCGGACAAAGGCGCGCCGCGCCAGACGAGACAGCCGTCGAAGAAATTGCTGTTGTAAGCCGGTGCGAAACCCGGTGCGTCTGGCGTCAGGCCGAAGCGCATTTCGATCCCGCCGCTGCAGGCGGCAAGCGCCGTCGTGCCGGTCGAAAGCAGTGCCGCGGTGGAGGCGTCGAACGTGCGTGGCGCCGCGAGCAGCGTGCCGCTGGTTCCGAAGGTGGCTGCCTTGATGACGGTCCCTGTCTTGACCGCGAGAGGCCCGGCATAGACCGGCGACGCGACCGTGGGTGCGCTGCCGTCGAGCGTGTAGCGAATGGTCCCATGCTCCGTCTGGTTGGACAGCGCGACGCGGACTTGGCCGGACTTCACGGCTCCGCTGGCATTCCCCTCTACATCGTAGGCGACAGCGAAGGCGCTGTCGGCGCTGAGAACTCCCTCGCGCCGCCAGCGCACGACCTGCGGCTCCAGCCGATCGAGGAAGCCGCGGAAATCGCGCGCCGGCTTCGGCGACCACGCCCCCTCGGCGAACGCCGCAAGGCGCGGGAAGGTCGCCCACTGCACGCGCTCCGGGGTCACCAGATATTCCGACCAGGCGTTCACCTGCGCGCCGAGCACATGGTGACGATTTTCGGGCGCAATCTCAGCCGGCATCGCATCATATTTGTACACGGTCTCTAGTGTCATCGCCGGATTGGCGGGACGCATCGGCGGTTCGTCGGGAAGCCAGGATTGCAGATTATCGAGATAGAGCGTCGGTGCGGGCGAGAGCACCACGTCATGCCCTTCCTTCGACGCTTCGATCGCGCCCTTCTCGCCCTGCCAGGACATGACCGTCGCGGACTTCGGCAGGCCGCCGCCCTCCAGGATCTCGTCCCAACCGATCAGCCGGCGCCCATGCGCGCGCAGATAGGTGTCGAATTCGCGGATGAGATAGGACTGGACCGCGTTCTCGGTCTTGATCCCCTTTTCCTTCATCAGCGCCTGGACGCGCGGACTTCTCTGCCACTGATCCTTGATCGCTTCGTCGCCGCCGACGTGGATGTAGGGCCCGGGGAAGATCGCCATGATCTCGTCGAGGACGTTCTTGACGAACGCGACGCCCTTAGGACCGGGATCGATCAGATAGGGATTGACGCCCCAGTCGCCGGACACCTGCGGCCGATCGCCGAAGACGCCGAACTCGGGATAGCTCGCGACCACCGCCTGAGCGTGACCGGGCAGGTCGATCTCCGGCACGATGGTGATGCCGCGCTCCGCGGCATAGGCGACGAGGTCCTTCAACTGGGCCTGCGTGTAGAAGCCGCCGTAGCGTTTTGGGGGTGAACCGCCGGCGTTTGGCTCCGTGCGCCAGGCGCCGATCCGCGTGAGATCGGGATAGCGCTTGATCTCGACGCGCCAGCCCTGGTCGTCCGTCAGGTGAAGGTGAAGCATGTTGAGCTTCAACGCCGCCATCTGGTCGACGCTCTTCTTGAGGCTTTCGATCGGCTGGAAGTGGCGCGCGACGTCGGCCATGTAGCCACGCCAGCGGAAG
>Ga0207690_10002713_pt1 | contig 10685 bp, 14 predicted proteins | sample KBSC23metaG_FD_184315 | JGI IMG/M metagenome (GOLD analysis project Ga0207690, IMG submission 184315) | Corn rhizosphere microbial communities from Kellogg Biological Station, Michigan, USA - KBS C2-3 metaG (SPAdes) (version 2) | ecosystem: Host-associated > Plants > Roots > Rhizosphere > Soil ...
GAATCCGCAGGGTCTGCCCTTGCCAATCGGGCTCTGGGCGATTGGCAAGGCCGACAGGCAGCAGCCAGCGCTCCCATATGGGCTCGGCGTCGGTTCGACTCTCGACAGAGACAGGCATCTACCTATCTGTCGTTTGAGCTGGCCAAATCCGGCCAAATCTTTAGAAAGCGCCCTCGGTTCCTCCACACTCAAACAGGGGAGGAAGCCCCGAAACTGGCCCCCTGTCTTCGGCATCGCGATTTCGCGCCTCATACCTCTCTGTCGTTGGAGGCGCGGAAATCCGCCAACTTTTTTCGCCGGCCGACGTAAAGACGAAGGAGCCATCACCTATACAGGGCGCCGAGCCGCAAAAGTGGACAGCCTTTTGGACGAAGAGTCGATCCTGGCCTCATCACCTCCTTTGTCGTTTGAGGCGGCGATTTGCGCCGCTAATTTTCTTTCTCGGTTCCTCCCTCGCCCGCAAGGCGTTCCAAGAACTCGCGGTCTTCCTCCAGGCGCTTCCGCAGACGCTCTTTGAACGCCTGGTTGGAGCCGCAGGTGGCGATGTAGCGGTGGACGGCTGCCCGGATCGCCTCTGAGATCGACACGCCTTCGACGCGGGCGAGGGCATCGAGTTCGCGCCCCATCTCCTCGGAGATGCGGAAGCTGATCGCCTTGCCGCTCATGCGGGATCACCTCCTAGCCCGAGAGCGGCCCGCCCCCACGGCACCTCGTCAACGAGGCCGGTCGCCTCGTAGAAGTGCTCGACCGAACCGCGCCGCTTCTCTTCGGCGACGATCTCGACCGCCTCGTAGTCCACGAGGACGCGGACGTGGTAGCCCACATTGGAGACGTGCCTCTTCGTGAAGACCGAGAGTTCCTTGGGGCTGAGCATCCCGCCCTCTTGGACGTAGAGGCGGAGCAGCTGCTTCCGGAGTGGGTGCCGGAGGATGTGAAGCAGCCTGTCCTCCGGGGTGGTCGGCTTCTGCTTCTTCTTCTTCGGCATGGCTACCCCCTCTCACGGCCGGGGGAGACGACGAAGCTCCCCGGCCGGGTCGGCGCAGGTACGACCCAATCGACGCCCTCAAGCAACTCCGCCGCGCCGACGCCGAGCGCCGAGGCGAGCTTTATGAGGGTGTCCGCGCGCGGTAGGCGTTCGCCCTTCTCGACCATCCCGACCTCGGTTCGATGCAGCGAAGCGAGAGCGCCGAGCGCTTCCTGGGAGAAGCCAGCGCGGCGGCGGGCCATGAACACGTTGCGACCGAGGCGCGCGGCAGCGCCCCGGTCAACTCGTCGCCCGTCCATCAGAGTTCGAACAGGGTGTAGAAGCGCACCGCCGCCCGCGTCGGGATGACCAGATCGTCATCCCGTTTGTAGAGGAGGCCGTTTGCGATCAGTTCGCGGACGGCCCCTCTGATGCGGTCCTGTTCGCCGAACTCGGTAGAGGCGACCGTCATTTCGCGGGTCAACTCCGCGAGCGTGATCGGCTCGGGGTACATCCATAGGATCTCTTTGAGGACGCTCGCCTGGGTGCGGTCGTCGTCATCGAGGGTCGTGGCGCGCTGATCCTCAGCGCCAATAACCTTGTCGTGCATGGGAGCTAATCCCTCCTGTGCCACGCCCCCGGCTGTGTCTGCAGCGCGGGGGCACTTTTCTGTATGAGGGACGCGACATTAGCGGGACGAGATACAAAGTGCAAGCACTACAGAGCAAGTTGCTATTTCTGCCGACCCTTGTGAAAGCGTCCCGCCCATGAGTCCGCCCAGCAGTCCTCAGGCCGCCCTCGGCGCCGCGATCAAAGCGCTGCGGGAGAAGAAGGGGATGAAGCAGCAGACCCTCGCCGAGGCCGCTGGAATCGGCGTCGCCCACCTGTCGAAGATCGAACGGGGCCGAGGCAATCCGACCTGGAGCACGGTCGTGTCGATCGCCGAGGCGCTGGACCTATCGATCGTTGAGGTTGCCCGGCGTTTCGAGCAGCTCCGGTAGGCCGCTGGCCGGCGAGCTTGCCGGTGCCGAGTTGGACTGGCTCACTCAATAGGCTGCCGCGGCGATGAACTGGCCGCCACAACCTGGAGATCAGCTACCGCGGGCGGACGCCTGCTGGTACGAACCGATTAAGTTCGAGGAGTGGATTCTTGCCCCGCGAGGCCACGGACGCGAATGGCAGCAGGTCTTCGGTGTCGGGCTAGAAGACCGAGAGCGGGTGTGGCGGGCACTTACCTCGGCGGCAGACTCCGCCGTGATCGTGGAGGTCCGCGATCGGGGAAGCGATGGGCTGGTCTGCGGGATTCGAGAGCGCGTGACGGTCGGAACGCGGAGCGCGAACGTCACGATGAGCTGGCACTACGAGGATTCAGGCGCTGCCCCACGACTGGCCACCGCCTACCCGAGCCCCTAACATGTCTTCATGGCTGTAGCTCACAAAATTGCCGCCTTCGACATCGTCGAGCTGACCGAGCGCGTCGACGACGCGCCTGCCGGTGCCCGCGGGGGCGTCCTCGAGCTGCGTGAGGGCGACATGGCGATGATCGAGGTCACCAAGCCCGACCTGGGACCCGCAGCGCGGATCGTCTTCGCGCCGCTCTCCAAGGTCCGCATGGTCGAACCTGCGCACCGGCGCTAGCAATTCTCGATCAATCCGCAGCCTGGGCTCGGCGCGGCAATCGGCGAGCTGCATCGCTTCCGGTCATCAGACGAAGCTTGCACCCTCTCCCCGACCTAGACCCACAAGGCTTGAGACACTCAGGGACGGCGCGAAGACGGCGTACTCCTCGCCCACGTGCTGAACAGCGGCGCTGTGGCTCATCGTGAATTCAGCACACCGAAGGTCGGCGTAGAGGTCATCGGTAATCCGCGGATCGGCGTCGTAAGTCAGAAGCCACTGTCCACCTTGTCGCAACAGCCGCGCAAGGCGGACATGATCGTCCCAGTCAAGCGTGTCGAGATAGAGATGGTCTCCCTTTCCTAGATAGGGAGGGTCTGCGTAGATGAAGGATTCAGCGTCCCCCAAATGCTCTGCGGTCAGATCGATCCCGTCGACCTCCTTGACCGAGACCCGGCTTCCATACTGTGAAAGTGCTTCCAGACGCGCTTCCAAGCCCTGCCGATCGAACCGGGCGTCAATTTTCCAGCGCCCAGTCTGCTCGTAGCCTCCGATCGGGCGTGCATCGAGAATCCCGGAGCGGTTCGTCCGGTTCAGGAAGAAAAGGGCAAAGCCGAGTTCTACGTCGTCCTTTGGACTCGCCGAGTAGATAGCCCGTTGACGACGCCATTCCTCGACCGTCACCTCACATGTCGCCAATCGTTGGAGGAGCGCGTCGGACTGCTGAAAAACGGCACGCCAGAAGGCCGCGATGCCGGGATTTAGATCGTTGATGACGATCTCATCCACGTGCTCATCCACCAGCAAGCGAAGGCCAACCCCAGCTCCCCCCGCAAAGGGCTCGATGTAGCGGCGCGGCCGCGGAGACTGGTCCCCTAAAAGTTGCGCGATGAACCTGGCCAATCGACCCTTGCCCCCCGGGTAGCGCAGTGGGCTCAGATAACGGGCGGGAACCCTAGACATCGTCGTTCAGGGCCTGCAAGAACGGCTCCATGCCAGCAGCAATCCCGCCAAGGGTCACGGCGTCTGCCTGAAAGTAGGGATTGTGGACGAGCCCATGAAGGGTTTGGACGGAGTAAACGCTGTGACCTTCTTCGAGACCGGTCCGCATTGCCTGAAAGCGCGTGTCTTTATGGGTGGGATCGAGTTTCGTGAGGCATGTCTTGACGCGCTTCTTGAGTTCTCGGTCGCGGTTCAGGCCCTTGACCTTGATGTATTGCTCAACTGAGAGCTCAAGCAGCGCTCGCATCAAAACAGCAACGGCATGCGGCGTGGTTTCTGCCTTGAGCATCCTGAACTCTCGCAGCAGAGTCTGCGTCTTCGCATCCAATGCCGAGAGATCTAAGTCCTTCAGCGGTTTCGGCGGTTTTGATGGCTTGGGCTTTGGCTTGGGTTTCGGTTTCGGTTTTGGTGCGGGTTCGCTCGTGAGGGGTGCGGCTTCCGATCGCCTTTTCTTTGGATCGGGTTCTGGCGTGGTCGCGAGATATTCGACGCGGAGCTGCTTGTTTCGAACCTCGCTCACCCCAACATCGGCCGCGAAGTCGGCGATTACCCGTTCGAAGAAGTCTTCGAGGTCCGATGCGGCAAAGCGGAAAACCAGCGACCCATTTGCTTCTTCTTCCATGCCAATTCGGTCTTTGAAGTTTTGATCTAAGACGAGCCGGCCGAGGGAGGTCAGGCGCTTTTTCGCCGCCGCCTGGATCAAGTCGATCAAGTTCTGGCTTTTGGGGTAGGCGTCTTCCACCACTTGCAGAAACCTGACGGCGGCGCCCGCCTCACGGCCCGGCTTCTGTGAAAACCGGTTGGTCGCAAGGGCATTCCAGGGCACCACGCCGGCTCCCTGTGACTCCCCTCCGTGGCGATTTTTCATCCAGTGCTCCGCGTCTTTCCGTGCTGGAGCAATCGCGCATTCGACCTTCGATGGAATCGAGGTGGCATGAGCGGAGAGCCGCTTCATGGGCGTCTCGATAGGAGTTCCTTCGGCGAGGGCCGGATTGTTGAGGATCTTTAAGACGGCGAGACGGCGATTTCCCTCAACCACCGTGTAGTTCCGACCGGACTTGAGGACCAAGAGCCTGTCGATCGGGCTCAGGCCATATTCCAAGATGTCGTTCGCAAGGACGACAAGCTTCTGACGCTGGTTTTCGATGAGGGCCTCAAGCGCCTCTCGCTGGGAAGTCACGAGGTCATGCCGAGGATTTTGGGCGTCAAGGAGCAGCTGGCCGACGGAGAGAGTTTTCGTTTCGTACGCCATGCGAGCGGCAGTATCTCTTAGCGGGCCGAATTGGCGTCAACAAGGTCAAGCGATCAAGGAGTACCTGCAACCAGCCCTGCATCTTGCTAGTATCCCCCCTTACTCAAGTTTCTATTGAACCCCTTCATCGCCGCGACCATGCCGACCATCAGCAACGAGACGAGCAGGATCAGCCCCACGTACTCGACCGTCCCCTGCCCCGTCTCGCCGGCCAACCGCCGGATCTGGCGCACCCGCCAGGTCGCCTGTGCATTCAAGTAGCCGAACAGCTTGTAGATCATCGATTGCCTCCCTTTCTGGTTTGGGAGGCGGATGCTCAGAGGTATGGGCGCACGGAACAAGACATGGGTGTGCCAATTGGCGCGCGGCTTCGTAAAAAGTGTCTAGCGGAACGCGTTGATCCCGGTCACGGCGCCGCCGATCACCAGGGCGTGGACGTCGGCGGTGCCCTCGTAGGTGACCACCGACTCGAGGTTGTTCATGTGCCGGATCACCGGGTACTCCAGCGTGACGCCGTTGGCGCCGAGTACTTGGCGGGCCGACCGCGCCACCTCCAGCGCCGCGTTAACGTTGCCGAGCTTGCCGAGGCTGACGTGCTCGGGGCGCAGCGTGCCGGCGTCCTTCATCCGCCCCAGGTGCATCGCCAGCAGGGTCGCCCGGTTCACCTCCAGCACCATCTGCGCCAGCTTCTGCTGCTGGATCTGGAAGGAGGCGATCGGGCGGTCGAACTGGACCCGCTCGAGCGCGTAGGCGAGCGCCGCTTCGTAGCAGGCGCGGGCCGCCCCGGCCGCCCCCCAGACGATCCCGTAGCGGGCCTCATTGAGGCAGGAGAGCGGGCCTTTCAGCGAGCTCACCTCTGGCAGCACCGCCTCGGCCGGCAGGCGCACGTCGTCGAGCAGCAGCTCCGAGGTGATCGAGGCCCGCAGCGAGAGCTTCTTGTGGATGTCCTGGGTGGTGAAGCCCTTGGTCCCGCGCGGGACGAGGAAGCCGCGCACGCCCTCGTCGGTCTGCGCCCAGACCACCGCCACCTCGGCCACCGAACCGTTGGTGATCCACATCTTCTGCCCGTGCAGGACCCAGTCGGAGCCGTCGCGCCGCGCCCGCGTCCGCATCGCGCCCGGGTCCGAGCCGGCGTCGGGCTCGGTCAGGCCGAAGCAGCCGATCGCCTCGCCCGCCGCCATCCGCGGCAGCCACTCCTGCTTCTGCTCCTCCGAGCCCCAGCGCCAGATCGCGTACATCGCCAGCGAGCCCTGCACCGAGACGAGGCTGCGGATGCCGCTGTCACCCGCCTCCAGCTCCATGCAGGCGAGCCCGTAGGCGGTCGCGCTCGCCCCAGCGCAGCCGTAGCCCTGCAGGTGCATCCCCAGCACCCCGAGCTTGCCCAGTTCCGGCGCCAGCTCGTCGAGCGGAACGGTCGCCTGCTCGAACCACTCCCCCACGTTCGGCACCACCTTGTCGCGGACGAAGGCGCGGACGGTGTCGCGGATGTCGCGCTCCTCGTCTGAAAGGAGGGCGTCGAGGGCAAGGTAGTCAGAGGGACGGATCGGCGGCGCAGCGGTGGTGGATGACATCGGTGGTCCTTGGCGTTGGTTGCGGATTCCTCCTGGATCGTGCCCTAATCGCTCCCCCGGCGCGGATACCCTGACGCCGGTGCGCGTCCTCGTCGTCACCAACTTCATGCCCGACGCCGCGGCCCCGCAGCGGGGGCGCTGGGTGCGGGACCAGGTCGATGAGACCCGCAAGCGCGGGGTCGAGGTCGACCTCTTCGAGTTCCCGCGCGGCCGCGGCGAGTACCTGCCGGCGATCCGGCGCCTGCGGGCGCTGCTGCGACGACAGCGCTTCGACCTGGTCCACGCCCACTACGGGCTGGCGGGGTGGGTAGCGCGGCTGGCCGGGGCGCGGCCGCTGCTCGTCACCTTCCACGGCACCGACGTCCGCCATCACCTCGTCGGCCACCTCTCGCGCCGGCTCGCCTGGCGCGCCGACCTCATCGCCGGCGTCTCGCGGGCGCTGTTCGCGCCGGAGGACGGCCGCCCCGGTCTGCCCGACGTACCCGGCGCGGCGGTGCTCCCCTGCGGTCCGGACCTCAGTCGCTTCGAGCCGCGCCCGCGCCAAGAGGCCCGCCGCGCCCTCGGCCTCGACCCCGAGGCTCGCTTCCTCTTCCTCCCCGCCAACCCGGCGCGGCCGGAGAAGCGGGCTGACCGCGCCGCCGAGCTCGCCTCCGCCTGCGGGGCCGAGCTGCGCAGCGGCGGCTCGATCGAGCCCGAGCAGATGCCGCTCTGGCTGAACGCCGCCGACGCCGTCCTCGTCACCTCCGACTACGAGGGCTTCGGGATGGCCGCGGTCGAGGCGCTGGCCTGCGATGTGCCGGTCCTCTCCACCCGGGTCGGCATCTCCCCCTACGCACTCAAGGGCATCGACGGCTGCCTCTGCGCCCCCTTCGACCTCGCCACCTGGGCGCCGGTCGCGCGCCGTCACCTGGAGGCCCCCGACCCCCGCGTCGCCGGCACCGCCCGCGCCCACACCCTCTCTGCTGCACGAATGGCGGAGCGGGTGATCGAGGCCTACCGCGCGGTGATCGACGACGCGGTGCCGACGAAGCTGCCGGAGCGGTAATAGATTGAGTGCGATGAGCGCCGGCGACAGCCTCGAGAGCCAGGTCCGCGAGGCCGAGCAGCGCCTGGAGGAGGCGGCGACGCTGGCCGCCGAAGCCGAGCGCCGCGCCGCTGAGGAGATCAAGGCGCTGGAGGCCGACCTCGAGCGCGAGCGCGAGGAGAAGGAGCGGGCGCTGGCCGAGGCCGAGCAGCGGCTGGGCGAGATCGAAGCCCAGGTCGAGGCGGCCGAGCAGCGGGTGGAAGCGGCCGAGCAGCGCGCCAAGGTCGCCGAGGAGACAGTCACCGACGAGCTGGCCCGCGCCCGCGAGAGCGCAGCAGCCTGGCTGCGGGAGCAGCTCGAGGCGCTGCGCCGGGAGGTTGAGGGGCGATAGCCGCTGACGGCGAGTTCGACGTCGCCGTGGTCGGCGGCGGCGCCGCCGGTCTCTGGAGCGCGCTGCGAGCGGCCGAGCTCGGCGCCAAGGTCTGCCTCATCTCCCGCACCCCCCTGCGTGAGAGCGCCAGCTTCTGGGCTCAGGGCGGGCTGGCGGCGGCGCTCGAACCCGACGACTCCCCCGATCTCCACGCCGCCGACACGATCGCCGCCGGCCGCGGCCTCTGCCGCGCTTCGGCGGTGCGGGCGCTGGTCGAGGAGGCGCCGGGGGCGGTCCGCGAACTGATCTCCCGCGGCGTCGTCTTCGACCTCGACCACGAGGGGCGGCTGGCGCTCGGCCTGGAGGGCGGCCATACCCACCGCCGCATCGTCCACGCCGGCGGCAGCGCCACCGGCCACGAGATCACCTCGAAGCTGGCGGCGATGGTCGCGGCGCAGGAGCGGATCGAGGTGATGGAGCGGACCTCGGTGGTGTCGCTGTGGAGCGATGGCGAGCGCTGCCACGGGGTGATCACAAACACGGGCGAGGTGGCGGCTGCAGCGACGATCATCGCCACCGGCGGCGCCGCGGCGCTGTGGCGGCGGACGACCAACCCACGCGGGGCGATCGGGGCGGGGATGGTGCTCGCCTCCCTCGCCGGCGCCGACCTCGCCGACCTCGAGTTCTGCCAGTTCCACCCGACCGCGCTGGCGCTGCCGGGGACGCCACACGACGGGGCACTGATCACCGAGGCGGTCCGCGGCGAGGGCGCCAAGCTGCTCGATGCCGACGGCCGGCGCTTCACCGACGAGCTCGCCCCGCGCGATGCGGTGACGGCGACGATCCTCGAGCAGATGCGGGTCGACGGCACGACGTCGGTTGACCTCGACCTGCGCGAAATCGAGCCCGCCCGCTTCCCCAACGTCTTCGCCTCGCTGGCGAAAGCGGGGCTCGACCCGCACAGCGAGCCGGTGCCGGTCGCCCCCGCCGCCCATTACACGATGGGTGGGATCGCGGTCGACGTCAACGGGCGCTCCTCCCTGCCGGGGCTTTACGCGGTCGGCGAGGTCTCCTGCACGGGACTGCACGGGGCCAACCGGCTCGCCTCCAACTCGCTCAGCGAGTGCTTCGTCTTCGGCGGCCACGCCGCCGAAGCGGCGCTGGGCGAGGAAGCGGCCGCGAGCCGGCCCGAGTCGTCGCAGTGGCGCTTCGACCCGCCCAGCGACGAGGTCCGCGAGGAAGTCTGGCGCTACGCCGGCCCGATGCGCAACCCCGACGACCTGGCGCGGCTGATCTCCAATCCCTACCCGCTAGCCCGCGCGCTTGCCGCCAGCGCCCTCGGCCGCCGCGAGTCCCGCGGCGGCCACCTGCGCCGCGACTGCCCGGACATGGACCACGCCCTCGACGGCATCCACGTAGTCGTCACCCCCGATGGCAGCGTCCGCGACGAGGAGTGGCACTGATCAAGCGAATTTGCTTAGCCGCAAATTCGCCGCGCCCCTTGGGGCGTTAGCTTCGCTGCATGCTTCTCGGGGTCGACGTCGGCGGGACTTTCACTGACGCCGTCCTGCTTGACGGCGGGACTGTTCACACGGCCAAGGTGCCGACTACGCCGCGTGAGGAGTCGGTGGGTGTTATGCAGGCGGTAGAGGTGGTGCTGGCGCGGGCCGGGGTCAGCGCCAGCGAGGTCGAAGTCTTCGCCCATGGGATGACGGTCGGGACCAACGCTCTACTGGAGGAACGCGGGGCGCGGACGGCGCTGGTCGCAACCCGCGGCTTCGCCGACCTGCTCGAGATCGGCCGCCAGGATCGGCCCGAGCTCTACCGGCTCTGCGCGCCGAAGCCGACGCCGCTGGTGGAGCCGGAGCTGCGCTTCGAGGCGGCCGAGCGGATCGGCCCCGACGGCGTCGTCGAGCCGCTGGCCGAGGACGAGCCGGAGCGGCTGGCGGCGGCGATCGAGGCGAGCGGGGCCGAGTCGGTCGCCGTCTGCCTCCTCTTCTCCTACCTCGACCCCAGTCACGAGGAGCGAGTCGCGGCGCGCCTGCGCGAGCGCCTGCCGAGTGTCCACGTCTCCGCCTCGCACGAGGTCCTGCCCCGCTTCCGCGAGTACGAGCGCTGCTCGACCACGGTGATCGACGCCTACCTCAGCCCGCTGCTTGGGCGCTACCTCGACCGCCTTGGCGAGGCCGCCGGCGCGGCCGGGCTGCCGCGGCCGCTGGTGATGCGCTCCTCCGGCGGCGTCGCCCCGGCCGAGGAGGCAGCCCGCGCCGGCGCTTGGAGCGTCCTCTCCGGGCCGGCCGGCGGCGCCGTCGGCGCTGGCCTGCTGGCCGAGCTGAGCAGCGACGGCAACGCGCTGGGCTTCGACATGGGCGGCACCTCATGCGACGTCTGCGTGGTCGAAGGCGGCGAGGTGCGCCGCACCGAGGGCCGCGAGATCGACGGTCGCCCGATCCAGTTGCCGATGGTCGACGTCCACACCGTCGGCGCCGGCGGCGGCTCGATCGGCTGGCGCGACAGCGGCGGCGCCTTGCGGGTCGGCCCCCACTCGGCCGGCGCCGACCCCGGCCCCGCCTGTTATGGCCGCGGCGGCAGCGAGCCCACGGTCACCGACGCCAACCTCCTGCTCGGACACCTTGCCGGCGACTCGGAGCTGGCCGGCGGCGTCACCCTCGCCGCCGAGGCCGCCGAGCGCGCCGTCGCCGATCTCGGCCGCAGCCTTGGCCTCGAAACCCTGGAGACCGCGGCCGGGATCGTCCGCGTCGCCAACCAGGAGATGGTGCGGGCGCTGCGGGTGGTGACGGTGGAGCGCGGGGTCGACCCGCGCGGCTTCGCCCTGCTCCCCTTCGGCGGCGCCGGCCCGATGCACGCCGCCGCGATCGCCCGCG
>Ga0207690_10002715_pt1 | contig 10679 bp, 10 predicted proteins | sample KBSC23metaG_FD_184315 | JGI IMG/M metagenome (GOLD analysis project Ga0207690, IMG submission 184315) | Corn rhizosphere microbial communities from Kellogg Biological Station, Michigan, USA - KBS C2-3 metaG (SPAdes) (version 2) | ecosystem: Host-associated > Plants > Roots > Rhizosphere > Soil ...
TGACTTCGACCGAATCGATCGCCGGGCTGTATGCCTGGAACACGCGTTCCACGCCGGTGCCGTGCGACATCTTGCGCACGGTGAAGGCGGAATGCAGGCCGCGGTTGCGGCGCGCGATGACCACGCCTTCGAACGCCTGCACGCGTTCGCGGTTGCCTTCCTTCACCTTGACGTTGACGACCACGGTGTCGCCCGCGGCGAACGGCGGCAGCTCGCGGCCCATCTGCGCGGTTTCGAATTGTTCAATGATCTTGTTCATGGGGTTGACCCTTGTGTTCCTGTTTGAATTCTTCCAGCAAGCGTTGGTCGTCTGCGTCCAACGTCAAGTTTTCCAGCAGCTCCGGGCGACGCAACCAAGTGCGGCCCAGCGACTGCATCCGGCGCCAGCGGTTGATCGCCGCATGGTCACCCGACAACAACACCGCCGGCACCTCGCCCAATTCATGGCTGACCGGCCGCGTGTAGTGCGGGCAATCCAGCAGGCCGTCCGAAAACGAATCCTGCAGCGCGGATTGCGCATCACCCAACGCGCCTTCCTGCAACCTGCCGATCGCGTCGACCAGCACCGCCGCGGCCAGTTCGCCGCCCGACAGTACGTAATCGCCAATCGACAGTTCCTCGTCGACCTCGTGTTCGATCAGGCGCTCGTCGATGCCTTCGTAGCGCCCGCACAACAAAATCATCCGCGGCAATCCTGCCAGTTCCTTCACTTTTTCCTGCGTGAGCCGCTTTCCCTGCGGACTCAGATAAATCACCGGTGCCGGACTCGTCGCCGCTTGCCGAGCCGCCGCCAGCGCTTTGCGCAGCGGCTCGATCAGCATCACCATGCCGGGACCGCCACCGCACACGCTGTCATCGACGCGGCGGTAACCGCCGTCGGCGTAGTCGCGCGGGTTCCACGCTTCCACTTCCAGCAACCCGCGTTCGACCGCCCGGCCGATCACCCCGAAGCCGCTGCATTGATGCACGAATTCGGGGAACAGTGTGACGACGTCGAAGCGCATCGGTCGTCCCGGTCAATCGTCCCTGGGTCAATCGTCTTTGTTCCAGTCGACCGTGATGCGTCCCGCATCCAGATCGACCGCTTTCACGTAAACATCCACAACGTACGGAACCAGGCGTTCGCGTCCGGCTTCGTCGCGCGTGACCAGCACATCGTGCGCGCCGTTGTCGAACATGTGAGTGACGCGGCCCAAATCCTCGCCCGCCTCATTCACCACCCGCAAACCTTCCAGATCCGTCTGGTAAAACTCGCCGGCTTCCGGTTCCGGCAGCGCCTCGCGCGGAACCCGGATGCATGCGCCAATCCATGCCGCCGCCGCATCGCGATCGGCCACGCCGGGCAGCATCGCGACGATGCCCTTGCCCTGCGCGTGTCCATGCGCTTCGGCAATTTCCTCGATTCGACCTGCCTGGCCTTCCAGCAACCACGGCTTGTAATCGAAGATCGCCAGCCGCGGTTCGGTGAACGATTCCAGCTTCACCGCGCCGCGCACGCCGTGCACGCCGACGATGCGCCCGAGCAGCACATGCCGCTCGTCGTTCATCGCGTCAGGCGGCAGCAGCCTGCTTGCCGGCTTCCTTCGCCAGCGCCGCGACCTTGTCCGAGCACTGCGCGCCCTTGGCCACCCAGGCGTTCAACTTCTCGACGTCCAGCACCAGGCGCTTGTCGTGCGCGCCGGCGGCACCCGGGTTGAAGTAACCCAGACGCTCGATGTTGCGGCCGTCGCGGGCGCTGCGCTGGTCGGTCACCACCACGTGGTAAAACGGCCGGCCCTTGGCGCCTGCGCGCGAAAGACGAATCCTAACCATGATCTATCGACTCCGAATGGAACGGCCACGGACCGGTCGGGGGCGACCCCGGGGCGCGAAAACGGGCAATTGTAAAGGCAAAACCCGCGAAATGCGAGGGTTTTGCGCAGGTTGGGCTGACGCCGGCCTTATCCGCGGAAGCCCAACCTTCTCCGTACGGGTATGACGTTGGGTTTCGCGGATGAAACCCGCTCAACCCAACCTACAAGAAACCGCAGGGCGGGAGCAGCACAGCGAATCCTGCCATTGTGGCGCACAACGGCAGGTCGTCACCCGCCCTGCCGAAGCCCGACGCGGTATGCCGTCAACGCCCCGGCATGCCGCGTCCGCCCATGCCTTTCATCGCGCCGGACATCGAGCGCATGAGCCCTTTCATCCCGCCGCGCGCGAACTTGCCCATCATCTTTTCCATCTGGGTGTATTGCTTCAGAAGGCGATTGACGTCGGCCGGCTGGGTGCCGGAACCGCGCGCCACCCGCGCGCGCCGCGAGCCATTCAAAAGGTTGGGATGACGGCGTTCCTTCTTGGTCATCGAGCCGATGATCGCGATCATCCGCTTCACTTCCTTGTCATTGACCTGCGACTTCACCTTGTCGGGCAATGAAGAAACACCCGGCAGCTTCTCCATCAGGCCGGCCAAGCCGCCCATGTTGAGCATCTGGTCGAGCTGGTCGCGCATGTCGTTCATGTCGAACTTCTTGCCCTTGGCGACCTTCGCCGCGAGCTTGGCGGCCTTGTCGGCGTCGGTCTTTTGCTGCACATCCTCGATCAGCGACAGCACATCGCCCATGCCGAGGATCCGCGTGGCCATGCGGTCGGGATGGAACGGTTCCAGCGCGTCGGGCTTCTCGCCCGCGCCCAGGAACTTGATCGGGCGACCGGTGACGTAGCGCACGCTCAATGCCGCGCCGCCCCGCGCGTCGCCATCGACCTTGGTCAGTACCACGCCGGTCAGCGGCAGCGCGTCGGCGAACGCCTTTGCAGTATTGGCCGCGTCCTGGCCGGTCATCGAATCGACCACGAACAGCGTCTCGACCGGATTCACTGCCTCGTGCAGCGCCTTGATCTCCGCCATCATGGCTTCGTCGATCGAGGTGCGCCCGGCAGTGTCGACGATCAGCACGTCGGCGACTTCGCGCTTGGCGGCATCGACCGCCGATTTGACGATAGCGATCGGCTTCTGGCCGGCCTGCGACGGCACGAAGCCGGCGCCGACCTGCCCCGCCAATGTCTGCAACTGCTCGATGGCAGCCGGACGATACACGTCGGCCGATACCACCATCACCTTCTTCTTCTGGCCGATCAGGTGTTTCGCGAGTTTCGCGACCGTGGTGGTCTTACCGGCGCCCTGCAGCCCCGCCATCAGCACCACCGCGGGCGGTGTCGCGGCGAGGTGCAGCGACGCATTCGCGGTGCCCATCACCGCGGTCAATTCCTCGCGGACCACCTTGATGAGCGCCTGACCCGGCGTCAGCGATTTCAGCACCTCCTGCCCGACCGCACGCACCTTGATGCGCTCGATCAGCGCCTGCACCGCCGGCAACGCGACGTCGGCCTCCAGCAACGCGACGCGCACCTCGCGCAGCGCCTCGCGGATGTTTTCCTCGGTGAGGCGCCCGCGCCCGGTCAGGCGCTGGACGGTGGTGGACAGGCGTTGGGTCAGGTTGTCGAACATGGCGGCGCGGGGGAAATCGAAACGGTGCATTGTAGCGGGTTCGCCTTCCGCATCGCGGCACATGCCGATGTCACTCGATCGCGTGATGTCCGTAACTGAACACGCGGGTGACCACCCAACGATTGTCCTGATGGTGCCAGAGGATCAGAAACTGGCCGGTTGACTTGGCGAATCGCCAGCATCCGGATTCGCGGCAGCGCCCGCTGCGGAAACGGTCGCGACGGCTACGATGCAGGCAAGCGTGGCGAGTGGCTTCATGGAGTTTTCAGGTGGTCGCTCAAGGCGTCGCGATGGTATTGCTGATCCAGCGCGCGTAAAAGGAAACGCGCGTGCTGGACAATTCCTGTCCGCATGCACCCATGCGAAAGGTTCCAGCGCGCATGGCCAGCAGGTCCGACTTCGTGCCGTTCAGGCCTTGAGCGATGCCAGCCAGCTTCCACGTGCCGTGATCATTGATCAGGACGGGTCCGCCGCTGTCGCCGCTGGCCGTCATGCCCTCCAACGGCAGGGCCGCGCTGCCGCAGTCGAACTTGTAGAAGATCCATTGGTTCTTCGCAGCGGTGATCCGGTTGTACGCGCGACGCAACTCGGTTCGGTGCGGACCGTCCGGAGCGGCGCCGGTCAGGTTATTGCCGGTCGCACCCTTGCCGAAAATCTCGACCACATGTCCGGTTTCGTCAGGGCGAAAATAGAGTTTCACCGGTTCGACGTCCTCGACTGGCTTCGCCAGCTCCAGCAATGCGATGTCGTGCATCGCGGCCCGGTAGGATGTGAAGCCTGCCATCCAGGAATCCGGATCCTCGGTCTTCATGTTCTTGAGCAGCAGGTTCCACTGTGCCCAGCTTTTCGGGAAATCCGGAAAGACGATGATGCGGGCAACTTTCCGTTGCTTGCCGGCGATGGTCACGTAACGGTGTTCGGGCATCTCGAGCATCATCTGCACGGCGTGTGCAGCGGTGAGCACCCAGCGTTTCGTGATCAGGGTTCCATGACCTTCCATGGGCAAGTCCGCCAGCGCAGGCAATGCGCTGCCGGAAACGCGATATTTGGAGTCCGGAACGTCACTGCGAATGACGACGGCGTTGGCCGCCGTGGCGACGAACACCAGCGCGAGCAAGACATTGCGCAAGAATTTCATGGATCACCGTTCTGTGGAAAAGAGAATCGGTCGAGCCTGGCTGCTTTGCCGTTGATTCGATGATGGCGATCAATCTCTCACGTGCCTGGACGCAACGTCAGCGGCTGCGACTTGCCGCTCTGCGTGAAGGTGCCGGTGAAGGTTTCATCCGCATCGTCGATCGTGCCGGCAACGGTCGCGGCATGCCCCGGAATCGCGATGTCGAAGCGCACGTGCTTGCCTTGCTGGTCGGGAGTCACCGGCACGTCCTTGACGTTCTGCGACGGAATGTCGACGGTGAAAATGGGGCTGGCGCCGTAGGTGGTCATGTGCAGCATCATGAAGGGCTTGCCGTCGATCTGACCGGTCCAATCCTGCCGCGTCACCGGCAAGTCCAGCGCCGCAATGCCGTGGTTGGATTTCCAGCCGGTGCCGAGGTATTCCATGAAATTCGCGGTTTCCTGCGCCACGTCCTGCCCGAAGCGTTCCGCGACCAGATGCAGCGCAAGATCGACGCCGGAAGTGAGCCCGCCGGCCGTGAACGTGATCGGATCGGCCTGCACGTAACGCACGTCCTTCACCAATTTCACGTCGGGAAAATTGCGCGCGAAATTGCCGAAGTACCAGTGATGCGTGGTGGCCTGCTTGCCGTTCAAAAGGCCGGCTTGCGCGAGTTTGAACGCACCCGTGCAGACCGACATGATCGTCACGTGCTGCGCGTGGATTTTCTTCAGCCAAGCCTCCAGTTCGGGGCTGCCGTGTTGCGCGGGCACTACCACGATATCCGGCGTCGGCGCGTTGGCGAAGTCGTAATCCGGCGTGATCGTGAGACCGGGATGATTCGCGCCGGCGCTTTGCAGCGGCGCCTTGCTCGCGCCCACGGTGTACAACTGGTAAGGCGCGATGTCCTTGCCCTTCGTGTCCTTCAACGAAGTGTCGGCGAAGACTTCCCAAGGCCCGGCGATGTCCATCACGTTGACGTGCTTGCTGATCGCGAACGCGACCTTGATCATGCCGTTGGTCGGCGGTTTCGAAACCGCGCTGCCCGGCATTGGCAGCATCGCCAACACGGCGGCGAGGACGAATGTTTTCATGGCGCGCTCCCGATGGAAGAGAAGCGCATTGTCGTGAATGTCCGCGACGTGGAGCGGACAGCGTTCCGACGATTCCGGCCAATTCATAGGTGTCGCTGAATTTGTTCGTCATTGCGGATCGCGAGGCAGTGTCCGGGATTCAGCGTTCGCACCGAGCCAAGGAATGGAGCGAAGTCACTGGGTTCCGGCTTGCGCCGGAATGACGAAATGCGTTGAGCCGCGTTCTCTCAACGCGCGAAACGCTCGCGATATTCGCCGGGCGTGGCGCCGTAACGCGCCCGGAATGCGCGCCTGAAAGCATCGGCGCTGTTGAAACCGACGCCGCTTGCGATGCGCTCGATGGGTGCCCTGCCCTGCGTCAATTGCAGGCACGCCTGCTCCAGCCGCAGGCGTTCGACAAAACGCGCGGGCGTGGCACCGAACGTGTCCGCAAACACCCGGCGAAAATGCCGCGGACTCATCGACACCTGCTCGGCCATACGCTCGATGCCGATGTCGTCGCCGAGGTGCGCCAGCAGCCAGTCCACCAGCGCGCTCATGCGCCCGGTGCCCTGCGACTGCGCAGCCAGCGGCGCGGAGAATTGCGCCTGGTTGCCGGGCCGCTTCACGTACATCACCAGGTGGCGCGCCACCGCCAGCGCGGCAGCCGCGCCGAGGTCTTCTTCGATCAGCGACAGTGCCAGATCCATGCCGGCAGTCAGGCCGCCCGACGTCGCGATCGGTCCATCGCGCAGATACAAGCGATCGGGCTCCACCTTCACCGCGGCATGGCGGCGCTGAAGATCCTGCGCAAACCGCCAATGCGTGGTGACGCGGCGGCCGTCGAGCAATCCCGCAGCGGCCAGCACGTACGCACCGGTGCACACCGAAACCATCCGACGCGTAGTGGCCGCACGTTCGCACAGCCAGCGCGTCAGCCGCGCATCGCCGTCGATGATTCGGCTGCCCGTACCACCGGGAACCAGCAGCGTATCCAGCGGTGGCGCATCCTCGAGCACGCATTCGGGAATGACCTTCAATCCGTTTTCCGTGCGCACCGCGGCGGTGTTCAGGCCAATCACGCACAGCGCATACGGCGGCGCGCCGGCCGACCCTTCGTTGGCCGCGCCAAAGGCATCCAGCGGCCCGACCAGATCGAGCGCCTGCATGGCGTCGTAGGCCAGCAGGCCGATGGTTCTGGGCTGGGGGGGCGCGTCCTTCACGCGCGCATGCTAGCGGAAGCGTCCGGGATGCATGCCGGTGTTCACTCGCCGCGCGCCGATGGGAGCGCCAGTCCGTCAGGTCGCGATCTCGCGGACCACCCGGCAGGGATTGCCGACCGCAAGCACGGCTTCGGGAATATCCCGCGTGACGACGCTCCCGGCACCGATGACCGCGCTCGAGCCGATGTTCACCCCCGGCAGGATGATCGCGCCGCCGCCGATCCAGACATCGCAGCCGATCTCGACCGGTTTGCCGTACTCCCTGTGCCGGCGCTGCATGGCGTCCAACGGGTGCAGCGCCGTGTAGATCTGCACGCCCGGACCGAAGAACGAAAAGTCGCCGATGCGCACGCGGCAGACATCGAGCACCACGCAGTTGAAGTTGAAGAACACGCGCTCGCCGAGTTCGATGTTGGTCCCGAAGTCGCAGTGGAACGGCGGCTGCAGCCACGCCGTGTCGCCGCCGACGGCGAACAGCTCGCGCATGATCCGGCGCCGCGCATCGGCCTCGCCATCGCGCGTGGTGTTGAGCGCAAGGCAAAGATCGTGGGCGCGCTCGCGTGCCATCACCAGTTCGGGATCGAGCGCGTCGTACAACTCGCCCGCCAGCATCTTCTCGCGTTCAGTCGACATGCTTCGCCCTCCATGGCGGTGTCGCCGTCCACATTACGCCAAGCGCGGACAGGCGCCCCTGGCGGATTCGTCAGCCGACACCGCTACGCGCCATCCGGAGGCTGCCACAACTCGACCTTGTTGCCCTCCGGGTCGATCACCCAGCCGAATTTTCCGAACTCCGACTCGTCGGTCTCGTCCAGCACCTGGCAGCCCTCGCCACGAAGCTGCGCAAGCAGCCCATGAAGGTCCGCCACGCGGTAGTTCACCATGAACGAGGCGCGGCCCGGCGCAAAGGACTGGCCATCGCCGATGCACCACGCCGTCGTTCCGCCAACAGGCTCGCCCGCGTCGTCCACCCAGCGGAACGCCGTGCCGCCCCACGCCTGCACGTCGATGCCGAGATGATCCTTGTACCAAACACGCAGCGTCGCCGGATCATTGGCCTTGAAGAAGATTCCGCCGATTCCTGTCACGCGTTTCATCGTTTGCTCCAGGGGTGCCATTCGGTTCGGGCACCGGAATTTCGGAAACACGAATGGCGCATTGAGGATGGACCGGCTTCGACAGCAATGCCTGAGAGGTTGGCTCGGGGTGTCCACCAAAGCGCAGGAACTATCGCGTCCGCTTGACCGAATAGTTAGGTGGCGCCTACGACGGGAATCTCTCAAAACTCGGCGCATTCGCCAAGTCGTGATCCCAGGCGGCCCTACTTGCCGTGAAAATATTAGCATCAGCGGTGATGATGAATTCGGTGTCCAGACTGCCCGCTGGAACGACAAGTACCTTTGCTGATGCATAAGGGAGCGCCGAGCCGCAGACGGAGCAAAAGGACCTTGTGTGTCGCGTCTGTGGCAGGTTGAAACTACGAACATGCTCCAGCCCGGATAGCCACTAAAGCTTAGCGGTTGACGAGAAAAGATTAGCTGCGTGAGCCGAGCCGGAATCTTTGCGACAGTGCGAGCAGTGGCAGAGATAAAAGTGCTCGAATGCGCCCCCGATCTTGAAACGCACTGCGCCGCAAAGACACGAACCGAGATGTTGCGTCTGCATATGAATCCCAATTCTCGCGCCGACGTTCGCTGCGGCACCTAACGCCCGAGGTAACCGGCGCAAAGACCGCGTAGCGGGATTTGCGTCCGGTTGACCGAGTTGTTGGGCGGCATCAGCTGTACGGCCCAAGCTCCGTCGCGAGTTCGCGAACGAGTTGATCGATGGGAAGAGGCATGACAATCCCGCGCCCCTTCGCATGCGCGCCTTCCAGTGCCCGAGTATTTCGAAGCTGCAACCGGCGCAGGCGATCTGAAAGTTCACTACTCGTGATCGAAGTATCTGGATAAAGAGAAATAATCCAAGTAAACACTACCTCTAGCGCCACTCCATCGTCATACACGGCTTCGCTCGTGTGCGCGTCACCCAACCCAAATTCGCGCCACAGTTGCACAATATTTCTGCAATCGTTGGGTTCCGATGGATCCCAAAGCTGCGTCGAGCTTACAACCTTGCGCTCGTAATCGCGTTCAAGCTCAAGGCCCCAGCGTCGAATCTTTGACTCGTACCTCAACTTCTCGAAGTAGCCTTGCAGCCGCGAAAGGCCGAACTTAAGTTTTTCTCGCGCTGCATGCCTCACACATCGTTGTACGTCTTTGAGAATCCCATCTCCGCTTCTGACACTTACAAACTTCTCGAGAGGTTCAGCTGCTTCTGCTTCATCGCCATCGCCAAATACACCCAACTCGTTGAGAGTTTGATCAATAGACTCCGTGAGGTTACTCGCAATGCTTTCGGCCCGGATTCGATCAGGTGCTGCCTTCGACCAGTCGAAGGACGCCCTGAGCAACGCCATGATGCCAGAAACATTCTCTTCTGACGCTGTAGCTTCACCAGATTCGACAATGATCTTGAGCGTTGCGGCCAGTTGCATAGCAACAATCCGATACAGGATCAGTGTTTCGGCCTCGACTGACATGCCCCGACCGACGCAGAGTCGATCAAAACCCATGTGAATTAGATGATTGTCTGTCATAGCGGACACATCCAATCCAAACTCATCCAACAAGTTATCAAATGCCGTGCGCTCTGGATTGAGTTGCATTGGTTCCCCCCAATTTACCTCAGCCTCGCAAATGCCGCCCAACGCTTGAGGTAACCGGCGCGAACCCGCGCAGCGGGTGAGCGTCCGGTTGACCGAATAGTTAGATTTTGAGCCACAACACGCCCGCACCAATTAGTTGGATAGCCGTGCCGACCACAATAAGCGCGACGCCAACCAAAGCGGCGCATGTTTGCGTACCGAGCTTGCGTGGCGACCTTAGTTGCCGCCATGAAACCGTGAGAAACCCGCTGGGTCGATACAACGCGACAAGCGCCACGACGATAAAGCCAGCCGCAACCAGTGACGACGTGAGCACATGGCCGGCACCCAAGAATGGCTGCGCGATGTTTGCAGCCGCGAGCGCACCAAAAAGCGCTGCCCAGCCCAACGATCGCTTTGTTTGTTTAGCCAAGCGTAACCCCTTCATGAAAAATCTAACGCTTGAGGTAACCGGCGCAAAGACCGCGTAGCGGGATTTGCGTCCGGTTGACCGAGTTGTTAGCCGTCATTGCCGCATGCCCGCAGGCGCCGAATTTCGGCGATGACCTTTGCAGAAACAGACAACGGTGCGCCCCAGTAGTCAAAGATGCCCCCGCGTTGGGAGTTTTGACCACAAACGACAAGAACGCCAGTGCCCAACCTAGCTTTAAGGTGAGCTGCCAGCCAGCCGACAAAGCCAGAGTTGTCCAAGCCTGGCGTGAAATGAAACCCAAAGATCATGAATTGCTCTTGTTCTTGCGATGAACTCGGGACAAGTGCGCTCCACACCTCCTGATCTCGGACGAAGGCAAGTGCTTCGGAAACAAGCCCAACGGGAAATTGAGAAACGTTTACCTCAACGAAAGCGTACGGACGCTCACAGACAATGAACTCCGACTCTGTAAGAACACGCTGGAGTCGAGAGTGCGTTTGTTCGCAAGTTTCTTGACTAACGTACATGAGAACTGTGGTTGACGGCTAACGCTAGAGTTAAGCGGCGGCGAAGCCGTCCGCCTTGAACGAATTGTTAGGCACGTCCGTCAGTCAACAATGAATAGCTTTGCCCCAACCTCTGTTGAGGAGCGGTGCGGTT
>Ga0207690_10002719_pt1 | contig 10676 bp, 12 predicted proteins | sample KBSC23metaG_FD_184315 | JGI IMG/M metagenome (GOLD analysis project Ga0207690, IMG submission 184315) | Corn rhizosphere microbial communities from Kellogg Biological Station, Michigan, USA - KBS C2-3 metaG (SPAdes) (version 2) | ecosystem: Host-associated > Plants > Roots > Rhizosphere > Soil ...
CCGGTCGGCTCGCTGAAGCTCGCGCCGGCCGGCCCGGCACCGGCCGCGACGACCGAGCCGAACACCGGGCTCGCGCTCGCGATCGGCGTCGTCGGCCTGATCGTGCTCATCATCCTGGTCGCCCTGCTGCTGCCGCGCGGGCGCCGCGCGAGGGCGCGCGCGGCCGCGGGACAGGCCGGCGCTGAACCGACCGCCGCGGAGCCGACGAGCGTTGGAGCGACCGCCGCGGAGTCGGCGATCCCATCCGAGCCGGCCACGCCCGCGCCGACCCCCTCGGCCACCGCCAAAGCCGGTGCTTCCAAGCCCGCGACCCCCAAGCCCGCGACCCCCAAGCCCGCGGGCCCGCGGCCGGCCGGACGCACCCCGACCACCGCTGCCGCAGCGAAACCCGCCTCGTCGAAGCCGCCGGCGTCGCGTCCCGCCACCTCGGGCCCCGCAGCATCCAAGCCGCCGGCGGCGAAGCAGCCGCCTCGGCCGCGCCGGCCCAAGCCGCCGTCCGATCCCGGTTCCGACGCGTCCTCCTGAGCCGGTTTGCGGGGATCCGGATCGTCCCGTACTCTTGTCGAGGCCGTAGACCGCTGGTGTCCGCCGTGTTCGCAAGAACGCGGTGGTGCAAATCCCGCGCAGGTGTGTGAAGCAGTTCTTGAAATGCCGTTGAGAAAACGGTTTCAGGTTTCCAGCTCCGTGCGCTCTGCGCCGGAGCTTTTGTGGTTAACAGACGCGTCAGGTCGGCGGCCGCATCCATGAATATCAACCAGGAAAGAGCGCCATGGCGAACAAGGAAGCAACGGTCGCCGAGCTGACGGATTTGTTCCGCACCTCGAACGCGGTCGTGCTCACCGAGTACCGCGGCCTCACGGTGGCGCAGCTGAAGCAGCTGCGCGGCAACATCCGTGAGCACGCGAGCTATGCCGTGGTGAAGAACACGCTGACCAAGATCGCGGCGAACGGGGCGGGTATCACCGCGTTCGACGATGAGCTTGCCGGCCCGTCGGCCATCGCCTTCGTTCACGGTGACACCGTGACGGTCGCGAAGGCTCTGCGTGACTTCTCCAAGGCCAACCCTCTGCTCGTGGTGAAGGGCGGCTATTTCGATGGCGCGCCCCTGACTGCCGCAGAGGTGGGCAAGCTCGCCGACCTGGAGAGCCGTGAAGTGCTCCTGGCCAAGCTGGCCGGTCTCTTCAAGGCGCCCCTGTTCGGAGCTGCCTACCTGTTCAACGCACCGCTGTCGCAGGCCGTTCGCACGGTCGACGCGCTGCGCGCGAAGCAGGAATCCGCGAGCTGATCGCTCGACGAGCGATCTCATCAACCACCACAACCACAAGCAACTAGGAGTAAGACATGGCCAAGCTCAGCACTGACGAGCTGCTCAACGCATTCAAGGAGCTGTCGCTCATCGAGCTCAGCGACTTCGTCAAGAAGTTCGAGGAGACCTTCGAGGTCACCGCCGCCGCGCCGGTCGCGGTCGCCGCGGCCCCGGCTGCCGGTGGCGGCGGCGCCGCTGCCGAAGAGGTCGAGGAGAAGGATTCCTTCGACGTCGTCATCGAGTCGGCGGGCGACAAGAAGATCCAGGTCATCAAGGAGGTGCGCACCCTCACCAGCCTCGGCCTCGGCGAGGCGAAGGCGCTCGTCGACGGCGCGCCGTCGACGGTGCTCGAAGGCGCCAACAAGGAGACCGCTGACAAGGCGAAGGCTGTCCTCGAAGAGGCCGGCGCCACCGTCACCCTCAAGTAGTTCCCCGCGGCGCGAGCCGCTCGCGCGAAGGCGCCGTTTCCGGTCAGTCGACCGGGGCGGCGCCTTCGTCGTGTGCGGCGTCCGGCGTCGTCATGTGCGGCTCATTCACACGAGAACGCGCACATATCGACGGCACGTGGATGGCGCGGTATTCCGGTGTGTTTCGCCCGCTCAGACGGTGTGGCGAGCGCGGGCGAGGTCGACGCGGAAGGTATCGCGCGACCAGGTGAGCGGTGTCGATTCGGCGCGATAATGCTCCAGCGCGCGACTCTCGTGATCGATTGCCGGGTGGCCGGAGGCCCGGACAACGCGCCACCAGGGCACGTCCGATCCGTAGTAGGCCATCACCTGGCCGACGCCGCGCGCTGCCCGTGATCCGATCGCGGCCGCCACATCGCCGTAGCTCATGACCTTGCCTTCGGGGATCGCCGTGACCACGTCGAGCACCCGGCTGACGAAGTCGTCGCTCGGCTGCGCCACGCGGTCCCCGCTGCCGCGCTAGAGGGTCAGGGCGCCGACGTTGTCGCCGTACGGCGTCTGCCCGACGATCTCGAAGCCGACGGCTTTGAAGAACTCCTCGGGACCACCCGGTCCGGTGCCCCAGACCACCGTGGCCCGATCGAAGCCGCGAGCCCGCGCCTCGTCAGCGAAGGCCTGGATCGCGAACCGGCCGACTCCCATGCCCTGCGCCCCGTCTGCCACCTCGATGCGCCACACGGCGGCCCGCAGGTACTCCTCGGGGGAGTCGGAGTCGAAGGTGCCCATGATGTAGCCGACCACGCGGTCGCCGTCGAGCACCACGCGCGGCCACGATCCAGCCGGATCGAGTTTGTCTTCCGCGTGCGTATAGGTCTGAGGCTCGATGAATGCCTCCTGCCCGGGCTTGAGCGTCAGGTTGTTCGCCGCGACGATGGTCTGCGCCGTCAACTCCTGCAGGGTGAGCTCCGCCATGCCAACAGGCTAACCTGCCGAACCGTCACATGCCGAAGTCTCTCGATATCAAGATAAAGCTGATGTCGAGTAGGCTGACTGCGGCGGCGTGTACGGCGCTGTCAGCCGCGCGCCGCAGGGGCGGCGGCGCGCGCAGGAAGGCAGAACAGTGATCAAGGTTGAAGGCACGGTCGTCGAGCTCGACGGCGACGAGATGACGCGCATCATCTGGCAGTTCATCAAGGACCGCCTGATCCACCCGTACCTCGACATCGACCTCGAGTACTACGACCTCGGCATCGAGAACCGGGATGCGACCAACGACCAGGTCACGATCGACGCGGCTCACGCCATCCAGAAGCACGGTGTCGGCGTCAAGTGCGCCACCATCACCCCCGACGAGGCCCGCGTCGAGGAGTTCGGCCTGAAGCAGATGTGGAAGAGCCCGAACGGCACGATCCGCAACATCCTGGGCGGCGTGATCTTCCGCGAGCCGATCATCATCAGCAACATCCCGCGCCTGGTGCCCGGCTGGAACAAGCCGATCATCGTCGGCCGCCACGCCTTCGGCGACCAGTACCGCGCCACCGACTTCCGCTTCGAGGGGCCGGGCACGCTGACCATCTCGTTCCAGCCCAAGGACGGCGGCGAGGCGCAGAGCTTCGAGGTCTTCCAGGCGCCGGGATCCGGCGTGGCGATGGCCATGTACAACCTGGATGCCAGCATCCGCGACTTCGCCCGCGCCTCGCTGAACTACGGCCTGGCCCGCAACTACCCGGTGTACCTCTCGACCAAGAACACCATCCTGAAGGCCTACGACGGCCGGTTCAAGGACATCTTCCAGGAGGTGTTCGACGCCGAGTTCAAGTCGGACTTCGACAAGGCCGGCCTGACCTACGAGCACCGCCTGATCGACGACATGGTCGCCTCGGCGCTCAAGTGGGAGGGCGGCTATGTCTGGGCCACCAAGAACTACGACGGCGACGTGCAGAGCGACACCGTGGCTCAGGGCTTCGGTTCGCTGGGTCTGATGACGAGCGTGCTCACCACCCCCGACGGCAAGATCGTCGAGGCGGAGGCCGCGCACGGCACGGTCACCCGCCACTACCGCCAGTACCAGCAGGGCAAGCCGACCTCGACCAACCCGATCGCGTCGATCTACGCCTGGACCCGCGGGCTGCAGCACCGCGGCAAGCTGGACGACAACCAGGCCCTCATCGACTTCGCGTCGGCACTCGAAGAGGTCGTGATCGAGACGGTCGAGAGCGGCAAGATGACCAAGGACCTGGCGTCGCTGGTCGGCCCGGACCAGGCGTGGCAGACGACGGAGGAGTTCCTCGCGTCGCTCGACGAGAACCTGCAAGCGAAGCTGGCTTAATCGTCGGTGCACCGGCGAAGCAAGATCGTTACAGCCATCAGCGACCGAGTCGCCTAGCTTCGTTCTCATGAACACGAGGCGACGATTGGCCGGTGTCGCGACGGCGGTCGGCGTGATTGTTGTGTTGTGCGGCTGCAGTGTCCCTCAGCACGGCCGCACGGGCCACACGCGAGACTCGCACGGCACCCTGACCGCTGTCATCCAAATGTGTGGCGGCCATCAGGTCGACGGTATCGAGGTGTTCATCGATGATCACGACTCGATCGAATACCAGCTCAAGCACACGGTGAGCGACTTCGACATGGAGGCTATACCCGGGGTCGAGCGGAAGATCAAACCCGAGCTGACCTACTACTCCTATGCGGGTTCGTCCACGGGCGACGCAATCGCTCCGGGTCCTGACCTTTCTCGCGAAGTGCTTCGCTCACTGGTCGCGGGCCAAGTTCTGGCACCGTCGGAGGGCGACGTCAACAAGACGGAATTGATGACGGTCCGTGCGTTCCGAGCTCAAGTGAAGAGGCAGTGCTCCGGGCTCGGCTAGCCACGCCGGAACGGCCCGCTCAGCACCGCCCACTGCAGCAGCATGATCGTCTTGCCGTCGACGATTCCGGTGCCGATCGAGGCGACGGCCTCGTCGATGTCGAGCTCGACCAGCTGGATGTGCTCGCCCTCGTCGGCGAGCCCGCCCCCGGCGGACCGGCGCGTCCCGGCGTCGTAGGGCGCGGCGAAGAAGTGAACTCGCTCGGTCACCGATCCGGGGCTCATGTAGGCGTCGAAGACGTGCTCGACGGCTCCGAGCTCGTGACCGGTCTCCTCGATGGCCTCACGACGGATGGCGGTCTCGGCGTCATCCGCGTCGAGCAGGCCGGCGGCGGTCTCGAGCAGCATCCCGTCGGGATGGTCGTTGACGTAAACGGCGTAGCGGAACTGCCTGGTGAGCAGCACGGTGCGCCGCGCCAGGTCGTAGAGCAGGATCGTGGCACCGTTGCCCCGGTCGTAGGTCTCGGCGCGCTTGGCGATCCAGGTGCCGTCGGGTCCGCGTTCGTCGAAGCGGGTGGTGCGCAGCACGTGCCAGTTGGAGGCGAGCAGTTCGACGTCGCGCACCACGACATCCGGATTGCGATCGAGGTCGAGTCCGGTGAGATGCAGCCCGGTGCGGCCACGCGCATCTGGCTCGTCGATCCCGCGCGTCACGCGGCGTCCCGGGTCATGGGGCAACGCTACCGAAGACGCGAGAACGGGCCAGGACGATGCGTCCCAGCCCGCTCGTGCGTCACCCGGATCAGGCGGCGATGTTCTCGGCCTCGGCCGTCGAGTCAGTGCCGTCGCTGGTGCCAAGGCTCGTGGTCTGCACCTCGACCTTGCGCGGCTTCGCCTTCTCGGTGACGGGCAGCACCACGCTCAGCACGCCGTTGTCGTAGCTCGCAGAGATGTGGGCGGTGTCGATGCCCTGACCGAGCGTGAAGCGGCGCAGGTAGCTGCCGGCCGAGCGCTCGCGGGCGATCCAGCGGACGCCATCCCGGGTCGGGGCGGTCCGCTCGGCGCGGATGCTGAGCAGCTGGCCGTCGACGTCCACGTCGACGCTCTGCGGGTCGATGCCCGGCAGATCGGCGTTCAGCACGTAGTTGTCGGCGTCGCGGTAGAGATCCATCGGCATGAGCCGCGGGGTAGAGAATGCCATCGAGTCCTCCTGAAAGAAGCAACTTGAGTCACCATGACTCAACTTGGTACCGACGGTACCCACCCGCGTCGCGCGGGGTCGACCATCTCGCGCACAGCGAACAGGCGAGCCGCGCATCCAGCCGCTCCGCTTTGTAACAGATATGTAAACCTGCCTAGCAAACCTTGCGGAATGTTTGTTCGTACGGTGTACTAACAAACATGTCGGCACCGGAGCTGAGTTCGTCGTTCGCAAGCGGACGTCTGCTGCGCCCCAGCGCCAAGTCGCTTCCCGAGCACGCCCGGGGTCACAATCGCTCGCTGGTGCTGCAGACCCTCTACCGCTCCGGGACCCTGAGCCGCGCCGATCTGGCCCGTTCGACCGGCCTGACCCGGGTGACCATCTCCGACCTGGTCGCCGATCTGATGGACGAGAAACTGGTCGTCGAGGTCGGACAGCGCGACGGGTCGCGCCCCGGCAAGCCGGCCACCATGCTCGACATCAACCGCGGCGGCTTCCAGATCATCGGCATCGATCTCAGCGACTACGCGGTGTTCCGCGGAGCCGTACTCGACCTCGACGGGGTCGTGCTGGAGCGCGCCGAGGTGCCGCTCGACGGGGCGACCGGCGCCGAAGCCACGGCCAAGGTGGTCGGGCTGGCTGAGCGACTGGTGGCTGCGGCATCCCTTCCGTTGCTGGGAATCGGCGTGGGCTCGCCCGGCATCGTTGATCTGGCCGGCACCGTGCTGAGTGCGCCGAACCTCGGATGGCCATCGGATGGCGCGGGCGAACCGTTGCAAGAAACGCTTGCCGCGACGACCGGACTGCCGGTGATCGTCGCCAACGACGCGAATGCCGCGGCGCTCGCCGAGCACAGCTTCGGCTCGGCGCTCAGCGACATGATGCTGATCAAGGTCGGCCACGGCGTCGGCGCCGGCTTGATCATCGGCGGCACGGCCCTGTTCGGCAGCCGCTTCGCCGCGGGCGAGATCGGCCACGTCGTGGTCGGCACCGACGGGGGCGAGCCGTGCGCCTGCGGCAAGATCGGCTGCCTCGAGACCTGGGTCGCGGCCCCGCGATTGGATGCCGCGCTCGCCGCGACGGACGATCCCGCCGAGCGGACCGCGATCCTGCGCCGCGCCGGCGAACGGCTCGGCATCGCGCTCGCGCCGGTGGTGGGCGCCCTGGACCTCGCGGAGATCGTGCTGAGCGGTCCCGTTGAACTTCTCGATGGCCCTCTTGCCGAGGCCGCCATCGAGACACTCCGCAGTCGGACGATGGCCGAATTCCACGGCGATCTGACACTGCGGATGACCGCCCTCGGTCAGGACATCGTCATGCGCGGCGCTGCCGCCATGGTCCTGTCGGGACGACTCGGGGTGTCGTAGTCGACAGCGGGGCCCCGGACCATGCGGCGCGCACTCCAGCGCACCGTTTCCCTCACCACAGAAGGAATCACCCCATGAAGAGAAAGATCGCAGTCGCAACCGCTGTCGCACTCGCGTCCGCTCTCGTCCTTGCTGGTTGCAGCACCGGCGGTACCTCTGGCGGCAGCACCGGCGCCAGCACGGACGGCAAGGGCAAGACCATCACCCTCTGGCTGGTCGGGGCCGACACGCCGGACAAGCTGCGCCAGTACCTGGTCAGCGAGTTCCACAAAGAGACCAAGGGCACCCTCAAGATCGAGCAGCAGGACTGGAGCGACATCGTCACCAAGCTGACGACCGCCCTGCCCGACAAGAACAACACCCCCGACGTGACCGAGATGGGCAACACGCAGTCGCCCACCTTCACCAACGTCGGCGCGTTCCTCGACATCAGCGACATGTACTCCGAGCTGGGCGGCAGCAAGCTGCTGCAGAGCTTCGTCGACGCCGGCAAGGTGAACGGTAAGAACTACACGCTGCCCTACTACTTCGGCTCGCGCTACGTGTTCTACCGCAAGGACGTCTGGGCCAAGGCCGGCATCACCGCCGCTCCCACCACGCTCGACGAGTTCAACAAGGATGTCGCGACCATCGCGGCGACCAACCCCGACAACATCCCGAACTTCTCGGGCCTGTACCTGGGCGGCCAGGACTGGCGCGACGGGATCTCGTGGATCTTCGCCAACGGCGGCAACATCGCCAAGGAGTCGGGCGGCAAGTGGACCGCCACCCTCGACGACCCGAAGACCATGGAGGGGCTGAAGCAGCTGCAGGCGATCTACCAGAACGCCTCCAAGGCGCCCAACGACGCCAAGGACAGCAACCAGTACATCTACCTGAACGACGACGACGCGATCCCCGGAGCCACCGCTTCGGACCCGGCGACGCCGGTCTCGCTCTCGGCCGCCACGATCATGGCACCGGGATGGGCGCACTGGTCGATCGGCACCAAGGGAACCGGCGCAGACAACAAGGTCACCCGCACCTGGGATGACAAGATCTTCGGCGTCTTCCCGCTGCCCGGCAACGACGGCAAGCCCGCCCCGGTCTTCGCCGGCGGCTCGAACATCGGCATCTCGGCCAAGAGCAAGAACCCCGGTCTGGCCAAGACCCTGCTGAAGATCATCTTCGGCAAGACCTACCAGACCATGCTCGGCCAGAACGGCCTCGGCCCGGCCAACTCGGATGACGTCTCGGCGCTCGGCAACGACGAGTTCGCGACCGCGCTGATCCAGTCGGCCGAGAACTCCAAGCTGACGCCGGCGGCGCCCGGATGGGCATCCGTCGAGGCGGCGAACGTGCTCGAGGAGTTCTTCAGCAAGATCGGAACCTCCACGGATCTGGACGCGCTCGCCAAGGAGTACAACGCCAAAATCACCCCGATGCTGAACAGCAAGTAACCGTTCAGTTCGCACTGAGTCGGTCGAGTAGCGCGCGAAGCGCGCGTACCGAGACCCACCCGCGAGGCGCGGGTCTCGGTACGCGGCTTCGCCGCTACTCGACCACCAAGAAACCCGGAAGGAGGACCAGATGACCGCCATGAGCACCCGTCTCACCGTGCCGCGCCGGCGCCGCCGGCTCGCGCCCTATGCCCTGCTCGTCCCGACCGTCGTCGTGCTGGTCCTCGCCATGGGCTACCCGCTGGCCTGGCAGCTGGTCACCTCGCTGCAGCAGTTCGGGCTGGCCCAGCAGTTCGGCCAACCGGCCCCGTTCGTCGGCCTGGGCAACTACATCCGCCTGGCCACTGACCCCTATCTCTGGACCGTCGTCGGCCGGTCTCTGCTCTTCTGCTTCGCCACCGCCGCCGCGACGATGCTGATCGGCACCCTGCTCGCCCTGCTGATGCGGGCGGTGCCGGCCGCCGTGCGCATCATGCTGCAGATCGCCCTCCTGCTCGCCTGGGCGATGCCGGTCGTGGCCGCCATGACCGTCTGGACATGGTTGTTCGACTGGCATCGCGGCGTCGTCAACTGGCTGCTCAGCGCCGCCGGACTCCCGTTCCAGCAGCACAACTGGCTGCAGAATCCGCTGAGCTTCTTCGCCGTCGCCGCCATCATCGTGATCTGGATGAGCGTGCCGTTCGTCGCGTTCTCGCTCTTCGCCGGCCTGACGCAGGTGCCCGACGAGGTGCTCGAGGCGGCGCAGATGGATGGAGCGACCCCGGCCCAGCGCTTCTGGCGGATCACGGTGCCGATCATCCGCCCGGTGATCTCGATCGTGCTGCTGCTGCAGATCATCTGGGACCTGCGGGTGTTCACCCAGATCAAGCTGTTGCAGGATTCCGGTTCGATCGCCAGCGAGACCAACCTGCTCGGCACGTACATCTACCAACTGGGCGCGGGATCCAGCGACTTCGGCACCGCGTCGGCGGTCTCGATCTTCGTGCTGATTCTGACCATCGCGCTGAGCGGGTTCTATGTGCGGTCGATGCTCAAGGAGGATAAGGCGTGAGCGGGGTGACCGGGTCTCGATACGCGCGCCGGCGCGCTACTCGACCGCCAAGGGCGGGCAGGATCGTTCTGTCGACCGTCGGGGTGGTGGTCGCGCTGGTGTGGTTCTTCCCGGTGTACTGGATGCTCAACTCCTCGCTGCTGTCGAACGTGGTGCTGACCTCGAACGCGCCGAGCTTCGCGCCGATCGGCGGCAGCTTCGACAACTTCGTCAGCGTGTTCCAAGGCGGGTCGTTCCTGCCGGCACTCGGCATGAGCGTCGTCATCGCCCTGCTGGTCGTCGCGGTCTGCCTGCTGTTCGCGTTCCTCGCGGCGGTGGCGATCAGCCGCTTCCGCTTCCGCGGGCGCACCGGCTTCGTGCTCGCGATCCTGTTCGTGCAGATGCTCCCGGCCGAGGGCCTGTTCATCGCGCAGTACAAGCTGATGTCGTCGGTGGGCCTGTTGAACTCGGTGATCGGGATCAGCATCCTGTACATCGCATCTGTCGTGCCGTTCACGATCTGGATGCTGCGCGGCTTCGTCGCCGGCATCCCGGCCGACCTCGAAGAGGCGGCCATGGTCGACGGGCTGAGCCGCACGCAGGCCTTCCTGCGGATCACCTTCCCGCTGCTCGCTCCCGGGCTGGTGGCGTCGGGCGTCTACGCGTTCCTGCAATCCTGGAACGAGTTCACCGTCGCGCTCGTGGTGCTGCAGGACCAGTCGTCGCAGACGCTTCCGCTCTGGTTGCGCGGCTTCATCCAGGCCAGCGCCAGCAAGGCCATCGACTGGGGTCAGGTGATGGCCGCCTCGACGCTGGTCGCGATCCCGGTCATCATCTTCTTCCTGCTGGTGCAGGGCCGCATGACGAGCGGTCTGGTCGGTGGGGCGGTGAAGGGATGACGCCATCGGCCGCCGGCACCCTGCTGCCCGGCTTCGAGGGCACCGAGCTGCCCGAGTGGCTGCGCGCGCGGCTGTCGAGCGGGCTCGCGGGTGTGTGCCTCTTCGCGACCAACGTGGCGTCGCCTTCGCAGCTGCTCGAGTTGACCGACGCGATCCGCGCGGCCAACCCGCGCGCGGTGATCGCGATCGACGAGGAGGGCGGCGATGTCACCCGCCTG
>Ga0207690_10002726_pt1 | contig 10666 bp, 10 predicted proteins | sample KBSC23metaG_FD_184315 | JGI IMG/M metagenome (GOLD analysis project Ga0207690, IMG submission 184315) | Corn rhizosphere microbial communities from Kellogg Biological Station, Michigan, USA - KBS C2-3 metaG (SPAdes) (version 2) | ecosystem: Host-associated > Plants > Roots > Rhizosphere > Soil ...
GATGCGTTCGCCGCGGAGCTCGACGAGCTGCGGGCGCTGATCAGCCAGATGGGCGGGCTCGCCGAGCACGCGATCCGCGAGTCGATGCGCTGCCTGATGCAGCGCGACGTCCCCGGGGCGCGCGCGGTGGTCGAGGCCGACGCGGCGCTCGACGCGCTGGAGGCCGAGGCGGAGCGGCGGGTGGTCGCCTTCATCGCGCGCCAGCCGCCGACCGAAGCGGACCTGCGCGAGGCGGTGGCGGCATTGAAGATCGTCGGCGTCGTCGAGCGGATCGGCGACTATGCCAAGAACATCGCCAAGCGGGTGCCGCAGATCGACGCCGGGCGCAGCGAGATCGAACCGCTCTCCTCGCTGCCGGCGATGGCCCGGGTCGCGGCCGAGATGGTCGACGAGGTGCTGAACGCCTTCGTCGCGCGCGACGCGGCCGGAGCGGAGGCGGTCTGCGCGCGCGACCGGATCGTCGACGATTTCTACGATTCGGTGTTCCGCGCGCTCTTGACCTTCATGATCGAGGATCCGGCGAGCATCGGCCGCGCCGCGCACCTCCTCTTCGTCGCCAAGAATCTCGAGCGGATCGGCGACCATGCGACCAACATCGCCGAGATGGTCTATTTCGCGGCGACCGGTGCGCGCATGCCCGAGCGGCAGCGCGGCGACGACGGGATCGGGCGGCCATGAGCGGGGCGAGGATGCTGCTGGTCGAGGACGACCGGGTGCTCGCCGACCTCCTGGTCTGGCATTTCGAGCGCGAGGGCTTCGCCGTCCGCCACACTGCCGACGGCGACGAGGCCTTGCTGCTCGCCGAGGAGTTCGCGCCGGACATCGTGCTGCTCGACTGGATGATCGAGGGAGTCTCCGGAATAGAAGTGTGCCGGCGGCTGCGCCGCAGTCCGGGCACGGCGAACGTGCCGATCATCATGCTGACCGCGCGCGGCGAGGAGGGCGATCGCGTGCGGGGCCTCGAGACCGGCGCCGACGACTACCTCACCAAGCCGTTCAGCCCGCGCGAGCTCATCGCCCGCGTCGCCGCGGTGCTGCGACGGGTGCGGCCGGCCCTGGCGGGCGAGACGCTCCGCTACGCCGACCTCGAGATGGACGTCGTCGCGCACAAGGTGCGGCGCGGCGGCAAGGCGGTGCCGCTCGGGCCGACCGAATTCCGCCTGCTGCGCCATTTCCTCGAGCATCCGGGGCGCGTCTTCTCGCGCGAGCGGCTGCTCGACGCGGTGTGGGCGCACGATCCCGACATCGAGCTCAGGACCGTCGACGTCCACGTCCGGCGGCTGCGCAAGGCGCTGAACGAGGGCGAGCGCAGCGACCTCATCCGCACCGTCCGCTCCGCCGGCTACGCCCTCGACGCCGAAGCGGACTGAGACGGGCGCGCCGGGGGGACGCGGACGCGCGGTCCCGCCTTGCCGCTCAATCGCTTGGCGCGTATCGTTGGCAGCGATTGTTCGCACCAACCGGGGGGTCTGCCATGCGTCGCGGTTTCATTCTGGTCGCTCTCTCGCTTGCGCTCGCGGCCTGCGGCGACGACGGCAGCGGATCGAGTTCCGGGGGCGGCGGCGGCGCCTCGCAGAACCTGCCGCCGGTCTTCACCTCCGGCACGACGGTGACGGTCCCCGAAAACACCGCCGGTGCGGTCTACCAGGCCGCGGCCAGCGATCCCGAAGGCAAGCCGGTCACGTACACCATCTCCGGCGGCGCCGATGCGGCCCGGTTCACGATCAGCGCGAGCGGCGCCATCAGCTTCGTCACGCCGCCCGACTTCGAGCATCCGACGGACGCCGACGCGAACAACACCTATCTCATCACCATCACCGCGAGCGACGGGGTCAACAGCGTCGCCCAGAACGTCACGATCACCGTATCGGACGTCCCCGGCGACGGCTTCCAGGTGAAGCTCTTCGTCGGCGTCGGCGCGAACCCGATCCAGATGGCGACGATCCCCGGCGATCGCCGTTTCGCCGTCCTTACCCAATCGACCATCTGGCTGGTGGATTCCACCACCGCCGCGACCACGGCGCTGATGCCCGCGACCGTCCCGGCCGACCCCTCGCTGGGCTGTTCGCTCGCCATCCACTCGATCGCCTTCTCGCCCAATTTCGCGACCGACAGGAGCTTCTACGTCCTGGGCGATTGCGAATTGCGCTATCTCGAGATCCGGCGCTTCCGCTTCCCGGACGGCGGGGGCGCGGTCGCCGGCCCCGGCGAGCGGATCCTGAAGTCCGAGACCAACGCGTTCAACAATTCGTCGAACGAGGCGCGGACCGACGTCATGAAGTTCGGGCCCGACGGGCTCCTCTACGTCGCCACCGGCGACCGCTCCAAGGACTTCTCGGTGCCCGGACCGGTGACGTTCGGGTTCGCGCGGGACCTGTCGAACCTCTCCGGCAAGGTGCTTCGCATCGATGTCAGCGCGGACGGCTTCCCGGCCGATCCCGACCGCAATTACCGCATCCCGGCGGGCAACCCGTTCAGCGGCGGCGGCGGCGCGCCGGAGATCTACGCCTACGGATTCCACATTCCCAATGGCCTCGAGTTCAACGGCGCGGACGTGCTGCTCGCGGACCAAGGCTATGGCGATGCGGCCCAGGCGCCCAATCCGGTGCACGAGATCGACCTCGTCCGCCCGGCCGACGCGGGCGGCGACTACGGCTTCTACAATTGCCAGGGAGACCGCAATTTCTCGACTTCGGGACCGTGCACGTTCCCGACGATCCTGCCGGTCATCCAGGCCACCTCGCCCGTCAACAGCGACGGGCGCTACCTGATCGGCGGGATCATCTACGACGGCCCGATCCAGGATCTGCGCGGTCAATATATCTTCGCCTATGGCGGCAACGACCGGACGCCGAGCTTCTGGTCCGTGCCGGTCACGCAATTGCAGCAGGGGGCGAACCTCAAGCTCGCGACGCTTCGCGACCGGACCGCGGACTTCCACACGGTCGGCGGCGGCATCGGCGGCGGGCTCGGGCGCATCGCGGTGATAGGCAAGGACCTGCAGGGGAATGCCTATCTCTTCGACACGGACGGCGACGTCTTCGTCATCATTCCCGCGCCCTGAGGCCGGAAGGGGCGATCGGTCTCACGCCTCGCCGACCCGTCCGCTGCGGCGGTCGCGCGGTCGATGCGGCGGAAAACCGACGCCGCCATTGCGGGACGCGGCGAGATGGTTCATCCTCGCGCACCCCAGGGGGAGACAAGCCGATGCTCAGCCTCGTGTTCGCAAGCCTGCTCGCCGCGTCGGGCACGACGCCGTCGGCGCGTCCGCCCAAGGATCCCAATCGGGTCGTCTGCCAGACGCGCGCGCCGGTCGGCTCGCGCCTCGCCAGCGTACGCGAATGCCACACCGCGCAGGAATGGGAGGAGATGCGGCGCTCCGAGCGGCTCGGCCTGCTGCGCAAGCAGACGAACGGCGACCATGGCTGCAACGGCGACGCGACCGGCCCCGGGTGCGGGGCTGATTTCAAGAACGGGGGGCGGGACACGCCCTGGTAGGCGCGCCGTCTTGACGCGCGCCGCGGCGCCGTCACACTCTCCCGCGCTTTAGGGGGAGACCGACATGCGACACCTGACGATCTGCGCCGCGCTCGTTCTGGCGGCCTGCGGAAGCGCGAAGGACGGCGGCGGCAACAACGCGGCGGCCGGCGCGGCGCGCAGCTCGGCGGAGCAGGATTGCACCGGCGCGGAGACGGTGAGTGGGGTCAAGGCGCGGCTGTTCGAGAAGGCCGAGGCCGCCGCCGGCGCGAAGGCGGCGTCGGTCCGCGCGCAGGCGGGGGGGACCGTCGCGCGGATCGAGCAGCCGGTGGTGGAGCAGCGCGAGGAAGCGGCGAAGCGCACCGTCTGCGCCGGCCGGCTCGTCCTCGACCCGCCGCCCGGCACGGCCGGCGGCCCGGCGGCGGCGCAGGTCCGCTACACGGTGCAGATGGCGGCCGACGGCAGCGGCAGGGTGTACGACGTCTACGGCGCCGAGCCGCTCTTCCCGCGCCTTGGCGGCGGCACGGTTCCGGCGAAGCCGGGCGCGAGCGCCGCCGCGGCGCCGGCAGCCGCCGCGGCCAAGCCGAGCTTCGCCTGCGGGGCGGGCAATTCGAAGGTCGAAGCGACGATCTGCGGCAGCAAGCAGCTCGCCGACCTCGACCGCGACCTCGCCCAAAGCTACCGCAAGGCGCTGGAGCTGGGCGGGGAGCCGGGCTTCCGCGAGGCGCAGCAGGAGGCGCAGCGCCAGTTCATCCGCGACCGCAACGCCTGCCAGTCGGCAACCTGCATCGCCGGCGCCTATCGCGAGCGGATCGAGGCGCTGAAGGCACTGTGGGCCGAGAATGGCGACTGACGTCTTCTGGTACCGGCGAGGACCTCGCTAGACCCCTCCGCGCAAAAAAGGCGCTACGATTTACGCAAACGCCGACCCTTTGATCGCGGGGAGCTTTTCTGCCCGCGGATCGGGGAACGTTATGGTTGCGGTCGTAGCGGGCAACGCACTCGGGGTACTGGAGACTTCGGCGGCGCGTCTCGAAGGTCTCCGCCCGGTTGAAGGAGAAGCTGTTAAAGTTTCGTGCGCAAGATCGTACCGCTAGGTTTTCCCTTAACGGCAGCAAGTGCTTGTCCGAAGATGTGCCAGTATACATCCAAGTCTACAAGCTCTAAATTCGGGAGATCGTCGTCACCGCCAAGAAAGAGAGGTTTCTTGTAGCCGATGCATTCATTTGACCTAGGCCGCTCTCCACCTGCCGCCAGCCATCGATCAAAAAACGATAGAGCGAGAGCTTCTTCAGAGTGATGCACCAACTCGTCCTCATGAAAAGTTTCGAGGTTGCATGGCACCTGAAGCGCGTGTCCAGTTCCAAGCTCGAACATGAGAATTCCAGGTTCCACGCCTTCAAGGCGACTCCAGTCCAAAGCAAAAGCTCTTCCTAGCCAATCATATGCAAAGCAAGTTATCCTTCCTGTATATTCCGAATATGCCACTGCAATTCGTTCGTCCCATAGTGATATATCTTCCGCACTGACTGTGCGATACAGTCCACTTGAAAACGAACAGCCATCATATTCATTGAAGAATGAAGTAAGTTTGGGATAGTCAGTCGTCGTTTCCGCACCCGCTGGTCTGTCGCAATTGTCCCGCGAGAATGTCTTATTAAAATTCGGAAACATCATCGATCTCTTATTCTGACTCGCCCGACTACGGATCCCGGCGGAAGGTGGCGGGTCTGGTGGCCTATTTGCGAACCTAGGCTTCGGTTCACGCTCTGGTCAAGTTGCCAGAGATTGTTCGCACTGTCGGACCCGCCTAATTGAAGATCCAGCAGGTGATCTATGTCCATACCTGGGCCGATCGGCCCATTGTCAATGCGGTAGCGAGACGTAGCGCTCGTGGAGCGGGTAACTGGCTCCACGACGGTCGGCAGGCCATCAAGCATGCCCCGCCGGCTCTGGCAGCTTCACCAACGCCTATCTCCCAGCAACTTGGGCGGTACGGGGCAGGCGGCGGCCGCTTTGTGTCACCTTCCGGCACGCCGCTCGAAATGCGCAGCCTCGCGCCGGGCGACCCCGGGCCCTATGACGTCTTTGAAGGGGGGCCGGCAGCCCCTTGGTTGGCCGAGAGGGAATGGGAGATCAGCTACGAAGGGCTCGATGAACACTCCGGAACTAGGGCATCAGCTCGAAGCCGCGGGTCCTTCATTCCCGTTTTCATCGACGAGGAGCACTTCAGGAAAGAGACGGCTGGCAGCGGCTATGAGGATAAGGGTTTCGCCGTTAAGAGAGAGTTTTTGCGACGTCTGCTCCGTGGTGATGAACGTCTAATTTTGAATCCGGGGTCAGACAATCCTGTCTCGCTGACGGCCAGGAATATCTGAAGGCTCTCCTCGGACACCGCTCAGGCGGATTCGCGGCTGAGCTACGGCTACCAATGGTGCGACGGGGCGCAGCAGCAGACGATCGCAACGACAGCGACGCGAACGGCACGACCGACTGCGCGACGACCTAATTCCTGCGATCCGTCGGGCCGCGCCGGCTCGGTCTACACAACGGCAGGACGAACGGGGCGCAGTTCGCCGATTTCGACAACGAAGCGATGGCGGTCGGCGTCTGGTTGGAAAATGGCGCGCCCGGAAGGATTCGAACCTCCGGCCCTCAGATTCGTAGTCTGATGCTCTATCCAGCTGAGCTACGGGCGCGCGGAAGTCGGGGACATAGGGGCAAGATTCGGCAGGCGCAACCCCGTTCCGGGGCGATCATGCCGGCGCCGCGCCATCGGGCCGGTCCCTTCGCCAGCCGGTCCTAAGCTCCCAGCCCCCAGGCAGCTTCCGGCACGAAGGCGATCGCCCAGTCCAGGCTCGGTCCGGACCAGCTGCACCGGGGGCAAAGCGCAGGCTCCCTCCCCGCCCGTCCATCGCGCGAAGGGGACAGATTGGCCGGCGAGCCGCGGCGATCGCCGTTGCGGCGGCGGCCGGCCGCCGATAGGGCGGAGGACGTGATCCGGCGCCGCCGCCTTTCGCTGCCCCTCGCCTGCGCGCTCGCGCTCGCGGCAGGGGGCTGCGCCTCGAACGAGGGCGATTTCCCCTCCCTCGCCCAGCGGCCGGCCGAGCGCGAGTTCGCCGCCGAGCAGATGGCGCCGCCCAAGGTGCGCTCGCCCCTCCCCGCCGATGCCGCGGTCGGTGCCCGTGCCGACAGCTTCGTCGCATCCGCCCGGGAAGCGGAAGGCGCCTTCGCGCGAGCCTACGAGACGGCTGCCGCGGCCGTGGCGAAGGCGGGGCCGACCGGCTCCGACAGCTGGGTCGTGGCGCAGGAGGCGGTCTCCCGCGCCATCGCCGCGCAGGCGCCGCTGACGAAGATCGCGGGCGAATTCGACGATTATGCCGCCGCACGCGCCCGGCAGACTCCCCTCGCCCCGGCCGACGTCGCCCGCCTCCATGCCGCGACGTCCGAGGTCGAGCAGATGGTCGCGATGCAGACGGCGCGCATCCGCCGGCTCGAGGCGAGCCTCACCCGGTGACGAAGGTGCGCACCCGCGTGCCGGCGAAGGTGGAAGCGAGGCTGGGGCCGGGCAAGGCGGCTCTCCTCGCGTTCGTCCTGATCTTCGTGCTGGGCGCCTTGCTGATGCCGGATTGGATCTACGAGGGCTGGCGCGAGCCGGTCCCGTTCTGACGTCTAGGCAAGGGCGGCACGGTGGGCCCTGGCGAGATCGACGTAATGGAAGACCCCGGCGAGGTTCGCGTCGCGCTCCGCCTGGGTCAGGTCGCGGACGTATTTGGCCGGCCGCCCGGCCCAGAGCTGTCCGGCCGGGATGCGCTTGCCCGGAGTGAGTAGCGCGCCGGCGGCGAGCATCCCGAAGCTCTCGATCTCGCAGCCGTCCATGACGATCGCGCCGAGGCCGACGAAGGCGCGGTCGTGGAGGATGCAGCCGTGGACCATCGCGAGGTGGCCGATCAGCACTTCCTCGCCGATGAGCGTCGGGTGCCCCGCCTCGGCGCCGGCGTGGGGCGAATCGACGTGGAGGACGCTGCCGTCCTGGATGTTGGTGCGCGCGCCGATGCGGATGCGGTTGACGTCGCCGCGCAGCACGCAATTGTACCAGATGCTCGCTTCGGCGCCGATCTCCACGTCGCCGATGAGCACCGCGCCGGGGGCGACGAAGGCGTCGGGAGCGATGCGCGGCGCCTTGCCGGCGAAGGGGATCAAAGTCGCGCCTGCCATGCCTCTGCCTCGATCTCGTGGACGATGGTGGGGTTGAGCTCCGGCCCGAAACGCGGATCCTCATAATCGAGGTCGGCGCGGCGCCGCATGCCGAGACGCAGCATGAGACCGTGGCTGGCGCGGTTGCCGGGCACGGTGATGGCGATGACGCGCGGCGCGCCCAGGCGCGCGAAGGCGAAGTCGAGGCAGGCGCTCGCCGACTCCTTCGCATAACCCTTCCCCCAGGCGTCCTCCCGCAACCGCCACCCGATTTCGTGTACGCCCTCGAGACTGCCGCAACCGGGCGCGTCGAGGAGCTTGAGGCCGCAGAAGCCGAGCAGCGCGGCGTCGGCCTTGCGCTCCAGCGCCCAGAAGGTGAAGCCGCGCGTTTCCTGCCAGACCATCACCCGCTCGCGCCAGCGCGCCTTCAATTCCTCCGGATCCTGGACGCCGCCGAGCCACCGCATGACCGCCGGCGTGTTGGTTTGACGCACGAAAGGTTCGAGATCCTCTTCGCGCCAGTCGCGCACGAGCAGGCGTTCGGTCTCGATCATCGGGGCATCCAGCTGCGCCAGCTCTCCAGGACGGGAAGGATGCTGGCATGGTCGTCGGTCCAGCCTTCGAAGCCGGGACGCGGGCGCAGCGTCTCCCATTTCGCGCGGTCGGGGCCGCTTGCATCCTCGAGGCGCCGGAGCGCCGCCGGATCGGCGGCCATCGCCACCCAGATCGAGACGCTGAGATTGTGGGCGAAGCCTTCGATGCTCGGCTCGTAATTGAGGCCGGCGGCCGCCCAATGGTCCCTCTGCGCGGCGGCGGCGAGCACCGGCGCCAGGTTGAGATAGCGGTTCGAGATGTGGACGAGCAGCAGGCCGTTCGGCGCGAGGACGCGGCGATAGACGGCGAGCGCCTCGCGGGTGAGGAGGTGCATCGGCACCGCGTCGGAAGAGAAGGCGTCGAGGGCGAGGATGTCCAGGCTGTGTGACGGCAGGCGTGACAAGCTGATCCGCGCGTCGCCGAGGACGATCTTCGCCTGCGGGGCGCAATCCTTGAGGAAGGTGAAGCGGGTCTTGGCGATCCGCACCATGGCCGGATCGATCTCGAACACCCGCCAGTCCTGCCCCGGCAGCGCATAGCAGGTGAGCGTTCCCGACCCGAGGCCGACGACGCCGATGCGCGCGTGGGGGCCATAGAGGACCGGCGCCGCCGCCATCGCCTCCCCCACGCCGGAGCCGCGGGCATAATAAGAGGTGGGGTTGAGCGCTTCTCCGGGCAGCAGGCTCTGCACGCCGTGCAGCGTCGTGCCGTGGGTGAGGATGCGCGCGGGCGGCAGCCGGCGGGTGGTGACGGTGTAGATGCCGAAATAGGAGCGGGTGCGCTCGCCCTCCCCCGATTGGCGGAGCTTCTGCCACCCGCCATAGCTCAACATCAGCGCGAGGAAGGCGAGCGCGAAGGGGACGCGCCGGCCGACGAACAGCAACGCCACCAGCGCGATGCCGACGCTGAAGATCGCCGCCCAATTCTTGTCGATCCAGCCGAGCGCCCGCATGTCGCCGGCGTAGGAGAGGAGGAAGGCGGCGGCGAGGAGCGCCCAGGCGAGCCCCCTCGGGATCGCGGCCGTCCAGCCGAACAGCGGCCGCTGCGCGAGAAGCAGCGCAGCGGCCAGCATCAGGATCGGGTGTTCGTAGGCCCAGTCGTAGATGAGGGGCGCGACGATCGCGCAGAAGATGCCGCCGACCATGCCCCCCGCCGACATGGCGAGGTAGAAGCCGGTGAGGCGATCCGGCGCGGGGCGGAGGCGGTAGAGGCAGGTGTGAAGGGCGATGGCGACGACCAGCAGGACGACGAGCCCCACGGTCGCGTTGAACAAGGGCTGCGCGGCGCCTTCGCTGAACGCGAACCCGCCGCCGATGAGGAGGACGATCGGCGCGACCCCCGTCACCCCGTCCGCCAGCCGCCGCCGGTCGGCGAAGGCGATGACGAAGCTTAGCAGATAGAGGCCGAGGGGAACGACCCACAGCATCGGCACCGCGACGATGTCGGTGGTGAGGTGCGTCGTCGTCGAGAGCATCAGGCCCGATGGGACGGCGGCAAGCCCCATCCACAGCAGCACGCGCCGGAGCGGCGGCGCGGCCGAGACCGTCTGCGGCTTCTCCTCGACCACGTCCGCGGGGATGGTCAGCGCGCAGAGGCCGACGAGCAGGACCAGCAAAGCGTAGCCGCCCGTCCAAAGCAGGCTCTGCTGGCGCAGCGTCAGCAACGGCTCGACGAGCAAAGGGTAGGAGAGGAGCCCGGCGAAGCTTCCCAGGTTTGAGGCGGCATAGAGCGCCCAGGGCTCGCCCCGCGCCGTCTCCAGCGCGTACCAGCGCTGCATCAGCGGCGCCTGGGCGGAGACGATGAAGAAGAGCGGCCCGATCGAGGCGAACAGGAACCAGGGAGCCCACACCGCGGGCGAAGCGCCCGCCGGAAGCGTCTCGTCGAGCAGCCCAATGGGGAGCCAGATCGCCGCCAGGGCGAAGAGGCCGAGATGGATTCCGGCCTGCAGCCGCGGCCGCACCCGGTTCACCAGATGGGCATAGGCGTAGCCGGCGAGCAGCAGCGCCTGGAAGACGACCATCGCGCTGTTCCACACCGCCGGCGCGCCGCCGAGCCGCGGCAGCGCCATGCGCGCGACCATCGGCTGGACGAGGAACAGGAGGAAGGAGCCGGTGACGATCGTCGCGACGAACAGCGGCTTGGCCAGCCGCTCCGAGACGAAGGAAGTCGCGGCGGCGGCGCTGCGCATCAGGGCCGTTCCTCGAGCAAAGCCGCCGCATTGCGCTCCAGCGCCTCGAGCGTGTCGTCGATATGCGCGAGGTGGGTGCGGAAGGAGAGCACCGCGCAGCGCAGGTACGAGGCGCCGCCGATACGCGTGCCGCTGAGGAACACCCTCCCCTCCTCCTGGAGGCGGCGCAGCAGCGCGTCATTGAAGGAGTCCGGGTCGCCGCGCGGCGGA
>Ga0207690_10002727_pt1 | contig 10664 bp, 8 predicted proteins | sample KBSC23metaG_FD_184315 | JGI IMG/M metagenome (GOLD analysis project Ga0207690, IMG submission 184315) | Corn rhizosphere microbial communities from Kellogg Biological Station, Michigan, USA - KBS C2-3 metaG (SPAdes) (version 2) | ecosystem: Host-associated > Plants > Roots > Rhizosphere > Soil ...
TGGGTGACGCCGGGATAAAGCGCGAAGACGATGCGGGTCATGGGGCGAACCTCCTGTTGACGCCGCCCACCTTGCCAGCCTAGCGTCGCGTCAGAAATGACTTTGTTTCCTCGATTCCTGCCATGACCCGCGCCATTGGTGTCCTGATCTTCCCCGACTTCCAGCTGCTCGACGCGGCCGGCCCCATCGCGGGCTTCGAGATCGCCGCCCGCTACGTCCCCGGCGCCTACCGTATCAGCGTGCTGGCCAAGGAGGCCGGCCCGGTCGAAAGCTCGTCAGGCGCCACGATGCACGCCGAAGCCTTCGGCGCGGCGGCCGGCCTGGACACCCTGCTGGTCGCCGGCGGCCAGGGCTCGCGCGCGGTCATGGCCTGCGAGGACACCCTCGCCTTCATCCGCGACGCGAAGAGCCGCCGCACCGCGTCCGTCTGCTCCGGCGCCTATGTGCTGGCCTCCAGCGGCCTGCTCGACGGCCGCCGCGCCACGACCCACTGGAACAGCAGCGCCCACTTCGCGCGCCGCTTCCCGACCGTGAAGCTGGAGCCCGACCGCATCTTCGTGCGCGATGGCCATGTCTGGACCAGCGCCGGCATCACCGCCGGCATCGACCTCGCGCTGGCGATGATCGCCGAGGATCTGGGCGAAGCTGTCGCCCGCGCCACGGCCCAGCAGCTCGTCGTCTACCACCGCCGCCCCGGCGGCCAGTCCCAGTTCTCCACCCTCCTCGAACTGGAGCAGGGCGGCCGCTTCGATGGTTTGCTGGCCTGGGCGCGCGAGAACCTGTACCTCCCGCTCACCGTCGAGGACCTCGCCGAACGCGCGGGCATGAGCCCTCGCCATTTCGCCCGCGCCTTCACCGCCGAGAAGGCCGTGACCCCCGCCAAGGCCATCGAGCGCCTGCGCGTCGAGGCCGCCCGCGCCCTCCTCGACTCCCAGCCCCTGCGGATCGAGGACGTGGCGCTGGAGGCCGGCTTCGGTGATCCGGAGCGCATGCGCCGCGCCTTCATGCGCGCCTTCGGCCAGCCCCCGCAGGCGCTGCGCCGCGCCGCCCGCGCCTAGTCGAAGCGGAACCGTCTGCCGCGGCAGGGATTGGAGGGCGCATGACGCGAACCGCGCCGATCCTCATCGCCTGCCTTGTGCTCGCCGCCTGTCAGACGAACCCCAAGCAGACGGTGCTCAACCTCGACACCACCGATCCCCGCTGGGCGAGCGCGCAGTGCGTGCAGGCCCGCAAGGACGCCGCCGATTACGACGACCGCGAGGGCATACGCGCCGCAACCGCCGTCGCCGGCCTCGTCGCGGGCGTGCCGGCCGCCGGCGCGATCGCCAACGTCACCCTCAACGCCGCCCAGGACAAGGCGCGCAAGAAGCTGAACCGCAAGGTCCTCGCCGCCTGCATCTCCGACCCGATCCACGGCAAGGGCGCGAAGCCGAAGAAGAAGAAGTAGGAGGGGCTAGGGATTAGGGGCTAGGGGCTAGAGTGTAGCGGCGCCGATAGCGCTAAGCTTGCTAACCCCTAGCCCCTGATCCCTAGCCCCTCTCATGCCCCTGCCGCCGATCTACGACGCCCACCGCCTCGTTCCGCCCAAGCGCTTTGACGACCTCAAGGTCGGCGACCGCTATCCCCTGCCCTCGCGCACGCTGGGCGACGGGAACTTCGCGGCCTTTCAGGCGGTCAGCCTCGACAACCACCCGATCCACTACGACTACGAATACTGCAAGGCGCTCGGCCACCCGGCCCCGCTGGCGCACGGGCTGCAGGTGCTCGCCTTCACCGCCGCGGGCGCTGGCCTCTTCCCGCACGAGATCGGCGACAGCCTGCTCGGCATGATCGAGGTCAGCGCGAAGGTGCTCAAACCCGCCTACCCCGGCGACACCCTCTATCCCATGCTGGAGATCGCCGAACTCACCCGCCAGCGCACCACCGGCGTCGTCGCCATGACCGCCACGGTGACCAACCAGCGCGGCGAAACGGTGCTGGAAGGCCGGCATGTGTATCTCTTGAAGCTCTGATCCTTCTCCCCTCGCGGGAGAAGGTGGCCTGCGAAGCAGGTCGGATGAGGGGGCTCTCAGATTCGAAGCTTTGTGCGTCGGATTAGCTTTCGAGGCCGACGGGGGCAGTGCGCCCCCTCATCCGTCAGCCCCGGATCAAATCCGGGGCTGCCACCTTCTCCCGCGAGGGGAGAAGGGTTGACTGCCGTGGCGTCGCGCGCGCCCACTTCCCACAACGACAGAACAAGGGAGAGGGACCATGACTCAGCGGAAGGCCATCTTCATCACCGGCGCGGCCAGCGGCATCGGCCTCGCCACGGCAAAGAAGTTCGCCGCCGAAGGCTGGTTCGTGGGCCTCGCCGACATCAACAAGGCCGGCCTGAAGACCGCCCTCGACGCGATCGGCAAGGATAACGGCGCGACCTACGTGCTGGACGTCCGCGACCGCGAGACCTGGGCCTCCGCGCTGGCCGATTTCACCAAGGCCTCGGGCGGCCGCCTCGACGTGCTGCTGAACAACGCCGGCATCGCCGCCTACGGCTTCTTCGAGGAGGTCTCACCCGACGAGGAGGACCGTCTCGTCGACATCAACATCAAGGGCGTGATGAACGGCGCCCGCGCGGGGCTGCAGTATCTGAAGTCCACCCCCGACGCCCGGCTGATCAACGTCGCCTCGTGCGCGGGCCTCTACGGCGCGCCCAAGCTCGCCGTCTATTCAGCCACCAAGTTCGCGGTGAAGGGCCTCTCCGAAGCGCTCGACATCGAGTTCGGCCGCCACGGCGTGCAGGTCCGCTGCATCATGCCGTGGTTCATCGAGACCCCGATCCTCGACGCCGGCGCGCAGGGCTCCAACGAGAAGATGAGCGACACCCTGCGCGGCCAGGGCATGGACGTCTATCCGGTGGAAGACGCGGCAGACGTCATCTGGCAGGCCGCGCACGGCAAGGACCTGCACTACACCGTCGGCAAGCGCGCGAAGCAGATGCGCTTCGCCTCACGCTTCATGCCCGGGTCGATCAGGAAGCAGTTGAAGCGGGCGCAGGCGCCGACCGCGGAGCCGTAGCCGAGGCTTCGATCTTCGCCACGGCCGGCTGAGCCGTCTGCGTCGCGGCCGCTGGCGTCACCACCTTCGGCGCGGGCGCGGTCTCGGTCGACTTGGTCAGCGGCGTCGAGGCCGGATCGACCAGCTGCACCTGCGGCGCGGCCGGATTGCTGGTGAACACCGCCTGCGTCAGCGCCGAAGCCGGCGTCGGCGCGAGGCTCGCCAGCACCGGCGCGTTCTCCATCGCCGGCGCCGCATCCCCCGACTCGGAAGGCTGCGGCTGCGCCGTGAACGCGCCCGGCCGCCCCGCCCGGCCGCCGAGGCGGTAGAAGACGTGGTAGCCGACCTGCGCCACGCGCATCAGGTTCGAACCCCAGCCGGGGTTCACGCCCAGCGTATGGAAGTGGGTCGCGTTGCCGATGTTGGCTACGACGGCGCCGGCCAGCGCGCGCTGGGCGATCCGGCGGGACTCGCGCCATGCGGCGGGCTCGCGGTGACCGCTCATCGCGCCGTTGCAGGCGAAGCTGAACTGGCAACCCTGGAAGACGACGCCGCAGATGGTCTTGGGGAAGGACGGGTGGCGGACCCGGTTCAGCACCACCTGCGCGACGGCCGCCTCGCCCGCCGGGCCTTCGCCGCGGGCTTCGTAGTAGACGGCGTCGGTCAGGCAATCGAGGTCGGTGGCCGTACGCGCGGCCGCGTACTGGAACGGCCTGGCGGCCGGACCCGCGAGGCTCGCCTGCAGGATCTTGCCCGACTCCGCGCCGGCCTGGTTGATGGTGGAAGCGACGTCGGCCGACACGGCCGCCGTCTGCGTGGCGGGGTCTCCCAGAGCCGCGGCCTCATCCGCCTGCCGGCTCTGCGCGACGCTTCCGCCCAAGTAGGCGCCGGTCAGGATCAGCGCCACGGCCGACCCGGTGACAGCAGCGCCTAGCAGCGCGCGCGCGTTCTCGCGCGTCTGAGCGTTCTCGAACAACAAACTTGTCGTGCCCTATGCGGCGAGAGCCCCTCGGCTCCCTCACAAAACCGCTCCAGGACCGCCTCACGCTGGCCCGGGACGCGAGACCCCGGCCGGTTCACGAGTGGCCAAGGTCGTTCCAATTAGCCGCCTTATGGCAAGGTCGGTCGGGATTCGCAAGCGTGTTAAGACATTTTTAGCAAGAAGAGCCTGGCCCGCGAGTGTGAAGACTCCAGCAAACCTTTGTGATTTAGGCCTTATATGGCCGTGCTTGTTCTGGGCCTTTTCGACGGCTCATCGCTCCGGAACTCGTCACTAACGGCGCCGTTATCCCCGCAAGTCGGGCCGGAAGGATTGAAGATCATGAAGCTGCTTCGTCTGCTCGCCCTCGCCGCATTAACCATCACGGTCTCCGCCTGCGGCCACAACATGGAACAACGCGCCGCCACCGGCGCCATCGCCGGCGCGGTCGTCGCCGGCCCCGTCGGCGCCGCCGTAGGCGCAGGCGTCGGCGCCGTCGTCGACAAGGCCAGCGAAGGGAAGTAGCCGCCCGCCGCATTCCGGCGGCAACCACGCATGCCCTAGCCATCGGCGGCGAGGCGACCTACCTTCCCGTTCATGCCTCGTTCCACCCCCAACGAAGGCGTCTCCGACGTCTCCGCCAAGTTCGTTTACGACACCACCGCCATGCCGATGGCCTGGACGCCGCACCGGCCCGCGCGGCCGGCGAAGTCGGAGGGCGGCAAGCGGTTCAAGCTCGTCGCCGACTACAAGCCCGCCGGCGACCAGCCGCAGGCGATCAAGGAGCTCGTCGCCGGCATCAACGCGCGCGAGCACGACCAGGTGCTGCTGGGCGTCACCGGCTCCGGCAAGACCTTCACCATGGCCTCGATCATCGCCGAGACCCAGCGCCCGGCCCTGATCCTGGCCCCCAACAAGACCCTCGCCGCCCAGCTCTACAGCGAGTTCAAGTCCTTCTTCCCCGAGAACGCCGTCGAGTACTTCGTCAGCTACTACGACTACTACCAGCCGGAGGCCTACGTCCCCCGCACCGACACCTACATCGAGAAGGACAGCTCGATGAACGAGCAGATCGACCGGATGCGCCACTCGGCGACCCGGGCGATCCTGGAGCGCGACGACGTCATCGTCGTGGCCTCCGTCAGCTGCATCTACGGCATCGGCTCGGTCGAGACCTACACGGCTATGACCTTCAACCTGACGGTCGGCGACCGGGTCAACGACAAGCAGCTGCTCGCCGACCTGGTCGCCCAGCAGTACAAGCGCAACGACGCCGCCTTCGAGCGCGGGACCTTCCGCAAGCGCGGCGACACGCTGGAGATCTTCCCCGCCCACTACGAGGACCGCGCCTGGCGCGTCAGCCTGTTCGGCGACGAGGTCGAGGCTATCCACGAGTTCGACCCCCTGACCGGCAAGAAGACCGCCGAGCTCGAAACCATCCGCGTCTACGCCAACAGCCACTACGTCACCCCGCGCCCGACCCTGCTGCAGGCCATGCACGGCATCCGCGACGAGCTGAAGGAGCGCCTCGACTGGCTGATCGCCAACGGCAAGCTCCTCGAAGCCCAGCGCCTGGAACAGCGCACCCGCTTCGACCTGGAGATGATCGAGACCACCGGCTCCTGCGCCGGCATCGAGAACTACAGCCGCTACCTCACCGGCCGGCGCCCCGGCGAGCCGCCGCCGACCTTCTTCGAGTACGTCCCCGACAACGCCCTGCTGTTCGTCGACGAGAGCCACGTCACCGTGCCCCAGATCGGCGGCATGTACCGCGGCGACTACCGCCGCAAGTTCACGCTCGCCGAATACGGCTTCCGCCTGCCCAGCTGCATCGACAACCGCCCGCTCAAGTTCGAGGAGTGGGACGCCATGCGCCCGCAGACGACCCACGTCAGCGCCACGCCGGGCAGCTGGGAGATGGAGCGCACCGGCGGCGTCTTCGCCGAGCAGGTGATCCGCCCCACCGGCCTGATCGACCCGCCGGTCGAGGTGCGCCCCGTCTCCACCGGCGGCTTCTCCCAGGTCGACGACGTCATCGACCAGGTCCGCCAGACCAACGCCAGGGGCTACCGCACCCTCGTCACCGTCCTCACCAAGAAGATGGCCGAGGACCTGACCGAATACATGCACGAGCAAGGCCTGCGCGTGCGCTACATGCACTCCGACATCGACACCCTGGAGCGCATCGAGATCATCCGCGACCTGCGCCTGGGCGCCTTCGACGTGCTGGTCGGCATCAACCTGCTGCGCGAGGGCCTCGACATCCCCGAGTGCGGCCTGGTCGCCATCCTCGACGCCGACAAGGAGGGCTTCCTGCGCTCGGAGACCAGCCTGATCCAGACCATCGGCCGCGCCGCCCGCAACGTCGACGGCCGCGTCATCCTCTACGCCGACCAGATCACCGGCAGCATGGAACGCGCCATGGCCGAGACCGCGCGCCGCCGCGAAAAGCAGCTCGCCTGGAACACCGAACACGGCATCACGCCCGAGAGCATCAAGAGCCGCATCAAGGACATCCTCGCCAGCCCCTACGAAAAGGACCACGTCCTGGTCCCGGTGGGCGTGGCCGAGGACGGCAAGCCCTTCGTCGGCGACAACTTCAAGGCGACCCTGCGCGACCTGGAAGCCCGGATGCGCGAGGCGGCCAGCAACCTCGAATTCGAAGAAGCCGCCCGCCTGCGGGACGAGGTCAAACGCCTGAAACTCCTCGACCTGGAGTTCGCGGCGGACGCCCTGGCGGTGGATGGCCGCGGCGACCGCGAGGAAGTGAAGCGCGTCAAGCGCGAAGCGCGGGCGGAGGCGGCCGAGCGGTTCAGGAAGGGGCGCCGGTAAGCCAGTACGAGCACAGCCAAGCGCGCTCTCGCGGTAGTTGAACAGGGCGCGAATCTATCGCACGGTGCTCGTCGACCAATTTTGGGGGACGCCGACGTGCTGCTGAATGTGCTGCATCTAACTGACCTGCACCTGAAGGACGAACTCACTTGGGATCAAGAGGTCCTCCTTAGCGCACTCTTGGATGACCTCGAGAGGATACGCTACTCACAGCATTCCCCCCAGCTGGTCCTTTTTACTGGCGACTTAGCGTACTCAGGCTCGGACGCGACAGTATATAGCCAAGTTTCGAATTACCTGTCGCGAATACTCACCACGCTGCAGCTGGACCAGGGTCGACTAATAATCTGCCCAGGAAATCATGACGCCAACCGGGCTCATATCGCAGCGAACGAAGAGGCAGTCAGGTCTTGGCGAGCCCGGGCTCGCGATCTTTCCGGAGCGAACGAACTGGCCGCTGACCACGAGTTTAGCCAGTATGTTAGCGAAACGTTCTTTAATTTCGAGACCTTGCGCCCCGTTTTCGGTCAATCCTCACTGATAGCAAGCGAGCCTCTGTACTCCACGTACTTTCTTCGTGATCTAGGGATCGGGGTGGTGGCGGTGAACTCCGCTTCGCTAACAGGGGCCGGACTCCCCAACCTCGGCGACCAAGGCGCATTGGCCGTACCTGAACGCACCTTGGTAGAGGCAGTTAAGACCCTACCTGATGGGGTGCCGGTCCTCTTCCTTAGTCACCACCCTCTGACGTGGCTCAACGAGGCGAACGCACCTCTCGTCGATACAATTATCGCCCGACGCGGCTTAGCTCTCTTCAATGGCCACTTGCACATGAACAGCCCGCGCCAAAGTACTGGCCTCGCTGGCTCTATTTTGAACTCGCAAGCTGGTGCCCTTTACAGCAGTCGGTCATATTGGAATGGCTTCGCTCTAGCGTCGATTGAGACTGACCGGAAGCTAGCGCGGATTAGCTTCCGGCGTTGGTTCGAGCAGCGTCGAGAATTCTCAAAGGCGGAAGATCTGGGAGATGATGGTATCTTCTACTCTTCAGACGACGCTCGCTCGTACTTCGACGTTATTACGCCTACCGTCGATGTGGTCGCACTTGAACGCTGGCGGGAAACTACGTTGCTACCTGCGGCACTTGCCGAGGCCAACGCCCCCCTACCCAATCAACAGATAGACTGTATCTTCGTCCCACCTCACTTTGATCACGAGGTGCCGTTCAGGACGGAGGTGGACGGCCGCGTCGGCTCTCGGCTCGAAAAGCTCTCCTTCCAAGGCCTGATCGACTCCGCCGACAACTACGTCGTTTCAGCGCAGCCGGAGACGGGCAAGTCCACAATGTTGCGCTCCTTCGCGCTCGCGCTGGCTCGTAAGTCGGCTAAGGCCACGGGTTGGAGCATACCCGTGGTGATACAATTTGCCGCCATACGTCCCTACAAGGGCTATATTGAGACGCTCATCCGCCAAAAGCTGCCTGAGTTGCCGGCAGGGCTGAGTGTTAGGTCGCTCTTGGAAAGTGGAGGACTGACCATCCTCGTCGACGATGTGGACTTCGCAGTCACACAGAGGCGAAAGGCGCTCGTTGGATTTGTCTCTGAATATCCCAAATGTCGCTATGTTTTCACCTCTAGCACGGCTTTTGTGGAAACCTCCACGCTTCGGCCGGAAATAACGCCCGACGTCCCATTTACCCGCGTTCGGCTGCGAGCGATGGAGAAGGGGCAGCTCCTAACGCTCATCGAAAATTACGGCACGACAGATCCGCGCCAAGCCGATCGCATGCTAGAACGCGTGCTTCGCGACGTGAGTGCGCTGAACGTTCCGCTCACCGCTGTCACCGGCACCTTCCTCATCCAAATTTTGTTAGATGACCCTGACCATACGGTACTGAATCAAGCGGCTCTTATAGAGCGTTATATTGAGATGCTACTAGAAAAATACGCACCGAGAGAGCTCCTTCCGGGGACATTTGACTTCAAGAATAAAGTCGATCTGCTTTGCAGCATATGCGAGCATATGGTTCGCGCTAACGATTATACGCCCTCCTACAATACGATACTGCAATGGTGTATAGACTATCTCGGCGGTTACGGCCTTAATTTTAACGCGACTGACCTGCTTAATTACTTCTTGGTTGCGAGAATTTTGGAAAAAGACGGCGAGAACGTCCAATTTCGCCTGAGGATGTTCTTCGAGTTCTTTACTGCCAATCGGATGGTAGACTCTCAAAATTTTCGAGAATACGTTTTTAGCGACAAAAATTACCTCTCGTTTATCAATGAAATCGGATTCTACGCCGCGCTAAGCCGCCGCGATCAGGCACAGCTTGAGCGTATTTTTAGCAACTTCGATGCCTTAGCCCGCCGAACTTGGGACCGCGAAGACGGCCAGCCGGACGCAGACGCGTTGCTGGAGAACTATGAAATTCCTGGCCGTGGAATCTCTGACGAGGAACTTGAGGCGCTCTTTCGACAAATCAAGTCGAACGAACAGTTGGAGCAAGATCGCAGGGCATTGCTCGAAGGTGTGGAAACGGGGGGCGAGGGAGAGAACTCTCAAGTCGTCTGTCGCCCCGAGTTCGATACCGATGAGGAGCGTTGGCTAGCGCACCTCATCCTTGTCAGTGGGATGATCAAACATACGGAACTTATTCCTGACGCCGACAAGCGTCGCTTTCTAAAAGGTGCATTGCAGGGCTGGGTTCAATTCGCGGCCAACTCACTAGGTATCGTAGCCGTCCTGGCGAAGGAGCGACGCGTCACGTTCAATGGCGTGACCTACAGATCGACCCTTCCTGAGAACCTCTCTATGGGTGAGGTGGCAAGGCGCCTGTCACTTTCGATGCCTGCTGCGGCGGCACGGATGGCTACAACTTTCATGGGTACTGAGAAGCTGCACTTGCAGCTGCGCGAAGGCCTTGGGAGTGACGATGAGCCGCCGGCGAGACAGTTTATGCGGCTAGCGGTGTTAGCCGACTTGGGATTGGAAGATATATCCTCCGCTGCGCGGAAAGTTGCTTCAAGGCTAAAGGGCTCTCGCTATTTGCAGCACGTCCTCGCTCGTAAACTTTATGAAGTCGCTGTCCGTTTTCGCCTTCCTAAACCGGAACTCGATAATTTGCGGGCCTTTGTCAGTGAGATGTATGTAGGCTTAGAGTCCGCGCCAAGGAGCAAAGCCCCCGGAAGAAGGAACCAGATCATTGATGGCATGGCACGGCAGCGCCTCCTGATCGAACGTCAATCTCCCCGCTTGAAGCCACGAAAGCCTTAGCCCTAGAGACACATCCTCCCGCCCCTTCCGACCCCAAACACGCCCCTCTCGCCCCGCACTTATCCCCGCCGCCCAAACCAACCCCATACTGGGCGGCATGAAAGCCAAGCCGAAGACCACCTACGTCGCCGCCTCGCCTCAGACCTGGGAGCTGATCCGGGCGGCTTATCTCTCCGGCCTGTCGGCACCGACGGTGGCGGCGCGGTTCGGCGTCTCGGTGACGGCGCTGCGCAAGCGGGCGGCTCGGGAGGGCTGGACGAAGAGCGCTCACGCGCGCGCATTATGCGCGCCTGCCTCCGTCCGCGCGCACGAGGCCGCCGCTCCGCCTCGCCCTTCCTCGGCGCCTGACGACATCGCGCTGCGCGTCGAGGCGGTCGTCGCCCGCCAGATGGTCCCCCTCTTCGAGGAGCCGACCGTCATGGCCCGCCGCGCCATGGGCCAGGCGCAGCGGGCGATCGCCGAAGGGCGAGGGCTCGACGCCAGCCGGCTCGCCCGCGCCGCCCGCGAGCTGCACCGGCTGGAGGACGACATCCCCTCCGCCCGC
>Ga0207690_10002736_pt1 | contig 10647 bp, 9 predicted proteins | sample KBSC23metaG_FD_184315 | JGI IMG/M metagenome (GOLD analysis project Ga0207690, IMG submission 184315) | Corn rhizosphere microbial communities from Kellogg Biological Station, Michigan, USA - KBS C2-3 metaG (SPAdes) (version 2) | ecosystem: Host-associated > Plants > Roots > Rhizosphere > Soil ...
AGCGTGGCCAACACCAGCAACGTCATCGACGGCAGCGCTTCGGCCAGCGTGAGCAATCCGAGGCCCAACCACAACAGCGCCAATGCCGCGAGCATCGCCTTGCGGGGGTGCAACGCATGCGTGAATACCGCGGAGGCGGCACCGCAGGCGAAAAACAGGGCCACGATGCCGCCGACGATCAACGGCGCACTTTGGTGCAGGCTGTTCGCCAGCATCTCCGGCGCCAGTGCGGCGTAGAAGCCGCCCAAGGCGAATGCCGCAAATGCCATGGCCGCCGGCGCCACGAAGGCAAGACGCAGTTCGCGCGGCACTCCGATGCGTGGCCGCAGTTCGAGTCGAGTCACCGAGCGAACCGGCCGTTGCACGGTCTCGTCCACCGTGCAGAGCGCCGCGAATATCGCGATCAGCAACAGCAGGAAAGCGATGTAGGGCAGGCGCAGCGGCCACGGCGCAAACTGCGCAAGGATGCCGGCGAGCAGGGCACCGAAAGCCAGGCCGCCGAGGTTGGCGGCACTCGCCACGATGGCGGCGCGTACGCGATCGCCCTGGGGTTCAAGTTCTGCGATCCATGCCGTCAGCGCGCCCGCGCCCAAGCCCGCCGCAAAGCCGTTGAGGACGCGGGCAGGAAACAGCCATGCCACGCTGTTTGCAAACAGAAACAGCAGCACGCTGAAGAAGGTAATCCCGATTGCGATCAGCGTGGCGGGACGGCGACCGATCTGGTCGGAAAGCCGCCCGAAAAAAAACAGCACGGCGAGATTGCCGATCACGTACACCGCATAGACCGCGGTGACGATCAGTTCCGAGAAATGGAATTGCCGTCGATAGATCGGATACAGCGGCGTCAGCAACGTGCTGCCGATATACAGCAGGCCGATGCCGGCTGCCGCGATCCACATCGGGCGTTGCCTGCTTCCGTGCATGCGTCGCGTCTTTCTTCCTTCGCGAGGTTCGATCAGCGTATCAGGGTCCGTGGCGAAGGTGCCGGAACTCACGGTTGCATACTTCGCTAGCGATCAAAACCTGGATGCATGTGCAACGCCCGCGGTGCGTGGCGCCGTCCTCGTCGGCGGCAGGCTGCTAGAGTCAGCGATGTCGTTGGTTTGCGGAGTGCATCATGCAGATTTCGCACGCGTGGCTGTCCGTGCTGGGTTTCGCTGCATGGGGTCTGGTGGCTCATCCCGCTCACGCGAGCGACGCGCTGCGCGTGATGACCTTCAACGTGCGCCTGCCGATGGCGTCCGACGGGCCGGAACGCTGGGAAGCGCGCCGCGACCTGTTCGTGAAGACGATTCGCGAACGACATCCGGATGTGTTCGGCACCCAGGAGTTGTACAAGGCGCAGGGTGACTACGTGGTCGCGAAACTTCCCGGTTACAAGTGGTTCGGGATGGGCCGCAAGGGCAACGACGGCGACGAACACATGGGTGTGTTCTACCGCACCGACGCATTGCGCGTACTGGACTCCGGCAACTTCTGGCTGTCCGACACGCCGGACGTGCCGGGCAGCATCTCGTGGGGGACGCTGTTTCCGCGCATGGTCACGTGGGCGCGCTTCCAGCGAAAGGACGATGGCCGCACCTTCATCCTGTTCGACACGCACCTGCCGTATCGCGAATCCGACGATGTGGCGCGCGAAAAAGGTGTGGCGGTGATCCTGAAGCGCATCGCGAAACTGCCTGCGGACGAACCATTCGTCCTCACCGGCGATTTCAACACCACGCCGGACAGCAAGGTGCACGCGATGCTGACCCGGCATCTGCAGGATGCGTGGCAGGTCGCGCCACATCGCAGCGGGCCCGACAAGACTTTCCACGACTTCACCGGCATGCCGACCGAACGGATCGACTGGATCCTGGTGCGTGGCTTTCGCGTCGAGAACGTCCGCACCGTGACCACGCACGAAGGCAAGCTTTATCCGTCCGACCATTTTCCGGTGGTGGTGGATTTGGCATGGCCGGATAGCCAAGCCACGCAGTAGTTGCGCAGAGGGGCCGCGCGGCGGAAACCCGGCAGGGAAAGCGTGGCGGATTTGCAATCGTTATTGCAGATGGGTGAACAGCGCACCCACGTACACCATGAATCCGATCGTGGTCGTGACGGCAATGAGCTTGTGATACCACTCGCGCCGGGTCCATGCGGCGATCGCACAGACGGCCACGAACACAAGCTGATAGGCCGTGTTCGACGGCGATGGCAAGTTGTGGTACAGGATCACGTTCTTCAGCAGGCTGGCCACGATCAGGAGGATCGCCAGCACGAAGAACCAGCGATGGTTCTCGAAGTAGTGGGAACGCAGGTCGGTTTCGCCCTGGATGCCGATGTCGGGGAAAACCAGCCCCGCCAGCAGGTACAACGGCACCGTTTCCGACAACACCACCGCGAAATCCACGAAGGTCCAGGTGTGGTCGTGCTGGTAGTAGCGCAGGTCGTACATCGCCCACCACGCCTGCACGTCGAGCAGCAGCAACAGCGCGCCCCAAACCACGCTCGGCCAGTAAGCGCGCAGGCGCGAGCGGGCGAGGATCAGCCCGCGAAAGCCCTGCAACACCTGCGTCACTGCCAGGCCGAGGATGATCGAGATCAGTACCGAGAGGTAGCTGAAGGCGTCCATGATGCGCGCGTCGTAGGGTTGGCGCGCAGAATACGCGATCAGGGCTTTGGTTGCGGCCTTGCAATCGGGGTGAGTACCAGCAGCCCATCTCGCAACCTTCAATCGTGATTTACGCGATAGGTGTTCCAAGAGCCGCGTGAATCGCTGCAGGTCGGCGCACCGCCGATCAGGGGTGCGACCCGCCTTCATCCGCTTCGACGTCGGGCGGCACGGCGGCCGGCACGCCCGCCGTGCCTGCGCGCCGGTCGCGTTCCAGTGCCGCGCGCGCCAGCAGCATCAGCGAGATCGGCGTCGTCACGGTGACGCACACGCCGATCAGGATCACGTGCAGCGCCGGCTTGCCCTCGCCCGCCCAGAAGAACACGATGGTTCCGGCCAGAATCAGGTACATCCCGAGCGTGGTGCCGAGCGTGGGTGCGTGCACGCGGCGGTAAAACGTGGTGAGGCGCAGCAGACCCGCCGAACCGATGCACGCCAGCAGTGCGCCGCAAAACACCAGCGCGCCCACCGCCAGCGCGGCCCACGACGGCATCGCCGCGAGCGCGTTCATTCGATCACCTCGCCGCGCAGCAGGAACTTGGCGAAAGCGGCGGTGGCCGCGAACCCGAGCAGCGCGATGATCAACCCGGCTTCGATGTAAAGGATGCTGCCGGTGCGGATGCCGATGGTGAGCAGCAGCAGCATGCCGTCGATGGTAAGCGCATCCAGCGCGAGAACCCGGTCCTGCGCACGCGGGCCGCGCATCATCCGGACGATGGCCATGCCCATGCCCAGCAGCAGCAGGAACTGCGAAGCGAGGATGGCAGCGGTCGCGAGACTGGCGATCATCGGAAAATCCGCAGCAGCGGCTGTTCGTAGCGGCGCTTGATGTTGGCGATCCAGACGCTTTCATCGACGACGTCGAGCACGTGGATCACCAAGACCTGGCGCGCGGAATCGTGGCTGACCCAGATCGTGCCCGGCGTTGCGGTGATGATGCAGGCCAGCAGCGCCAGCGCATACGGATGGGTCATCTCCAGCGGGATCGCGACGAACCCGGAGCTGATGCGCGACCGCGGCGAGACGATGATCCTCGCCACCGCGATGTTCGAGCGGACGATGTCGCCGAACACCCGCGCGAGCAGTACCAGCAGGGTTCCCAGACTGCGCACGCGCACCCGCGGCAGGTCCAGCTTGCCGAGCGCCCACGACAGCGCGAGCGCCAGCACGATGCCAAGCACGATCGTCGGGGCGGCGAGACTTTGCTGCAGCAATAGCCAGGCCACCAGCAGCCACAGCGCGAACCACGGATGCGGCAGCCAGCGCGTCATGGCCTTGGCTCCGTGGCCTGGCCGATCACGGCATGGATGTACTGCGCGGGCGCGTGGATTTGTCGTGCGGTCGCCGACAGGTAATTCCATGGCGACGCGACCACGAAGGTGAGCACGAGGCAGATGCCCAGCAGGGCGACCACGGAAACGGTCTCGCCCGGTTCGACGCGAGGGAATTCACGGCCCTCGTCGGCCCAGAAAATCTGGATGCCGGCGCGCGCCATCGCGATCACGGTGCACAGCCCCGCGGCGATCGTCAGCGCGAACAGCACCGTGGCGCCGGAGCCGTGTTCCAGCATCGGCGCCAGCAGCGCGAATTTCGCGAGGAAACCCGACAGCGGCGGCAGTCCTGCCAGCAGCAGGCCACAGCCCAGGAAACACGCGGCGAGGATCACGACGGGCGCCGGACTCGTGACCCGTCTTTCATCTTCGGCGGCGAACAACGCGTCCACGGCAGGGTCGTAAGGCTCAAGTTGTGTCATGCCTTCGGCGGTATCGCGCGGCGCGACCAGACCAGCCAGCAGGAAGAATGCGGCAATCCCGAGCACCGAAATCACGAGGTACGCCAGCGCGCCCGCGGTCACCGCCGGATTGTGCAGCGCGACCGCGCCCAGCAGCGTGCCCGAGGACACCAGCACGCAGTACGCGGCGAGCTTGCCGAGTTCCCGCGCGCCCAGCATGCCGATGCTGCCGACGACCAGCGTGATGATCCCGAGCCACAGCAGCCACTCGCTGCCGAAGTGCATCGACGCCGCGCCGGCATCGCCGCCGAACAGCAACAGGCTGAGGCGCAGGATCACGTAGATGCCGAGCTTGGTCATCGCCGCGAACAATGCGGCGACCGGCGGGATGGCGGCCGCGTACGTGCGCGGCAGCCAGAAGCCGACCGGCCAGATCGCAGCCTTGATCAGGAATGCCAACCCAAGCAACGCCGCGCCCGCGTGCATCAGCGCGCGCGGCGTGCCGGTGAGTCCGGGGACCAGGTGCGCCAGCACCGCCATGTTCAAGGTGCCGGTGACGCCGAAGATCAGTCCGACCCCGATCAGGAACAGCATCGACGCGGTCAGGTTGATCGCGATGTAGTGCAGGCCGGCGCCGACGCGGCGTGCACCGGAGCCGTGCAACGCCAGCCCATAGGACGCGGCCAGCAGCACCTCGAAAAACACGAACAGGTTGAACAGGTCGCCGGTCAGGAACGCGCCGTTGTAGCCCACCAGCAGCAACTGCACGAGCGGCTGGAAATGCGGACCCATGCGCTGCCAGCGGCCCAGCGCGTAAGGCAGCACGGCGAGCGCCAGCACCGCGGTGAGCAGCAGCATCAGCGCCGACAGGCGGTCGACCACCAGCACGATCGCGAATCGGGCAGGCCAATTGCCGAGGTTGTACACCAGCGTCGTGCCTTCGCCGTTGGGCGCCGACGCCGACATCATCAGCATGGCGGCGACGGCCACCAGCGCGAAGCAGGACAGAAAACTGAGGCTGGCGCGAAGGCGCCGCAGCCGGATGCCCAGCAAGAGCTGCACGGCAGCGACCGCGAGCGGGATCAGGATCGGCGCGATCGCGAACGCGCCGTTCATGGTGTGCCGTCCTCGCCATCGACGTGGTCGTTGCCGGCGAGGCCGCGCGACGTCAGCAGCACCACCAGGAACAAGGCCGTGGTCGCGAAGCCGATGACGATCGCCGTCAGCACCAGCGCCTGCGGCAGCGGGTCGGCATAACGGGAAAGTTCGGTGGCGCCGCCGACGAGCACCGGATCGGCGCCGACCCGCAGGCCGGCGATCGAGAAGATGAACAGGTTGACCGCGTACGAAATCAGCGTTAGGCCGATGATCACCTGGAAGGTCCGTGGACGCAGCAGCAGCCATACGCCCGAACCCGCGAGGGCGCCGATCGCGATGGCGAGTACGGCTTCCATCAGGACTCCGCCTCGTCGGCTTCGGCGTCGCGCGGCGCATCGGGTGGGGGGATCACGCGTCGCAACGACTGATGCGCCAGCACTACCAGCATCAGCACGCTGGCGCCCGACACCACCGCGAACACGCCGAGGTCGAACAGCAGCGCGCTGTTGAACGGGACGTTGTCCAGTACCGGCAGCGTCCAGTGCCCGTGGTACGAGGTGAGGAACGGCTCGCCCAGCGCCACCGCGGCCAGTCCGGTGGCGATCGCCAGCAGCAAGCCCACGCCGATCCAGCGCACCGGCGCGACTTTCAGCCGCGCCTCCACCCAGCGCGCGCCGGCGGCCATGTACAACACGATCAGCGTCATCGTCACGGTGATGCCGGCAACGAATCCGCCACCGGGCAGGTCGTGGCCGCGCAGGAACAGGTGCAGCGCGAACAGCGCGATCAGAGGCGCCGCCATCAGGATCAGCAGCGCCGGGATCGCCAATTGATCGGCCAATGCATTTTTGTTTCTTGCCGGCGCGACATCGCCATGCTGCCGTTGCGGGCCGATGCTCTCGGCCGCCGGCCGAAACCGCCACAGCAGTGCGAACACCACCAGCGCCACGATCGCGAGCACCGTGATCTCGCCGAGCGTATCCAGCGCGCGGAAATCCACCAGGATCACGTTGACCACGTTGCGGCCGCCACCGCCCGGCAGCGCCTGCTCGAGGAAGAAGCGCGACGCCGTGTCGGCGACCAGGTGATTCATCACCGCGTACGCCAGGCTGGCAAGGCCCACCCCGACGCCGATCGCGATGACGGCGTCGCGGATGCGCCGGTAGCGCGCGGTGGGTGTCAGCGGCGCCAGTTCCGGGATGCGCTTCGGCAGCCAGCGCAGTCCCAGCAACAGCAACACGGTGGTGATCGATTCGACGACCAGTTGCGTGACCGCGAGGTCCGGCGCCGACAACCACACGAAGGTGATGCACACCATCAGGCCCGTCCCGGCCGTGAGGATCAATGCCGCCATGCGATGGAACTTGGCCTGGGTGGCCGCGCCGATCGCGCAGGCGACCCCGAGCAGCCACAGCAGCGCGAACGCGGGGTCGATCTGCATGCCCTGCGCCGCCGTTGGTACCGGCAACGGCTGCACGGCCAGGAAACCGACGATGCCCGCCAACAACACGACCAGCAGCAGTTGCGCCTGCAGCTTGCGGCCGGGAAAGATCTTCGCGTGCAGGTCGGGCAGGGTGGAGGTCAGGAACGCGAGTACGCGTTCGAACCCGTGCAGGGCATGGATTCGGTCGATCAGCGGGGTGCTGTCGCGCGCCGCGATGCGTCGCCGCAGCACGACATACAGCACGCACCCGGCGACGAACGCGACCACGCTCATCAGCACCGGCGGTGTCAGGCCGTGCCAGATCGCAAGGTCGTAGGCCGGCAGTTGCGGGCCCAGCACCGACCCCGCGGCCGCGCGCAGAAGTGGCCCGACGACCCGCCCCGGGAAGATCCCGACCGCGAGGCATGCCAACGCCAGAATCCCGATCGGGAACCGCATCCAGCGCGGCGGTTCGTGCGGCGCGCGGGGAAAATCGTGCCGCAGCGGGCCGAAGAACGCGCCACCCACCAGCCGCAGCGAATAGGTCACACCCAGCGCCGCCGCGGCCACTGCAACCAGCACCGTCAACGCATCCAGCGCGAGGCCATGGTTGGCGCCCAGCGCCACCGCGAAAAACATCTCCTTGGACAGGAAGCCGTTGAGCAGCGGGACGCCGGCCATCGCCGCGCCGGCAATCACCGCCAGCGTTGCGGTGATCGGCATCACGTGGCGCAAGCCGCCCAGCCGCCGCAGATCGCGCGTGCCGGTTTCGTGGTCCACCGCGCCCACGGCCATGAACATCGACGCCTTGAAGGTGGCGTGGTTGACGGTGTGGAAAATCGCCGCGACCACGCCGAGCGTGCTGCCGAGTCCCGCCAGCATCGTGATCAGCCCGAGGTGGCTTATGGTGGAATACGCCAGCACCGCTTTCATGTCGTGCTGGAACGTCGCGGCCCAGGCTCCCACCAGCAGCGTCGCCAGGCCGACACCGCCCACGATCCAGAACCAGGCTTGGGTGCCCGCCAGCACCGGCCAGAACCGCAGCAACAGGAACACGCCAGCCTTGACCATCGTCGCCGAGTGCAGGTACGCCGACACCGGCGTGGGCGCCGACATCGCCTGCGGGAGCCAGAAGTGGAACGGCACCTGCGCGCTCTTGGTGAACGCACCCAGCAGGATCAACAGCAACGCCGGCAGGTACAACGGACTTTCGCGGATGCGGCCGCCGGCGGCGAGGATCGCGTCGACGTCGTAACTCCCCGCAATGTGCGCCAGCACCAGTACCCCGGCCAAGAGGCACAATCCGCCCGTGACGGTGACGATCAGCGCCGTGCGTGCGGCGTCGCGCGCCGACCTGCCGTGATGCCAGTAGCCGATCAGCAGGAACGAGAACAGGCTGGTCAGTTCCCAGAAGAACACCAGCTGGATCACGTTCCCCGACACCACGATGCCCAGCATCGCGCCCATGAAGCCCAGCAGCAGCGAGAAGAACCGCACCAGCGGGTATTCGCGCGGCATGTAATAAGCCGCGTAGATGCCGACCAGCAGACCGATGCCGCAAATCAGGATCAGGAACAGCCAGGTCAGACCATCCACGCGCACCGTGAAATCCAGTCCCAGCCCCGGCGCCCATGCAAACGTCTGGCGCAGCACTTCGCCGTCTGCGATCGCGGGGAACAACAACGCCGACAGGATCAGGCAGACCCCGGCGGTGCCGGTCATCAGCCACGTCGTCCGCCTGCGGTTGCCGCGGCCGATCAGCGGCGTGACCAGCGCAGCCGCGAACGGCAGCAACAGGATCGCGGTGGAGATCAAACCATACGGCATCGTCGCGAGAATCCGGATCGGTGGCCCCGCGCCCACGGTCAAACCGTGTTGGCGTCAGTGCTTCGAGTCTACACGGCAGGTGCGGGAGCCAGTCGCCGATGCGCGGGCTCTCAAACACGTTTCTCGTCATGCCGAGTGGACGCGCGAAGCGCCCGCAGCCCGTAGGGCGGGAGCAGCCGCGCAGCGGCGAATCCCGCCTTGAGTGGTACGCGAACGGCGGGAGTATTCGCTTCATCCATGATGTTCATCCCTCACTATTGCCCGCCCGCCTGCGGCGTCCAAATTCGCACGAACGGCGAGATTCGCTGCGCTTCTCCCGCCCTGCGAGCTTTCGCGCCTCGGCGACCCCTGGTCTTTGATCGTCATCCCGGAATCGCAAAGCGATGTCCGGGATCCAGCGACTTCGGGTTTGGATGCGTTATCCGAAAGTCAATGTGTCCCGGCTTTCGCCGAGATGACGGCTATGGGTTGATCAGCGCATGTAGGGCGGGAGTAGCCGCGCAGCGGCGAATCCCGCCTTGGGTGATACGCGAACGGCGGGATTCGCTACGCTTCTCCCGCCCTACGGGCTGTGGTTCTTGCAGGTCGGGTGAGTACCAGCGCCCCCGCCGCGCGGCCTCCAATGCTGTGGGTTCGCGAAACGCGATCACCTCGACCTACACGAGCGGCGCAGAAGCACGCTGGGTGCGCGACAGCCCAGCCCATGCGGATTACGTGGGCCTAGGGTCAGCCACCAAGTCAAGCTCTTCGAGCCGGATGGCCATTGCCTGGGGAGTAACGTTAAATAGTTCTACCAATGAAGGCATTGGACGTGTTCCGTACATGTTTGCGCGAGCCAACGCAATCGAAAGGTCGCGGCGGGTACGAAAGCGGGACATCACAACATCAATCGGCTTGGTACAAAGAGCAAATGCCGTTTGCTCGGTCAATATAAAATGTTCAGTCAGGAACAAATTACCAAACCAGCTCCGTACTTGTTTCGCCGGCATGAGGAAACAAGCCGCAAACCAATCCGCTTCATGTTCCCTTTGATCCTTATACCAACCAACTTGGTCCATAGGTCTGTCGCGGTGAATGCGAACTCCATCATGGCCAAGCACCACATGGCCTAGTTCGTGCGCGCTGGTGAAAAATTGCTCTTGGCGAGAGAACGCGCGCGAAATCTGGACAACCCTATTGTCTTGATCAAGGAGGCCGGCGGTTTTTATTCGCTGACCTTGATGAGTTTCTTCGGGTAGCGAATCTACGGTCTGGATCTTATATCCCTTCTGCTTTAGTGCGACGCCCGGTTGCAGCACATCAATCGGGTCATTTGGCGCATCACTTTTCCACAAGCTATTGCGCGAGTTCCATAATTCCAGTTGCAGAAATCGTGCTTGATGCTCGATGGCTCGCCAGCGGGAGGCGGAGAGAGACCCGTGTGAATTTCTCATTGTCAACCGCACTTCGAATAGCCGCAATTCAGGCACGTTTGGCAACCATCCAGCAGCACCAGCGCCTGGGTATTGCACTTGCCGCACATCGCGGCGCCGGGCGGGAAGGCGCCGGCGGATTCTTCGGGTGGGTTGGCCTGCGCGGCGGGGGCGGCATATTCGCCGGTGTCCTCACCGACCATCGCGCCGCCCATTTCGCCGACGGTGCTTATTTCAGAGTTTTTTTTTGCGCTCTTGCGCTCGAAGGCGGCGCGCTTCTCGGCGATCAGTTGCTTCTGCGCGTCGGAGAGTTCGGCGCCCTTGAGCAGTCCAATCGCGGTCAGGTGGGTCTCGATGATGTTGCCGAGTTCGGCGACGATCGATGGCATGTACACGCCGCCGGCCTTGAAGTAGCCGCCGCGCGGATCGAACACGGCCTTCAGTTCCTCGACCAGGAACGTGACGTCGCCGCCCTTGCGGAACACGGCGGACATGACGCGGG
>Ga0207690_10002739_pt1 | contig 10643 bp, 8 predicted proteins | sample KBSC23metaG_FD_184315 | JGI IMG/M metagenome (GOLD analysis project Ga0207690, IMG submission 184315) | Corn rhizosphere microbial communities from Kellogg Biological Station, Michigan, USA - KBS C2-3 metaG (SPAdes) (version 2) | ecosystem: Host-associated > Plants > Roots > Rhizosphere > Soil ...
GCCGTGCAAGCTCTACCCAATTGGCTTTGCTGACTGCGAGAAGAACCTTCGGGAAGGCATTGCAAGAGATTCGTCTGCGCCGGATGTGGGGTCGCAGCTGGCGCTGCTCTTGATGCATACCGGTCGTCTCCGGGAAGCGCAGCCCCTCGCGTCGAAAGCCCTATCCCAACATCCCTATGATCCGACAAAGGTAATCCACAGTCTCTACATCGACGTCCTTCTCGGCGACGAGAGCGAGGAGACAAATATGTGGGCCTATGCTCGGCGATTCTGGCCGAAGTCGCGCACCGCTCGCCAGCGCTATGTGTCGCTGATGGCCGCAGGCCGATGGCGTGAGGCCGAGGCGATGCTGCCACTGGTTCTCAGAATGGAGTCGGGCTCAGAGGAGACGCTGACAGGGGTATTCGCAGCCTTGCGCGGGGACCGTGGCATGATGGGAGACGCGATTCAGCACGCGTGCCGCGGCGACGTCGCGGACACTGCGGCCGTGACCTGTTTCACCGCGCTCGCCATAAGCGGCGAGCCGAGAGCTGCAGTCGAAGCCGCGATGAAATTCTATCCTGTGCGGCCCTCGGAAATGTCCGCCGATCGAGAGGCTTCGTTCGTCAGCAACGGTGGTGACCCTGGCCCGGTCTTCCTGCTTTGGGGCAAAGCGCTGGCGCCGATGCGACAGGAGCCCGGCTTTAGCGTGTTAGCGTCGCGTTTGGGTCTGCTCGGCTATTGGCGGCAAAACGGGCCGCCGGATTTCTGCCGGACGGAACGCGCGCCGGTATGCAAGCTCATTTGAGCTGAACCTCACGACCGGGCCGCGCCGACGACGCCGGGCGCCTCCGCCGCGTGACAGTCCCGCTCATCAAGAAAAATGTCTCACTTGTTCGTGCGGCTGCGCTCTTCCTGAGGCACGCCGTCGGTGCCGGTGGAATCGTTTTCCACGTCGCCGACGATCGTGTTCTCGCCTTCGATCTCCTCCGGGTCCTCGCCAGTTGCGAAACTGCCCTTCGATTGGCCGATCCCGGGATTGCGCTTCAGGTCGTCGGGGCCGACCCTGTCCCGCGTGAGCTCCTTGTTCGTGCTCATTGCAACTCCTTCCGACGACCAAACGCCTGAATGAGACGCCCGTTGAGCGAGCGGTCGTGTCCTCCGCCCGCTCCGGCGCGCCGCGCCTTTCGAATTGGCGGGACAGCGGCGCTGGGCTATTCCCTCCGCCATGGAACTCGGCCGTCCCCTCGTGAAACTGCCGATCGGCTTCGATGCGCAAGCGCTCGAGGCGGAGGTGCGCGCGCTTCCGAAATCGGCATGGGTGCCCCATCCCACCGGCTTCGTCGGCAACGAGGCGGTACGGCTGATCACGCCCGGCGGCAGGCCGACCGACGACCTCTACGGCGAGATGGGCCCGACCGAGCAGCTGCTCGCCTGCCCCTACATCATGGAGGTGATGGCGGCGATCGGCTCGGTCTGGGGCCGCAGCCGCCTGATGGGCCTGGGCGCGGGAGCCGACGTGCCGCCGCACATCGACAGCCATTATTACTGGCGCACCCACTGGCGGATCCACATCCCGGTCATCACCAACCCGGCGGTGACCTTCAAATGCGGCGGCGAGAGCGTCCACATGAAGGCCGGCGAATGCTGGGTCTTCGACTCCTTCCGGGCACACACCGTCCGCAACGCCGGAACCGAGCAGCGCATCCACCTGGTTCTCGACACGGTCGGCGGCGGGCGGCTGCGGGAGCTGATCGAGGCCGGCGAGCGCGGCGGGGCTTCCGAAGAATTCGTGAAGCCCGGGACCTTTGCGACCGGCGGCCTTGCTTATGAGCGGGCGAACAGCCCGAAGGTCATGTCGCCATGGGAAATCCGCGCGCATGTCGCCTTCCTTGCCGAGCATGCGGTTCCGCATCCATTGATCGGGCCGGTGCTCAAGCGCCTCGACGATTTCGCCTCGGACTGGGCGGCGGTGTGGGCGCAATACGAGGCCGACGAAGCCGGCTGGCCCGACTATGTGCGGCTGCAAGAAGCGCTCAAGCGTGACCTGTCGACAATCGGCGGCGGCTCGGTGCAGCTCAAGAACCGGCTGAGCTTCTACCTCGTCCTCGACCACATGGTCCTGCTGAACCTGTTCGGGGATGCTTCCGCCGTCGAAGCCAAAGCCGCGGGCGAAACCAAGCGGCGCCTCGCCTCCTAGACGTCCAGCCCGGCCAGGAATGCATCGATCGCGGCGACCGCTTCCGGCTCGTCCAGCATGGGCGCGTGCCCGACACCCTCAAGCGTCACTGATTTCATATCGGACACCGCCTCGTGCATCTTCGCCAGCGCCTCTGCGCCAAGGAGGTCACTCCGTTCGCCGCGGACAACGAGCAGCGGATGCTGACCGAGCGCCTTGAACAGCGGCCACATGTCCACTTGCGGCGTCGGGCCCTGCGTTTCGAACGGGAACGCAATCGCCATGTCGTAATCGAAGACTATGTTGCCCTTATCCTCGCGACAGACTCGGCGGGCCATCTTGACCCAGTCGGCATGGGTGTAACTTTCGGGGAGGTTACCGTTGTTCCGAGCGATCGCCTCGGCAGCGGCGTCCCAGGTCGGAAAGCGCACGCCCTTCCCGAGGTACGAGCGGATGCGGTCCAGGCCCACAGGCTTCAGCTCAGGCCCGACATCGTTGAGAATCGAGGCGGCGATCCGCCCGGGCGCCATCGCCGCGACCAGCATCGTCACGACGCCGCCGAGCGAGGTGCCGACGAACACCGCCCGGTCGATCTCCAGATCATCGAGGAGACGAATCACGTCGCCGGCATAAGTCACCGGCAGGTAGCGCGCGGGGAGCGGGTCGTATTCGCTGAGGCCCCGACCGCGAAAATCGAGCGCGATGACGCGCCGCTCCGGCGAATAGCGCTCCGCCAGCTCGGCAAAGTCGCGGCTGTTCCGCGTCAAACCGTGAAGGCAGACGAGCGGCGCCTTTCCGGCCCCTCCGGGATAGTCGCGATAGTGCAGCCGAAGCCCGTCGGCGACGGTTACATGGCCGTCGCGGTGTCGCGCTCCGTCCGTCGCTGCGTTGGCGCTCACTTGCCGAGGCCCTTACGCAGCAACTTGGCCGTGGCGTCTGCGACCATCTTCGGGTCGGTGCTTGACCAGACCGCGAACCGAAGGCCCAGGAAGACATTGGCCCCCATCAGCGCCCAGGCGAGGACTTCGAGCTCCTCATCGGAATAGTCAGGGCTGATCTCCCCGGCGTCACGGCCGGCGATCAACCGCGCTGCAATGCGCGTCGCGGTCGTCTCATAATGCTCGCGATAGGAGGCTGCGTCGACGAACTCGGCCTCGTCGATGATCCGATAGACGTCGCGGTGCGCCCTAGCGAACCACAGGAAGGATTCGAGCGCGCGCCGCTCGCCGTCGAGCGCGTCCGTCGAGTCCTTGAGCACCGGCGCGACATGGTCGCGGACCTGCGCAGACATGTCCTGGACCAGCGCCTGGAACACCGCCTCCTTCGAATCGAAGTAGGTGTAGAAGGTCCCGAGCGCGACTCCGGCGCGCTGGGTGATCGCGACGATGGAGCTTTCGGCGAAGCCGCGCTGGCCGAACTCCTCGCGCGCGGCCTCGAGGATCTTGCGCAGCGTCCGCTCGCCCCGCGCCGTGCGTGGCGCCTTTCCGGTGCTCGCAGGACTGATCTGTGCCTCGTCTGCCACTGCGGCCCCCATCGCGTTTCCCGTAACGTTGTAGCGTCGATATTCGCAAGTTGAAAGCTGGTTCAAGTTTCACTAAGGATAGGGGCGAACCGCGGCCGGCAAGAGAGTCGGCCGTGTGGGGGAGAAAAAGGAATGCGCGCTTCTTTCGCACGCACCGTCTTGCTCGGCAGCGCGGCCGCGGCGGCGCTCGTCACCACTCCGGCGATCGCGCAGGAGAATTCGGACACGAACCCGGCCACGCCGAACAATCAGCAGACTCAGGACCAGGCAGCCGAAGCGAGCGATCAGGGGATCGTCGTCACGGCCCGGCGGCGCAACGAGCTGCTGCTCGACGTGCCCGTCGCCGTCACCGCTTATTCGGGCGAGCAGCTCGACCGCCAGGGTGCGCTCGACATCACCGACGTCGCCGATACGACCCCGAACGTCACGCTCGAAGTGTCGCGCGGCACCAACAGCACGCTCACCCCGTTCATCCGCGGGATCGGACAGCAGGATCCGGTCGCCGGCTTCGAGCAGGGCGTCGGCCTCTATCTCGACGACGTCTATCTCAACCGCCCGCAGGCCGCCGTCCTCGACATCTACGACGTCGAGCGGATCGAAGTCCTGCGCGGCCCGCAGGGCACGCTCTACGGCCGAAACACCGTCGGCGGCGCGATCAAATATGTGACGGCGCGCATCAAGAGCGACGGTCCGCACGCGAGCGTCCGGACCAATGTCGGCACGCACGGCCAGTTCGACGCGATCGCCCAGGTCTCGACCCCGCTCACCGCCGGCCTGAGAGTCGGGGCGGCGGTCGCCCGCCTTAGTAACACCGGTTTCGGACGCAACCTCACGACCGGCCAGAGCAACTACAACAAGAATGTGTGGGCGGCGCGAGGAACGCTTGAGTTCGAGCCCGCACCCGACGTTTTCTTCCGCGTCTCCGGCGATTACACCTGGGACAACAGCAACCCGCGCGGCGGGCACCGGCTGATCGCCAATCTGCGCACGGGCGAGCTTCCGCTCGGCAACGTCTTCGACACCGAAGGTTCGCTCAACGATCCCAAGCAAAAGGTTCGCTCGGGCGGGATTGCGCTCCATGGGGAGATTGGCCTCAACGACTGGCTGAAGTTCCGCACCATCACCGCGTACCGCAAGGACCGCAGCGAAACGCCCATCGACTTCGACGCCACGCCGGAAGTCGATCTCGACGTTCCCGCCATCTACAAGAACCGCCAGTTCAGTCAGGAATTCCAGCTCGTCGCCGACGCGGAGCGCGTGCACGGGGTTGCGGGCGTCTATTATCTCGACGCCAACGCCTTCGATATCTTCGACGTGAGGCTTTACACCTTGATTCCCGGTGCCGGCTTCACCGCCGCCACGTCGGGCAACGTCGATACCAAGACCTGGGCGGTATTCGGCGATTTCACCTACGACCTTTCGCCGCAGTGGAGCGCCTCGGTCGGAGGGCGATTCACCAACGACAAGCGCCACGCCCGCGTATTCCGGCAGAGCTATTTGTTCGGCGGCTCGCCCGAGCTCGGCGGGTCCGACGGCTTCGGCGTCGGCACGCCGTTCGGGACTCCGACCTCCAATTTCGACGGGCGTCGGACCGACAAGGCGTTCACTCCGCGCGTTTCGGTCAACTTCAAGCCGAACGCCAACAACAATTTCTACATCAGCTACTCGAAGGGCTTCAAAGGCGGCGGATTCGACCCTCGGGCACAGTCCACGTCGGCCCCGTCACAAGACCCAGCCGTGATCTACGACTACATGGCGTTCGATCCCGAGAAAGTCGACAGCTACGAGATCGGCTGGAAGGCGTCGCTGCTCAACCGACGGCTGCAGTTCGCCACGGCCATCTTCGACGCCGAGTATAAGGACGTCCAGGTCCCCGGTTCGGAGGGCTGTATCGACTCCAGCGGGCACACCAGCTTCTGCGGCGTGACCACCAACGCCGGCAAGGCGCGGTTCCGCGGTGTCGAGATCGAGACCAATGCGCGCCTCGCGCAGGATTTCGCGGCCGTCGGCGATCGGCTCAACCTGGCGGCCACGCTCGGCTACCTCGATGCGAAGTACCTGCAGTTCATCACCAACATCCCCGGCGTCGGCCCGGTCGACGTGGCCAATTTCCGCAAGATCCAGAACACGCCCAAATGGACGCTCAGCGGCTCGCTCGATTATGAGACGCCCCTCGCCGACGGGCGGCTCGACGTCAACTCTACGCTCTCCTACCGGAGCAAGAGCCAGCAGTTCGAGCTTGCCTCGCCGATGCTCGACCAGCCCGGCTTCGCGCTGCTCGACGCGAACATCGTGTGGCGCTCCGCCGGAAACCGCTACGAGATCGGCCTCCACGGCAAGAATCTTCTGAACAAGAAATACATCGTCGCCGGATACAACTTCCTGACGCAGGACCCCTTCACGGGGCAGTTCATCCTGAACGGCGACGGCAAGTACATCCCGGCGTCCGGGCTCGGCCAGACGGGCGTGCTGACCGCTTATTACGGCAACCCGAGGCAGGTCTTCCTCTCGGCCGCGATCAACTTCTGATCTTCCGGCGGGGAGCGAGGGGCAATAGCCGCTCCTCCCCGCTTCCGGTTTGCCGCGCCCCCGATTAGATTGGCCGAATGCGGCAGTATCTCGAGCTCATGGAGCGGATTCTCGACGATGGGGTCGAGCAGAAGGACCGTACGGGCACCGGCACCTTGTCATGGTTCGGGGCCCAGATGCGCTTCGACCTCGCCGACGGCTTCCCGCTGCTCACGACCAAGAAGCTTCACCTGCGCTCGATCATCGTCGAGCTGCTGTGGTTCCTTCGCGGCGACACCAACGTCCGCTGGCTCAACGAGCGCAAGGTGAGCATCTGGGACGAATGGGCCGACGAAAACGGCGACCTCGGCCCCGTCTACGGCAAGCAGTGGCGCGACTGGGAAACGGTCGACGGCCGGCACTTCGACCAGATCGAGAACCTCGTCGCGCTGATCCGCGACGATCCCTATTCGCGCCGCCAGATCGTCACCGCCTGGAACCCCGGCGAGATCGCCAAAATGGCGCTCGCGCCCTGCCACTGCCTGTTCCAGACGCAGGTCGCGGCCGGGCGGCTCAACCTCCAGCTCTATCAGCGCAGCGCCGACGTCTTCCTCGGCGTGCCCTTCAACATCGCCTCCTACGCCTTGCTGACCCATATGCTCGCGCGCGAGTGCGGGCTGGAGCCGGGAGTGTTCGTGTGGACGGGCGGCGACTGCCACCTTTACTCGAACCATCTCGACCAGGCGCGCCTCCAGCTCACTCGGGAGCCACGGCCGCTGCCGCAGCTCGTCATCAAGGACCGCGGCCAAGGGCTGTTCGACTACGAGCCCGAAGATTTCGTGTTCGAGAATTACGACCCGCACCCGCACATCGCGGCGCCCATCGCGGTCTAGGGTCCAGCAAACGGGCGCCGCACTTGCGCATCTTCCACTCAGCCCCGGGTTCTGACAAAATAACGCTACCGTAATGGAGCCGTTCCGGCGACCCGGCGTTATCAAGCCCCATTGGAAGGAGAAGCAGCAATGCTCCAGAAAGTAACCACCGTGTCCCTGCTCGCGATCGCGCTCACAGTGGCTGCGTGCAACACCGTTCGCGGCGCCGCCCGCGACGTCAACTCGGTAGCGAACTGCACCGAAAACACGATGAACGGCAACAACTGCTGACGGTTCAGTAGACAGACAGCTGCTTGATGATTCATTGTCGTTCCGGACGTCGAACGGAGGAACGAACATGGTTCAGAAGCTGGTTGCGGTTGCGTTGGTGGGGGCGTGCCTCGCCATTGCCGCATGCAATACGGTGAGGGGCGCAGCGACCGACGTCGGCTCGGCCGCGAACTGCACCGAGAATGCAATGCACGGCGGGCGCTGCTGAGGCGCCGGCCGACCGTCCGAAAAAGAAAACCCCGCCGGATCGCTCCGGCGGGGTTTTTGTTGTCTTGGCCCCCGCACGGGGGAAATTTGAGACTAGCTCTGCAGATAGTCGCCTGCATCCGCATCCAGGCCGTGGCCGCTGGGCGCGACCTCAGCCAGCGGATCGTCGCCCGTTCCGGTATCCTCGCGCGGCGTCCGCGCGAGCTCGGCCGCACGAAGCTCCTCGGCCGAATCCGGCGCGATGAGGGCTTCCTGCATCCGGCGCTGGGCCGCACGCAGGGCGGTGTCGCGCGATGAGGCCGCCACGCGCAGGCGGTTCATGCCGGCGCCGGTCCCTGCCGGGATCAGCCGGCCCACGATCACATTCTCCTTCAGGCCCTCGAGCGTGTCGACCTTGCCCTGCACCGCGGCCTCGGTGAGGACTCGCGTGGTCTCCTGGAACGAGGCCGCGGAGATGAAGCTGCGCGTCTGGAGCGACGCCTTGGTGATGCCGAGCAGCACCGGCTTCCCTTCCGCCTTCTTCTGCTTCTTCTCGAGCCGCGAGTTGGTCTCGTCCATCTCCAGGCGGTCGACCTGCTCGCCGGCGAGCAATGTCGTGTCGCCGCCGTCGGTGATCTCGACCTTCTGCAGCATCTGGCGAACGATCACCTCGATGTGCTTGTCGTTGATCTTCACGCCCTGGAGCCGGTAGACCTCCTGGATCTCGCTCACGAGATATTCGGCGAGCGCCACCACGCCGAGCACTTCGAGGATGTCGTGCGGATCGGGTGAGCCGCCGACGAGATTCTCGCCGCGCTTCACGAAGTCGCCTTCCTGGACCTCGATCATCTTCGACTTGGGAACGAGATACTCGACCGGCTCGGACCCGTCCTCGGGCACGATCGCGATCTTCCGCTTCGCCTTGTAGTCGCGCATGAAGGTGACCTTGCCGGACACCTTCGCGATGATCGCATTCTCCTTGGGCTTGCGGGCCTCGAACAGCTCGGCGACGCGCGGCAGACCGCCGGTGATGTCGCGCGTACGCGCGGCTTCACGCGGCATTCGGGCGAGTACCTCGCCGGCCTCCACCTGCTGCCCGTCCTCGACCGCGACGATCGCGCCCGAAGCCAGCCGGTAGACGCCCGCTTCCTTCGCTTTCGCGCCGGTCAGGGTCAGGCGCGGATGAAGCGCCTCCTTCTTCGACTTGCTGCCGGTATCTTCGGTCACCACGCGCTGCGTGATGCCCGTCGATTCGTCGACCTGCTCGGTCATCGTCCGGTTTTCGATCAGGTCCTGGTACTTCACGGTACCGGCCTTCTCGGTGATGACCGGGCTGAACGACGGGTCCCACTCGGCGATGCGGTCGCCTCGGCTGACGATATGGCCGCTCTCGCACAGCAGATGCGCGCCGAAAGGCACGCGGTGCGTCGATAGCTCGCGCCCGTCCATGTCCAGGATCGCAATCTCGCCCGAGCGCGACAGCGACAGGTGCCGGCCGCGCGGGTCGACGATCGTCGGCATTTCGCGAAGCTCGATCGTGCCGTCGACCGGCGATTCGAGGTTCGACTGCTCGTTGAGCTGCGCCGCGCCGCCGATGTGGAAGGTCCGCATCGTCAGCTGCGTGCCCGGCTCGCCGATCGACTGGGCGGCGATCACTCCGACCGCCTCGCCGATGTTGACCGGCGTGCCACGCGCGAGGTCGCGCCCGTAGCACTTGCCGCAGACGCCCTGCGTCGACGCGCAGACCAGCGGCGAGCGGATTTTCACGCCTTGGAGCCCGATCTCTTCGATCTTGGCAACCATCGCTTCGTCAAGGAGCTCGCCTTCAGGAATGACGACCTCGCCGGTCTTCGCATCGACGATGTCCTCGGCCGTGGTTCGCCCGAGCACGCGGTCGGCGAGCGACGCAATCGTGGCGCCGCCCTGGACGATCGCGCGCATCTCGAGCGCACGGTCGGTGCCGCAATCCTCCTCGATGATCACCGCGTCCTGCGACACGTCGACGAGGCGGCGGGTCAGGTAGCCCGAGTTCGCCGTCTTGAGCGCCGTGTCCGCGAGGCCCTTGCGGGCGCCGTGGGTCGAGTTGAAATATTCGAGGACGGTCAGACCCTCCTTGAAGTTCGAGATGATCGGCGTTTCGATGATCTCACCCGACGGCTTGGCCATGAGGCCGCGCATGCCCGCGAGCTGCTTGATCTGGGCCTGCGAGCCACGGGCTCCGGAGTGCGCCATCATGTAGATCGAGTTCAGGTCCGCCTGGCGTCCGTCGGGACGCTTCGGAGTCGCCGAAATCTCCTTCATCATCGCGCTTGCGACCTGGTCCCCGCACCGCGACCAGGCGTCGATCACCTTGTTGTACTTTTCCTGCTGGGTGATCAGGCCGTCCTGGTACTGCTGCTCGTAATCCTTCACGAGCGTCCGAGTGTCCTCGACCAGCTTCTCCTTGGCCTTGGGGATGACCATGTCGTCCTTGCCGAAGGAAATGCCGGCGTGGAATGCGTGGCGGAAACCAAGCTGCATGATCGCGTCAGCGAACAGCACGGTCTCCTTCTGGCCGGTGTGGCGATAGACGATGTCGATGACGTCGCCGATCTCCTTCTTGGTCAGGACGCGGTTGACGGTCTCGAACGGCACCTTGTGGCTCTTCGGCAGAGTCTCGCCGAGCAGCATGCGCCCGGCCGTCGTCTCGAAGCGCTTCATCTCCTGTTCGCCGGCCTCGTTGGTCTGCGGAACGCGGCTGATGATCTTGGTGTGAAGCGTGACCGCCCCGGCGGCGATCGCCTGGTGGACCTCGGCCATGTCGCTGAGCATCATGCCCTCGCCCGGCTCACCCTCCTTCTCGAGAGAAAGATAGTAGAGGCCCAGGACCATGTCCTGCGACGGGACGATGATCGGCTTGCCGTTCGCGGGCGAGAGGATGTTGTTGGTCGACATCATCAGCACGCGCGCTTCCAGCTGGGCCTCGAGGCTCAGCGGGACGTGGACCGCCATCTGGTCGCCGTCGAAGTCGGCGTTGAACGCGGCGCAAACCAGCGGGTGAAGCTGGATCGCCTTGCCCTCGATCAGCACCGGCTCGAACGCCTGGATGCCGAGGCGGTGGAGCGTC
>Ga0207690_10002740_pt1 | contig 10642 bp, 7 predicted proteins | sample KBSC23metaG_FD_184315 | JGI IMG/M metagenome (GOLD analysis project Ga0207690, IMG submission 184315) | Corn rhizosphere microbial communities from Kellogg Biological Station, Michigan, USA - KBS C2-3 metaG (SPAdes) (version 2) | ecosystem: Host-associated > Plants > Roots > Rhizosphere > Soil ...
CAGATGCTGCGCAACGAGATGTCGGGTTTCGCGCTCGCATTGCCATTTGCCGTAGACGCCCAGCAATTGGGCGTTCAGTACTTCGCGGCGCTGGCGCTCGATCAGGTGCGGCCAGAGGATGACGTTGATGGCGCCCGTTTCGTCTTCGATGGAAACGAAGATCGTGCCATTGGCCGTGCCCGGCCGCTGCCGAACCGTGACGATGCCGCAGGCGCGCGCCAATTGCCCGTTGCGGTAGCCGGCCAGCGTGGCGGCGGTGGAAAAACGCATGCGCTCGAGCCGGGGACGCAGCAGGCTTACCGGATGGCTCTGCAATGAGAGCCCCAGGCTGCCGTAATCGGCCATCACCTCTTCACCGATGGGCGGCGCGGGCAGCACGAGCGGCGCTTCCACCGGGCGAGCCTGACGCAGCAGCGCGTGATCCTGGCCGGGCTCCTGCAGCGCGAGCGTCTGCCACAGGGCTTGGCGGCGATGCCCGGCCAGTGGCTTGAGCGCATTGGCAGCGGCCAGCACGTTCAGGTCATGACGATCAAGCGCGGCGCGGTGGGCCAGATCCTCCACGCTGGTGAACGGCGCTTGGGCGCGGGCGGCTTCGATGCGCTCGGCAGCCGGCCGTCGCATGCCGCGGATGCGGCTCAAACCGAGGCGGATGTCGGGCTGCCTCACACCATCATCATCGCCATCATCGCCATCGGTGCGGGGGTGCAGCGTGCTGTCCCATGCGCTGGCCGTCACATCTGCGGGCAGCACGCGCACATGGCTGCGCCGCGCCTCCTGTACCAGTTGCGATGGCGAATAGAACCCCATCGGCTGGCTGTTGAGCAACGCTGCAAAGAACGCCGCCGGCTCGTGGCATTTCAGATAGCTGCTGACGTAGGCCAACTTGGCAAAGCCCGCCGCATGGCTTTCGGGGAAACCGTATTCGGCAAAGCCCTCCATCTGCTTGCACAGCGCTTCAACGAAGGCGCGGTCATAGCCCTTTTCCTCGACCATCACCTGCACCAGGCGCTCCTGATGCTGCGTGAGGTTGCCCTTGCGCTTCCACGCAGCCATATCGCGACGCAGACGATCCGCCTCGTCAGCGGTGAAATCGCCGGCATCCATGGCGATCTGCATGACCTGCTCCTGGAAGATCGGCACGCCCAGCGTGCGCTTCAACACGCCCTCCACCTCCTTGCCGGGGTACGTCACGCAATTGGTATCGCCATTGCGCTCCGCTTCGCGACGTTGCAGGTAGGGGTGCACCATGCCGCCCTGGATCGGCCCCGGACGCACGATGGCCACCTGGATCACGAGGTCGTAGTACTTGCGCGGGCGCAGACGCGGCAGCATCGATTGCTGCGCGCGCGATTCGATCTGGAACACGCCAATGGTCTCGGCGCGGCAGATCATGTCGTAGGTCTCTTTGTCGTCATCGCGCAGGTTCTGCATGACGAGCTTGTCGATTGCACCGTAGTGCTCGCGCCGCCCGGGCAGCGCGTCGAGCATGTCGAGCGTGCGTCGGATGGCAGTCAGCATGCCCAGCGCCAGCACGTCCACCTTCAGCAGGCGCAGCGATTCAAGATCGTCTTTATCCCACTGGATGACGCGGCGATTTTCCATCGCCGCGTTCTCGATCGGCACCAGGCGCGAGAGCTTGCCCTGCGCAATCACGAACCCGCCCACGTGCTGCGACAGATGGCGCGGAAAGCCGCGCAGCTCATCCATCAGTTTGGCCCAGCGCAGCACCAGCGGGGACTCCGGGTCCAGACCCTGCTGGCCGGCGCGCTGGGCAAACTCTTTGCGGCTGTCCCACCATGCTTGCCCCTTGGCCACCTGTTCGATGATGCCCAGATCAATGCCCAGCGCGCGGCCAACATCGCGCAACGCGCTGCGCGTGCGGTAGGTGATGAGCGCAGCGGCCAACGCGGTGCGTGTCACGCCGTACTTGTTGTAGATGTATTGGATGACCTCTTCGCGGCGCTGGTGCTCGAAATCGACGTCGATGTCGGGCGGCTCGTTGCGCGCGCGTGAAAGAAAACGTGCGAACAGCGTGTTGCCGCTGTCGGGGTTCACCTCGGTGATCCCCAGGCAATAGCAGACCGCCGAGTTGGCCGCCGAACCGCGCCCTTGGCAGAGGATGTGCTGGCTGCGGGCAAACTTGACCACGTCGTAGACGGTCAGGAAGAACGGCTCGTAGCCCAGCTCGGCAATCAGCGCGAGTTCTTCCCCAATCTGCGCGAGCACCTTGCTCGGCACACCATCCGGATAGCGCCGCGTAGCACCCGCCATGGTTTCGGCACGCAGGTATTCGGCAGGGGTCATGCCTTCTGGCACGACTTCGCTCGGGTATTCGTATTGGATGTCGTCGAGCGAAAAATTGCACAGTGCGGCCAGCTCTACCGTCCGGCGCAATATCTTGGCGCCGCGCTCGCCTTGATAGAGGAACGCGAGCTGCATACGCGTGCGCATCGCCTGTTCCGCGCTGGGGGCGAGTTCCAGCCCGCATTCGGCAAGCGGCTTGGACAAGCGGATGGCGGTCAGCACGTCGTGCAACGGCTTGCGCTGGCGCGTGTGCATCTGTACGCCGCCGGTGGCGACCATGGGCACGTCGGCCTGCTCGGCCACCGCTACAACCGTGCCGCGATGGCGATCATCCGCATGGCGCAGCGGCAGTTCCAGCGCCATCGATAGCCGATCGCCGAACACGTGCTGACACCACGTCGTCTGGGCCAGCAGTTGCTGCGGGTCGGAGTCGTAATCGGGCAGCAGGATCGCCAGGCAGTCAGGCACGCCGCGCAGGTGGGCGAGTTCACCCTTGGGCGCGGCCAGGTCATCGGCCAGCAGGCGGTACGCACCCTTGGGCGCGGCCAGCCGCGCATGCGTGATGACCTCGCTCAGATTGCCATAGCCCTCGATGTTCTGCGCCAACAGCACCAGCCGCAGCCAGGGCTCGCCGTGGGCATCGCGCACGGTGAAACGGCTGCCGATGATGAGCTTCAGTTCGTATTCCTTGGAGGCCACGAGCGCACGCGCGGTACCCGCCACGGAGCATTCGTCTGTCAACGCCAGCGCCTGGTAACCGTACAGCTTGGCGCGCTCCACCAACTCGTGCGGATGCGATGCGCCGGTCAGAAACGTGAAATTGCTGATGCAGTGCAGCTCTGCATAATCGGGCAAGCGGATGGGGAGCGGCGTATTCGTGGCCATGACGCTTTAGCCGAACAGGCCGTGCAGATACCAGCGGGCAGCATCCTCCCCCGCGCCTCCCGCGCTGGCCTGGGCAGCGGAAACACGCTCGCGATACACCCAGTAGCGCACGCCCTCTTCGCCTTCTGCGATGAAGTAATCGCGCTTGATGAGGTCGTCGTCCCACCAGCCGGATTCGATGCGCTCGGGCATCGACACCAGCCGCAACAGCCCGCGGTAATACGGATAGTGTTGGCGTGTCAGCAGCGGGATCGGCTTCTCCAGCAGCCACAGCGGCCGCTCGGGCTGCTGCGTGTGCCATTGCGTCAGTGCCTGGCGCGCGGCGGCGCGGCTGTGCGCGGTGGTGGCAGCGTTCACCTCGGCCCAGTGGTTGGCGCGCTCGGGGCGGTGGTCCGCACATGGCTGCGGGTGACGCACGTTCTCGGCACCCAACCGGGCGATGAGCGTATCGACCAGGCGTGCGGCATCTTCAGCGCGGCCATCGGGCTCGGGAAACAGCGATTCCGTGGGCGGCGCGAGCGGCGTGGCGTCGGCCACCGTCAGGCGCAGCTCGACCACCGGGGCGATCAGCGTGAGCCGGTGCACGCGCTCGTGCAGCACGCGCGACAGGTGCGCCAGCGTGCGGACGGGCTGCGCCAGCGCAATCTCCACCGGTGTGGAAGACGCGGCATCCTCGCTGCTCCGGCCGCGCCGGCGTTCATGTTCCAGCGTGAGCCGATACGTCTTGGCGCCCAGTTGATGCGCCGAAAGCCACCCCACCAGTTGCAGCAGCAGTTGCTCCGATGCGGCCAGCACACCTTCGGCGCTATCGATACGGCCCGGCAGTTCCAGCGGCACATCAAAGCGCAGCGGCGCGGTAAACCACGTGAAGCTCTCGTGTCCGTTGCCATACGCCGCGTCGAGCGTATCGATCAGCAGCGGCCCGCAACGACGACGCAGGCCGCTACGCGGCAGATCGCGCAAGTCGGCCAGCGTGCGGCAGCCGAGGCCTTCGAGCCAATCGGGCCGCGTAAGACGCGCCACTGCATCCACCGACAATTGATCGAGCAACGCCGACAAACGCTCTTGTCGCACCGCACGCCGCACACAGCCCTGGCGCACCGCCGTACGACGACGCCCACCATGCACCGGCGCAGGCCGTGCACTGGCAAGCCATGCCGCACCGCGCGCCGTCGGCCCGGCACCGAGCTGCGGCATGGCGCCTAGCCGAACTGCACAATATTTCACCGCCCGGCACAACGCACGATGCCCGCCAAACAGGCGCAAGCTGGCCTCGACCTCTAGCAGCACGGTTCCTTCGTCCACCACGTCCAAGGTGACATGCGGCGTGAATGCCAGCAGCGCCAGCGCCAGCGATTGCATCAATCGCGCCTCAAGTGCCAAGTCGCGATCAAGCTGTATGGCGTGCGGCACCAGCGCCTGTGCGCCCGCCCGGCGCAGGCCTGCATGTACGCCTTCGCGCATCGCCAGACGGTTGGCCGACACCACGCGCTCCTGCTCCAGCACCACCACCGGCAAGGGCAGCGCGGCCGGGTCAGACCACTGGGGTCGAAGCGCGTCGAGTGGGAGACGGGGCAGATGCACCGCGATCCAGAACGGCATGATCGGGGATATCCTGATCGGATGCGTTCGACAAGGCATCGAACGCAACAGAAGACGAAGGAGAAGAAAGCGCAGCCAGCAGCGCCGCGGTGGCCGGGTCCATGGTGAACGGTGCGACGGGTTGCGCAGGCAGCGGACGCACGGAAGCGCGGCCTGCCCGTAGCGGATCGGCCAGCGGCAGCAGCAACGGGGTTTCACGCAGCGGCCCGCGCCGCTTGTGGAAGAGGATGGACAGTGCATCGCCACCCGACGGCTCCAGCCCCAGCCGCAGTACCGCCGGCGATGACTCGCGCAGCGCTTGCGCCGGACGGAACACCCAGATGGCGCTCTCGCCTGCCTGGGCCAGTACCTGCAGCCGGCGCAGCGCTCCGGGGCGCGCCTGGTTCAACCAGATCAGCACGCCGCCAAAGGCCTGACTGCGTACGATCTGTTCAGCGGCCCACAGCAGGTCAGCCTGCTTGTCGGCACGCACCCAGACAATCTGTTCAGGAGAGAAATCCCAGCCCACAAGCCGCACTGCGTTAGGCAGATACGGTGGGCTGACCAAGGCGATGCGCCCAGCCCCCGTGCATAGCGTGGACAGAGCCGGACGCAGCAAACGGCATTCGCCGATGCCGGGTTGCGGGCACAGCAACTCAGTTAACCCGCCGAGCGGCCAGCCGCCGCCGGGAAGTTCAACGTTCAGCGTGGCATAACCGGTCGTCAGGACGCGGCCGCCGCCCCGCGCCAGACTGCCTGCACGCCACAGTGCCGGATGCAGCGTTTCGGGTGACAACACCGTCCGGGCTTTCTGCGCAGGAAAACGTGGCCCGCACGCCGCACGCCCTGCGGTGACGGGGCGTTCCGCCATATCTTCGGCGAGAAAAAGAGACGGGGGCGACGCAAACATGAAAACACCAAGGCAAGTCGAGAAATACTGTATGGATATACAGTATCACAACTTTCCTTGACGCAAATCTGTTTTGAACGAGGGTTGGAAGTTGGTGCCTGAAGTGCTCCAGTGCTTCAAGGTAAAACTCGCTGCAAATTATCCAGATTCCCACCGAAAAGTGCATCAAGCTTACCTTTCACGCAATTGCCCCGACTTTTGCTTCGCCGGCATGCTCGACGGGGGCCAGCGATACCGCCGAGTGCATCCGCGCGTAGGCGCAGGAGTACTCCAGCTCGCCTGAGGCTTGGGCATGGATGGTGAAAAGAGGTTGTCCAGCCCTCACCTGGTCGTGCAACCTCGTATGCATCTCAACGCCTGCCACTTGGCGCATTGGCGCGCCTGCCAGCTTCGCGATGCGGGCAAGATGGCGGTTGTCGATATCAATGACAAAGCCGTCCTGCTCAGCCACGACATCGCGTCGGAAGATCGCTTCGCCCGGCACACGCAGGCCTCCTTGCGCTTCGCAGATTTCCTCGAACTTGCGCCACGCGGCGCCGCTGTCCAGCACGCCTGCGGCCATCTCAAGTCCCGCCCCCTGCTCCGCCGCATCGCAAAACTCCAACAGCGCGGCAGCAAGCAGCAGCGACCGCTCCCGCAGGTCGAACGGCGCCGTGGAAGAGCGTTGGAGGACAGCCAGAACATCTCGCGCTTCCAGCGCCGGACCGATCCCGCGACCGACGGGCTGAGAACCATCCGTGCGCACGACCATGACGTGCACGCCAAACGCTTGCGCCACGCGCTCAAGAAGCATGCGCAAACGCTCCAGATCCTGCAGTCGGCGCACCTTCGCCGTCGGCCCAACAGGGACGTCGATCAAGACATGGGTAGACCCTGCCGCGATCTTTTTGGAAAGAATGGAGGCCACCAGTTGGGCATCGCTGTCCACATCCAACGCCCGTTCCACGCGAATGAGTACATCGTCCGCTGGGCTAAGGCTCAGCGCACCACCCCATGCGAGCGAAGCGCCCACTCGATCGACAACGCGCCGCAACTCCGTGGCGCTCAACGCAACACGCGTCAGTGTCTCCATTGTGTCGGCGGTACCAGCCGGTGACGTGATGGCACGTGATGATGTCTTGGGCAGCAACAGGCCCGCGGCCGCTGCAATGGCCACAACGATCGGGCTGGTGCGGTTACCTGGCAAGCCTCCCACGCAGTGTTTGTCCGCCACGACAGTGCGGCCCCATGTAAGACGCTCGCCAGAATCGACCATGGCTTGTGTAAGGTCGATCGTCTCCTTGACGCTCATGCGTCCGCCTGCGCAAGCGCTCAGAAACGCGGCGATGTGCACATCTGCATACCGCTCCTTTGCAATATCGCTGACAACGCTTGCCAGCTGATGCGTATCCAGATGCGATCCGTAAATCTTGGCACGTACTGCCCGCAGCGATTCCAGTGCCGGCGCATGGCCAACGCTCACGACATCACCGGGCCGCGCCATCAGCGTCTCGACGGCGCTCATGGACAGGCTGACCTCGCACATCTCCAACAAGTCGGAGCCGACGAGATTGAGCGTGGCAATCAACGACCGTTGACCAATCCCCACCTCTACCCGGGCTTGCGCCCTGAACCCTTCGGCCCGGCAGATCGCGCAATCGGGATGCATGTAGATGACGTGCTCCTGCCAGGTGTCGATGCCCAACGGCTTGAAGGTCAGCCGATCAGGCAGCGCCGTCATCTCAGGCGGAGCAAACATGGCCGCGGCTCCCGAACAACTTACAGGCGAAAACGGAAGTGGCCGCTGTGCAGGGTGATCTGCTTGGCCCCCGTCATCTCGAACATGGCTCTGGCAACGGCCTCGATGTCGTTTCGGTGGCCTGAGAAGGCCTGTACCAAGTCTTCCGAACGGCATGATCTGGCGCCGAAGTGGTCTTCGAGCGCCTCTGCGGTAATGGCGTAAGTGGCGTTGCTGCCGTCCACCGACGCGCCACACTGCAGCGCCGGGCCAGCCGCGCAGTAGGTTGGTTCACCGGCCGGAAACTCAATCTGTTTCATGATGCATCTCACGGGGTTGGGGGCTTGCTATGACCAGCGTAAGAACTCCGCCACTACAGGACAAGGCGCTGTGTGGCTGCGGGCAGAGGTAGATCAAACAAGGGCGAGATCGCCGCGGCAATCGGTTCCGTCAGATCGATGCGATTGGACGGGTGTGCAATGGTGTCGCAGGTGATCACGTCAGCAGCGACGGCACTCAGCTCGCTGTAGGCACCGGCAGCGAACACGGCATGGACGCCCACGCACAGAGGGCGCTGAAGCCCCGCGCGCTGCAGTTGCTCGGCCGCCGCAATCATGGTGCGGCCAGTGGAAATGATGTCGTCCACCAACACCGGCGTAAGGTCCAAATTCACATCGGGGCTGACCGCCTGGACTTCGACGTTCCATGCGTTGTGACGGGTCTTGCTTAGGACAGTCCAGGGCGCAGCGCAAAGGCCAGCCACATGCTCGACCCACTGGCGGCTTTCTTCGTCGGGCCCGACCAGCAGCGGGGTTCGCACATGAGCCTGTATCCATGCGGCCACGGCAGGCGCCGCCTGCACCGTGGTGGCAGGCATGCCATAGATGTCCGACAGGTTCGGAATGCGATGCAGGTGCGGGTCCACCGCGACCAGCCAATCGAAATAGCGCGTTAGCAACTCGGCAAAGTGCTGCGCAGCGCAGATCTCCCCCGGCTGAAAGGTGGAGTCCTGCCGCATATAGGCCAGATAGGGTGCGACCAGCCCGACGCGGCGCGCTCCGCCTTCGTGGGCGGCAATCGCAAGCCAGAGCAACGGCAACACTTTCTCGTCAGGCCGGTCCAACGTACAGACAATGACAACCTCTGCATCGTCTACCGGTGTCTGCAGTTGCACATGGAATTCGCCGTCGGGAAAGCGCGCCATCCTGGCATGCCCGATTTCCGCATGCAGCGGCATCGCCAGTCGGGCGGCAGCGGCCTGGTTGCCAGGCGCCGCCAGCATGACGCGCCGTGGCGCCTTGCCGGTCATCGCAGACGTTGACATCAGCGGTTTCATCGTCAGCTCAGCACATAGGCTTGCCGGTACTCGGGCATGCTCACCGGCCATCGCAGTTCACGCTCGATGCGCTGGCGCAGGGCATCACTAGCGGCAGGTTCACCGTGAACGATGAAGGTCTGCTTTGGCGCACGCGTGAAGCCGCGCAACCAAGCCATCAGCTCGTTGGCATCGGCATGGGCGGAGAGATTCGCGATCTGCTCGACCGTGGCACGGATAGCGATTTCTCGACCATGCACACGCAATTGCCGCTGACCGGCCAGCAGCGCCGCGCCGCGCGTGCCTGCGGCTTGAAACCCGGACATCAGGATAGCGTTGCGCCTGCCCCCGCCGAAGCTCTTGAGGTGATGCAGAACACGGCCGCCCGTGGCCATGCCGCTGGCCGCGAGGATGATCTTCGGCGTGCGATCGCTGCCCAATTGCATCGATTGCTGCAGGCTTTGCACTGGAACAGCCAGGGCACAGGCCGCCTGGCAGTCCGCTGCATTGATATGCAACTCGTCGACATGGCGAGCAAATACCTCGGTGGCACGCTCGGCCATCGGGCTGTCGAGATAGATCGGCACGTGCGGAATTCGATGTTGGCGAATCAGCATATAGAGGCAATACAGCAATGCCTGGGTCCGTCCAACCGCAAATGCTGGAATCAGCAGGGTGCCGCCCTGCCCGATCGTCCGGTGCACGATGCGCTCGAGTTCATCGAGTGGATCACCCGGTGGATGCAACCGATCTCCATAAGTGGATTCCACCAGCAAGGTGTCAGCCTCGGCAACGGGTTCGGGCGGACGCATGACCGGATCGGTCTGCCGCCCCAGATCGCCCGAGAAGACGATGCACCGCCCCTCTGCAAGCAGCGTCACCGTGGAAGCACCAATGATGTGTCCAGCGCGATGAAACTCCGCCTCGACCCCATCGACCACAGAAAAGCGTTCCCCATAGCCCACCGGATGAAGTCTGCACAGCGCTTGGGCAGCGTCGTGCTCATCGTAGAGGGGCAAGGCAGGATGGTGACGCGAGAAGCCCTGTGCATTGGCGTACTGCGCATCTTCAACTGCCAGCCGCGCGCTGTCGGGCAGCAGGATGTTGCACAACTCCGCTGTGCCCTTCGTACAGTAGATGGGACCACGAAAGCCGTTGCGAACCAGCAGCGGCAGATAGCCACTGTGGTCAATATGGGCGTGCGTGAGAACCACCGCATCGATGTGGTGGGGGTTGACGGCAAGCTCGTCCCAATTGCGCAGCCGCAATGACTTGTAGCCCTGGAACAAGCCGCAGTCGACCATCACGCGATGCTCGCTGGTCTCCAGCACATACTTCGAGCCGGTCACCGTTTCGGTGGCCCCGAGAAACTGTAGCCGCACGCGTCGCCCCTGTGCTCAGCGAATGGTGACGCGTTGCTGCGGCGAAGCTTCCTTCTTGGGCAGCGTCACGCGCAGCAGGCCGCCTTCGTAGGTCGCTTCCACCTTGTTTTCGTCAACGACTGCATCCAGCGTGAACATACGCTGCATCGATCCGGCGTAGCGCTCGCTGCGGATGATGCGCTCGCCCTCCTTCTTCTCGGACTGGCGTTCCACCTTGGCCGAGATCATCACCGTGCCGCGATCGACTGTCACGTCGATATCTTCCTTTTTCGCGCCCGGGATTTCCGCGACGACGTTGTACGCTGTGTCGGACTCCGTCACATCGACCTTGAACGGCAGGGCACCCTCCATACCGCCGCGGAACGAGCGCAGAAGTCCTTGGAAAATATCGCCCACCGGTTCGATTGCGAACGGGTCGTAACGCCTGAGTTGGCTCATGGCTGCCTCCTGATGAATGGCCCCATCACCGGCGGGGGCCGACACATTCATCGTGGCACGGCAGGTCGGGCACGTTTTGCGGCAGATCAACTGCGGGGCGCAATGACCTC
>Ga0207690_10002743_pt1 | contig 10634 bp, 4 predicted proteins | sample KBSC23metaG_FD_184315 | JGI IMG/M metagenome (GOLD analysis project Ga0207690, IMG submission 184315) | Corn rhizosphere microbial communities from Kellogg Biological Station, Michigan, USA - KBS C2-3 metaG (SPAdes) (version 2) | ecosystem: Host-associated > Plants > Roots > Rhizosphere > Soil ...
CTGAAAACAATGGTGGACCCTGGGATATCGCGGTCGATTCGGCGGGCAACGTCTACGCGCTCGACGAAAACATCAGCTTTTTCCACCATGGCAGGGTCGTCTATTTCACGCCGTCAGCTTTCCCGCCCACCTCCGGGACGAAATACAGCGCCCCGGTCAAAGTGGCGGCTGTCGGTGCTCCGTACTTCCAGACCACCGGGGGTGCGCTGCGTGCGATCGGTCTAAATCCTGCCAACGACCACCTCTACGTCGCGCAAAAAGAACCAGCCGAATTAACCGAATTTGCCTCGGCTGCGGAAGGGTCGAAAGTGCTTCGCTCCGACTTCGCGCCCGTGGCAACGAGCGAAATCACGGATGTGGAAGCTTACGGCGCGAACGACGATATCTATCTCACTTCCTCGAGCTCGGTCATGGTCGTCGACCCATCCGGAGGCGAAATCCTCACCGAAATCACCGGCAGCGGCAGCCTCCAGGGACCGTTCGAAGCCAACGGGCTGAATGGGATCGCGGTCGATCAGATGAATGGCCATGTGATCGTCCTCAGCAACCCGACCCGGCTGGACGAGTACGACGCCTCCGGCGCCTTTGTCGGCCAGTATCCGATCACGGTCATACCATCCGACTTCAACGGCAAGGTGGCGCTCGAAAGTCCGGGTGGACCGGGGGGCGGCGATCTGTTCGTCGCCCACACCGATCACGTGGAGGCCTTCGGGCCGCTCGCCTACGGCGAACCGCCGCAGGTCGTGACCGGTTTCGCAAGCGCCGTCGGCGGTGGCGCCGCAACCTTGAACGGCACCGTCAACCCCGGCGGCGCCGAACTCGCTGCCTGCCGCTTCGAATACGAGACCGAAGCCCAGTACCAGACGGACGGCGAAAGCTTCGCGGCGGCCAGCCTGGCTCCCTGCGAGGAGAGCCTCGCGTCGATCGGCAAGGGCGCCTCAGCCGTGCCCGTCCACGCCGACCTGAGCGGCCTCGACCCGGAAGGGCGCTACCGCTTCCGGCTCTTTGCCGAAAGCAAATACGGCACCGGCGCGGGCGATGGGGGCGTCTTCGGCCCGCCGCTCGTGGCGACCGGCAGCCCCCACCCGGTCCTCTTCGAGGAAGCGACCGTGCGGGCGGAAATCGATCCGTCGGGGCTGCCGACCCGGTATTGGGTCGAATACGGGACCGATGAAAGCTACGGCCACAGCACCGCGGTGGTCGAACTGGAACCCGGCGCCGGCCCGAGCGAAGTTGCGGTCCATCTCTTCGGCCTTCAAGAAGCCACCGCCTACCACTACCGCTTCGTCGTCGAAAACGAAGCGAAAACCGTGAACGGTCCCGATCGGACCTTCGAAACCGTTGCCAGGCACGCGGCGGAAGCCTGCCCCAACCCCGAATACAGAATCGGTTTCTCCGCGAACCTTCCCGACTGCCGCGCCTACGAGCTGGTGACGCCCGCCGACACCCGCGGCATGGAACCCTATTCGGGTCAAACTCCGATCAACACCTGGGAGGTGCCACCGAGCGGCGCGGGGGCCGGCGAAAGCGTTGCCTTTGCGGTCAACGGAACCCTGCCCGGCTTCGACGGCAGCGGCCGGGTCGACTTTTACCGGGCCAGGCGCGGAGAAGGCGCGCATCCGGCGGGGGGCTGGAGCAGCAGCCTTTTCGGGCCCTCCTACGCCGAGATCGGCGGCGGCGAGCCAATCCGGAGCGGCATGGCCGCGGACCAGGGATATTCGACCTGGGGCCTGGAATCGCTCGAAACGGTCGACGGCACGCTCGCCGACGGCGATTACCTCCGCGTCCCCGAGGGCGTCGCCTCCGAGGAATGCGGTTCGCAGGGATCGCCGCATTTCGAATTGATCGGCTGCGGAGGCCTCGGCACCGATCCGAAAGCCGACCCCGAGTTCATCGCCTCCGGCGGCGCCCACGTCATCTTCAGCTCCAAGGCCCACCTCGAGGAAGGGACGCCCCTCGCCGCCACCGAAACCAAGGCGATCTACGACCGCGCGGCGGGAAGCCCACACGCGGGCGTGCTCTCGCTCAGGCCGGACGGCCTCCCGTTCGCAGCCGGCGAAAACGCGACCTTCATCGCCGCGACCGAAGACGGCTCCGTTGTGGTCTTCGAGGTCGGCGGCACGCTGTACGAGCGCAGGGATGGCGAAACGGTCGAGGTCGCCGCCTCCCCGCAGTCCTTCGCCGGCCTCTCGGGAGACGGCTCGCGCGTCTTCTACGCGCAGACGCTCGTCGGCGAAAAAAATCCAGATCCGGCTCCGCTCCTGCTCTGCGACGTGGTGGCCGGACCCTGTGCCGGCCCCGGCGCCCAATCGCCGACGAAGGTCACTCCGGAAGGCGCCATGGGTCGCTTCGTCGACGTCGCCCCCGATGGCTCAAGCGCCTACTTCACGTCCACCGAAGTCCTGGACGAAGCCGAAGAAGGCGTGGCCGGAGAAGACAACCTCTATTTCTGGGACGGCGGGCCGATCCGCTTCGTCGGCGAGCTCGATCCGCAGGACCTCGCCAACCACGGTTTCGAAGATCTCACCATCAACCTCGTCCGCTGGCTCGACGCGGTCGCTCCCGGCGGCAACCGTGGCTCCGCACCTGTTCGCAGCACGCCTGACGGCCAGGTCATTGTCTTCCAATCGCACGCCAAGCTCACTTCCTACGAAGACGAGGGCCACCCGGAGATCTACCGCTATGACGCCGAAGCGCCGGCGCCGGAACGGCTCGTTTGCGTGTCTTGCGACCCGACCGGCGCTCCTCCCGGCGGAGAAGCCAAGCTCGAGACGCTGGCCGGCGGTTCGCCGCATAGCGCCGCGGAGAGATCGACTCTCATATCGAACCTGACCGGCGACGGCAGGCGGGTCTTCTTCGAGAGCGACGAACGCCTGCTGCCCGAAGACGCGAACAGCGTCGGGGACGTCTACGAGTGGGAGGCGCAGAGAACGGCGGGCTGCGAAAGGTCGAACGGCTGCCTGGCGCTGATCTCCTCCGGCCAGGGCGAGACCGCCTCCCTCCTCTACTCGGCCACCAGCGACGGCTCGGACGTGTTCTTCCGCACCTCGGAGAAGCTCGTCGCCGCCGATCTCGCCGGCACCTCCTCGCTCTACGACGCCCGCGTCGACGGCGGCATTCCCGATGCGGTCGAAGAAGCGCCCTGCCAGGGCGACGCCTGTCAGGGATCCGGAAGCCCGCCGCCCGCCCTGCCCGGCCCCGCCACCACCGGCGCCGGCAATGGCAATGCGGAAGCTCCGCCCGGCCCCAAGCCCTGCCCGAAGGGCAAGCGCCGGGTGGGTGGCCGCTGTGTCGCCATCCACCACATGCACAGGCGCCACCACCGGCGCTCCCCGAACCGTCACCACCACCGTGGGAGGAACGCCCGATGATCCGCCGCCACGCCTTGACCGCCCTTTTCGCGCTGGCCGCCCTGGCCATCCTCGGCCCGATTCACGGGGCCGCCGCGGCCGAATGCGAACCGAAAGCCAGCTGCTTCGGCGTCGAATCGCTGAGCGCCTCGCTCTCGACCAGCCAGGCCGGCGCCCATCCCGACGTCAGCTTCAGCTTCGACATCACCCAGGACCCGGAATCGCCTCTCAACAAATCCGGCTTGCACGACAGCTACGCGCCCACCCGCTATGTGCGGGTCGACCTTCCGCCGGGGCTGCTGGCGGATCCGAATGTGCTCGGAGCGACGCAGCAGTGCACCGTGGCGGAACTGTCGGGCGGGATCGAAGGCGAATGCCCGAACGGCTCCCAGGTCGGCGTCACCAAGATCTACACCATCCTTCCGGCCGTCTTCTCGGAGCCCATCTACATGATGCAGCCGCCGGGCGGGGACGTGGTCGCCCGGCTCGGCTTCATCGCCGGTTTCCTCCCGACCTTCATCGACGTCCGCGTCCGCTCCGAAAGCGACTACGGCGTCACCTCCGAAATCGTCGATTCGCCCGCTGCGGCACGCCTGGTCCGCGCCGAAACCACCCTCTGGGGGGTACCCGCGGCTGCAAGCCACGACACGGAACGCTGCACCATCCAGGAAGCGACGAGCGGCTGCGTAGCCTCGCCCTCGCGGCCGCCGGGCTCCCGCCCGCTGCCCTTCTGGACCAATCCGACCCGCTGTGGGGTGCCGTTGTCGATGAGCGTCAGCGCCGCCAGCTGGGCCGAACCCGAACGGTTCGACACCAAGTCGGCCGAATTTCCGACGATCGCCGGCTGCAACAACCTCCCCTTCGGCCCCAGCCTCGAAGTCGAACCCACCTCGCATCGCGCCGCCGCGCCGACCGGGCTCGACCTGACGATCAAGCTGCCGGCGTCGGAAGGCGTCAACGTCCTCGAACCCTCCCAGACCCGCTACATGCGCTTCGACTTCCCCCAGGGGCTCTCGATCAACACCGGTTCCGCGGACGGGCTCGGCACCTGCTCCGCGCAGCAGGTCCGCTTCGAAGAAAACGCCGCCGCTGAATGCCCCGGCTCCGCCAAGCTCGCATCGACCGAATTCGACGTACCGGTCCTGGAACGCAACCTCAAAGGCGCGATCTACCTCAGAGAGCCCGAACCGGGCCACCCCTTCCGGATCTGGATCGTCGCCGACGACCTCGGGCTTCACCTCAAGCTTCCCGCGGAACTGGAAGTCGACAAAGCGACGGGCCAGATCCACTCGATCGTCCTCGGCGCGCCGAAACTCGAAGGTCTGCCGCAATCGCCGCTGCGCGAAGTCAAGCTCGAGCTCAAGTCGGGCTTCCGCGCGCCGCTGGTCAACCCTCAGCAATGCGGGGAATACCGCAGCCACTACGAATTCACCCCCTGGTCGGGCGGCCCGGCTGCCGTGGGCTTCACGAAGTCGTTCACGATCGACGAAGGCTGCGAAACCGGCGGCTTCAATCCGAAGCTGAGCGCCGGCTCCACCGACGCCCAGGGCGGCGCCTTCAGCCCCTTCCTCTTCACCCTGACGCGCGAAGACGGCGAACAGAACCCCCAGGGCCTCGACATCACCCTGCCTCAGGGCTTTGCCGCCGCGTTCACGGGCATCGCCCGCTGCGAAGGGGCAGCAGCGGAAACCGGCCAGTGCCCCGCCGACTCGCGGATCGGCAAGGTGGTCACCGCGGTTGGGGCCGGGCCGGCGCCGCTGTGGGTGCCGCAGCCGGGTAAGCGACCGACCGGCGTCTACCTCGGCGGCCCTTACAAAGGCGCGCCCACCAGCATCGTCGCCGTGGTCCCCAAGCAGGCTGGTCCCTTCGACTTCGGGGACGAAGTGGTGCGCTCGGCGATCTACGTCGACCCGACCACCGCACGCGCCACCGCCGTCACGGACCCCTTGCCGCAGATGATCGAAGGGATCCCGATCACCTACAAGACCATCAATGTCCAGCTCGACCGTCAGGACTTCGCTCTCAACCCGACCTCGTGTGCGCTGAAGCAGACGGAAGCCACCCTCACCTCGGTGCTGGGGGTCGTCGCGCACCCGACTTCCTCCTACGCCGCGGTCAACTGCGCGAAGCTGGCCTTCGAACCCGCCCTCAAGCTGAGCTTGCGGGGCGGCACCAAGCGCAGCGACCACCCTCAGCTGCGGGCCACTCTGAAGATGCCCCCAGGCGGCGCCAACATCGCCAAGGCCTCGGTTGCCCTGCCGCACTCCGAGTTCCTCGACCAGGGCTCGCTGAACCGTGTCTGCACCCGGGTGGAGTTCGCCGCCAAAGCTTGCCCGGCTGGTTCCGTCTACGGCACCGCGATCGCCAGGAGCCCGCTTTTCGACTTCCCGCTGACGGGCAACGTGTACCTGGGCACCGGCTACGGCCACAAACTCCCCGACCTGGTTGCCGAACTGAAAGGGCCTCCGTCCTTCCCGATCGAGATCGACCTCGACGGGCGCATTGACGAGATCCTCCGCAAGCTCCCCGACGGCGAACGGGTCGGGCTCATCCGCACCAACTTCGAAACCGCTCCCGACGCCCCGGTCTCCGAATTCTCCCTGGTGATGCGCGGCGGCAAGCAGGGACTGCTCGAAAACTCCGAAAATCTCTGCCTGCGGCCCCGCCGCGCCACCGTTGCCTTCACCGGCCAGAACGGCAAGGTGCAAAAGTCGCGCCCGGCGCTGAAGACCAGCTGCAAGCCCAAGAGACGCGGCGCCCGAAGGTAGCGCGAAGGGGGCGCCCGGATGACAGCCGTGCCTGCCATCGCCGCCCTCACCAAGAGCCGCGCCGTCCTTCGCGCTCAGCTCGAAGCGCACCGGCCCGAGATCGAACAGGCCGTCGCCGCTCGCGTCCATGCCATCTCCGACCCTCGAGAGGTGTCAGACTCGGCCTATCTTCAGGGTCTGCACGCTGCCCTGACCGGCGCCCTCGACTATGCCCTGGACGTCTTGGAGCGCGGCGAGCGCGGCGCCCCTGACGTACCTGCGAGCCTCCTGGTGCAGGCCCGCATGGCTGGGCGCAACGGGGTCGCCCTCGACACCGTCCTCCGCCGCTACTTTGCCGGCTACTCGGTCCTCACCGACTTCATCATTCGGGAGGCCGAGGATCTCCAGGGCGAGGTCCCCCTTCAGGATGTCCTCCGCAGCCAGGCCGCCGTTTTCGATCGCCTTCTCGCCGCGGTCTCGTGCGAGCATGGCCGTGAGACGCATGGCCGCCCGACGAACTCCCAGGAGCGCCGCCGCGAGTGCGTCGAGCGGCTACTTGCCGGCGAGCTCGTCGACCACACCGACCTCGGCTATGACATGGCCGGCCACCACCTCGGCTTGGTGGCTCACGGAGCCGCCGCCGCGGAGGCGTTCCGCGAGCTCGCCCGCGCAGTAGATCGCAGACAGCTCACCCTCGCGGGGGACGAGACCACGACCTGGGCCTGGCTTGGAGGGCGCCGGCCCGTCGATCTCCCGGAGTTGAAGGAGGTTCTCGCGGCGACCTGGCCGCCAGGGATCTGCCTTGCCCTTGGCGAGCCCGCTGATGGACTGGCAGGCTGGCGCCTCACCCACCAACAGGCCAAGGCCGCGCTGCCGATCGCCCTCCGTCGCGGGGACGCCCTGATTCAGTACGCCGACGTCGCCCTCCTCGCCTCGATGCTTCAGGACGACCTGCTTCTCACCTCGTTGCGGGAGCTCTATCTCGCACCCCTGTTGGCAACGCGGGACGGTGGTGAAGTGGCTCTCGACACGCTGCACGCCTACTTCGCCGCCGACCGCAACCTTTCCTCGGCTGCCGCGATGCTGGGCGTCAGCCGCCATACGGTCGCGAACCGGATCCGGGTTATCGAACGACGGCTCGGCCGTCCGTTCGTCGCCTGCGCACCGAGTCTGGAGGCAGTGCTGTGGACGGATGATCTAAGCCGACGGCACACCAACTCGGACATTCTCAACAAACTGCAAATCGGACGGGCTCAGCGCCTTACCACATTGGGCAAGCGACCACCAGGCCAGCCCTGAGAGGGTCGGAGGTAGTAACCACCACTTTGGTCTATATCTAACCGGCGTTCGTGAATCGCCGGGAGGGAGGCAGTGTGAAGCTCGTAAAGACGTTCGGCCTTGCCGCTTTGGCGGCACTGGCATTAATGGCTTCGTTGGGAGCCGGTTCGGCCTTCGCGGTCGAAACCACGCTCTGTAAAAACGGTACGGAAAGCCCCTATTGCAGCCCGGAAAATCGTTACCCCGAATTGACCGCGCTCAAAACCAGCTCCAGTGAAGTTTTCTTCGAAACCGCTTTCGGCAATGTCAATTGTACGGAAAGCAGCCTCAACGCGAGGCTATCGGCCGTCTCGGGGGAACCGCAGCCCCTCGGCATCACGGCCTGGACTCTCGGGGGTTGCAGGGAGAAAACGTTCAACAGCAAATGCACGGCCACCGCGAACGGCCCCACCTACAATGGTTCCCTAGCCTGGTCTAGCCACGGCGACGGCACCCTTTCGATGTCCAGCAACGGCAGCGGCGAACCCGGCTGGCACATAGTCTGCGGAAGCATCGGACTCGATTGCACCTACACCGTCCCGACCGCAACCGTGCACGGTGCCGCCCCGCCGACGGTGACGCCTCAGACCTCGATCTCAGGCACGGGGGCATCTTGCCCCGGATCGGCGACGACCCTGAAAGCAACCTACACGGCAAGCACGCCGACCATCGCCTTTGTCGCCAGGGCCGAGTCCCCGCCGTCACCCACCACGGGGCTCTGCAAAGCATCGGAAAGCCCTTGCGAACAGTCGAACCTCTATGCGAGCGGCACGGCTATCAACGGCACGTCGACGAATTTCGTGATCCACGGCTCGGCTCCGGGGGGCGAAGTGAAATGTTCCGGCGCCTCACTGGCGTCGCACTCCACCGCCCTCTATGCCGAACCACTGCCGGTCGAAGTCACCGAATTCAAACTGACCGGCTGCAAAGCCGTCGAATGGCTCAACAGCAGCTGTGAAGTCAGCACGACGGCGTATGGCAGCACCTCGCTGAGCCACATCGCGAACACCGTCAACGGCTCATTGAGCGGCAGCCCCACCTGGTTCATAAATTGCGCCGGCCTCGGTGCACACTGTACGTTCAGCATTGCCAGCAAAGCGACCGGGTGGACGCTTGAAGGCGGTACCGCTCCGGCGGTCGGTTTGGAAGGAGCCAGCCTCACCCTCTCGGGATGCACGCTCTGGGGCTCCACGGCGACCGTCTCGGCGACCATCCCGCTCAGCTCGCCGAAACCTGTCTATGTCACCGATGTGGTGCACTGACCTGAGCTGACCGGAGATCTGTCCTCGCCTGCGGCGGGTTCGCCTTGACGAGGACGCAGCAGACAGCACGGCGCGAGGGGCCACGAGTGGCCCCTCGCGCCCGATCCTGATTGCCTCCGCCCGGGGCTGGGCTGCGCCCTTGCGGAGGCTCCCGGCCCCTGGAGAAAGAGGCCAATATGCTGGGCGCCGTGAACTTCGCCCTGAACGACGAGCAGAAGGACTTCGTCGACGCGATCCGGGACTTCTGCGACCGCGAGTGCGGGACTCAGGACCAGCGTGAGCGGCTGACCGACGGGTACCGGGACCACCACAGCTTCGACATCTACAAGCAGATGGCGGAGCTGGGCTGGCTTGGGGTGACGATCCCCGAGCGCTACGGCGGCTCCGACGGCTCGATGCTCGACGCCTGCCTCTTCATGGAGGAGACGACGCGGGGGCTGGCGCCGATCGGCGGCTACGCGACCACCCTGATCGTCGCCGGCGCCACCCAGCGCTTCGGCACCGAGGAGCAGAAGCAGAAAATCCTCGGCGGCATCGCCTCCGGCTCGGTCGAGGCGATCGCGATGACCGAGCCGGAGGCCGGCTCCGACGTCGGCGCCCTTTCCTGCAAGGCCGAGCGGGTCGACGGTGGCTTCGTCATCAACGGCCAGAAGGTCTTCTGTTCCAACGCCCACATCTCCGATCACGTGCTGGTCGTCTGCCGCACCACCCGCAGCGACGACAAGCACGCGGGGATGACGATGATCTGGGTGCCCAGCGACGCCGAGGGGATGGAGGTCGTCCCGATCGAGACGATGGGCGGCCGCGAGACCAACCACCTCTACTTCACCGACTGCCCGGCCCGCGAGGAGGACGTCCTCGGCGCGGTCGACCAGGGCTGGATGCAGCTGATGGCCGGCCTCAACGTCGAGCGCCTGATCCTCGCCGCGACGATGCTCGGGATCGCCCAGCGCGCCTTCGACGACCTCCTCCTCTACGTCAAGGAGCGACGCCAGTTTGACCGCCCGATCGGCTCCTTCCAGGCCCTCCAGCACCGCATCGCCGACCTCGCCACCGATCTCCAGGCGGCCCGCCTGATGACCCACTGGGTCGCCAGCATGGTCGACGAGGACCCCGACCGGATGCTGCCCCAGCAGGCCTCGATGGTGAAGCTCTTCGTCACCGAGGTCGCCAAGCGCACGACCCTCGAGGGGATGCAGATGATGGGCGGCTACGGCTACTCCTCCGAGTACGACATGGAGCGCCTCGTCCGCAGCTCCCTGGTCTCGACCATCTACGGCGGCACCTCCGAGATCCAGCGCACGATCATCGCCAAAACGCTGGGCCTCTGAGTCAGGCCACGCTGCCGAGCTGGGCGCTGTCGACCAGCGCCGGCTCGCCGATGTGGAAGCCCTGGGCGTAGTCGACCTCGAAGGCTCGGACCATGGCCAGCGTCTCTGCGTCCTCGATCCCCTCGGCGACGGTCTCCTGCCCGAGCGCCTTCGCGAACTGGACCATCGCCTGGACCAGGCGCTGGTCGCCGGGTGAGCTCGGCAGGTTGCGGATGAACTCGATGTCGAGCTTGAGGTGCTGGACCGGCAGTTCTTTCAAATAGCCGAACGAGCTAAAGCCGGTGCCGAAGTCGTCGAGCCCGAGGCCGCAGCCCAGGCTGGTCACCGTCTGGGCGAAGGCACGGGCGTCGGCCATGTTGGTGATCGCCGCCGTCTCGGTGATCTCGAAGTCGAGCCAGGCGGGGTTGAGCCCGTCGGCGATTGCCGCTTGCACGTCGGCGATCAGCCGTGGGTCGCTGAGGCTGGCGCCGGAGACGTTGACCGCGATCGGCCGCGAGCGCACGGCCAGCTCGACCGCCGTCGCCAGCACCAGCCGGTCGATCTCGGCGATCAAGCCAAGTCGCTCGGCGGTCGGCAGGAAGGAGGAGGGGGGGATCACGTCGCCGTGGTCGTCGAGCATCCGCACCA